>Ga0180217_1000368_pt1 | contig 77638 bp, 90 predicted proteins | sample eDN3rd37CBELigOP_FD_128521 | JGI IMG/M metagenome (GOLD analysis project Ga0180217, IMG submission 128521) | Enriched Organic Plus compost microbial communities from Emeryville, California, USA - eDNA 3rd pass 37_C BE-Lig OP (version 2) (version 2) ...
ACCGTCGAGCGCCTCCCCCACCGTCCCCAGCCGCACCCGACCGGGACGGTTCGCCGTGGCGATGGCCGAGTTCTCCGTCATGCCGTACACCTCGTGCACCGGTACCCCGATGCCCATGAAGAACTTGAGCACCTCGGGCGCGATCGGCGCCGCGCCGCTGGAGGCGTAGCGCACCCGCCGCAGTCCCAGCCGGGTCTTCAACGCACGGAAGAACAACAGCCAGCCGATCGCGTACCGCAGGCGGGTGCCGAACGTGTGCGCACCTCCGTGCGCGACCAGCTGCTCGCCGATCGCCTCGGCCTGCTTGAGCCAGAACTTGGCGTACACCCGCTTGGCGAACGTGGCCGAATCGAGCTTGATGCGCGCCGTTGCGAGCAGCTTCTCCCAGATGCGCGGAACGGCGAAGAACAGCGTCGGTTGCACCTCGCGCAGGTTCTGCGGGACGGTGTCGATGGATTCGGCGAAGTTCGTCTGGACGCCCGCGCCGGAGTTGAACCACGTCGTGAAGAACCGCTCGGCGACGTGACACAGCGGCAGGTACGACAGCGTGAGGTCCTTGGGCCCCGGGGCAGGGTCGACGAAGCTGTTGGACTCGAACACGGTGCTCATCGCGAACCGCGCGTTCTCGACGGTCAACATCGCGCCCTTGGGCGGGCCCGTCGTGCCGGAGGTGTACACCAGCGTGATGACGTCGTCGGGCTTCGCCTGGTCCATCAGGGCCGCGACGGCACCGGGGTTCGCCGCCCGGTGCTCAGCCCCCCGGGCCATGAACTCCTCCCACGACAGCAACCGCTCGTCGTCGTAGTGGCCCTTGATGCCGCGCGGTTCGACGAACAGGATCGTGCGGACCTCGGGCACCGAGACCTCGAGCACCTTGTCCAGCTGTTCCTGGTCCTCGACCAGGTGCACGACGCTGCCACTGTGACCGACGAGGTACTCGACCTCGGCGGGCGGGTTCGTCGGATAGAGCCCGACCGTCGTGGCCCGCACGGCGACGGCCGCAAGGTCCAGGATGAGCCATTCCGGCCGGTTCTCGGAGTGGATCGAGACTCGATCCGTCGGCTGCACGCCCAGCGCCAGCAGCCCGTGCGCCGCGTCCTGGATCAGCTCCCAGTACTCGGCCCACGAGTACTCGCGCCACAGGCCGTACTCCTTGTGACGCATCGCGACGGCCTTCGGCATGGCGGCGGCGCGGTCGCGGACCAACGTGGCGATCGTGGCGGTGCTCATGCCGCCCCCAGTCGTGGCGGTGCTCATGCCGCCCCCAGGTAGGCCGCGATGACGGCCGGGTCGTTCTGGACCTCAGCGGGGGTGCCGGTCGTGATGGGCGTTCCGAAGTCGACGACCATCACCCGGTCGGCCAGGTCCATGACCAGGCCCATGTCGTGCTCGACCATGATCATCGGGATGTGCATGTCCTCGCGCACGTCGAGGATGAACCGTGCCATGTCCTCGGTCTCCTCCAGATTCATGCCGGCGACGGGTTCGTCGAGCAGCAGCAGCTGCGGATCCATCGCGAGCGCCCGGCCGAGCTCGACACGCTTCTGCACCCCGTACGGCAGCATCCCGACGGGGAACGCGCGCCACGCCGCGAGCTCGAGGAAGTCGATGATCTCCTCGACGACCCGCCGATGGGCCAGCTCGGCCTTGCGGGCACGCCCCAGCCAGGCCAGGGCCGACAGCGTGCCGTAGCCGATGTGCTGGTGCCGCCCGAGCATCAAGTTGTCGATGACCGTCAGGTTGGCGAACAGCTCGATGTTCTGGAACGTGCGGGCGACTCCTCGGTGGGCGATGTCGGCGGACTTGCGTCCCAGGATCGACTGACCGTTGAGCTTCACGGTTCCTTGCTGCGGGCGGTAGACGCCCGAGATGACGTTGAAGATGCTGGTCTTGCCCGCACCGTTGGGCCCGATGATGGCGAACAGCTCGTCCTCGCGAACCTCGAAGCTGACCTGGTTGATCGCCTTGACCTGACCGAACGCCAGCGTCACGTCGCTGACCTCGAGGACCGGCGCACTCATGACTGTTCCTCCCTCACCATGACGCTCCCCTCACGACGCCCACCGCTTCCGACGTCGGTAGTGCTTGATGTCGCGATACGAGGTCCGCTCCCCTTCGGCCCCCAGACCCAGGTAGAACTCCCGGATGTCGTCGTCGGCGAGCAGCTCGGCAGCCGGCCGGTCCATCACGATGCGCCCGGTCTCCATGACGTAGCCGTGGTGGGCGATCTGCAGCGCCATGGTCGCGTTCTGCTCGACCAGCAGGACGCCGGTGCCCTGAGCATTGATCTCGGCGACGATGTCGCGGATCTGGGCCACGATCATCGGCGCCAGCCCCAGGCTCGGTTCGTCGAGCAGCAGGTACCGCGGACCCGACATCAGCGCTCGCCCGATGGCCAGCATCTGCTGCTCGCCGCCCGACAGCAGTCCCCCGAGCTGGTCCTTGCGCTCGACCAGCCGTGGGAACAGGTCGTAGACGCGCGCCAGGTTCTCCTTCAGCTCCCTGCGTGCGGTGTGCGCGCCGGTCCGCAAGTTCTCCTCGACGGTCAGCTCGCGAAAGATGCGGCGCCCCTCGAGCACGTGCTTGATGCCGCGGGCCGCGATCTTGTTCGCCCTGAACGCAGCGATCGACTCCCCGTCGAGCGTGACGTCACCCTTGCGGATGTCACCGTCGTGGATGTCCAACAGGCCGGACAACGCACGCAGCAGGGTCGACTTGCCCGCACCGTTGGCTCCCAGCAGCGCCACGATCTTGTCGTCGGGGATCTCCAGGGAGACCCCGCGGAGGGCGAGCACGACCTCGTCGTACACGACCTCCAGGTTCTGCACGCTGAGCATGAGCCTCCCTCTGATCACGGCGCAGCCCGCGCACGGATTCGGGGGGGTGAGCGGGTACCGCAGTGTGACGCGCCACACAGGCTCACCACAAGGGGAAACGCCGAAACGGCGAAACAAATTTCACGCTTGGTGCAATTACCTGTTCAAATGCCTGCAATGTCGGAGTAGTCGCACCACGCAACTGTCTCACATCGTGGACGCGCCGCGGAGCGGCCGTGCCGACATCGCGACCTTGACAGCAGATTCGTCACGATGACAGGTCGACGTTGTAGCGCTTCAGCGCCGCGACGAACGACGCCAGGTCGTCGGTGGGCCAGTCGGCCAACGCATCGACGAGACGGGTGCGGCGGGCGTCGACGACCTCGCCGAAGTGGGTCCGGCCGCGATCAGTCGCCGTCAGCAACGTCGCACGGCCGTCGTCGGGGTCGGGCGACCGATCGATCAGCCCGGCCTCGAGCAGGTGCTGGACGTGACGACTGACCGCCGCCTTGTCGAGGGCCAGGGGTCGGCACAGATCCGCCGCACGGACCGGACCGTGCTCGATGATGTGGCCGAGCACCACGTCGGCCGACCGCTCCCACCACGCCCGGCGTACTCGCCGCACCAACGCGCCGAGCTCGGACTCCAGTCCGTCGAGGACCTCGTCGCGGTCGCTCATGACTCGTGGTCCACCGTCGTGCGCAGGGGCACCTCGCGGATCAGCGCGACACACACCAGGGCGATGACTGCGAAGGGCACCGCTACGGCGAAGATGTGTCCGAACGCGTCGCCGAACGACGTCTCGTACATGGCACGCAGCGTGGGCGAGAGCGTGTCGAGATCTGGAATCTGTCCCGTCCGGTGCTCCAGCTGGGCCACGTCCGCAGCGGACAAGGTGCCGGAGGCCATCAGGTTCGCCACCCGCGCCGTGATGTTGTCGGCGACCTGGTGACTGAGCACGGTCCCCAGCACGGCGACACCGATCGAGCCGCCCATCGTCCGGAAGAACGCGACGACCGAGCTGGCCGACCCCATGTCCCTCAGCGGCGTGTTGTTCTGGACGGCGAGCACCAGGTTCTGCATCGTCGCGCCCATGCCGAGGCCGACGAACGCCATGTAGACCCCCACGAGCCACAGCGGCGTGTGGGCTCCGATCGTCGACAGCAGCCCGAGCCCCAGCACGACCGAGGCGGCACCGCCGACCAACCAACGCTTCCAGACGCCTGTGCGCGTGATGACGCGACCGCTGACCAGGCTCGCCACCATCAGTCCGCCGACCATGGCGATCGACATCAGGCCGGCTTCGGTCGGCGACATGCCACGCGCGTACTGGAAGTACTGGCTCAGGTAGACCGTCGCCCCGAACATCGCGATGCCGATCACGACCGAGGCCCCGGTCGCCAGCGCCGTGGTGCGGTCCTTGAACAGCCGCAGCGGAATGACCGGTTCGGCGGCGAACCGGGCTTCGACGACGATCGCCAGTGCGATCAGCGTGACGCCGAGGCCCGCCAACACGTACGAGGTCGTCGACAGCCAGGCGAAGTCGGAGCCGGCGAGCGAGATCCAGATCAGCAACGAACTGACGCCGCCCATGATGAGGGTCGCGCCGAGGTAGTCGACCGAGACGTCGCGCCGGAGCACCGGTAGGTGCAGCGTGCGTTGCAGCACGACGAACGCGGCGATCGCAAACGGCAGGCCGATGAAGAAGCAGCCGCGCCACCCCAACGGACTGTCCACGATCAGCCCGCCGATCAGCGGCCCACTGACCGTCGCGACCGCGAACACCGCGCCGATGTATCCCGAGTACCGGCCGCGCTCGCGTGGCGAGACCATCGTGGCGATGACGATCTGCACCAGGGCGGTCAGTCCACCGACACCGAGCCCCTGGACCACCCGGGCCGCGATCAGCACGCCCATGCTGTCGGCGAAGGCGGCGATCAACGAACCGATCGAGTAGATCACCAGCGCGATCTGGACGAGCATCTTCTTGCTGGTCAGGTCGGCCATCTTGCCCCAGACCGGCGTCGTGGCGGTCATCGCGAGCATCGTCGACACCACGACCCAGGTGTAGCCGGTCTGGGTGCCCTGCAGCTCGGTCACGATGACCGGCAGCGCGTTCGTGACGACGGTGCTGGACAGCATCGCGACGAACATCGCCAGGAGCAACCCGCTGAGGGCCTCCATGATCTCGCGGTGGGTCATCTGACCGGTCTGCTCGACCGACGACGTGGGTGCGCTCACTGCTCTCGATTCATTCGTTGACTGCGTCAACCTTATGGCCATTGGTTGACCTTGGCAACCAATGGTGCGGAGAGGTGCGCCACACTGGACGCGATGGACGACACAGCGATGAACGACGCCGTGGTGGTGCGGCAGCGCGCCGACGGATCGCGGGAGCTGCGAGTCAATGGTGTCTTCGTCATGGACGACGTGCAGACCACGTCCGAACGACTGCTGGCCCGCGACCTGTCCGGCGACGTCCTGGTCGGCGGGCTCGGCCTCGGCTTCACGGTGCGCGAGCTGCTCGCCGGCGACGTCACCCGGGTGCTCGTCGCCGAGCTGCACCCCGAGGTCGTCGCGGCTGTCGAGCTGCCGGCCGATTCACGCCTCGAGGTCGTCATCGGCGACGTGCGCGACGTCGTGAAGACTCAGCCACGTGCATCACTCGACGCGATCGTGCTCGACGTCGACAACGGACCGGACTTCCTGGTCCACGACCACAATGCTGCGCTGTACGAGGACGACTTCATCGCCACGTGTGCTGCGCGCCTGCGCACCACCGGTCGCCTGACCATCTGGTCGATGGCCGACAGCCCCGCCGTGCGCGACTCGCTGGCTCGCCGGTTCGGACATGTCCAGGTCACCGAGGTACCTGTGGTGCTCCAGGGCCGTCAGGAGTCCTACTGGCTGCTGACCGGAATCACCCCGTCGCTACAGTCAGGAACATGAGCGACAACACCCAATGGCGTATCGAGCACGACACGATGGGCGAGGTGAAGGTCCCCGCCGACGCGCTGTACCGTGCGCAGACTCAGCGAGCCGTCGAGAACTTCCCGATCTCCGGCACCCCCATCGAGTCGGCGCAGATCCGTGCGCTGGCCCAGATCAAGGCCGCCTGCGCCAAGGCGAACGCCGAGCTGGGCATTCTCGACCAGGACGTCGCGGACGCCATCGTGGCTGCGGCCGCCGAGGTCGCGACGGGCCGCCACGACGCCCACTTCCCGATCGACGTCTTCCAGACCGGCTCGGGCACCTCGAGCAACATGAACACCAACGAGGTCATCGCGACGCTCGCGACCAAGGCGCTCGGCAAGGACGTGCACCCCAACGACCACGTCAACGCCAGCCAGTCCTCCAACGACGTGTTCCCCACGTCGATCCACCTCGCGACGACGGCGTCGGCCACCAACGACCTGCTGCCCGCACTCGATCACCTGGCGAAGTCGCTGGAGGCCAAGGCCACCGAGTTCGCCGAGGTGGTCAAGTCGGGTCGAACCCACCTGATGGACGCCACCCCGGTCACGCTCGGCCAGGAGTTCGCCGGCTTCGCCGCTCAGATCCGCAAGGGGATCGGTCGCGTCGAGCGGGCCCTTCCGGCAGCCGCCGAGGTTCCGCTCGGCGGCACCGCCGTCGGCACGGGCATCAACACGCCGATCGGTTTCCCGCAGCGCGTCATCGAGCTGCTGGCAGCCGACACCGGCCTGCCCATCACCGAGGCCACCGACCACTTCGAGGCCCAGGGCGCTCGTGACGGCATCGTGGAGCTGTCCGGCGCGCTGCGCACGATCGCGGTGAGCCTGACGAAGATCTGCAATGACCTGCGCTGGATGGGTTCGGGCCCACGCGCTGGTCTGGGCGAGGTGAACCTGCCCGATCTGCAGCCCGGTTCGAGCATCATGCCCGGCAAGGTCAACCCGGTGCTCCCCGAGGCCACCCTGATGGTGTGCGCCCAGGTCATCGGCAACGACGCGACGATCGTCTACGGCGGCGCGTCGGGCAACTTCGAGCTCAACGTGATGCTGCCGGTCATCGGCCGCAACATCTTGGAGTCGATCCGGCTGCTGGCCAACTCCTCGCGCACCCTGGCCGACCGGTGCATCGACGGCATCACCGCCAACGAGGACCGCTGCCGCGAGCTGGCCGAGTCGAGCCCGTCGATCGTGACGCCCTTGAACCGCCACATCGGCTACGAGAACGCCGCCGCGGTCGCCAAGAAGTCGGTCAAGGAACGCAAGACCATTCGCGAGGTCGTCCTCGAGGAGGGCTACGTCGAGCGTGGCGAGATCAGCGAGGCCGACCTCGACGCCGCCCTCGACGTCATGAGCATGACTCACCCCTGATCACGCCCGCTCGCGGTCACCGCGGGTTTGCCATGATCGGAGCATGCCCACCTGGCCGGACCATCTCGACGTAGGGGCAGTCAGATTCGCCCGACCCACCGCGCGGTACGACGAGGTGCTGACGTACTACCGCGACGTCCTCGGCCTGCCGGTGCTCGCCCAGTGGCGCAACCACGACGGCTACGACGGTGTGGTGCTCGGCCTGCCCGGGGCCCCGGTGCACATGGAGCTGCTGCAGCACGGTGATCGGTCGAGCATCCCCGAACCCGACCCGGAGAACCAGCTCGTCCTGTACCTGCGCAGTGCCGAGGCGGTTGCCACGGTGGTCGGCCGGTTCGCCGAGCACGGGCATCATCCGGTCCCGGCGGTCAACCCTTACTGGGCCGAGCACGACGCGGTGGTGTTCACCGATCCGGACGGGTGGAACGTCGTGCTCGCCCCCTGGGTGTTCGGTCAGGCCGACCCCACCCGCTGACCGACGTGCGCCGGCTCAGCCGTGGGATGCAATGACGACATATCCGCCCTGGTCTACGACGGTGCTCCAGGCTCCGCCGTACTTGTCGGTCGCGTAGGCGATCGGATCTGGCGGGGACCCGATTCCGGCTCGGACGTCGAACGCGATGTAGTCCGGCGTGACGGCGGCGCCGATCGACCCGATCCAGTACGCCGTGCGTCCGGTGACCAGATGACTCAGCAGTGCGATGTCCGTCTCGACCGAGGCTCCCTCCGGCACCGCCTCGACGGCCCGCTGGGCCGCCGCCAGGCGCGGCGGGTCCTGCCAGGTGTCGGGGTCGAGCAGCTCGGCCAGGGGCGACCCGACGAAGGTGAAGGTCGTGACCACCGCGGCGACCGGGACGGCGAGCTTGGCCCGGTCGAACCGGTCGACGGCGTCGATCAGTGCGATGAACACGATCGGCATCAGCACCAGGGAGTAGTGCCAGTCGGTGGCCCAGTAGTGCACGACGTCGCCGCTGAAGCGCCACAGCAGTGTCGGCACCGCAGCCAGTGCCCACGGCGACAACCAGGCGGCGAATCCGGTGATGCCGAACGTGAGCGCGAGTGTGGCCAGCTTTCGGCCGGGCTCGTCGAAGGGGGCGAATCCCACCGACGACGCGTAGGCGTAGGCTCCGTCCGCGGCGAACGCGGGGATGATGACCAGGACCGTCAGCGCGACCGCGACGAGTCCGGTGATCGCGAGCCAGGCTCCGCGCCTGCGCTCGCCCGCCCACCACAGCACGCCACCGATGACGGCGACGGTCAGGCCCAGGTCTTCCTTGACCAGCAGCAGCGGCAGTGACCAGCCGACGACGGCGGACCACCGCTTCTCGACGTAGGCGGCACCGGCCAGCGCGAGCAGCGGGGCGGCGAACGCGACTTCGTGGAAGTCGGCCTGGACGGCAGACTGCAGGCCGAACGACACGGCGTACAGGACCCCGATTGCGCTTCCCCACCAACGACCGCACACGCGGACCGCGAGCGCCGCGATGACGTAGACCGAGACCGCGATCAGCGCGACCTGGGCCAGCAGAACGGTCCGAGCATCGGGCCAGAGGCGATAGAACGGCGCGACGAGCACGTAGATCGGTGAGAAGTGGTCACCGAGGATGTTGAACCCGGGCCCCTTGACGTCGACGATCGGTGCGTCCAGATGCGCATAGCCGCCGATGGCTTGCTCGAAGATCGCGTTGTCCCACGAGCTGAAGACGAACTGGTGGAACCGCAGCAGGGTCAGCGTCGCGTAGGCCGCGGCGCTGGTCACGGCGATCGCAGCCGCCGATCTGCTCACGCGGAGAGGTTCTCCCCCGTGACGGGGTCGAACAGGTGCACGTGCTGCGGCTCGGCGCCGAGTCGAATCGCGCTGCCGTGCTCCAAGGCCCGGTCGGAGGGCAGCTCGGCCATGACGAAGCTCTGGAACAGGTCGAAGTCGACGAGTTCCTCGACCTCGGTCAGCACCGCCTCCAACGCCGGGTCGATGTCGTAGCCGACGTAGACGAACTGGCTGCGGCCTCGCCACTCCAGGTCGTCGACGGTGCCGGTGAACGAGAATCCAGTCCCTGCGGTTCCCAGGTGCTCGGGCCGGACTCCGATGACCACGACCTCACGCTCGCCCACCGCTGCTCGCTGGGCGGGGCTCAGCTCCATCCGACCGAGCGCCGTCTCGACTCCGCCACCGCTCGGGAATCCGGGGATCAGGTTCATCGGCGGAGCGCCCAAGTAGCCGGCGACGAACATGTCGGCCGGCTTCTCGTACAGCTCACGCGGCGTCCCGACCTGGTGGATGAAGCCGTGGTGGATCACCGCGACGCGATCGGCCGACGCGAGCGCCTCGTCGACGTCGGAGGTGGTCAGGATCGTGGTGCGAGCGTGCTCGCGTTGCCACTGCAGCACGACCGATCGCACGTGGGGTCGCACCCGCGCCGACTGAGCTGCGAACGGCTGGTCGAGCAGGTAGGCCGAGGCGTCGCGCACGATGGCACGTCCGATGGCCACCCGCTGCTTGGTCTGCTCGTCCAGGTCCGCCGTCCGCAGCTCGAGGTCGTGCACGAGGCCCAGCAGGTCGGCCACGTCCTCGACACGCGCGGCCAGCGCCTCGCGGTCGACCCCGCGACGCAGCGTGGCAGCGAACTCCAGGTTGTCGTACACGTCGCGGGAGGGGTGCAAGGCGTAGTCCTCGAACACCATCGACAGGTCACGTTTGCGTGGCGCGTCGTTCGTGACGACCCGGTCGTCGATCACGACGTCTCCGGACGTCGGGTCCTGCAGTCCGACGAGCACCTGCATCAGCAGCGACTTGCCGGCCCCGGGCGGGCCGACCAGGACCAGTGTCTCGGCGTCGGGCACCGTCAGGTTGATGCCGTCCAGCAGGGTGCGGCCACCCCGGACGACGGTGATGTCGCGCGCTTCGATCGATGACATGTCAGGACCTTCCCACCAGGGACACCACGCGGCGTGAGAACACCGCGGTCAGAACGAGCAGAGGAAGCAGGGCCCACAGGCCTGCGGCGGCAACCAGCCGGGAGTCGTCGAGCGTCAGCAGCGTCGCCGACAGCGGCCGTTGATCCTGGGTCGGCGCCATGCCTGCACCCAACGCGTAGTCGCCGGCCGCCCAGAAGAACACGATGATGCCGAGCAGCAGCACGTCGACGGCCAGGTACGGCACGAAGAAGTGGCGGATCCGTTGCAGCATCGACGCGCCGTCGACCTGGAGGGCGTCGTGCAGGCTCCACGGTGCCCGGCGAACGACGCGCACCGACACCCACACGGCGACCGGCAACGTGACGGCGAGCGTGGGCACGGACATCGCCAACCGCGACGTCGACAGGCCGAACGCCTGCAGCTGCGCAGTGGCAGGGGCGGCCAGGACGAACACCGGCATCAAGAAGGCGACGAGGAACAGCAGGTACCACCAGCGACCGCGGCTGCGGCGCACCATCACATAGGCGGCCGGCAGTGCCAGGGCGACGGCGATCACCGTGGCCAGGCCCGCGACCACGAGCGTCGTCCCCATCGACGTCCGGACGACACCGTCGCTCCAGACCTCCGAGAACGCGGACCAGTCGATCTCGCTGGGCCACAGCGTGTTCGGCCGAACGCCGGGTGCCGCCGTCGCGCTGCGGAACACCCACAACAGCGGAGCCAGCGTGAGGCACAAGAACACCTCGACACCGAGCAGCGCCCAGATCGACAGATTGCGGCGCGTGTCGGCGAACAGGACACCGGCGACACCGGTCAGCATCATCACGATGCCGGCTGCCAACCACAGCCAGGTGTCGGGTCGCGGCACCATCAGCAGACCGACGTTGGAGACCGCGAAGCCGATCAGGAAGGCGACGACCGAGGCGGCCAGGCGCGAGCGAATCACAGCAGCCTCCTGACCCGGAACAACGGTCCGATGATCGCCGCGAGCACAGCGGCCACCACCAGCACGATGATCGACATCGCGGCGCCGAGGCCCCATTCGAACGCCGTGAACTGGGTGGTCCAGGTCAGCAGCGGCGCGGTCGTCAGCTCACTGTCGACATGGCCTGCCAGCAGGGGACCATCGATCACGCGGAACGTGTCGAACACGCGGAACATCGCGACACCGGCCATCGCCGGGGCGATCGCCGGCAGCACGACGCGCCGCCATCGCTGCAGCACGGTCGCCCCGTCCGCGATGGTCGCCGACGACAGCGACCGGGGCACGGCGAACAGCGCGACGGCGACCACGGCCGCGACGAGACCGGTGCCTCGCCACGTCTCGGACACGGTCACGGCGACGAGTCCGGTCACCGATCCACCCTCGCCCAGGTCGAACCACTCCGCCAGGTACCCGCCGCTGACGGCGTCTCGCCAGGTCATCACGCTGACGGCCGACAGCAGCATCAGCGGCGCCAGCACCAGTACCCGGGTGACTGGCCACAGCACAGCGACTCGGTGCAGCGCGGCGCCGATGACGGTGCCGAGGATCATCTGCACGAGTACCACGAACGTGACGATCACCAACGTCGTCGCGACGGCCAGCCACCAGGTGCTGTTGGTGAACAGGTTCACGTAGTTGTCGACACCGTTGAAATTGCTTCCGGTGACCGTCGACCGGTGCACCGACGTCCAGGCGACGCGGCCCAACGGCAGGAATGCCACGAACGCGAGGACGACGACGGCGGGCAGCAGTCGCGCCAGATCACGGCGCCTCACGGCAGGGTCCCTTGCTCAGCGGCCTCGACGGCGGCAGCCGCTTGCTGAGGGGTGGCGTTCAACGTGACGGACTCCAGTGGCAACCAGGTCGCATCGATCGCCCGGCGGATGGCATTCCAGTGCTCACTGACGGGCACCGTCACCGCGGTGGGCAGGACCTCAGTCAGGACCTCGTTGGTGGGCACCGCTCCGGTGACACCGACATAGCCGAGCAGGGCGTCGCGCGCGGGGGCGTGACCGGTGGCAGCGACGAGTGCCGAGACCGTCTCGTCATCGGTGAGGCAATCGAGCAGCGCCCGAGCCTGCTCAGTGCGGGTGCTGTCGGCCGAGATCGCCAGCACCTCGCTCTCCCCGGGGTTGTTGCCTGCTGTGCTCTCGTCGACGATCGGATAGGCCGCGACACCGTACTCGCTGCCCAGGGGCGCGAGCAGCCCGCTCGACCACGTCGACGCCGGAGCGATCAGGAATCCACCTTGCGACCCGGCGAACGCCGACACCGCGGTCTCGGACGGTCCGGGTCCGACGTCGGAGTCGCTGTAGTACTCCACGACGCCGGCCGCGGCGTCATCACCGCCCATGGCAGTGACCCATTCGGCCAGACCGGTGTTGCGATCGTCGGTGATCTGGATCGTGACGCCGAGACGCTCGGCGCCGCTGATCAGGCTGTCCCAGGTGACCGGAACCGACATGTCGATTCCGGCGCGTTCGGCGGCAACCGAGCGGTACCACAGCAGGTAGGGGTCGAACAGCCACGGTGCTGCGTAGACGTCGCCCTCGTGGGTGACCTGCGCCGCCACCGCGGGGAGCACGCCGTCGGTCACGGTCGCCGGGAGCTCGTGCAGCAATCCGGCCGCAGCCAGCTCCGGCACGGCGGAGCCGGGCAGGGTCAACACGTCGACCGACGCGCCGTCGCCCTGCAGCCGACGGATCAGCTCGGTGTGGGCCCGGTCCGCATCGCCTTGCGGCAGCTCGTGGACCTCGACCTCGACGTCGCTGCACGTCGCGGCCAGCGAGCTCGCGCCGAAGTCGTCAGTGGCGACGTACCAGTGGAGCGTGTCGTCGGTCCCTCCGCTGCACGCCGCTACCAGCAGCGCGGCCAGCGTGCAGGCGACGGCCCCTCCTCGACGTCTCACCGGGCCAGAGTGCCATATCCGGTCCGGTCAGACCGACACGTCCTCCAGCATCTCGGTCACGAGTGCGGCCACGGGTGATCGTTCGGACCGGGTCAATGTGACGTGCGCGAACAGCGGGTGACCCTTCAGCTTCTCCACCACGGCCACGACGCCGTCGTGACGCCCGACGCGCAGGTTGTCGCGCTGAGCGACGTCGTGGGTCAGCACGACCTTCGAGTTCGCGCCGATCCGCGACAGCACCGTGAGCAGCACGTTGCGCTCCAGCGACTGTGCCTCGTCGACGATCACGAACGCATCGTGCAGCGATCGACCGCGGATGTGGGTCAACGGCAGCACCTCGAGCATCTGCCGTCCGAGCACCTCGTCGATGACATGCTGTGAGGTGACCGCTCCGAGCGTGTCGAACACGGCCTGTGCCCACGGACCCATCTTCTCGGACTCGCTGCCGGGCAGGTAGCCCAGCTCTTGGCCGCCCACCGCGTAGAGGGGGCGGAACACCACGACCTTCTTGTGCTGTTGACGCTCGAGCACGGCCTCCAGTCCGGCACAGATGGCCAGCGCCGACTTGCCGGTGCCGGCACGACCACCGAGCGAGACGATCCCGACGTCGGGATCGAGCAACAGCTCGAGGGCGATACGCTGCTCGGCGCTGCGTCCGTGGATGCCGAAGGCGTCACGGTCGCCGCGAACCAACTGGACCTGCTTCTCCGGCGTGACCCGACCCAACCCGCTGCCCTTGTCGGACACCAGCACCAGGCCCGTGTGGCAGGGCAGATCGCGCGCTTCGTCCAGGTCGATGAGACCGTCTTCGTAGAGCGCGTCGAGATCGATGCTGTCGACGTCGAGCTCCTGCATCCCGGTCCACCCCGACTCCAGGGCCAGCTCGGCGCGGTACTCCTCGGCGACCAGACCCACCGCGGAGGCCTTGACCCGCATCGGCAGGTCCTTCGACACGATCGTCACGTCATGACCTTCGTTGGCCAGGTTGCGCGCGACGGCCAGGATGCGCGTGTCGTTGTCGCCGAGCCGGAATCCGGCGGGCAGTGACTCGGGGTCGGTGTGGTTCAGCTCGACACGGATCGTGCCGCCTTGCTCGCCGATGGGCAACGGCACGTCGAGCGTGCCGTGCTTGATGCGCAGGTCGTCGAGGAATCGCAGAGCGTTCCGCGCGAAGTAGCCGAGCTCGGGATGGTGCCGCTTGGCCTCGAGCTCGGTGATCACCACGACGGGGATCACGACCTCGTGCTCGTTGAACCGGGTCATCGAGCCCGGGTCGGCCAACAGGACACTGGTGTCGAGAACGTACGTGCGCCTCTGGGGGCTAGCAGCCACAGCTGCCTCCTCGACGGCCCGCACGCGCACCCTGCGCCGGCCGCGTCTACTCGTGTCGGTGGACTTGGCGGAAGATGTCAGGGGCGAGCATCACCACACCCCGAACGTACGACTGCGCGATCAACTTTCGGCGCCGACACGCCCGACGACCCACCGGCCGCCAGCCCCGAACCACACCCCCACCGGCCGCCAGCCCCGAACCACACCCCCCACCGGCCGCCAGCCCCGAGGAACGAGGGGCGGGAGCGCAGCGAGGCGGTCATCAGCCGCGACGGCTCACGGCCGCTCCGCGACCTAGCCCACCTGAATCTCCGCGCGCAGAGCGCGTTTGGTCGCAGGGGCTTCGCGCCAGGCGGCTGCGCCGCGACGGCTCACGGCCGCTCCGCGACCTAGCCCACCTGAACCTCCGCGCGCAGAGCGCGCTTGGTCGCAGGGGCTTCGCGCCAGGCGGCTGCGCCGCGACGGCTCACGGTCGCTCCGCGACCTAGCCCACCTGAATCTCCGCGCGCAGAGCGCGCTTCGATTCAGGTGCCGTAGCGACGTTCGCGAGCGGCGTAGGAGCGCATGGCTCGCAGGAAGTCGACACGTCGGAACGCCGGCCAGAGCGCATCGCAGAAGTAGAACTCCGAGTGGACGCTCTGCCACAGCAAGAATCCGGAGAGCCGCTGCTCACCTGAGGTACGGATCACCAGATCAGGATCGGGTTGCCCTTTGGTGTAGAGGTGCTCGGCGATGTCGTCGACCTCCAACGTGTCGGCCACCTCGGCGAGGGTGCGCCCCTTGCTCGCTTCCTCGAGGAGCAGTGACCGCATCGCATCGGTCAGCTCCTGCCGCCCGCCGTACCCGACGCAGACGTTGACCTGCATCTGCGCACCGTGCTCGGCCGAACGCTGTGCGGCACGCGTCATTCGATCGACGGATTCGGGGCGCAACAGGTCCAGACTGCCCAGCAGGTTGAGGCTCCAACGACCGTCGTCGGCGAGCCGGTCGACCAAATCCTCGACGGCGATCATGATGCTGTCGACCTCACCGGGGTCTCGTTGCAGGTTGTCGGTCGAGAGCACCCAGAACGTCACGGTGCCGACCCCCAGCTCGTGGCACCAGGCGAGGAACTCGTCTACCTTGGCTGCCCCGGCCTGGTAGCCCGAGCGCAGATCCTGACCGGCGTCCTTGGCCCATCGCCGGTTCCCGTCGACGATCGCGCCGACGTGTCGGGGCAGGTGTTCTGAGTCCAGCTGGCTCGCGAGTCGCCGTTCGTAGATCCCGTAGAGCAGGTCGCTGACAGCCATGCCGCTAATCTATGCCCATGGCATCGAAGGGTTCGGACACTGTGGCGCACGAGGTCGAACTCCGAGTCAAAGAGGTCGTGACGGTCGTCAAACCGAAGCTTCGCGGTTGGCTGCACATGATCACGCTTCCGGTGGCGTTCTTCGGTTTCCTGGTCATGATGGTGATCGCCGACTCAGCACTGGTTCGTGCCGGTGTCGCCGTCTTCATGGTCAGCTCCATGCTGTTGTTCGGTGTCTCGGCGACCTACCACACGGGCACGTGGTCGCTGCGAATGCGCAACTTCTGGAAGCGGTTCGACCACGCCAACATCTTCGTGTTGATCGCCGGCTCCTACACGCCGTTCTCCCTGCTGTTGTTGGAGCCCGAGCACGCCGCGATCATGTTGAGCCTGGTGTGGGGCGGCGCGATTCTCGGAGTCTTGTTCAAGATGTTCTGGATCAGTGCACCGCGCTGGTTGTACGTGCCGCTGTACATCCTGCTCGGCTGGGCGGCCGTGCTGTACTTCGACGAGTTCGCCCAGAACGCGTCGACGTCGGTGTTGGTGCTGATGATCGTCGGTGGTGGCCTGTACACCCTCGGCGCACTGGTCTACGGCTTCAAGTGGCCCGACCCGTCACCGAGGTGGTTCGGCTTCCACGAGGTGTTCCACCTGATGACGATCGCGGCGTTCGTCGTGCACTACATCGGCGTCAGCCTGTTGGCCTACCAGCAGCGATGAGCCTGGCTCGCATGCTCGAGATCGCGACCGACTTCGTCGACGCGGCCGGGGACGATCATCCGCTGGTGGCCGAGCTGATCGCCGCCAATGACGCGTGCTGCGAGTTGTTGTCAGGGACAACCCAGGATTCCCTCGACTGGCGCTCGTCGGCAGTCGCGGTTCACGCCGCAGCCCAGGCGCACCCGCAGGCGCCGGAGCTGACCGCTCATCTGGCGTTGCTGATCGATCTGACCGACCAGCTGTCGCAAGCACTCGACATGGCCTGGAAGCCGTCGCCGGCGTTGCGTCGCGCAGCCGGATTGCCCGACGGCCGGACGCGGTCAGGAGCCGACTGACAGGACCGCCGGGTCGGTGACGGGCTGGCGGCACACGAATCCTTCACAGACGTAGGCTGCCGTCTTGCCGTCGACGCGGTCGCGGTGCTCGAACAGCGGGATCTGCAGGCCCGGTTCGCCGGCGACGACGACCGCACCCGGGGAGGTCAGCCGCAGCGCGGCTCGATGCATCTCGCCACCGATCTGACCGACCACGGCAACTTCCTTCGGGCCGGCCAACATCGCCTCGGCGGCAGCCAGCGTCCAGCCCGCGAAGCGAGGTGCCTCCACGGCCAACCGCGACGTAGGGGCGATGGCCCGCTCGGCCGCAGCACGATACGCGTGCTCTCCGGTGACGGCACTGAAGGCGATCAGGGCGTGCACCAGGGCCGATGTGCCGGACGGATAGGCGTTGTCGGCATCGTCTCGTGGCCGCACGATCAGGTTCTCCGCGTCGTCCGCGGTGTCGTAGAACCCGCCGTCGTCGGCAGCGAAATGCGCCAGCGCGCGATCGAGCAGCGTGCGTGCGCGCTCCAACCACACGGCGTCACCGGTGACCCCGAGGACGTTCAGGAACGCCTCGGCCACGGCTCCGTGATCGTCCAGCACCGCGCGATTGGCACCGGCGACTCCGTCGCGGGACGTGCGTGAGAACTCGGCGCCGTCCGTGCCGTGCACGGACACCAACAGCTCCGCAGCCGTGACCGCGGCGGCGATCAGGTCCGGTTCCTGCAGCAGCACTCCGGCCTCGCACAGCGCCGATATCGCCAAGCCGTTCCATGACGCCACGACCTTGTCGTCGCGGTCGGGCCGGGTGCGGCGCGACCGGATGTCGAGCAGGCGCTCCTTCAACCGGTGCCACCGTTCAGGGTCGTCCGGGTCAGCGCTGAACTGAAGCGTCGACAGCCCTCGTTCGAACGTGCCCGTCCTGGTCACGCTGCACAGCTGCGCGACCCACGCGGCATCGTCGGCGCCCAGCGCGGCGTCCAGCTGGGCCGGACCCCACACGTAGAACGTGCCCTCGTGTCCGTCGCTGTCGGCGTCCAGGCCGGAGGCGAACCCACCCTCGGGAGTCCTCAGCTCGGCGAGCAGAAATGCCGCCGTCTCCCGCGCGATCCGTTCCCCGAGCGGGTTCCCGGTCTGTCGCCACCAGTGCAGGTACACCCGCAGCAGCAGCGCGTTGTCGTAGAGCATCTTCTCGAAGTGCGGCACCTGCCACGTGCGGTCCACCGCGTAGCGGGCGAAACCGCCGCCGAGCTGGTCATACATGCCGCCACGAGCCATCGCCTCGCACGTCACCTCGACCATGTCGAGGCCATCGCCGGTGCGGTCGGCGTGCCGCAGCAGCATCTCCAGCACCATCGACGGCGGGAACTTCGGGCTCGCCCCGAATCCCCCGGCCTCGGCGTCGAACGATCGTCGCAGTCCCGCGACCGCTGCCGCCAGCTCCGAGGCGCCGAGCCCGCTGCCGCTGACGTCGACCTTGGCGGCCAGGTGATCGAGCACGTCCCGCCCCACGCTCTCGACCTCGTCGCGCCGGTTCTCCCACGCATCGGCCAAGGCCTGCAGCACCTGGGTGAACGCCGGCGACCCCTGCCGCGGCTCGGGCGGGAAGTACGTCCCGGCGAAGAACGGCTCGCCGGACGGCGTGAGCACGCAGGTCATCGGCCACCCGCCGTGACCGGTCATGGCCTGCGTCGCTCGCATGTAGACGGCGTCGACGTCGGGGCGCTCCTCGCGATCGACCTTGATGTTGACGAAGTGGTCGTTCATGTACTGCGCCGTCGCAGGATCCTCGAACGACTCGTGCGCCATCACGTGGCACCAGTGGCACGACGCATACCCGACGCTGAGCAGGATCGGACGATCCAGCCGCTGCGCCTCCGCAAGCGCCTCCGACCCCCACTCCCACCAGTCGACCGGATTGTCCGCATGCTGCAGCAGATACGGACTCGTCGCCGAAGCGAGACGGTTGGCCATATCGCAACCCTATGGCCCCCCCAGTGAGGTGGTTGCGCATGACCGACCACCGGTCGCCAGCCGCGAGGCACGAGCGGCGGGAAGGCGCCGGTGCGACAACGCGTTCGCGCCCACTCTGACTGGAGCCGCCAGGCGGCAGCGCACGCCCGTGACGGGTACGTGCAAGGAGATTGGGCACACAGCGAAGCCACGATCTTCGGCCCCTGCCGTTCTGCGACGTTCCTGACCGTGATCTCCCGAATATATAGCGCAGGGATACCCGAAACACTAGCGTTGAAACACCCGACATTGTAGTGTAGAGACATGGAAAAGTCCGTTGCAGAGCAGGTCGAGTATTGCCGTCGCATCGTCGACGACGACCTCGACGCGCTCATGCCCGGGCTTGCCGCCGTAAGCATCGAAGGCCCCAAAGCGGTCGGAAAGACCGCGACGGCGCTCACTCGCGCCGCCACCGTCTACAAGCTCGATGACGTCGGGCAGCGGCAGATCATCGAGGCGAACCCCGACCGTCTGACCCAGGGCGACCTGCCGATCCTCGTGGACGAGTGGCAGAAGTGGCCACCAAGTTGGGATGTCGTCCGACGAGCCGTCGATACCAATCCGTCACCCGGACGGTTCTTGCTCACTGGATCTGCTTCGCCTGCCGGGGTCGACACCCATTCCGGGGCAGGTCGCATCGTCCCGATCCGCATGCGCCCGCTCTCCCTTGCCGAACGAGGATTCACCCCCTCGGCGAGTCTCGCCGAGTTGCTGACTGGCTCCCGTCCGAAGATCTCCGGCACCACACGGGTCGTGCTCGACGACTATGTCACCGAGATCCTCGCTGGCGGTTTTCCCGGTATGCGCGGGCGAACAGACCGGCAACTCCGCGCCGCGCTCGACGGCTACCTGGATCGAGTCATCGACCGCGACTTCCCTGAGCAGGGAATGACTCTCCGGCGACCCGACACCTTGCGGGCCTGGATGCGCGCCTACGCGGCAGCCACATCCACCACCGCCAGCTTCGAGACCATCCGCGACGCTGCGACGCCCGGCGTCGGGAACAAGCCGGCCTTGACCACGACACTGCCTTGGCGGGACATCCTCACCCGCCTGTGGATCCTCGACCCCGTGCCAGCATGGCTCCCCTCCAACAACAAGCTCAAGGAGCTCGCGTCGTCCGACAAGCACCACCTCGCCGACCCAGCGCTGGCTGCGCGGCTTCTCCAGATCACCGCACGAAAACTGCTCGGCGGTGGTCAGCCCGAGCCGACGATCCCGCGCGACGGCACGTTCCTCGGTGCCTTGTTCGAGAGTCTCATCGCATTGAACATGCGTGTCTACGCACAAGCCGCCGAAGCCGACGTGCGCCATCTACGGACCCAACGCGGAGAGCACGAAGTCGACTTCATCGTGATTGGCCCAGACGGAGGCATCGTCGCTGTCGAGGTCAAGCTCTCGGCGACGGTCGAGCCCACCGACACGCGCCACCTCACTTGGCTACGCGACCGCATCGGAGATCAACTTCTCGACGCAGTCATCGTGACCACCGGCACCGAGGCCTACCGTCGCGAAGACGGCATCGCAGTCGTCCCCGCGGCCCTTCTCGGTCCGTAGAAATGCTTGCCGGGCCGCTTGGGTGCGCGCCGAGTCCGTTCTTTCCGCAACTTCCACGACACCGTCTTCGCGTTCAGTGAGTCCCTGGCTGTCCGGAGCCAGCACGGATAGATTCGCTGAGAGCACTCGAGCCGACGGCGGCCGGTCCTGCATCGACAGGACGATCGGACGTTTGTGACGGAACTGGCCACAAGGCATCGGTGACGTACGACAGCACAGGGATTGGCAATAGACCTCATGACGACTTTCCGCGACGTCGCTAGGCCGCAGTTGGATGCTTTGAAGAGCGCCCGCGCGCAAGTCCAAACCTCGCACCCGATCTTTCGGTGCGCTCAGGTCATCAGCCACCTCGCCTACCGGGGTCCCCACGAAAACGTGGGTTGGACGAAAGGAACGACCCCCTCCGTGCCCGCGTGGGCTGAGAACTTGGGAATCGTCGAGGGGATGCCGATTCCTGACGCCCTCGCAATCGCGTTCAGTGCGATCAAGCAGGAGATCGATCGAGCCCGCAACTCAGTGAACGATGACGCCCTCGACCTCCTGGAGACCTGCATTCGCGACCTGGAGTTCGCATGCGACCTCGAGCCGCCCTTACGGCAACTCAAACCAACGTTCGATTGGCCGGCGATCGAGTACGTGAAGGTTCCCGTTGACCTGACGACAGGTCAACCGAACGGTTCACCCATCAGAATGCGCCACTTCAGGCGTTGCGGCCACTGGTATCCAGACGACAAAGGCGGATTGGTGGGCGACCCACCATTCTTGGCATCCGATGAGCAGATGGCTTCGCTTCCGCCATGCAAGGACTGCGTGATCCAGGCGAAACGTACCCAGCTCGCACCCTCGGGACCAAGAATCGGGTCCAGCGAACGGCCGGGAGTCGTCGACGAACCCGAGTTTCCCCTACCGATCCTGCTTGACATCGACGCGACCGACGGCATGGCGATGACCGTCGTCCGCCACGAGCAGCGGCACCTACGCAAGACGCTGCTCAAAGGGCGCGACGAGAACCGATGTGCTCTGTGCGGGAGACTCCTCCCAAATTCATTCCTCGTCGCAGCCCACATCGTCCCTCGGCACCTTCTTGACGACGCTGCTCGACTCGCCGCCGAGTCGGCAGTCATGCTCGCCTGTTCATTGGGATGCGATGCACTCTTCGAACACGGGTATGTCGTCGTCGGAGCAGAGGGGATCGTCGTCGCACGAAAGCCGGCGAAGGGCGCTTTGGCCGACGCGATCGACACGATCGTCGGACGTCAGTGCCTGGCGTTCAATGCGAAGACTGCAGCCAGCTTCGCAGGCCACGCGAACCTTCACACGTAGTCCGGTTCGCTTCCCAGCGTGCCCGCGGTCCGCGCCGGACGTCCACGGCGCCACAGGAACTGCCAGGATGTCTGCATGTCGTCCGACACGAAGTGGCCCGCCGTGTGGGCCGCCGACTTTGCGCTGCTGCTGTTCGTCACGTCGTTCACGTGGGTGTTCGTGTTCGTGATCGCCTACGGGTTCGACGACGACATCACCGCTGAGGACCACGTGTTCTTCCTGGCTCAACTCGGCTTCTGCGCTGTCCTGTGGGGTGTGCTGCTCGGGTTGGTCAACTTGGTGATGGTCAGGCACAAGCCGAGCGGTTTCGTGTTCGGCATGGCGTTGTCACTGTTCCTGCACCTGGCGGTGCTGGCGGTCGGCACCGTCGTCTCGATGGCCAACGAGGGAGCCAACTCCGTGACGGCCGGTCAAGCCCACGATCCGTTCATCGCCCTGACGATCGCGTCCGCGGTGCTGGCGGTCGGGTGTCTCGCGCTAGCCGTTCGGGCCCAGCGGCGCGAGGAACCGATCGATCTCACCGGGGTCGACGTCGTCGACGCTGCTCGGTGACCACTGCGGATTGCGATCCTTGTCGATCACCTGAGCGCGGATGCCTTCCCGCAGGTCATGGCTGCGCAACAGGCGGGTGACCAGCCTGAACTCCATCTCCAGCGCTTCCTCGAGGCTGTTCAGCGTGCGGGCCGTGCGCAGAGCGCGGAGGGTCAGCACCAGGGACGTGGGCGACTTGGCGGCGATCACCGCACGCAGGTCGTCGTCGACCGCGGCCAAGATGTCGCGGACGTCGTCGCGACCGAACTGCTCGTCGATCTGTGAACGGCGGGCCGCGAGCTGAGACGCGGGTGCCGGTTCGACGAGCTGGGCGACGGCGGCATGGACGCCCACCTCCGTGGCACGGTCCAGCAAATCGTCCAAGCGCTCGCTGGGCACGAACACGTCGGCCAGTCCGAGCGCGACCGCGTCGCCGGCGCCGAGCTGCTTGCCGGTCAATGCGGCGTACGTGCCGAGCTCGCCGGGGGCGCGCGACAGCAGCCAGGTGCCGCCGACGTCGGGAATCAGGCCGATGCCGACCTCGGGCATGCCCACACGGCTGCGTTCGGTGACCACGCGGTACTCCGCGTGCGCTGAGACACCGATGCCACCGCCGAGAACGATGCCGTCCATCAACGCCAGGTACGACTTCGGGTAGTCGGCCACCAGAGCGTTCAATCAGTACTCGTCACGCCAGAACCTCACCGAGTGGTCGGTGCCGTTCACGGCATCGTCGTGGAAGACCACGATGTCACCGCCGGCGCACAGCCCGCGCTCGCCTGCACCCGTGATGGCGACGCCCTCGATCGTCGGGTCGTCCCGCCACTCCTCGAGTGCCGCGGTCACCAGGTGGACCATGTCGATCGTCAGCGCGTTGATGGCTCCGGGCCGGCTGAGCGTCACGACACCCAATCGGCCTCGACGGTCGGTCAGGACGGGCAACGGGTCGCTCACCAGCAGAGACTATCGGGGCGACTACCGTGGCTGAGTGACGAGTCGCACCATCCGCCCAGCCACCCCTGAGGACGTCCCCCGCCTGTTGGAGCTGATCCGAGCGCTGGCCGAGTACGAGCGCGAGCCCGACGCCGTCGAGGCGACCACCGACGGACTGCACGAGGTGTTCTTCGGTGACCACCCGCAGGTGTTCGCCCACGTCGCCGAGCAGGACGACCGCGTGGTCGGGATGGCGATCTGGTTCGTCACGTTCTCGACCTGGACCGGCACCCACGGCATCTGGTTGGAGGACCTGTTCGTCGAGCCTCCGTCCCGCGGAGGCGGGCACGGCAAGGCGCTGCTGGCCGAGCTGGCCCGCGTGTGCGTCGAGCGCGGCTACCGCCGACTGGAGTGGACGGTCCTGGACTGGAACGAACCCAGCATTGCGTTCTACCGATCGCTCGGAGCGGTGCCGATGGAGGAGTGGACCACCAACCGCCTCACCGGCGAGTCGCTACTCTCCCTCGCGCGAGTCTGACTCCCACGGCTCGTTCGCGCGCTTGGTGTGCTTGATGAGCGAACGCACCAGCAGGAACACCACGACACCCATCGCGGCGACGATGCCGAGCGCCAGCCAGCCCGCCCGAACGTTGTCCCGGGTGAGGGGAACTTCGGCCGTCACGAACCACAGTGCAAGCTCCTGCATGCCTCCAGGATAGTCAGCGCTCCGTCGACGGTCGGCCGTCGCCCTGGATCGGCCCGCTGCTATTGGCCCGAACGTCGATCCGGCGCGTCAGCGCAGTCCGGCGAACAGGTCCGTCTCGGGAATCGAGGTGTCCACGTGCGACGTGACGAGCTGGTAGTCCTCGGTCGGCCAGGCCTCGGCCTGCACCTCGTTGGGTACCGCGAAGAACCAGCCGTTCGGGTCGATCTGCGTGGCATGGGCCAACAGCGCGGCATCGCGGACGTGGAAGTAGTCGGCACACTCCACGCGCGTGGTCAGCCGCGCCTCGTCCTCGGGCTTGCGCTCCCAGTTCTTGAACCGCTCGGCGTACGGGTTCTCCAGGCCGTGTCGTTCCATCGCCTCGCTGATGGCCGTCAACCGTTCCCAGCTCCAACCCAGGTGGTAGTACAGCTTGGACACCTGCCACGGCTCACCCAGCTCGGGGTGCCAGGCCGGATCGGCGGCCTTGTCGAACGCGAACACGCTGATCTCGTGGCACTTGATGTGGTCCGGGTGCGGGTAGCCGCCGTTCTCGTCGTACGTCGTCAGCACCTGCGGCTTGAACGACCGGATCAGCCGCACCAGCGGAACGGCGGCCTCCTCGGTGGGCACCAGACCGAAGCATCCCTCGGGAAGCGGCGGCTTCGGATCACCCTCGGGCCACCCGGAGTCGACGAAGCCGAGCCAGTCCTGCGTGACACCGAGGATCTCGCGCGCGCGGTTCATCTCCTCGCGCCGGATCTGGGAGATCAGCTCGGGGTTGTCGATGATGCCCGGGTGCTCGAACTGCGGATTCAGGATGCTGCCGCGCTCACCGCCGGTACACGTCACGACGTGCACGTCGACCCCCTCGGCGACGTACTTGGCCGTCGAGGCGGCACCCTTGCTCGACTCGTCGTCAGGATGCGCGTGCACGTGCATCAGGCGCAGATCAGCCACCGGGACTCCCTTCGGTCCGGACCATCCTCGCACCCTGAGACACTGGGACGGTGACCCAGCCTCCCCACCTCGCCGACCGGTACGGCCGCCGCGAGCGGCCCCGTTGGTTCTGGCCGCTCATCGCGTTGATCGGCATCGGCATCGGCGTCGCGTTCGCCGCGTGGGTCGGTTTCCAGGACAAGCCCGTCTCGGCCCAGGTCTGGGCCTACGACGTCAAGTCCGACCACCTGGTCACGATCACCTTGGAGGTAGCGACCTCTGGCCCCGTCGACGCGCAGTGCACGGTCTACGCGCAAGCCCACGACCACTCGATCGTCGGCGAGAAAACCGTCGACGTTCCCGCAGGTCAGGGCGAGCGCCGCATCGAGATCGACCTCGTCACCGAGCGCCGAGCCGTGACCGGGGTTCTGCGGACCTGTGAAGTTGCCGACTGACTGGTAGACTTGCAGTTTCACCCCGGGTCGAACCCGGGGTGCCTTACGTCAGAGGAGGAGAATCGGCCATGACCGACGTCACGGAGAGCACGATCTGGGTCACCCAGGAGGCCTACGACCGTCTGACCGCCGAGCTCGCGAACCTCAAGGGCCCGGTGATGGAGGACATCACCGCCAAGATCGCAGCCGCTCGCGACGAGGGAGACCTCAAGGAGAACGGTGGGTATCACGCCGCCCGCGAGGAGCAGGGCAAGATCAAGGCCCGTATCGATCAGCTGACCGACATGCTTCGTCGGGCCGAGGTCGGCGAGAAGCCGGCCGACGACGGTCTGGTGGAGGCCGGCATGGTCGTCACGATCCGCTTCGCCGGCGACACCGAGACCGAACGCTTCCTGCTGGGTTCGCGCGAGCTGCTGTCGATGGACTCCAGCGTCGAGATCGACGTCTACTCGCCCACGTCGCCGCTGGGTGCTGCGATCTTGGGCAAGAAGCCCGGCGACACCGTCACCTACGCCGCACCGAACGGCAAGGACATCACCGTCGAGATCGTCGAGGCCCACCCCTACTGATCGCCGTTCTCGGCGGTCGCGGAGCAAACCGCCGGTCGCCGTGACCCGGCGTTCCGGGCGTCACCTATCGATCAACGGGTCGGGTCGGACGAACTGGTAGCCGAGGTCGAGCAGTCGCTGCTCGACCTCGGCCTTGTGCGCGGGCCCGCGGGTCGCGACCTCGATGTCGACGTCGACCTGGTTGATGACCAACGTCTCCGATGCGCGGTCGTGACCGACGTTGATGACGTTGACCTGCAGCGAGGCGAGGTCGGCCAGCAGATGCATCAGGTTGCCCGGACGATCGGGGATCCGCACCTTGAGCTTGAGGAACCGCCCGCCCGCAGCCAACCCGTGACGGATCACGTCGAGCAGGACGAGTGGGTCGATGTTGCCGCCGGACAAGACCGCGACGGCCGGGCCGTCCCACCGTCCGGGGTGCTCCAGCAGCGCTGCGACAGCGGCCACTCCTGCGGGTTCGACGAGCAGCTTGGCGCGTTCCAGCAGGCCGAGGAGCGCGCGGCTGAGCTGCTCCTCGCCGACCGTGACGACCTCGTCGACCAGCTCGGAGATGATCGCGAACGGCACGTTGCCCGGTTCGGCGACCGCGATCCCGTCGGCCATGGTCGGTGCCATCGCTGCGGCGACCGGATGCCCCGCGGCCAGCGACGCCGGGTACGCGGCGACCTCGTCGGCCTGCACGCCCACGATGCGTAGCTCGGGGAACTCGGACTTCAGCAGCGCCACCCCCGCGGCCAACCCGCCTCCCCCGACCGGGACCAAGATCGTGCGGACACCGGGCAGCTGCTCGACGATCTCCAGACCGAGCGTGCCCTGACCGGCGACGATGTCGGCGTGATCGAACGGGTGGATCAGCACGGCGCCCGTCTCGTCGGCGAACGCTCGAGCCGCTTCGAGCGCCTCGGTCACCCCTGAGCCGTGGAAACGGACCTGCGCGCCGTAGCCCTCGGTGGCGGCGACCTTGGGCAACGCTGCCCCCTCGGGCATGAAGATCGTCGCTTGGGCACCCAGCATCGACGCCGCGAGCGCGACGCCCTGGGCGTGGTTGCCCGCGCTGGCGGCCACCACGCCGCGCGACCGTTCCTCGTCGGACAATCGCGCGATGCGGGTGTAGGCGCCGCGGATCTTGAACGAGCCGGCACGCTGCAGGTTCTCGGCCTTCACGTGCACCTCGACGCCCGCGCGCCCGCTGAGCCAGCGGGAGTGCGACAACGGGGTCGGCTCGATCACGCCCGTGAGCAGCTCGCGGGCGGCGCGGACGTCGGACAGGTCCATCAGGTCGCGTCCGGTTCCGGCTCGTCCTGGAACGGTTGGGCCGCATCCACCAGGTGTCTGACGACTCCATTCAGACAGGCGGCGAGCGGCACCGCGATGAGAGCCCCCACGATGCCCGCGACGATGATGCCGGCGGCGATGGCCAAGATGATCGCCAGCGGGTGGATGGCGACGAACCGGCCCATCAGGAACGGCTGCAGCACGTGGGACTCCAGCTGCTGGACCGCGACGACGGCAGCGAACATCAACAGCGCCACGACGGGCCCCTGCGCGACGAGCGCGACCAGCACGGCGACCAGCCCCGACACGAACGCTCCCACGATCGGCACGAAGGCGCCGAGGAACACCAGCACCGCGATCGCGAACGTCAGCGGCACGCCCAGGATCCAGGCGGCCACGGCGATGCCGATCGCGTCGGTGAGCGCAACCAGCACGGTGGCACGCACGAACTTGGTCAGCGACGTCCACGCCGTGTGACCGGACGAGTCGACCTTCTCTCGCGAGGCCGCCGGGAACAGCGCGACGATCCAGCTCCAGATGCGGTTGCCCTCGTAGAGGAAGAAGAACAGGCCGAACAAGGCGATGAAGAACCCGGCCACGACGTGGGTGACGGTCGTGCCCACCTGGCCGGCGGTGTTGAGCCACGACGACGTGTCCGTCGTGGAGATCGCCTCCTTCGCCTTGTCGACGTATCGCTGGATCTGGCTGTCGGTCAGGTTGAGCGGGTCACCGCTGGCCCAGTCCTGGATCTTGCTGATGCCGTCGACGACGCTGGTGCGCAGGTCGTTGACCTGGGTGGACAGCTGCTGGCCGACCAGCGCGATCATGCCGAAGACGGCTCCGAGCATCGCGATCACCACGACGAACGTCGCGGCGACGCGAGGCAGGCCCTTCGCGACGAGCCAGTCGACAGCGCCCGACAGCAGCGCGGTGCCCAAGATCGCGACGGCGACCGGGACGGTGATCTCGCTGAAGTAGCGCATCAACCAGATGAAGGCGAAGCCGGCTCCACCCAGGACCAGCAGCCGCCACGCCCACTGGGTCGCGATCTCGACGCCGATCGGGACCTCGTACCGCTTCTCGCTCACCTGCCCGAGCCTACAATCGAGATGAGGTGAATCGATGATCTTCAACCGCGCCACTACTGAACTGCCCACCGTCGAGAACGCGCTACCCGGCCGCGCCGAGCGACCGTTCCCCGTGGGCGAGACCCATCGCGTGCTCGGCACGCCACTGGTGACCGACCCGCCCGAGGGCATGGAGGTCGCCGTCGTCGGCCTCGGCTGCTTCTGGGGCGAGGAGCAGACGTTCTGGAACATCCCGGGCGTGTGGTCGACCACGGTCGGCTACGCCGGTGGTGTCACACCCAACCCGACCTATGAGGAGGTGTGCACCGGCCGCACGGGTCACGCCGAGGTCGTGCGCATCATCTTCGACCCGAAGGTCGTCTCGTACCAAGACCTGTTGAAGGTGTTCTGGGAGAACCACGACCCGACCCAGGGCATGCGCCAGGGCAACGACCGGGGCAGCCAGTACCGGTCGATCCTGCTGACCACGTCGCCAGAACAGCAACGGCTGGCCGAGCAGTCGCGTGATGCCTACCAGGTGCAGATGACCAAGGCCGGTTACGGCCAGATCACCACCGCGATCGTGCCGCTGGAGGAGTACTACTACGCCGAGGACTACCACCAGCAGTACCTCGATCGGGTCCCAGACGGCTACTGCCCGTTGCACGCGACGGGTGTGGCCTACGCGTAGGGAGGAGCTCGAGCGGTACGCCGGGCGGACGATCTCGGACCTGATGCCGCATGACCTGCGCCTGCTGTTCGTCGGCATCAACCCCGGGTTGGTCAGTGCGGCGACCGGGTTGCACTTCGCCCGACGGGGGAACCGCTTCTATCCCGCCCTGGTCGGCGCAGGTGTGCTGCCAGAAGGCGTCGTCGACGCCGCCGACGCCAGGCCGCTGCTGCTGCGCGCCGGCGTCGGCATCACGAATCTGGTGGCTCGCTCCAGCGCCCGTGCCGATGAGCTGGAACCGGGCGAGATCGTGGCGGGCTACGCGCGCTTGAGCACGGTCGTGGCATCGCACCGGCCCGCAGTCGTGGCGTTCCTCGGCATCACCACGTACCGCGTCGCGACCGGTGACCGGCGCGCCAAGGCCGGGGTGCAGGAGTCACCGTGGCCCGGCACGCAGGTGTGGGTCGCGGCGAATCCCAGTGGGCTCAATGCGCACGCGACGCTGCAGTCGTTGACAGCGGACTACCGCGAGATCGCCGTGGCCGCAGGGGTCGTCCAGCCCTAGCGGGACCGGACCATCGCGATGGTCAGCGCGGAGCCGTCGGTCAGAGGCCTGCTCGCCGGCCCGCGAGCGCGAAGACCGTCTGGTAGGCCGGGCCGAGCACCCGGATGGCCTTGTCGAGCACGAACGCGTCGATTCCGATCAGGACGCGCGCCTTGTTGCGCTCGACCCCCTTGAGGATGACCTGGGCGGCCTTCTCGGGCGACGTGCGGGCGATCTTGTCGAACTCCCTGGCCAGCTCGGCGGCGTTGCGGTCCTCGGTGACCTCGGCGTTGCGTGCGATGTTCGTCTTGATGCCGCCGGGGTGCACGCAGGTGACCTGCACCGGACGCTTGTCGACCTTCATCTCCTGACGCAACGACTCGGTGAAACCGCGCACCGCGAACTTGGCTGCGTTGTAGGCGCTCTGCGTCGGCATGCTGAACAAGCCGAAGACGCTCGACACGTTGATGACGTGCCCCTCGCCCGACTCGATCAGGTAGGGCAGGAACGCCTTGGTGCCGGCCACGACGCCCCAGAAGTCGACGTCCATGACGCGGTCGATGTCCTTGTAGGACATCTTCTCGATCTCGCCGGTGAACGCGATGCCGGCGTTGTTGAACACCAGGTTCACGACGCCGAAGTGTTCCTTGACCTCCTGGGCGTACACCTCGACCAGCTCGCGCTGAGACACGTCGAGCCGGTCGGCCTTCACCTCGCCACCGGCGGCCGTCACGAGCGCCTCGGTCTCGGCCAGTGCCTCCAGGTCGACGTCACTGATCGCGACCTTGGCTCCACGCCGGGCCAGCTCGACGGCGAGCGCACGGCCGATACCCGACCCTGCTCCGGTGACGACGGCGACCTTGCCGGGGATGCTGGTCATGGTGAATTCCTTTGATCGGTCTTGGGATACCGTCGGTATCCGACTACGGACGCTAGCACGCCCGAACGTCAGTTGACCAGCAACGACGACCGCAATCGGTCGGCCAGATCGTCCTCGGCGCCGGCGCTGCGCAGCCAACCGCGAACCCCACCGCGATGGGAGTCCCAGACGTCCATGACGGCGTCGAGCGCGTCGGGAACCACGTGAAAGTACTCTCGGGGCAGCTCGTCGCGGCGCTCGTTTCCCGGCAGCCCACGCAGCCGCGCGTCGATCTGCTCGATGTGCTGATTGGTCACGACGTAGTCGTCCATCACGACGTCACGGTCGACACCGAGCAGCCGAAGGACCAGGGCGATCGAGATACCCGTGCGATCCTTGCCCGCCGAGCAGTGGACCAGCACCGCACCCGAGGTGTCGGCGACGGTGCGCACCAGGTCGACCAGCAGGTGCGGAGCCGCGTCGAGCAAGGCGCGGTACAACGCCACGAGCGTGCCGTCGAGGTGCGCACCGGGTCGCAGCTGACTCAACAGCGGCAGGTTCACGAATCGTGAACCGGGCAGCGTCGGGTACTGCTCGACCTCGGGCGAGGACCGCAGGTCGACCACGACCTCCGGTGGCCAGGCTGTGCCGTCGGGGGCGACGTCCTCGGCGAACGGCAGGGCGCTGCGCAGCAGGCGACCCGACTGGACGAGCTCGCCCTCGGCCGTGGCCGTTCCGCCCAGATCGCGCAGATTGGGGGTCATCATCACGATTTCGACGATACGTCAGACTAAGGACATGCGACGCCCCCGCCTGGTCGCCGCCGGAAGCACACTGGCCGGCGCACTTGCTGCTTACGGACTGTTGTTCGGCCAAGCCAAGCTCGCCCGCAGAGCAATCGGCGTGACCGACGCCCGCCCGCCGTCGGCCGACGGCCTCTACGGCCCCGACACGCCGGTCGAACCCGTCCGGCTGCTGCTGCTGGGCGACAGCGCGGCTGTCGGGTACGGCATGGATCGGGCCGAGCAGACTCCGCCGTTCATGCTCGGCACCGGGTTGGCGCACGTGCTCGACCGACCAGTCGAGGTCAAGTCGTTGGCCGTCGTCGGCGCGAAGACCGCAGACGTCCTGGACGAGCAGCTACCGCGCATCGGCGACTTCGCACCCCACGTCACGGTGATCATCGTCGGCACCAACGACGTCACTCACCAGGTGCCGTTGCGGGTCTCTGCGCGCCAGCTGGGGCGTGTCGTCGAGGAGCTGGTCGCGCTCGGCAGCGAGGTCGTGGTCGGCACGACTCCCGACCTCGGCACCATCCGCCCGATCATGCAGCCACTACGCACGTGGGCTCGGCGCCAGAGCCGCGAGCTGGCTCGTCGCCAGAGCCCAGCCGTCCGCGAGGCGGGCGGCCATCCGGTGCCGCTGGCCCACCTGTTGGGCGATCTGTTCCGCGACCGGTACGACGTGATGTTCGGCTTCGATCGATTCCACCCGTCCGAGGCCGGCTACGCGAACATGGTCTCGGTGCTCCTGCCTGCGGTCGCCGCGGCCATCGGTGGACGCGAAGCCCACGACTCCGCCCAGCACCTGGTGCGTCCGAGTCGACGCTGGCACCTGCCGCTGCGCCGCGGTTCGGATCGCCAGAAGGCGTGACGGCACCCGAGCGCCGGCCCCGCTGGACAAGACGCCAGCTGCCCGCCCGGCTGAGCCGGACGGGCAGCTGGTGCAGAACCTGGCGCGGTCAGTCGTTGCCGCGCAGGATCGCCAGGATGCGCAGGATCTCGATGTACAGCCAGACCAGCGTGACGGTCAGGCCGAACGCCGCCCGCCACGACTCGCGCTCGGGCAGCTGCGCCGCCACCCCGCGCTCGACGTAGTCGAAGTCCATGATCAGCATGAACACGGCCAGCACGACTGCGATGGCCGAGACGACCAGACCGAGACCGTTGAAGCCGCGCAGACCGCCGGACTCCAGCACTCCGGTCAGGCTGAGCACGAAGTTCACCAGCATGACGCCGACGAACGCGAAGATCGAGATCGTGACGACCTTGCGGAACTTGTCGGTGACCTGGATGTCGAAGAACTTGTAGGCAGCCAGCGTCGCGGCGAAGGCGACCATCGTGCCGAGCACGGCCTGGAACACGATCGTGGGATCGCCCACGAACGAGGACACGACCTTGGAGAAGGCGCCGACGAAGACGCCCTCAGCAGCCGCGTAGGCCAACACCAGCGCCGGGCTGATGATCTTCTTGAACGAGTTGACCAGCGACAGCACCAGGCCGACGATCGCGCCGCCCATGGCGAACGCGTAGGCCGTGTTCATCGCATCAGTGGTGAAGCCGGACTCGTCGACGACCTCACCGATGAAGAACCAGGCAGCAGCGGCGGTGGCGATGACCAGTCCCAGCGTCACGGCCGTCTTCTCCACGACCGATTCCAGGGTCATCCGTCCGGTGCCGGGCTGCGTGTGCGTGGGGGTGCTCGACGCGTCCAGATTGATCTGCCACTGCGACGGATCGCTCACGGCCGCCTGCGTGGCGCGCCCGTTGAACTCCGCGCTGTTGGCGAAGACAGGGTTCCTGCTCTCCATGTTTCCCTCCGTAGGGGGCCGCCCCCGCCCGTTCAGCGGTGGTCCGGTTCCTTCAGTCTATACAACGCACCGGACGCCAGATTTGCTCCCGAACACGGTCGTTGTCCCGAGAAACTTTCTCGGTCGCGGCTCCGTCGGCTACGGCGTCGATGCCACGTCGACGAGGTGGTGTTCCAGGTCGTGCAGGAAGTACCGCACCAGCGTCTCGACCGTGAACCGCGACCCGTCACTGCGCCGGCCGGGACGTTGCCACGAGCCCTGCGGCACGTTCTCGATGATCTGGGCGATCGACGCTGCCGCGTCGGCGAGCTCACCTGTCACGACGGCCGGGTCCTGATGCTCGTACCGCTGCTCGACGGCCGTCACGTCCTGGTTCCAGTTCGCGAACTGCGGATCGTCCTGCTCCAGCATCAAGGTGATGCGTCGGCCGAACAGCGTGCACACGTCGCGCACGTGGCAGGCGTACTCCACCGGCGACCACGTGGTCGGGTCGGGCCGAGTCGTCGCGTCCGGTCGGGCGAGGACCTCGGCCCACTGCCTCGGCATCTCGCGAACGCGGTCGGGGACGGTTCGCACGTCGACGCCGGTCGCGTCGAGACCGCAGTCAGCGCACGGGCGTTGAAGCACCCAGGTCCAGTCCTTGTCGTCAGGAACGATCGTCATGTCGACCATCTTCGACCACCATCTAGGCTCATCACCATGCCCGACACCGCCGACGAGCAGCGAGATCCTGCCGAGCTTCCGCGCTTTCGCACCTCCCCGGTCTCGTTCACCCGCCGCGGCGGTCGGCTGAACGATCGTCAGCAGCGGGTCTGGGACCAGTACGCGAACGACATCGTCGTCGACGTTCCCCAAGGCGGTCCCAGCACGTCGGTGCACCCGGACTACCGCTTCGACGCCGAGGCGACCTTCGGGCGTTCGGCTCCCTTGGTCATCGAGATCGGTTCCGGCTACGGCGAGGCCCTGGCGCACGCCGCGAAGTCCAACCCCGACTGGAACTTCCTGGGTATCGAGGTCTACGTCCCGGCTGTCGCTCAGACGCTGGCGCACGTGCGCCGCGAGGGGCTGACGAATCTGCGCATGGCGATCGTCAACGCTCCCGAGCTGCTGACGACCGCGATCGCCCCCGGGTCGCTGCACGAGCTGCGCATCTGGTTCCCCGATCCGTGGCACAAGAAGCGCCACAACAAGCGCCGCCTGATCACGGCGGACTTCGCCACGATCGCGGCCCGGGTGCTTCCGCCCGGCGGCATCTGGCGAGCTGCGACCGACTGGGCGGACTACGCCGACCAGATCGCCGACGTCATGGAGAGCTCCCCCGACTTCGAAGGTGGCCGCAGTGAACGCTTCGAGGGGCGACCGGTGACCCGCTTCGAGACCAAGGGGATCAAGGTCGGCCGCCGGATCCACGACTTCACGGCACGTAGGATCTGAGCGTGGTCACTCGCGCCGAACATCTCGGGATCACCCGCGGTCCGCTGTGGATCATCGGGCACTCCGACGAAGAGAACGCGCTCGTCGATCCGATCTCGGACGACATCGAGGTCGTGATCGACGAGCAGGACGGCGACGAGGACGACCAGGACGTCCAGGAGGACGAGGAGGTCGAGGCCGCGATCGTGGTCGTCGACGATCCCGACACGCTCGCGGCCGAGCTCGATGACGCGCTCCCCCGCGTAGGCGCCGTGCCGATCGTGTGGGTGGCGCTGCCCCGCAGCACTGCCGACCTGACAGTCGATACCGTCACCGCCGCCATCGACGACTACGGATGGAAAGTCTCGAACCGGGTCGAGCTCGGTTCGGCCTGGATCGCCCTGCGCGTCACGCCGGCCTAGGAAACCCGGCACCTGCACGGCGGTCATTGCCTGGCGTAGGGCTTACCCACCACCCACCATGGATATTCGGCACTCCTCATGGCGTGCACACCATGAGGAGTGCGTGAACACCATGAGCTCATGGTGTTCACGTGGCACCTGAGTCGAGTCAGCTCGTCGACGAAGTCGCCTTCTTGGCGGGAGCCTTCTTCGCGGGGGCCTTCTTCGCGGTGGTCTTCTTGGCCGGAGCCTTCTTCGCTGGAGCCTTCTTCGCTGGGGCCTTCTTCGCGGGCGCCTTCTTGGCTGCCGTCTTCTTCGCTGGGGCCTTGGCCGCAGCAGTCTTCTTGGCCGGTTTCGTGCCTTCGCCCTTGAGCGAGACCAGCTTGTCGATCTGCTTGCTCAGGTCCTCGAGCCGCTTGCGCAACCTTTTGATGTCGGCGTCGGTGGGCAGCTTGTCACGCAGGTCGCCGGCGGCCTTCCGGGCCTTGCTCTCGACCGAGCCGGCCGACTTGATGATGTCGTCGATCACCTTCTTGGTGTCGTCGATCGCATCGCTCAGGAACGACGTGAGAGTGCTCTCGAGCTTCTTGCTCTTGGCCATGATGTGCTCCTTGATTCGGTGAGGAGTGCCGGTACGCGCGCTCGACGCCACGTATCGCGTCAGATACTACGCACACCGATCGTGATCACCGTCACACTCGCACGCCTGTGTCCCGCTCGGGCGGCCTCGCCTCAGGGCGCTGCGGGCCGCCTGAGTCGCGTCAGCCACACTCCGGGTCGGGGCTGCGCCTCACCCTCCGCGACGAAGCCGTGCTTGCTGTACAACGCGACGCCCGGTGGATTGTCCCGACCCGTGGTGACCACGATGTCGTGGCCCGATTCACGCTCGATGATCCACGACATCAAGGCGCTCCCGATCCCGCGCCGGTGGGCCGACGGATGCACCATGACCTTCTCGATCTCGGCCACCGGGCCGGTGCGCCAGGCCGCTGCCCCCACCAGCTCGGTGCCTTCCCACGCCACGACCCATGAGCCGCGAAAGCCCGCCAGCGCGGTGTGATCTTGCTGCAGCGGCGGGATGTCTCGGGTTCCGATCAGCGCCGCCTCGATCTCGAAGGCCGTGCGCTGCAGATCCAGAAGAGCCGATGCGAAGTACGGATCGGCCGCCGGGTCGGGCGAGCTGAGGATCATCGCCGTCACCCTACCGCCGGCGCGTCACCGTGATCAGCGGTTCTTCCACACCGGAGCCCGCTTCGAGGCGAACGCCATCACGCCCTCCATGGCGTCCTCGCTGATCAGCAACTGGTCCATCGCGTCGGTCCGATGACGGACGGCATCGACCTCGTCGGCCACGTGACGCGAATCCTCGATCGCCTGCAGCGACAGCCGCACCGACGTCGGCGAGACGGCGACGATCTCCTGCGCCAACGCTCGGGCCGACGCCATCACCTCGCCCGCCGGCGCGAGGCGCGACACAAGTCCGAGTCGATTCGCCTCGGTGGCATCCATCGACCGACCCGTGAGGATCAGCTCGTTCGCGACCGCCGGCGGGATCCGGCGTGGCAGTCGCACGACGCCACCGGCTGCCGCGAACAGGCCCACCTTGACCTCGGGGAGCGCGAACGTCGCATGCGCCTCGTCGGCCACGACCAGGGAGCACGCCAAGGCGATCTCGAACCCGCCACCGTAGGCGATGCCGTTGACGGCTGCGATGACCGGCTTGGTGAGCCGCCGCGACGTGAGACCGCCGAAGCCGCTGTCGGGGAACCAGGGGTAGCCACCGCTGGCCGTCGCCCCCAAGTCGTTGCCGGCGCAGAACGCCTTGTCGCCCGCGCCCGTCACGATCGCCACCCACAGGTCGCGGTCGGCCTCGAACGTGTCGAACACCTGCTCCAGCTCCAGGTGGGCCTCGACGTGCAGCGCGTTGCGCACCTCGGGGCGTTCGATCGTCACCTCGAGGACTCGGCCGTCCCGCCGCACCGAGATGAACTGGTAGTCATCGCGAAGTCCCAGCGCGACGCGCGGCGCGAATTCCTCGGACCGCTCGCGAGTCAGGGTCACCCGGTTGCCGTATCCGAAGGAACGCACCCACACCCGCGAGCCGATCGGATCGGTGTCGTTGAGCAGCGCGTGGATCTCGGGGTCGCCGTCGAACGGATTGGCCAGGAACCTCGACCCGTCGGACTCGAGTCGGCCGATCACGATCGCCGCGTCGGTCCGACGACCCTTCGCCACCGTGAAGGTCTCGATGGTCGCCCAGCCCTCGAACGGCCCCTGTGCGGTCGCGGGTGCCTCGACCCGGTCGAGCTCACGCTGCACGTCATCGGAGTCGATGCGTGGCCAGCCGGCCGGGGTCGCCGAGTACACGCCTGCTGAGTACTTCGACATCAGTCCCCCGTTGGCGCCCACCAGGACGGTGTCACCCGTGCGGGCCCGTGCCACGGCTTCGACGATCGCGTGCGTCGAGTAGTTGTTGCCCGGTCCTCCGAAGAACGGCAGACCGCCGGTCAGCGTGAAGCCTCGCGGGTCGTCTGCAGCCAGTCCCAGCCCGTCGCACACCGCGCTGACGGCGATCGGGAAACAGCTGTACAGGTCCATCGCGTCGACGTCGTCCAGCGTGATCCCGGCCTTGGCCAAGGCCGTCTCGATCGACGTGACGGCAGCAGGTGCCGCGCCGAGGTCCGGTCGGTCCATGAGAGGCCGTTCCTGCAGGTCGGCGTGGCCGTGCACGAACACCCAGCGGTCCTGCGGCACGGCGAGTCGACGCGCGTTCCCCACCGACGTCAACAGCACGGCCGCGCCCTGATTGACCAGGTCGCGGGCGATCAGGCTCTTCGGGTAGGGATCGGCCACCATGCGGTTGGCCTGACTCACCTGGGTCAGCTCCGCAGGCGTTCGGACCTGCTGGACTGCAGCGAACGGATTCGTCGCAGCCACCTGGGTGAGCGGCGCGAACAGCTCACCCATGGCCCGGGTGTACTCCGTGCGGGTCTGCCCGAGGTTCGCCCGACGCGCGTGCTCGATCAGCGCGTACTGGTTGGGCATCTCGATCAGCCCGTGTCGCACTTGGTCCAGGCTCGCGATGCCGCGGATCCCGAAGCCGCGATCTTCCAGCTGTCCGCCCGGGTCTTCTGCCCAGCTCGGCTGGTCCTCCCCCGCCAAGTGCCGCACCGTCGACATCGCCTCGGCACCGACGATCAAGGCGACCTCGGAGCGGCCGTGGGCGATCTCCTCGCCCATCTCGCCGACGAGTCGCTGAGGACTCTGCCCACCGACGACCTCGACGATCGCGCGGCGCGGATCCGCTCCGACCCGTCGGCCGATCGACCGCGGCACGTTCGTCGAGCGTCCGAAGGGAGCGGTCGCGATCGGGCTCGACACCTCGAACTGGCGCACGGCCGCGATCGTGTCGATCGACTCACCCGCGATCCCGGCGTCCAGCAGCGCGCGTCGGGCCGCCTCAGCGCCCAGCTCGACCGGCGACCAGCCGTGGTAGTCGTCGGCCTCGATCGGGTCGGACACCTGGCCGACGCCGATCACGACAGGGGTACGGGGGTCCAGATCGTCCACGGAAGTCACGACTCTGACAGTACCGGTGTCACGATCACCGCCGGCAGCGAGTCGTGCTCCTGGTGGGACTCGAACCCACACTGTGACGGGTTTAAGCCGTCTGCCTCTGCCGATTGGGCTACAGGAGCGCTGGGGCCAGATTAGGCGACCACGACGTGGTCGGGTTCCTGACCGGCCGCGAGGCGCCCGATCTGGCGGCGCAGCAGCGCTTCGACACGGGTGGCCATCGACGACGACATGCCGCCGACGTGCGGGGTGACGATCGTGTGCGGCACCGTCCACAGCGGGTGGTCCGGCGGCAACGGCTCAGAGTCGAACACGTCCGACGCGAACCCGATGCGTCCGCCCTCGGCGACCACGGCATCGGTCACCGCGACCTTGCCGCGCGACACGTTCACCACGACCGCGCCGTCGGGCAGCCGCGCCAGGAAGTCGGCGTCGACCATGCCGACCGTGGACTCGGTCAGCGGCACCGCGATCACGACCGCGTCGGCGGACGAGAGCAGGGCGGGTAGCTCGTCGATGCCGTGCACGTCGTCGCGTGGGGTCGACGCCACCTTCACCACGTCCGCGCCGAAGCCCGCCAACCGAGCCATCAGCTCGCTGCCGATCCCACCGACGCCGATCAGCACGATGCGTCGGCCGATGAGTCCGGGTGCCCAGCGCTTGGCCCAGGTGCGCTCGCGCTGGGCGTCGCCGAACTCGTCCATCCGACGCGTCGCGGTCAGCAACAGCGCCATCGCCAGCTCGGCTGTCGCGCCCTCGTGGACCCCCACCGCGTTGGCGTACCTGCCTCCTGCCGGCAAGAACTCGCGGACCGAGTCATAGCCCAGTGACTGACCTTGCACCAGTCCGATCCGCGACGGATCGATGCCAGCCAACGCCGTGGGCACCACGTCGTACGGCCACAGGGCCACGTCCAGGTAGCCGTCCGGTTGTGGCGTCGAGCCGTCCCAGAGGATGACCTCCAGGTCCAGGTCGACCAACCGATCTCGCCACGCGGCATCCGGGACGCTGATCCTCATGCGATGACACTCCAGGCGATCCCGTCCAGGATGTCGCTCTCACTGACGAGCATCACGTCGCTGTCGATCGGCAGCGCCTCGATCAACCGGTCGAGGATCAGCGCGCCGGCACCGATCACGTCGGCCCGACCCGGGTGCATGAATCCCAGCGCGCGCCGGTCGGCGACCGGCAGCTGCACCAAGGACAGGCAGGCGGCTCGGACATCGGCCAGCAGGAGGCGGGCGCCGTGGATGGCCTGCGAGTCATACGACGCCAGTCCCATCACGTGTGCGGCCACGGTGGTGACGGTTCCTGCGACGCCCACGAGACGCGGGATGCTCGCGAGCCCCGACGTGGGGGCCGCCAGAACTGCGTCGAGGTGGTCGATGCACGCGGTGATCTCGTCGACGGTCGGCGGGTCGGAGGCCAAGAAGCGTTCGGTCAGCCGCACCGACCCGATGTCGAGCGACACCGCCGACTCGATCGTCGCCCCGTCCCCCACCACGATCTCGGTGGAGCCACCACCGATGTCGACCACGACGGTGCGGCCCGGACCCAAGGCGCGCGTGGCGCCCAGGAACGACGCGGCCGCCTCCTCGGTGCCGGCCAGCACCTGCGGCCGCACCCCGAGCAGCGCCTCGACACGATCGGCGAACTGTGCCCCGTTGCCGGCATCGCGCACCGCCGACGTGGCGCAGAACCGGACGTGAGCGACCTCGAACGAGGCGATCAGCTCTCGGTACTCCCGCACAGCAGTCAAGGTGCGTTCGATCGCCGCCTCGTCCAGGTGCTTGGTGCGGTCGACGTCCTGACCCAGCCGCACGATGCGCATCTCCCGCAGCACGTCGTGCTGGCCGCTGCCGGACAGGTCCGTGATCAGCAGACGGATCGAGTTGGTGCCGCAGTCGATCGCCGCCACCCGGGTGGCGTCAGTCATCGGACTCCTCGGATGTGCCGCACGAGCTGCCGTCCCACCACCGGCCGAGCAGCTCCAGCGCCTCATCACCCAGCGGATTGACCCCTGGTCCCTTGGCGAGCGCATGGCCGACCAACACGTGCAGGCACTTGACCCGGGTGGGCATGCCACCGGCCGTGATCCCGTCGATCTCCGGCACGTGTGCGATCGCCTCCCGCTCGGCCAGGTACTCCTCGTGGGCCTGCCGATAGGCGGCCGCCAGCTGCGCGTCCTCGGTCAGCCGGCGACTCATCTCGGCCATCAGGCCCGAGGCCTCCAGTGTGCCGATCTCGGACGCCAGGCGCGGGCACGTCAAGTAGTACATCGTCGGGAACGGAGTCCCGTCCGGCAGACGGGGCTCGGTCTTGACCACGTTCGGGTGGCCCGACGGGCAGCGCGACGCCACCTCGATGACACCGCGCGCAGGCCGTCCGAGCTGCTCGCGCAACGCCTTCAGGTCGTCCTCGCACACCGTCACTGGCTGTCCTCCAACGGTTCGTCGGTGGGGTCGTCAGCAGGTGCACCGTCGCCCTCCTCGGTGCCGGCCGTCGCGACCGAGCCCCACAGCTTGTCGTACCACTGCGGCTGGTCGATCTCAGGCGGCTCGTCGAGCTCGGGCACCTGCCCGCGCACCGATCCGTCGGCACCGATCACGCGGTAACCGACCTCGCCGGGCATCACCCAACCGAACCGCTCACGGGCCTGTTGTCGGATGAACGCCGGATCGTCGAAGCGATCCTTCTGCTCCTCCAGCGACTTGATCTCGTTGCGCAGTGCGACAGCCTCGGCCCGAGTGGACTGCAGCTCCTGGCGAGCGCCCCACCAAGCGCGGAACGACGCGGTGTACGAGGCGAGCAGCAACAGCAGAACACTGAGCAAGATGACGGCCCGGGTCGTGATCTGCGGGCCGGTCCCTGCCGCCGGAGCCTTCTTCGGCGTCGGTCGCGTCCCTCGCGCCCCGGTCGGACGGCTCCGATCCCGGGGGCGTGAGGGCGGTCGCGACGCCATCGGTCCTACAGGACCAGCCGCGGGAACGCATCGGCGCCGGCGTACAGGGCAGCCTCGCCGAGCAGCTCCTCGATGCGCAACAGCTGGTTGTACTTGGCGACACGATCCGAGCGCGCCGGTGCGCCGGTCTTGATCTGGCCGCAGTTGGTCGCGACCGCCAGGTCGGCGATCGTGACGTCCTCGGTCTCGCCCGACCGGTGACTCATCATGTTCGAGAAGCCGTGACGGTGCGCCAGCTCGACGGCGTCGAGGGTCTCGCTCAGCGACCCGATCTGGTTGACCTTGACCAGCATGGCGTTGGCCGCACCCTCGTTGATGCCGCGGGTCAGTCGTTCGACGTTGGTGACGAACAAGTCGTCACCAACCAGCTGGACGCGGTCGCCGATCGTCTCGGTCAGCGTGATCCACCCGTCCCAGTCGTTCTCGTCGAGCGGGTCCTCGATCGAGACGATCGGGTAGGCGTCGACGAGCTCGCCGTAGTACGCAGCCATCTGCTCAGCCGTCCTGGGCCGGCCCTCGAACGTGTAGACGTTGCCGTCGCAGAACTCCGAGCTGGCGACGTCGAGGGCGAGGGCGATGTCGGACCCGAGCGCCAGGCCGGCCTGTTGGACCGCCTCGGCGATCAGGTCCAGGGCGGCTCGGTTCGAGTCCAGGTTCGGAGCGAAACCGCCCTCGTCTCCCAGCCCGGTGGACAAGCCCTTGGTCTTCAGCACCGACTTGAGCGCGTGGTAGACCTCGGTGCCCTGACGCAGCGCCTCGGCGAAGGTCGGTGCGCCGATGGGAGCGATCATGAACTCCTGGACGTCGACGTTGGAGTCGGCGTGCGCGCCACCGTTGAGGATGTTCATCATCGGCACCGGCAGCAGGTGCGCGTTCGGACCGCCGACGTAACGGAACAACGGCAGTCGTGCCGATTCAGCGGCGGCCTTGGCCACCGCCAACGAGACGCCGAGGATGGCGTTCGCACCGAGCTTGGCCTTGTTGTCCGTGCCGTCCAGGTCGAGCATCGTCGCATCGACGAGACGTTGCTCGTCGGCGTCGATCCCCACCAGCGCCGGGGCGATCTTCTCGTTGACGCCCTTGACGGCCTTCCGCACGCCTTTGCCCAGGTAACGCTTGTCGCCATCGCGCAGCTCGACGGCCTCGAACTGTCCGGTGGACGCCCCCGAGGGGACCGCCGCCCGGCCGATCGTGCCGTCGTCGAGCGCGACCTCGACCTCGACGGTCGGATTGCCCCGGGAATCCAGAATCTCGCGTGCCCCGACAGCCTCGATGCGTGCCACAGTTTCTCCTTGCCCGGTGGGTCCGATGTGCACCCCTACCCTAGTGCGGCCGACCCCTTCTCAGCGCACCGGCACGACGTCCGTGCGGCAGAACGCCCCCGTGTCGAACAACCACCAGGGTCTCCGGTCCGCCAAGGCGCGACGGCGACACCCCGCGAGGATCGCCACCGATCACGCTGGGGGATTCTCGGGGGGATTCTCGCGTTCGACCTGTCCCATGGCGCGCACCGTCCGGCGCAGCGCCTCCTCGGCGTCGACGCCTTGCGCCCGAGCCTCGGCGACCAGGGCCAGCAGCCGGCTGCCGATGTCGTCTCCCACGACCGATGGGTCGCCGAGCCGTTTGAGGATCTTGTCGGCGTAGGCCAGGGCCGGCAGCGTCGACGGGATCCCCTGGTGCACCGAGTCGCGGGGACGCTCGGCCGCCTTGACGGCCTGCCAGGCCGCGTCGATCTCCTCCGGAGTCCTGGCCTCGCCGTCCCCGAACACGTGCGGGTTGCGGCGGATCAGCTTGTCGGTCAGACCGCGGACCACGTCGTCGATGTCCCAGCCCTCCCGCTCGGCGGCGATGCGGGCGTGGAAGACGATCTGCAGCAGCAGATCGCCCAGCTCGTCGCGCAGGTGGTCGGTGTCGCCTGTGTCCAGCGCCTCGAGAGTCTCGTGCGCCTCCTCGAGCAGGTAGCGCGCCAGTGACGCATGCGTCTGCCGAGCGGTCCAGGCACATTCACGGCGCAACCGATCCATCACCGCCACGAGCCGGTTGAAGGGCCGATCTGCCGAATCGGTCACGCTGTGCAGGCCGCCAGCGGTGTCAATTGGAAGGGGCCGCCGGTCAGGTCGGCGGCGACGACCGAGACCGAGCCGAAGCCGTCCAGCGCCGACCCATCGGGCGCGATGCCCAACCGAGGCGCGAACTCGACGTCGATCTCGGCCAGCTGTTCCTGGGCCGCCTGCTGCCCGGCGGCAGCCAGCTGGTCGTACGTCTGCGGCGACGCCTGCTGACCGGTCGCCGCGGCTCCGATCGCGACGAACTGCGCATAGAGCAGCTGCTGGCTGCTCAGCAGGCCGGCTACCTCGTCGGCGCGATCCCCGAACACCGCCTCGATCCGTTCACGTGCGTCGTCGGGCAGAGCGGCCAGCTCGCGGTCGACGGTCAGCTGCTGATCGTCGATCATCGACTGGGCGATCTGCTCGAACACCAGCATCGAGATCGTGTTCTGCCGGATCGCCGCGTTGTCCGCGGTCCCGGACTGCTGCTGACTCGCGGTCTGGATCAGGCACATCACCTCGGCCTGCTCGTCGAGCGTCGACATCGAGATCGTCGTGTCGTCGACGACGGCAGCCGCACCCGGGTGGACCGAGCTGCAGGCGGACAAGAACACGGCAGCGACGAGGGCGGGAAAGACGCGGACCAGGCTCACGTCTGCATGGTAGCCACTAAGGTGAGCGCATGCTTCGCCAACGCATCGCCAGGGGCCTGACCAGGCTCAAGGGCTACACGATGGTCGGCGAGGTTCCACCGACCGGGATCTTGGTCGGAGCGCCTCACACGTCGAACTGGGACTTCATCTCGATGCTGATGGTGATGTGGCACGAAGGGCAACATCCGCGTGTCCTGGTCAAGCAGGAGCTGTTCAAGGGCCCGCTCGGCTGGTTGCTGAGGGGATTCGGCGGCATCCCGCTGGACCGCAAGAACCCGCGCGCACTTGTGGACCAGCTCGTCGCGGAGGCCAACACGGGCAAGCCGTTCCGGCTCGTGATCGCCGCCGAGGGGACCCGTGACAAGGGTCGGTACTGGAAGTCCGGATTCCGCCGCATCGCCAGCGACACCGGCCTACCCGTGTCGCTGGCGTTCTACGACCCGCCGACCAAGACCATGGGGTTCGGTCCGACCTTCCATCCGACCGACGACGTCAAGGCCGACATGGACCTGGTCCGTGCGTTCTATGCCGACAAGCTGGGCATCCACCCCGAGAAGGCGACAGTTCCCCGACTGCGCGAGGAGGACGAGGAATGAGGCGAGCACGCCGCCTGCTGACCGTCGTCGTCGCCCTGGCCGTTCTCGCACTCGGCGCTGCGGTGCTGTGGTGGTCGGTCTCGGGCACCCAGATCGCCTGGCAACCGATCGGGTCGCCGGACGAGAAAACGCTCGAGCTGGGCTATGTCGGCAGCAGCTGTGCGGACCAGACGTCCGTCAAGGTCGCCGAGACCGACGACACCGTCACCGTGACGATCACGGAGCGGACGTTCCGCCTGACCTGCACCGATACCGGCGTCGACCGCACGGCGAAGGTCGATCTCGAGGCGCCGCTCGACGGTCGCACGCTGGTCGACGGCTCGTGCACGGAGCCCTGTGCGCGGACCCTGGACTGACCGACTCCCCGCGTCGGCAGGCAGCCGGCCCGCACATGGGTCGTCGCCGGGCAGCTAGTCCGCCGGCGGGGGCACGAGCGTGTCGACGACGACCAACACCCAGTCGAGCAGCTCACGGTTGTCGATCGGCTTGCCGCCGACCTGCGTCGGCTTGGGCCGCGGGACCAGTGCGACTTCACCGGCCGCCTTGTAGATGCTGCGTGGGTAGACGCGACTGAGGCGCGCCTGGGCCGAGTCGGGCAGCACCACCGACGCGAACCGGATGTTGGACCCCGCGACCGTGACCTCGCTGATGCCGGCCTGACGCAAGCGCACCCGTAGTCGAGCGACGTCGAGCAGCATCTCCACGACCGCGGGGGGTTCGCCGTAGCGGTCGACCAGCTCGTCGCGCAGCTCGTCGACCTCGGACATCGCCCGCACGCCGGCCAGCCGCTTGTACATCTCCAACCGTAGCCGCTCGCTCGACACGTAGTCGTGCGGAAGGTGCGCCTCGATGGGCAGCTCGATCTTGACCTCGCGGGACTCCTCCGGATCGCTCTCCCCGCGGAACTCCGCAACCGCCTCGCCGACGAGCCGCACGTAGAGGTCGAACCCGACGTCGGCGATGTGCCCGGACTGCTCGCCACCCAACAAGTTGCCCGCGCCCCGGATCTCCAGGTCCTTCATCGCCACGGCCATGCCGCCACCGAGCTCGGAGTGCTGCGCGATCGTGCTCAGCCGGTCGTGTGCGGTCTCGGTCAGCGGCTTGTCCGGCGGGTACAGGAAGTAGGCGTACGCCCGCTCCCGGCCTCGACCCACCCGGCCCCTCAGCTGGTGCAGCTGCGACAGGCCGAGCACGTCGGCTCGCTCGATGATCATGGTGTTGGCGTTCGAGACGTCCAGACCCGATTCGACGATCGTCGTGCAGACCAGGACGTCGAACTTCTTCTCCCAGAAGTCGACCATCACCTCTTCGAGCCGGTGCTCGCCCATCTGACCGTGGGCGGCCGCGATGCGCGCCTCGGGCACCAGCTCCTTCAGCCGGCCGACGACCTTGTCGATCGACTGCACCCGGTTGTGGATGAAGAACACCTGGCCCTCGCGCAGCAGCTCGCGGCGGATCGCCGCGGTGACCTGCTTGTCGTCGTAGGGACCGACGAACGACAGCACCGGGTGCCGTTCCTCCGGAGGTGTGGCGATGGTCGACATCTCGCGGATCCCGGTGATCGCCATCTCCAGGGTGCGCGGGATCGGCGTGGCGGACATGCTGAGCACGTCGACGGCGGCGCGCAGGTGCTTGAGCGCTTCCTTGTGCTCGACACCGAACCGCTGTTCCTCGTCGACGATCACCAGGCCCAGGTCCTTGATCCGGACGCCCGGCTGCAACAACCGATGAGTCCCGATGACCAGGTCGACCGAGCCGTCGGCGAGGCCATCGAGCGTCGCCTTGGCCTCCTTCTCGGACTGGAACCGGGACAGCGGCCGGATCGTCACGGGGAACTGGCCCATGCGCTCGGCGAACGTCGCATAGTGCTGCTGGACCAGCAGCGTGGTCGGCACGAGCAGGATGACCTGCTTGCCGTCCTGAATCGCCTTGAACGCCGCACGCACCGCGATCTCGGTCTTGCCGTACCCGACGTCTCCGCAGATCAGGCGGTCCATCGGGACGGTGCGCTCCATGTCGCGCTTGACCTCCTCGATGGTGCTCAGCTGGTCGGGCGTCTCGACGTGGGCGAACGCGTCCTCCAGCTCGGCCTGCCACGGCGTGTCGGGGCCGAAGGCATGTCCCTTGGTCGACTGGCGTGCGGCGTAGAGCTTGATCAGCTCGCCCGCGATCTGTCGGACCGCGCGGCGTGCCTTGGACTTGCGGTTGTTCCAGTCCGATCCGCCGAGACGGTCCAGGCTGGGCTGCTCCCCGCCGATGTAACGGGTCACCTGGTCCAGCTGGTCCATCGGCACGAACAACCGGTCGGCGGGCTGGCCGCGCTTGCTGGCTGCGTACTCGATCACCAGGTAGTCACGGGCCGCACCCTGGACGACGCGCTGGATCATCTCGACGTAGCGCCCCACACCGTGCTGCTCGTGCACGACGTGGTCACTGGGCTTGAGCTCGAGCGGGTCGATCGCCTTGCGGCGACGGACCGGCATCGAGCGGGTCGAGCGCTCGGCCGCTTGCTGGCCGACCAGGTCGTCGTACGTGATGAGCGTCAACGCCAGCGCCTCGGAGACCAGTCCGTGGTCGAGGTCGGCCTGGACGACCGTGACGACGTCGGTACGAAGCTCGTCGGTGTCGACCGCGGCGATGTCGTGCTCGGCCAGCCACTCCACGGTGCGCTGCGCCTGGCCCTGGCCCGGGACGACGATGACGACCCGCTGCCCGTTCTGCCGCCAACGACGGATGTCGGCCAACGCAGCGGCCATGTCCCCGCGGTAGGTGGGGGCACTGTCCATCTCCACGACGTGCGCGCCTGCAGCGACCTGCTCGTCGAGGCCGAATGGGGACAGTCCGATCCAGCCCTGACCACGCCCGACCACGACGTCCTTGACGTCGCCGAGCTCGTGGAACGAGGCCGACCCCAGATCGATCGGTGCCGTTCCGCCACCACTGGCCGAGGCCCAGGACGCCTCGAGGAACTCGGCGCTGGTCGCGTTCAGATCAGCGGCCCGCGCACGCACGCGCTCGGGATCGCACACCAGCACGGCAGCGTCCTCGGGCAGCAGGTCGACCAGCAGCTCCATCCGGTCCGCCAGCACGGGGCTGAGCGACTCCATGCCTTCGACGACGTGACCCTCGGCCAGCTTGCCCAGCAGCTCACGCAGACCGGGATGGTCCTCGGCCAGCGCACGCGCCCGCTCGCGAACGGTGTCGGTCAGCAACAGCTCGCGGCACGGCGGCGCCCACACGCGGTCGACGTTCTGGAGCGTGCGCTGGTCGGCGACGGCGAACCGCCGGATCCCCTCGACCGTGTCGCCCCAGAACTCGATCCGGAGCGGGTGCTCCTCGGTGGGCGGGAACACGTCGACGATGCCGCCTCGCACGGCGAACTCGCCGCGACGCTCGACCAGATCCACCCGGGCGTACGCGGCTGCGGCGAGCCGCTCGACGACTCCTTCGAGCTCGACGTCGTCCCCGGTCCGCAGCTCGACGGGTTCCAGGTCGGCCAGACCGGCGACCTGCGGCTGCAGGACCGAGCGGATGGGCGCCGTGATGATCTTGAGCGGACCGGTCTCGGCGGTGTCGCCGGGGTGCACCAGCCGACGCAGCACCGCCAGCCGCCGCCCGACCGTGTCCGAGCGCGGTGACAGTCGTTCGTGCGGCAGCGTCTCCCACGCCGGGTAGTGCGCGACGTGCTCCGCCCCGACGAGCTGGGCGATCTGCTCCTCGAGCTCCTCGGCCTCACGGACCGTGGGCGTCACCACCAGCAGCACTCCGGAACGACCCGACAGTGCATGCGCGAGGAACGGCCGTAGTGCGTCCGGTGCGCGGACCGTCTGCTCGACGATCCCGGCATCCAGGTCGGACAGCACTGCGGCAATCGATCGGTCGGTGCCGACCAGCTGCGCAACGGCATCAAGACGACTCATGCGGTGACCCACCACGGACTTCTAGCACTCCTCATGGCGTGCACGCCATGAGGAGTGACCGAACACCATGAGCTCATGGTGTTCGAGTGACAGCTGAGGCGCGTCACCGGTTGAACGCCGACTGCGCCTGGGCCAGGCCGCGAGCGATCAGCGACTCGACCGCGTCGGCGGCTTCCTCGACGTACACCGGCAAGTCCTTCCTCTCGACGCTCGAGTACGGCTTGAGCACGAAGTCGTGCACTTCCTGGCGGCCCGGGGGCCGGCCGATGCCCACGCGCACCCGGTGGAAGTCACCGGTGCCGAGCGACTGCCGCATCGACTTCAACCCGTTGTGGCCGTTGTCGCCCCCGCCCAGCTTGAGCCGCAGCTGGCCGAAGTCGATGTCGAGCTCGTCGTGGATCGCGATGACGTGCTCGGGATCGACGCCGTAGAACTTGGCCAGCGCGGAGACCGGACCGCCCGACTCGTTCATGTAGGAGCGCGCGCGACCTAGCACGACCCGCTGGCCGGCGAGTCGCCCCTCGATCACGTCGGCACGCCCGGACTTGTGCTTCTTCCACGTGCCGCCGACACGTGCGGCGAGCACGTCGGTGACCAGGTACCCGACGTTGTGCCGGGTCGCCTCGTACTGACGGCCCGGATTGCCCAACCCGACGACGAGCCAGGTCACGCCCGGCCCACCTGAGACGGGATCACTCGGCGTCGGTGGTCTCCGCCGCAGCAGCCTGAGCATCGGCGTCGCCCCCAGCGGTCTCGGCCTCCGGCGCCTCGTGCTCGATGCCGGCCTGGGCCTCGGCCTCGGCGAGCTCGGCTTCGACGTCGGCGGCGGTCGGCGCGGCGGTCACGTTGACGACCAGGACGTCGCCGTCGACGGCCAGCGTCGCGCCGGCGGGCAGTTGCAGGTCGGCGGCGTGGATCTGCGCACCGACGTCCAGGCCCTCGATGGAGACCTCGATGCCCTGCGGGATGTGCGTCGCCTCGGCCTCGATGGCCACCGTGGCGACGTCCTGCACGACGAGCGTGTCGGAGACCGCGGTGCCCACCAGGTGGACCGGGACCTCGACGATGACCTTCTCGCCGCGCTTGACGATCAGCAGGTCGGCGTGCTCGATGAAGCCCTTGATCGGGTCACGCTGGACCTGCTTGGGGATCGCCAGGTGCTCCTCGGTGCCCAGGTCGATCGTCAGCAGCGCGTTGGAGTTCTTCAGCGCCATCATCAGGTCGTGACCCGGCAGCGTGACGTGGATCGGGTTCATGCCGTGCTCGTACAGGACGGCGGGCACCTTGTCGGCGCGACGGATGCGGCGGGCCGCGCCCTTGCCGAACTCGGTCCGGGTCTCGGCGGCGATCTTGATCTCGGCCACGGGGAACTTCTCCTCAGAAGAAAATGCTGGTTACGACACGTCTGGCGGCTGCGAGGTGGGCGCTCGACACACGACACTCCTGTGGAGCGCCCTGTCGATCACGGCATCCGCAGATGCCCTCGCCGAGGCAGCCCCATGAGTCTAGCCCAGCGTCCACGACCAGCGGAAATCGAGGCATGATTCGACGCACGAACGATCGGTCCCGACCCATTTACCCAACGAGATGTTGTAGAAATGGACCATGGACACGGTTCTGCTCACGATCTTGTTGCTCGCCACCTGCGTCTGGGTCGGCGGCTACGTGGCGATCATCGTGGTGGCACGTGCTGCCACGGCGACGCTCGACCCTGCGGCACGAGTGGCGTTCTTCCGGTCGCTGGGCCGCAGCTACTTCCTGGTCGGCACGCCGGCGCTGGTCGTCGCACTGATCGTCGGTGCGGTCCTGCTGCGCGATGTCGAGCGGGACGGCACGGTCGTCGCGGCCTATGTGGTCGCTGCGGTCCTGGTCCTCGCGTTCGCCGTCGCGGTCCGCCAGGCCAGACGGATGACCGTACTGCGTCGCGATCTGATCGCCTCGCCCGCCGACGCGAATCTGACCGAACGCGTCCGCGCGGGTGCGCGATCTGCCGGGCTGCTGCGAGCACTGCTCGGCGTGCTCAGCATCGCGCTGGTCGTCCTCGGCGCGGTCATCGGCAGGAGTGCAGCATGAGCAGCCTGGCCGAGGCGCTGACGATCGAGCACCGGCAGATCGACGACGGGATCGAGCGGTTCGTCGCGGCCGGCGACGTGGCGGCCCTGCGCTCGGCCTTCGAGGCGCTACGTCGACACATCTACCTGGAGGAGGAGTTCCTCTTCCCACCCGTGCGCGACGCCGGCCTGCTGATGCCGGTCATGGTGATGATCCGCGAGCACGGGGCGCTGTGGCAGCGGATGGACGCGATCGCGTCGTCCCTGGACCGCGGGGACGACACGGCCGAGTCGTGCCGCGAGCTGCTGGCCCGCTTGGACGATCACAACTCCAAGGAGGAGCCGGTCGTCTACCCCCACGCCGACAGCGACCTGTCGGCCGAGCAGACCGCGGGCCTGAGCCAGTTCCTGCAGTCCGGCACGCTGCCCGACGACTGGATCTGCGAGGCACTGCGCGCCTGAGCGGCAGGCGAGCCGGCCGCGATCAGCTCTTGAACAAGCTGGTGACGGAGCCGTCCTCGAAGACCGCCGCGGTGGCTTGAGCCAGCAGCGGGGCGATCGACAGCACCGTCAGCTTCTCGAAGTGCTGGTCCTGCGTGAGCGGCAACGTGTTGGTCACGATGACCTCGACGGCCGGCGAGTTCTGCAGACGCTCGATGGCCGGCCCCGAGAACACCGGGTGCGTCGCGGCGATGACGACGGCTTCGGCACCGTCGGCCATCAGCGCTTCCGCGGCCTGGACGATCGTGCCCCCGGTGTCGATCAGGTCGTCGACCAGGATGCAGACCCGACCCGCGACCTCGCCGACGACGCGATTGGCCTTGGACTCGTTCGGCTTGCGCGGATCGCGGGTCTTGTGGATGAACGCCAGGGGCACGCCGCCGAGCGAGTTGGCCCACGACTCGGCGACCTTGATGCGGCCGGCGTCGGGGGACACGACCGCCAGCTCCTTGTCCCCGTAGCTCTTGCGCACGTGACGGGTCAGGATCGGCATCGCGAGCAGGTGGTCGACCGGTCCGTCGAAGAATCCCTGGATCTGGGCGGTGTGCAGATCGACCGTCATCAGACGATCGGCCCCCGCGGTCAGGAACAGGTCGGCCATCAGGCGCGCCGAGATGGGTTCGCGCCCCAGATGCTTCTTGTCCTGGCGGGCGTAGCCGTAGAACGGCAAGATGACCGTGATGCGCTTGGCCGACGCGCGCTTGAGGGCGTCGATCATGATCAGCTGCTCCATGATCGCCTCGTTGATCGGGGCGGTGTGACTCTGGATCACGAACGCGTCGCAGCCGCGCACCGACTCGTCGAAGCGCACGTAGATCTCGCCGTTGGCGAAGTCGTAGGCGGTGGTGGGCACCAGCTCGATCTGCAGCAGGTCGGCGACTTCTTGCGCCAGCGTCGGGTGTGCGCGCCCCGAGAACAGCATCAGGTTCTTGGTCGGAACGCGCTTGGACAGGCTACTCACCGGGGCTGGCTCCCTGATCGTCGGAGGCTGACTCGTCTGCGGCCGCCCGTCGCCGGGCCACCCACCCCTCTATGTTCCTCTGTGACCCAGCACTCAGACCGAGCGCCCCCGGTGGGACGTCCTGCCTGATGGTCGCGCCCGCCCCTGTGTATGCGTCGTCGCCGATCTCCACCGGCGCGACGAACGTGTTGTTGGACGCCGTCCGGGCGTTCTTGCCGATGCGCGTCCGGTGCTTCTTGACCCCGTCGTAGTTGGCGAAGATCGTGCCGGCGCCGATGTTGGTGCCGTCACCGATGTCGGCGTCGCCGACGTAGCTCAGGTGCGGCACCTTGGCGCCGACGCCGAGCGTCGAGTTCTTGACCTCGACGAACGCTCCCACCTTGGCACCGTTGCCGATCACCGCTCCCGGGCGCAGGTAGCTGAACGGTCCGACCGTCGCACTCGCACCGATGACGGCGTCGGAGGCGTGCGTCCGCACGACGCTCGCGTCGTCGCCCACCTCGACGTTGCGCAGCGTCGTGTCCGGACCGATCGTGACACCCTCGCCGATCGACGTGGCCCCGAGCAGCTGCGTTCCCGGGTGGATCGTGGTGTCCGCTCCGATCGAGACCATCGAGTCGATCCACGTGGTGGCCGGGTCGACGATCGTGACGCCTTCGGCCATCCAGTGCCGGACCAGCCGCTTGTTCAGCTCACGCCCCATGGCCGCCAGCTGGGCACGATCGTTGACGCCCTCGGTCTGCCAGACGTCCTCCAGCACGTGTGCGCCCACGGGCAGCCCCTCGCCGACGGCCGCCGAGACGATGTCGGTCAGGTACAGCTCCCCCTGGGCGTTGCTGTCGTCGAGGTTCCGCACGGCACGGGCCAGGAACTCGGCGTCGACGGCCAGGATCCCGCTGTTGATCTCGGTGACGGCCCGTTCGGCGTCCGTGGCGTCCTTGTGCTCGCGGATCGCGACCACGTTCCCCTCGCCGTCACGCAAGATGCGGCCGTAGCCGTCCGGGTGCGGCGACTGCGCCGACAGGATCGTGACGGCCCGACCGGCGCTGCGGTGCTCATCGAGCAGGGACGCCAGCGTGGCGGACTCCAGCAGCGGCACGTCGGCGTAGGTGACCAGGACGGTGCCGGAGATCTTGCCGTCGATCTTGCCGTCGAGAGCGTCGAGAGCGACCGCGACGGCATCGCCCGTGCCGCGCATCTGCTCCTGCACCGCGATCAGCGCTTGGGGGTCGATCGCCGCCACGGCCTGGCTGACCTGCTCGCGCTGGTGACCCACCACGGTCACAGTCCGGGACGCACCGACGCCGGCCACCGCGGCCAGCGCGTGCTCGAGCATGCTGCGTCCACCGACCTCGTGCAGCACCTTGGCCCGCCGCGACTTCATCCGCGTTCCGGCGCCTGCCGCCAACACGATCGCCGTGATCTGATCGCTCACGTCCGCCCTTCCGTAGTCCGCCACGGCAGTCTACGAGCCCTGGGTCTACGTTCGCTGGATGGACCTTGAAGCGATCGAGCAGATCAAACAGGTGAAGTACCGGTACTTCAAAGCCTTGGACCTCAAGCAGTGGGAAGAGTTCGGCGGCTGCCTGGCCGAGGACGTCCTGGCCGACTACGGAACTCACGCCATGGGTGAGCCCCTGCGATTCACCGGCCGCGACGCCGTCGTGTCGTACCTGTCGCAGCACCTGCCCGAGACCGTCACCACGCTGCACGTCGCGGCCCATCCGGTCATCGACGTCGATGGTGACCGGGCATCGGCGTCGTGGTGCTTCCAGGACACCGTGATCGTGACCGACGCCGATCTGACGATTCAAGGTGGCGGCTACTACGCCGACGAGTACCGTCGTGAGGCGAGCGGCCGGTGGCAGATCACCACGACCCGTTACGAGCGGGTGTTCGAGGTGATGACGTCCCATGCCGATACGCCGAGCTTGCGGATGCTCGCCAACCGCTGGGCCTGAGCGCACGGCCGTGACGCCACCACAGGGCGTCTCAGCTCCCCACGGCGCCCGGCACCGAGTCCACCAGGTCGTGCGTCATCTGGTTCTCGGCCTTGAGCCGGGCCAGCTCGGTTTCTCGGGCGACGTAGCCGCGAGCCGTCACCCGTTCGTGGCCGAGCAGGCCGAGCCGGAGTCGATCCAGCGCGTACAGTCCCGGCCGTGCCGCACGCAGCACGTGCTTGCCGATCCCGTCCGGGACGCCGAGCCGGTCGGCCGCCTCGTCGCCGAGGAACACCCGGGACATCGCGAACATCGTGCGCCGGGCGGCGGGTTCGCAGGACCGCCGCGGGCCGGGCAGCATCGCGGCCAGCTGCTTGGCCAGATAGTCCTCGACCAACGCCTTGGTGAAGTCCTTGCTGTACTGATCCGGACCGGGCGACGTCAGGCTGTACAGTTCCTCGATGCGGATCTGGTCCGACTCGGTCGCCGGGTTGATGTCGTCGTCGACGCCGATGACGTGACCGACGTAGCGCCACAGGTGGTAGATGTCGTCGAGCTCCTCGCGGCTGAACCGCACCCCGAGCTGCTGCATCGCGGCCAGTGAGATGTGTCCGAACTCGGCGAGCGTGAACGCCATGTACGGCTGCGGGATCGGCACTCCCCAAGCCGGTTCGTCCCATGCGTCGCCACGTTCGATGAAGCGACGCACGTGTGCGTGGATCATCCGCACGCGGATGGTGTGCTGGAACCCCGGGGCGTCGACGTCCATGCCGCCGGGCGCCACGACCCGCGACAACCACTCGCCCACCTCGATCGATCGGACCGCGGGCTCGGTGCCGTAGCGGCCGGTCAGCAGCAACGGCTTGGCCGCGATCCAGCTCTCGGCGCCGGCCAGCAGCGACGCCGCTCCCAGCACCAGACCCCACTGGGCGGTGTACCGGATCAGAGCATCGGCCGCACGGTCGAGTCGATCGCGTTCCAGCCAGTCAGGGTCGGTCGACACCTGGTCGATCAGCGCCTGTACCGACGCCGGCGGATCGGTGACCGCCCCCATCCCCTCGGTCATCAGGACGCGGATCACCGACGATGCGCTCCGGTCGCGCGCGATGGTGTCAGCCAGCGGATCGCCACGCCACATCGCCTCGAGCCACAGCCGGCCGAAGTCGCCGTACCGGTCCACGGCCAGGTCTGCGCGTGGCAGTGCGGTGGGATCGGTGCGGATGCGCTCACTGGTCATGAAGTCATTGAACCAATGAATCCATACCCCTGGGTAGGGTTCGGCGAGCCCCGTCTCGCCGGTTCGTGTGACGTCCCGCGCGGTGGGTACGCCCTCCGTGATCACGTCACCGACGGATCACTCACACCACTACGGGGAGGCATCCGATGAAGAAGTTGTTGCTGTTGGCCGGCGGTGTCGTCGGTTACGTCCTGGGCACTCGCGCAGGACGCGAACGGTATGCCCAGATCAAGCGGGGAGCCAAGCAGGTCTGGGCCTCCGAGCCCGTGCAGTCCGGGGTCGGTGAAGCAGGGTCGATGGCGACCCACGCGGCCGAATCGGCAGGCGAGAAGATCGCCGACGTCGCCAAGTCGGTCAAGGACAAGGTCGCCGGTGAGTCGGCCGATCAGGACGAGTCCCTTCCTCCGGTCAGTCCCGTGGACCCCGTCGTCGCGCCGACCGGTTCGGCACCGCAGGAGGGCATCAGCTGATTGCTGCATAGCGCCCCGCACCTGGGGTACGCACCCGAAGAAGGAACGACCCCCCACCAACAGGAGGTTCGATCATGGGTACCGAAGACAAGATCGGCAATCACGTCGACAACGCCGTCGGCAAGGCCAAGGAGGCGGCCGGCAAGGTCACCGACGACGAGTCGCAGGAGCAAGAGGGCAAGCTCGACCAGATGAAGGCCGACCTCAAGCAGGCCGGCGAGAAGGTCAAGGGCGCCTTCCGCGACTAGTACACGCGGCCACGGTCGCGTGGCGCGTCCGGTACTGCGGCGGCGGACATGTTCCCCCGTCCGTCGCCGCTCTTGCCGACCGAACGGCAATCGAGGAGTTGAGTTCGATGGCAGCTTGTGACGTCTGTGGGAACGACTACGACAGGACCTTTCAGGTCAACATCGCGGGCTCGCAGCACACGTTCGACAACTTCGAGTGCGCGATCCATGCACTGGCGCCGCTGTGCGGGCACTGCGGTTGCCGGGTGATCGGCCACGGTCACGAGGTCGACGGCCGCATCTTCTGCTGCGCCCACTGTGCCGAGCACCACGACGACAGCCCGTCGCAGGACGTCGACGAGATGAGCAAGGAGTCCTTCCCGTCCAGCGACCCGCCCTCGACGTGGTCGAGCGCCGGTCAGAGCAACAGCTGAACCACTCACGAATGAAGGAGGAAGCGACATGCCTGGAGATCGCAACCGATCACTGAAGGACCCTGACCTCTACGAGGAGCTGCGCGAGGACGGGGCATCGAAGGAGAAGGCCGCGCGGATCTCGAACGCCGCCGCAGCTGAAGGGCGCGACGAGGTGGGTCGCCGAGGCGGCGAGCACGGCTCGTACGAGGACTGGACGGTCGACGAGCTCCGCGACCGCGCCAAGGAGCTGGACTTGACGAACTACTCGGACAAGACCAAGGACGAGCTGATCTCGGCACTGCGCAATCATTGACCGCCGCACCCCACGACGAACGGGCCCCGACTGCGTACGTCGGGGCCCGTTCGTCGTGGGGTACCGACACCCCGGCTCGTCGGTTTCAGAACACGGGCTTGCCGCCCGTGACGCCCAGTACGGTGCCGGACACGTAGCTGGCCTCGGCCTCGCAGGCCAGGAAAACGAACGCCGGCGCCACCTCGGCGGGCTGTCCGGGTCGACCCAGCGGCGTGTCGGTGCCGAAGTGCTGGACCTTCTCGACCGGTTGGGTCGCCGGTTGCAGAGGGGTCCAGATCGGACCGGGCGCCACCGCGTTGACCCGGATCCCGTGGGGTCCGAGCTCGGCCGCGAGGTTGACCGTCACGTTGTTGATGGCAGCCTTGGTCGCGGCGTAGTCCAACAACGACGTGGACGGTTCGTACGCCTGGATCGACGAGTTGTTGATGATGCAGCCCCTCGAGCTGCGCAGGTGCGGCAGTGCCGCTCGGGTCAGCCAGAACAGGCTGTACAGATTGGTCTTGAACGTCTGGTCCAGACGTTCGTCGTCCATCTGTTCCAGTCCGTCGTCCCGGGCCATCTGGAACCCGGCGTTGTTGACCAGGATGTCCAGCGCGCCCAGCTGCTCGACGGTGGATCGCACCGTTGCCTGGACGTCGTCGGGATCGCGCAGGTCGGCCTCGATCGCCACGGCGCGGCGGCCGGCGTCCTCGACGAGACCTTCGGTGACGTCGGCGTCGGACCGCTCCTGGGGAAGATACGTGAACGCCACGTCTGCGCCTTCGCGGGCGTACGCCAACGCGATCGCACGGCCGATGCCGGAGTCTCCCCCCGTGATGAGCGCCCGCTTGTCGTGCAGTCGCGCGTTCCCGCGATAGCTGTCCTCGCCGTGATCCGGCGTCGGTGTCATCTGGGACGTCAGGCCCGGCGGCTGCTGTTGCTGAGCCGGAAAGTACGTGTCGTCGGACATCTGCTTTCCCCTTTCGTTGATGCATGGACACATCGGCCGGAACTGCTCGCGGCGGAACCGGATCAGTCCGCCGGTGGCAGCGGACGGGTTGCGGGGCCATCGAGGACACGTCCGTCCGGGCCGAAGCGTGAGCCGTGCAGCGGGCAGTCCCAGGACTGCTCGATCTCGTTCCACCGCACGATCCCGCCCAGGTGGGTGCAGACGGCACTGAGCGAGCGCGGACAACCCTCGACGACCGAGGTGGCCGTCGGCGGAACGCCGGCGGTGATCGTCGCGTCCCCGCTCGGATCGCGCTCACTGCCGGACAGCGCTGCCCCGACCCAGCCGGACACCAGGTCCACCGCGACGGTCCCGTTGCGCGACAGCGTGGAGAGCAGCGAGCGAGGGCGCACGACGCGCGCAGGTGGGATGACGGGCAGCGCTTGGTCGTCCGCGACGGCCGCGCCCATCCGGCGCCCCGCCGCGACACCGGCCAGCAGGCCCCACTTGCCGAACCCGGTCGCGGCATGAATCGGCAGGCGGCCGGCGAGGCGCCCGACCAGCGGGGATCCGTCCGGGGTCAGGTGATCCTGAGCGGACCACGCCGCAACCTCGGCGCCGACCTCCAAGTGGCGGGCGGCCCAGTCGCGCAGGGTGTCCAGGTGTTGTCCGGTGGGGTTGCGGTGTCCGACGAGGTGACCGGCGGCGCCCACCACGACCAGGTCCCGGCCGTCCACCGTGGCGGCGCGCACCGAGATCGTGGGAGTGCCTGCCGTGACCGCCATCGACGTCACGGTGTCAGCCGGAGCGTCGAACGCCACCGCGTACGAGCGGTGTGGACGCGTCAGGGCGAACGCCATGCTCCGATCGGCGATGGGCAGGCCGGTGGCCAGCACGACCGCACCCGCACGCATCCGCAGTCCACGATCGCTTCCCACCTCGACGCCGCCGTCGCACTCGCGCAGCTCCTGGACACGTTGACCCAGGTGCAGGTCCACACCGGCGGTGACGGCTTCCTGCGCGAGCACGTGGGCGTACTCGGCCGGATCGACCTGGAGCTGACCTTCCAACGTGACGGCACCGACGCCGGGTAGTCCGTCCGGCGGCTCCGACAGCAGGTGCACGTCCAGCCCCAGGTCTCGCGCCACCTCGCACTCACGCTCGACGGCAGGCAGCTGGTCGATCCGGGCAGCCCACGTCACCGCCGTTCGGCGCTGGAACGCGGTGTGATGATGGTCGAGCAGCTGCTCGACCCACCACTGAGCCTGGCGGCAGCCCTCGAGGTAGCGTGCCGCGTCCTCGAGGCCCGCGCGCCGTTCGATCGTGGACAACCGGGTGCCGGCGAGCAGCGTGAGCTTGCCGGTCGATCGCGCAGTGGTGCTGCTGTGCAGGTCACTCGCGGCTTCCAGCACCGCCACGCGAGCACCACGACCGGCTGCCTCGATCGCGGCGCTGAGACCGACCACTCCAGCACCGACCACCACGATGTCGACGAAGTCGTGGTGGGGAGCCGGCGGCAGCCAGGGAGTCGACGGGTGCTCCCACGCAGTGGCAGTCGTCATCGAGCTTGCTGGCTCAGCGTGCGCGGCATCCGGACGGCGGTGGGGGCGTGTCCGGGTCCGTGGGCGAGAAGGCCGGGTCCGGCGCTTCGGGGTTGGGGTACTCGGGCACGTCGTCGGGGTCAGACGGAGGTGAGTCCGGAGCGTTCGGGTCGTCCGGTGTCGGCGCGACGGTCATGATCGTTCTCCTTGGTATCGGGTACTCCAGGAGTGCCCAATGCCCCCGCACTCATGCCGACCGGACGGGAGAAGATCGCGATGGACGCGCTGTTGCTGATCGACTTGCAGGAAGACTTCTTCACGCCACCGAGCCTGGCCCGTCAGCGATCGGCCGTGGTGGACGCGGTTCGGTGCTGGGTCGACGTCGCCGTCGAAGCCGACGCCATGGTGCTCGAGGTCAGGACAGAGGTGCCGGACGATCCAGCCGCATGGGCACTGAACATGCGCGACGACGGCCATCCGGTGGCACTTCACGGGCGTCCGGGAACTCGCCGGCTCGACGAGCTGACCGATCTGCGCGTCGACACCACGATCGTGAAGCGCCGCGATGACGCCTTCGTGGGCACCGACCTGGCACACCACCTTCGGTCGGCCGGGGTCGAGAACGTGACCATCGCCGGCGTGTCCACCGAGGCCTGCGTCGCGCTGACCGCCGCCGGCGCCTACGCACGCGACTTCCGGGTCTCGTTGGCCGGCGACGCCGTGGCCTCGGCCAGCAGCAGTGCGCACGAGCAGGCCCTGGCGTGGCTGGCCTCGCAGTACCGGCAACCGGTCATCCCCTGTCCGTCCGACAGGTGAGGGTCCCGACCTCGTCGGACGACCCGCCGCGGGCGGTCAGTCGGACTCGATCAATCCGTCGTCCTCGGCTTGATCGACCAGGTCGCGCACGACGTCGATCGTGCCGCAGTCGGAGTCGATCAGCCGGTTCCGTTCCTCGCAGAACGCTCGGCCGAGCTCGCCGCGCACTGCCGGTGTCACGTCATCGCGGGCCGGATCGAGGATCGTCAGCTCCTCCTCGGCCAGGTGATGGCTGATCGCTGAGGTCAGCTCCTCGACCGCTGCGTCGAACTGATCGCCCGACAGGCTCGACAGCTCCATCACGGCCAACAGCGCCTGGTGCGCCTCGGCGTGCTCGTGCTCGCCGTGCTCGGCCTCCTCCTCGTCCACGACACCCTTGCGACGCAGCTTCGGATACACCTGGCTCTCCTCCGCCTCGGCGTGCGCCACGTGCAGCGTGGCCAGCATCCGTAACGCCTCGGCGCGGTCGTCGTAGGAGCCGCGCAACCGGCGAAGGAGTGCTTCGAACGTGGCGTGGTCGTCCAGGATCAGGTCGATGACGTCTCCGCCGGTGGGTCGGGACAAGCCTTGGTCAGACATCGGACGTCTCCCGCAGATGGGCACAGTCCAGGCACATCGTGGCTTGCGGATGTGCTTGTAGGCGCGCCTTGGGGATCACCGCACCGCACACGGTGCAGCTGCCGTAACGGCCCTGGTCGATCAGCTCGATCACGTACTCGGACTGTTGCAGCAGCAGCCGGTCACGTTCGAGCATCAGCAGGTCGAAGTCGGCTTGCGACGACCAATCGGCTGCGTCGGCGGCGTCACCGCCCTCGGGCACCGGCACCCGATGGTGTCCGATCCGTTGTCTGAGCTCGAGTGCGGTGCGACTCAGGTCCTGGCGAAGGCGTGCCAACTCGTCGTTCGACCACGACGCGTCGATGGTGTCCATGTCCCTGCCGTACCCCTCCTGGTGCGTGCCATTCACTCGGACGTCTCCCGCGCGTGCAGCAGCGCGAGGATCAGGCACGACAGCGCTCCGAGGGCGGCCAGGACGAAGGCGATGAAACCCCACGGGCGACCCGGCACGTCGCTGTAACGGACGACCGCGAGTCCGATGACGCCGACGATCGTCGAGCCGACGGCGACGGGCAACACCACAGGCCAGTAGATGTGTGACGACATGTTCGCCTCCTGCATTCGCGAGCTGATCCGAGGAGTACCCATCCGCCTGCGGACGACACGTGCCTACGGCAACAGGGGCGACCACCGATCGAAACCACTGCGCACCTCGACGACATCGTCGAGCTCCACCACGTCGTCGATGTCGACCAGGAAGGAGCCGCGGTGCCGGTGTGCCAGCCAGCGGCTGATCACCCGCGGGCGATCCACACCGATGCGTTCGTACCCGAGGAAGGCCGCCCGCCGCCGCGGTCCGATCACGAGACCGACGAGCTCGGCCGGGGCCCGACCCGGATTCTGCCCGTCGCGCAGCACGAAGCGGGCATCCAGCACGTATCCGATCCGGCGGCCGTCGCACTCGACCGTCCGGCCCAGCAGGTCACCCAGGATCATGGTTGCCTCCAGGAATCTTGCTGATGACCTGATCGCGCCACCAGCGTTCGCGCCAGAGCGCTGCCACCTCGTCGCGCTCGGCATCGGTGTTCAGCACGTATCCGACGTCGGTCACCACGTGCCAGTCCAACGTGTCCCGCGTGGCCAGCGGACGGTGGGCGCCGAAGAACCTGGTGGTCAACCCGGAGCCGAGAATGACCCGATCGATCGTCCAACGCCCGTCGTCGTCGCGCTCGAGAACCAGATCGCCCACGGCAAGCATCGGATGTCCGTCACGGTCCAGGATCTGCCGATCCAACAGGTTCAGCTCGGCGTCGATCAAGCGGCCCCCGTGCTCGGGATGTCGAGGAAGACGATCGGACATGTCAGGCCCCCATGTTCGTCAGGATCATCAACGGAATCGCCGCGAGCGCGGCCACCATCACGATGACCAGGTAGATCATCGCCACCAGGTTGAGCAGGGGTCCGTTCGTGTTCTCGCCCACGTACTGCGGATCGTTCGCCACGACCAGGATCGGGAAGTAGGTCAGCGGCAGAGCCACCGCGCTGAACACGACGGAGAACTCCGTGACCATGATGGGGTCGATCCCTGACAGCATCACGAGGCAACCGATCACGATCACGCCCAGCAGCACGGCGTGGAACTGCGGCGCCTGCGACGGGCGTAGCCGCTTGCCCCACGGCCAACCCGCGAACTGCGCGATCGAGTACGCGCACGACAGCGCCGTCTCGATGGCCGCACCCGCGGTGGCCGCCAGCACCCCGACGAGCACGACGACCAGTCCCGCCACGCCCAACGCGACGCCGACCGGCGCGACCACCTGGGACAGGCTGCTGACGCCGATGCCGGCCGGCAGCAGCACCACGGCAGCGCACCCGGCGATCGCGATCGACAGCAGTCCGCCGAGCGGGAACCCGATGAGCACGTTGAGCCGGGACAGCCACAGGTCCTGCTTGGTCCAGTGGTCCTCGGCCGCTCCCGAGGAGAAGAAGAACACCTCGTACGGGGTCATCGCGGCACCGAAGAGTGCTACGGCGTAGAACGCGTAGGTCAGACCGTTCTCGCCGGTGTCGGGAGTCTGCTGGACGACTTGTCGACCGAGCTCGCCCCAGTCAGGTCCGAGCTGGAACAGCGCGACGATGAAGGCCACGAGCAGCAGGCCCATCAGGCCGGCGACGTTCTCCAGGATCGAGAACTTGACCCGCCACAGGACCAGCCACAGCAGCAACGCGACCGGAAGGACGTAGGCGACCGGAACGACACCGCTCAGCAGCTGCAACGCCAAGGCCACACCACCGATCTCGGCCATCAACGTCAACAGCGTCATGGCCATCGACCCGGTCAGGTTCGCCAGCGCAGCACGCGGACCGAGGCGCTCGCGGATGATGTCGAACGTCGCACGTCCGCTCAGCGCCGTGACCTTGCCGGACATGTGGGCGAACAACGAGATGCCGATGACACCCACCACGACGACCCAGACCAGGGACAGGCCGAAGCGCGATCCCACCACGGCGTTGGTGACGAGGTCGCCGATGTCGACGAATCCACCGATCGCCGTCAGGATCCCCAGCGCGACTCCGAAGATCTTGCTCATCGGCTGGCCGCCGCTCTCGACTCCAGCTCCGCCAGCGCGTCGGCGTCGTCGCGAAGCTCGTCGATGAGCTCCTCAGCACGGTCCGAGCCGATGTCGCGTGCCGCCTGCTGCAGATGTCGCGCCGCACGAGCCAGGACGTCCATGGCGTCCTGCTGGATGTCGGCTTGCTGGTCGCCGACCGTCAGCTGCGTCACCTGCTTGGCGGCCGTCGCAGCCTCGCGACGTGCATCGTCGATCATCGTCTCGGCCGTCGACCGGGTGAGCCGTCCCTGCGCGTGCTGTTCCAGCGCCAGCGCCGCCGTGGCGGCCGACGAACCGGCGTCACCGACCGCGACGCTCAGCGGGTCCTTCGCGATGCCACATCCAGCGAGGGCAACCGAGCACATCACGACCAGCGCCAACCAGTGACGCCAGCACCCGACCTGTGCTCGAGGCAGGACTGCCCCCATGTTCGCCCCCTTACGTTCAAGGGAGCCATACCCGCAGCTCGCGGGGCCGAAACGTCAGTGCTCGGGAAGCGAACGATCCGACACGATCTGCTCGGCGACGTCGCGCAGCTTGGTGTTGTGCGACTGGGAGTAGCGCCGGAGCACGTCGAAGGCCTGCTCCTCACCGATGTCGAACCGCTCCATCAGCATGCCCATGGCGATACCGATCAGTTTTCGGGCGTCGATCGCCCGCCGCAGTCCTTCCACGTCGTTCGACCTGGCCAGTGCGACTGCGGCATGGCGAGCCAGTATCATCGCGACGGCCTCGTCGTCCTCGTCGAAGGCCCCCGCGCGATGCGCGTAGACGTTGATCGATCCGTAGCGACGTTCCCGGGTCGCCAACGGAGCCAGCAGGACCGATTGGAAGCCCAGCTCGGCGACCGCAGCACACCATCGCGGCCATCTGGGATCGCTCGTCGTGTCGTCGATCCGATCGACCTTGGTGGGACGCTCGGCCGGCTCCAACGACGGACCCTCATCCAGTTCTGACTGCAACAGCTGGGCACGACTAGCCGCATCGCTCGTCGATGCCGCCTCCTCCAAGCGGTGGCGTGAACGGATGATCAGCACGCCCGCGGCGTCGCCGCCGACCGCGACGCGGCCGTACTCCGCGATGAGTCCGATGGTCTCCTCGGTGCTGCCCGCTTCGTGAAGACTCAGGGCGATCTCGGAGTTGATCAGACTGTGGGACGGATGCTGGGTTTGACTGTGATCTCCGTCCATATCGCAACTCTCGCACACTTCGGACTTGCGTGGTGCCCCCGACCCGGGGCAGAGTCGGAAACGGTTGAGCAACCAGCCATGAGGACGATGTCCTGTTCGGGGGAACACAATGGCTGCAACAATCACCACTACCGACCGTCTGACGTCTGAGGAACAGGCTCTGGTCGAGGAACACCTGATGCTCGCGACTCGACTCGCGCGGCGTTTTCGACATCGCGGAGTCGATCCCGATGACCTGGTCCAGGTCGCCCGCTTGGCGTTGGTCAAGGCGGCCGCGGGTTACGACGAGTCCCGCGGCTCGTTCGTGCCTTATGCCTCCACGACCATCCGCGGCGAGCTCAAACGCCACTTCCGCGACCACGCCTGGATGGTGCGTCCGCCACGCCGAATCCAGGAGGTGCAGGCGGCCCTGAGCGCCCAGCGCGACCTGCAGCCGCAACAAGCCGACCCGCAGGTGCTCGCCGAGGCGATCGGCAGCGATGTCAGTGACGTGCGAGAAGCGTTGGCAGCACGCGGCTGCTACACGTGCGACTCGATCGATGCCGCCGAGGACAGTGGTCACCCGTTCGGGCAGGACGAGGACGGCTTCGCCCTGATCGACGACCACCTGACCTTGCAACAGCTGTGGCGTGAGCTCACCGTCGAGGAACGCCGACTTCTGCGCTGGCGGTACTTCGACGAGCTGACCCAGCAGCAGATCGCCGACCGCCTCGGCATCAGTCAGATGCAGGTCTCACGGAGGTTGTCTCGTCTCCTGGCACGCCTGCGCGGCTCGCTCCAACCGGTCGCCGCCTGACGACCCGGACTGGACTACGTCCCAGCCGGCACCGGTGTCTGCTGGTAGAGGGCCAGCCTCCACACGCCGTCCTGGCGCGTGTAGACACTGGACATGAGCGCGACGAACGCGGGTTCGTTCGCGTCGCGATACGCGCGCCCGGCATAGACGAGGATCCCATGATCGTCACTGAGTGTGATGAGTCGTTCGTCGGTGATCTCATAGACCCGCCACGGGGGCGCCTCGTTCAGGGAGTCGATGACCTGCTGTCGGTCGAAGACCTGGCCATGAGCCAAGACCATGACACCCTCACCGGTCATGATCCGCCCGTAGAAGTCCGCGCCGGTGCCGTCGCACAAGGATTGCCACCCCCGATGTTCGAGCTCGAGCAACTCCTCGATCATGGTGGGCTCCTCCGTTCGGCGATCCTTCGAGCCTACGAAGTGAAGTCAGCGCGTGCGAGCACGATGAGGCTGTCCGGGTCGGCCCAGACTTCGGTGAGCCTTCGGCACGATGCCCCACTCGACATGAGTACCGCTGGTCAGCAGCGCACTGACCAGCGGTTATGGCTCCCCAGGTAGGAGTCGAACCTACGTCGCTAATCCTGATTCAAAGGCCGAAGGACCTAGTCCAGAACAGACCATAGCGTTGGAACTCCAGGGCGGCAGGCTCACCTAGGACCTGTTCTGGGCGTAGCCATGCATGCTGCGGTTAGCAATCGCGTTAGCAACGGGTCGCCACACCTATGACATCCTCGTTCCAGGAAATCTAAGGCGGGTCACGTGTTTTGCCTGTCATTCCAGTCGTGCTCGGCTAAGAGATCTCCCTCCGGTCAATGGAGCAAGGTGGCTATCACTCAGCCGCCAATCCGTATTGAGCCGGAGCCACAGATGTCGGTGAGTCTTCGACTTGCGCAAGGTCATTGCATCTCCTAATGTACTGACTAGTCAGATAAGGGAGTATCGAGTGATCGACCGGATCTATCACGTCAATGTAAATTGCAGCGATCTCGACGCGTCGCGCGAGTTCTACAAACAGTTCGGCTTCTCAGTCATCGTGGAATTTGACGAGGTAGATGCTGAAACGATTCGCGGCCTGGGACTGGCGGAGACGGCCAAGGCTCGCGGGGTTCTGCTGGGCCAAGGCACCGATCCGGCCCTCGGCCGTGAGACACGTATCGACTTGCTGGAGTGGAGCGACACACAGGTACCCAGCGCACCCGGACCCAGCGCTACCCAGCTAGGCGTGCCCCGGCTGGCGCTCTACACCAAGTCGCTTGACGACGAAGTGCACCGGCTGCAAGACGAAGGGCTGGAGCCTGTCGCAGAGATCGCCGACTTCTCCGGCACCGGTGACTCGACACTTCGTAGCAGATTCGTGTGCTTCCGGGATCCGGACGGACTCTTGGTCGAACTCATCGAGTTCACCCGCACCGCCGCCTAGCCGAACGCCTGCCCCATGCCAGCATGACGAGGCATCCCATCCGGAAGGACCCCCGCAGTGACCCGCGCCCAGGCGATCAGGTCGATGAACCCCAGCGCCCAACTCGAACGACTGTCTTCACGAACCCCGGACAAGACCGCCGTTCACTTCGCAGGCACCGACCACTCGTTCCAGCACCTGCATGATCGGTCGATGCGTTTGGCTTCCGCCCTGGCGCACCGCGGCGTCGGTGCCGGCGACCGAGTCGCGACCCTGTGCCACAACCGCGTCGAGGTCTTGGAGATCTTCCTGGCCGTGGCCCGCCTCGGCGCGGTGTTCGTGCCGATCAGCTTCCGGCTCGCCCCGGCCGAGGTGACGTACCAGCTGGACGACTGCGATCCGGCCGTGGTGTTCGCGGACGCGCAGTTCGTCACGGGAGATCAAGCGCTCATCTCGATGCTTGCTCCTGACCGCATCGTGCTCGTGGACAGCACACCCGGCCGTGACCTCGATCCGCACATCGCGACCGTGACACAGCTGCTCGATCGTGATGCGTTCGAGCCCCAACCGGTGGCCGTCGCCGGCACCGCAGACGCCCTGATCCTCTATACCTCGGGCACCACGGGCCGGCCCAAGGGCGCAGTCCTCACGCACGACAACTTCGCGTTCAACACCGTGGCGACGCTGGCCACCCTGGGGATCAGCACGTCAGAGGAAGTGTGGGTCTCGGGTCTCCCTCTCTTCCATGTCGGCGGTATCAACCTGTTCCTCTGGTCGGTGCTGAGCGGTGGAACACTCGTCCTACTGTCGTCCACCGGCTTCGATCCTCGCGCCGTCGCCCAGCTCATCGGCGACGCCGAAGCGACGTCGTGCTACTTCGTGCCCTCTCAGTGGACGCAACTGCTCGACGTGCTGGGTCCGTCCACCACGTTTCCAGCGCTTCGACGCGTCTGCTGGGGGGCATCGAGTTCCGCGGGCTCCATGCTCCAGCGGCTGGCGACCCAGTTCGACGGGAAGCTGCTCTTCGACATGTTCGGGATGACGGAGAGCCTGTGCACCTGTACGGCGAGCCTGGCCGAGAAGCAGGACCACCCCGGCACCGTCGGCAGGCCGATGCTGCATGTCGATCTCCACGTGGTCGACGAGCACGACGTGGAGGTGCCGCCTGGGCAGGTCGGCGAGTTGGTCTATCGCGGGCCGACCGTGTTCGATCGGTACTGGCAGCAGCCCGAGCAGACCGACCGGGCTTTCGCTGGCGGCTGGTTCCACTCCGGGGACCTCGGCCGAGTCGACGAGGACGGCTACGTCTACATCGTCGACCGGCTCAAAGACATGATCATCTCGGGCGGGGAGAACATCTACTCAGCCGAATTGGAGTACGCCATCTCGACCCACGAGAAGGTCCGCGACGTCGCCGTCATCGCCACGGCACACCCTCGCTGGGTGGAGACCCCGCTCGCGGTCGTCGTTCCGGCCGATCCTCTCGATCCGCCCACCCTCGATGACCTCGTGGCCGCGTGCATGGACCACCTGGCCTCGTTCAAGAAGCCGACCCAGATGCGAGTCGTCGAAGAGCTTCCGCGCAACGCCTCGGGGAAGGTCTTGAAAACCGAGTTGCGGCAGGCGTTCTCCACCGAAGTGGGGCAGTCCGATGAGCGATGAGTCCGGCGCCGAAGCGCCCTCCGTCGCCGACGAGAAACCTGAAGACTGCGTCCTGACGACCATCTCGGACGGGATCGCGTGGATCACCCTGAATCGCCCCTCGCGACTCAACGCGTGGAATCCGGCGATGCACGACCAATATCGTCGCCAGATCCTGTCGGCCGATCGCGACGATCAGGTGCGAGCCATCGTCGTCACCGGTGCGGGCCGCGGCTTCTGTGCTGGTGCTGACTTCGACGTGCTGCAAAGCCACATCGATGCCGGAGCCTACGGATACGGCTCACCACGGATGGACGACCTCGACGTCGACCCGGCGTTCAGGTTCGACTTCGCGTTCCAGTTCGGCCTCGAGACGCCGATCGTCGCCATGATCAACGGACCGGTCGCTGGAGTCGGGCTGGTCCTGGCCTGCTACTGCGACTTCCGGTTCGTCAGCAGCGAGGCCAAGGTCACCGCCGCCCACGGCAAGTGGGGCCTGCCGCCCGAGTTCGGCCTGTCCTGGCTGCTGCCTCGTCTCGTCGGTACCGCGAACGCCATCGACATCCTGGTGTCCAGCCGGGTCTTCAGCGGACGCGAGGCTGCCGAGATGGGCCTGGCTCGCCTGGCCGACGATCCAGAACACCTGCGGTACATTGTGCACGATTTCGTCCGGTCGTTGGTCGCCGATGTGTCGCCGCATTCGATGGCCGTATCCAAGCTGTCGATCTACGAGGATCTGCTTCACCATGACCTCGGCCGGTCCATCGAGCTCTCCGTGACCCGGGCGGCACAGATGGTGGGCTCGGCTGAGTACTCACAACGCCTGGAGAGTGCGCGACATCACCGCGCCGTCACCGGGCCAGGTCACCCATGACGCCCGACCGCGTCCGCGGCCTGACATGCGATCTGACGGCGGGGACCGCGCGATGAGGGCTGCGATGCTCTTCGGCCCTGGTGATCTGCGAGTCGTCGACCTACCGGAACCGGAGGTCGGTGACCACGAGGTCAAAGTCCGCGTTATCGCCTGTGGGATCTGTGGGTCCGACCTTCAACTTTTCCGCGGTCGCGGCGGCGCGCATCCAGCGACCGGAGGGCCGATCGTACTAGGCCACGAGGTCTGCGGAGAGATCGTCGATACCGGTGCCGGGGTGGACGGCGTCGAGGTCGGGACTTCGGTAGCCATCGACCCCTCGCTTCCCTGTGGGCGGTGCTACGACTGTCAGCACGGTCAGGGCAACATCTGCCGCTATGTCGCCTTCATCGGTACTGACGCCCGCCATCAGGGTGGGCTTGCCGAGTACGTGGTGGCGCCTGCAGCCAATATCCATCGGCTTGCAGCTGGTACCGAGCCGACGCGGGGTGCACTGGTCGAACCCTTGACGGTGGCTCACCATGCGATTGGCCGCGCTCGCGTGGAACCAGGCGCGCAGGTGGCGGTCGTGGGAGCCGGCCCGATCGGCATCGGACTCATCGGTCTCTTGCTCGATCGCGGCGTGGGACAGCTCTTCGTCGTGGAACCTTCACCGCACCGGCGACGACAGCTGAGCGACCTCGACACGGTCGTCGCGATCGACCCCAGCGCAACGGACGCCGTCCGCGGTGTCCGGAGCCTCACCGCCGGTCGCGGGGTCGACGTGAGTTTCGATGCGGCCGGGACGGCCCAGGCCATCCAAGCCGCCCAGAAGATGACCGCCCGAGGCGGGACGATCGTCGCGGTCGCCCTCCACGATCCTGACCCACCGATCGACGTGAACCGGCTGATCTTCACCGAACAGGTCCTGACAGGCGCCATCGCCTACAGTCCCGGCGAGTTCGCCGACATGACACGCGGGATCGGGCAACACGGCTCGATGCTGGCGTCATCGGCTCACACCATCAGCCTGGACGCGGTGGTCGAAGAAGGTTTTCGGGCGTTGGAGCTTCAGCAGCGCATGAAGGTCCTCGTCACACCCTGAGCTAGGACGCGTCGTCCGGCCCGGTGCGAACGCTCGCCCGGAAGACCTCGGTACTCATCCCGAACATCGCGAAGTTCCACAGGTGATCGGCGATCTCCTGCAAGCCGACACGTCCGTTGGCTCGGTACCACTGGTAGCTCCAGTTCGCCATGCCGTGGAACGCCAGCGCCGTCAGGCGGGGGTCGTCGGTCTCCAGGTCGCCGGACTTGACCCCGTCGTGGATCAGCTCGAGAACGGCGCCGTAATAGCGATCCCGCTTCTTGCTGACCTCCTGACGGTAGTCTTCGGGCAGATCCCGGAAGTTCTCGAAGAACACCCTCATATGCCCGGGGTGGCTCTCCAGGACCGAGATGGTGTCGTAGACCACCTCGCGCAGGTTATCGGTCGCCGGCACCCCGTCCGAGCGACGCTGGGACAGTCGCTGCCACAACATCTCGGCCAGCTGATCGTGGATGAGGTAGATCAACTCGCCCTTGCTGCGCGTGTAGTAATACAAAGCCGGCTTGGTCAGGCCCGCCGCTTGTGCGATGTCGTCCATCGACGTCTTGTGATAGCCGTGCTCGTCGAAGAGCATGGCAGCAACGCGCACGATCTCCTGACGGACGATGGGGGACCGATTAGGGCGCGCCACGCTCTGTTCCTTTCGTCACCGATCTGCGAAGACTGTGGCTCATCGCTTGACATCGCAACATCGTGCAGACGTCACACTGGGGTGTACTTTGCCACGTCACAGCGCGATCGCGGATTGAAGGTCTTTGATGTTCATGTCGGCGACCGTGCCGCTCGAGATCGATCGGCCCTTCGCGACCGCCACGTAGCGACTCGCGACCCGGGTGATCAGGCTGAGGTGTTGTTCCACGACCAGCACCCCTGTGCCGTGTTGACCGATCGCGTTCAGTGCGTCCACGAGCTGATCGACCAGAACCGGCGCGAGCCCTTCGGACGGCTCGTCGAGCAGCACAACCAGGGGATTGGACATGAGCGCCCTACCGATGCAGAGCATCTGCTGCTGTCCTCCGGATAGCTGGGTTCCGATCTGCGCACGCTTATCGGACAAGATCGGGAACAGATCGTAGACCTTCGAGAGGTCCCACTCCCCTTTGCGTCCGCTCGCGCCGCCCAGGATCAGGTTCTCCTCAACCGTCAGGTTCGACAGGATCCGTCGCCCCTGTGGAGCGACAGCCACACCATGCCGTGCGATGACGAACGGCTGGCTTCCGGTCACCGTCGCTCCCTCGATCCGGATCGATCCCTGATCGACCTGGGCGATACCGAAGATCGAGTTGAGGATCGTGGTCTTACCTGCTCCGTTCCGGCCGATCAGGGCCACCGTCTCCCCGGCCTGGACCTCCAGGTCCACACCACTGAGGATCCGGGCACTCCCGTACCGGGCATGGACGTCTTCCAGGGCCAGTAGGGCGTTCATGCGGCGCTCCCCAAATAGGCTTTGATCACTTCTGGCATCGCCCGGACCGTCGACGGATTCCCTTCGGCCAGTTTCGCCCCCATGTCGAGCACGGTGATGTGTTGCGCGACCGCGAACACGGCCTCGACATCGTGCTCGACCAGCAGCACGGCTACCGATCGTTCGCGAGCGAATCGTTCCACCATGACCATCAGTTCGCTCGTCTCGTCGCTGGTCAGGCCTGCAGCCGGTTCGTCGAGCAGGAGAAGTTTCGGGGTTCCCATGACGGCCAAGGCGAGATCGATCCGGCGTTGAGTGCCGTAGGCGATGCTTCCCGAGGTGCGGTCGAGCACTTCGGTCAGCCCGAGGGCTTCGATCAGCGTGTCGACGTCGTGTTCGCCTACGTGACGTGCCACCAGGTTGAGTTGATCGGCGACCGTCAGGCTCGGGAAGATGCTGGTCCGCTGGAACGAACGGCCGATGCCTAAGGACCGGCGGGCTTCGATGCTGGCCGTCGTGATGTCGTCGCCGTCGAACGTGACCTGGCCACGCGAGGGCCGGGTTCGTCCCGACAGGACGTCGATGAGCGTCGACTTGCCTGCACCATTAGGACCGATGACACCGTGGATCTGTGCGGCGTGGATGTTCAGGTCAACGCCGGCGAGTGCCTTGACGGCACCGAATTCCACACTGATTCCCGACACCGTCATCAACGCGGTCGTCATGACAGGTTCTCCTGTTCACTCTGTTCGCTCTGGGCGGCCGGACGTCGCGACGGCCTGAGCCGAATTCCCATGAATCCGCGGGGCAGGAACGCGATGACGACGATGAAGGCGACACCGAGATACAGGTTGAGCTGGCCCAGGCCTGCCACCTCCCTGACCGCCACGATGAGGTAAGCGCCGACGACCGGGCCGATCGCCGAACCGATCCCGCCGAGCATCGCGGCGATGACGCCGTAGGCGGTGGTGAACCAGTCGGCATCAACCGGGGACACGAAGCTGTTGCGCACCAGGGCCAGCACGCCGGCGACGCCGGCGAGTGCTCCGCTGGCAGTGAAGGCGATCAGCTTCGGCAGGAAGGTTCTGACGCCGCTGAACCGGACACGCTCCTCGTTGTCTTTGATCGCCAGCAGCAAGATGCCGTAGCGGCTGCGACCGAGCACGATGGTGCCGAGCACCGACAGCACGAGGACGGGCCAGACGATCTGCCACAGGTCGCCGCCGATCAGCTGTATCGACGACAGCCAGAGAAACGATCCACTGTCCAATGCCAGGCCGTCATGAGACCCGGTGATTTCGCGGAATCTGGTCAGCGTGAGGAACACGAACACCGCTTGGGCGCATCCGAGGGTGACGAGCGCGAACCCGATGCCCGGGACCCGTACGGAGATGGCACCGATGATCACGGCCAGGGCCACGCAGACGCCCATCGCGATGACCGCGGCGACATTGAGGCTCACGCCGAACTGGATGGTCGCGATGGTCATCGCGTAAGCGGCACCACCGTAGAACGCCGCATGTCCCAGGCTGGTCATGCCCAGAAACCGGATGAGCAGGCCGATCGAGATCGCGAAGACTGCCTGGATGCCGCCTTCGATAACCAGGCCCATGAGGTCGGGCGACAGCACAGCAGGAAGAACGAATCCCAGCACGATAACCGCGACCGTGACAATCCCGGGGACATACACGCCGCGCCCGCGTGATCGCCGGTCGGGCCGGTCGTCCGATGCCCTGCGTCGACGCGTGACCTGATTCATGGTTTCGCTCCTGGTGCTCAATGGAGTCGGCTTCCCGCGATGCCAGTCGGGCGCCAGAGAAGGATGAGGACGAGCGCGACATACGGCAGCAGCTGCGCCACCGACGGCACGACGACTGTGCCGACCGTCTCGATCAAGCCCCACGCGACGGCCGCCATCGCCGCCCCGGCCACACTGCCGAGGCCACCCACCACGACGATGATCAGAGTGGGCACGATGATCTCGTGGCCCATCGACGGCGACAGGGCCAGATAGGGCGAGGCGAGAACACCGGCGAGCCCGGCCAGTGCCGTCGACAAGGTGACGACGATGATACTGACACGGTCGATGTCGACGCCCATCATCGCGCTGGTCTCTCGGTCGTGAACCGCGGCGCGGACGTAGAGGCCGACTCGGCTCCGGCTCAGCCAGGCCGCGAGGGCAAGCATCACGGCGGCGCCCGCGACGAGGACGAAAAGCCGGTAGGTCGGGTAGGTCATGCCGAACAGCTGAGCCGACCCGGACAACATCGACGGAGGGTCGACCGAGCGTGGGTTGGGGCCCCAGATCTTGAGTGCTACGAACTCCAAGACCATAGCGATCCCCAGCGTCAGCAAGGAGACCGAGATGACGTCGTGGCCCGTCAGGTATCGGAATCCGAATCGTTCGAGCAGCAGCCCGACCAAGGCCAGGATGACTGGCACGGCGCAAAGCGCGGCCCAGAAACCGACGTGTCCGGCGATCACGAACGACAGATAGGCACCGAGCATGTACAGCGCCCCATGGGCGATGTTCATGACGCCGCGCAACCCGAAGATGAGGGCGAGCCCCGACGTGAGCACCATCAGCAGCGCTCCATACGTCAGGCCGTTCAGCACTTGGATCATGGACTACCTCGTGACGTGTGGTGGTGTGGTTGGTTTGCGTGACGCTGCCAGGCGATCCGTAGCTCGCGGACGGGTGACGCCCGTTGAGTTCGAATCGCCCGACAGCATCCTGACGAGACAGTCAGCTGCCGCAGTGCGCGGGTGGTAGCGCTTCGGCCGCTGTCACGGTCCCCGTGACCTTCCAGTCCACGTGCGCCCCTGACGGGACAAGCTCACCCACGTACTCCGGGCGCTGCAGGACATTGTCTTCAGAGCGCATCTTCACAGGCCCGAGGATCGAGTCCTTCAGGTCCAGGGTGGACAGGGACTCCTGCACCTTCCTAGGATCCACCGACTCTGCGTCGGCTACGGCCTTGAACAAGCCTTGCAGCGCCAGGTAGGTGTTGCCGCCGATGTAGCTGGGGTTCTTGTCCGCTCCGTACTTGGCGTGCCAGGCGTCGACGAAGGCCTTGTTCTGAGGGTTGTCGATCGAATGGTGGTAGCTGATGTTCCCACGGAAACCTTCAACGCTGTGATCCAGCGCCCCGAAGGACGGTTCAATGAGAGCGTTCATACCCGCGGTCGCCTGATACTTCTGGAGCAGGCCGAACTGATTCGCCTGCTTGACGAACGCGAGGGCGTCCGAACCGGAGACCGCCGCCAGGTAGAGGCCGTCGTTCTTCTCTTGCTGAAGCTTGGCGATCTGAGCGCCGAACTCCGTGGTTCCGATCGGGACATAGATCGTCTTCGACGTCTTCAGCCCCGCTGCCTTGGCCTGCTCGACGAATCCGTCTGCGACCGCGTGGCCGACGACGTAGTCCGAGCCGAGGATCGACCAGCTCTTCGCTCCCCAGTTGCCCACCTGCGAACCGATCGTGTTGATGGTCATCGAGTTGGGGACTTCGAACATGAACGTGCTGCGGCTGCACTTCTCCCGGATCTCATCGGCCTTGTTCAGAGCCGTCAGCAGCAGGCCTCCCCGGGCCTCGACCCGCGGCATCGCGGCGAGGGCCTCCGCCGACGTCACCAGACCGGTGATGAACGGCGCATCCTGGCCCACAGCCTCATCGACGCGCTTGAGGCTCTGCGCCGGGGTGCCGTCGGTCTCCAGCTTGACCACTTCGACCTTGCGGCCATCGATGCCGCCTTCGGCGTTGATCTGGTCGACTGCCAGTTCAACGCTTTGCACAACCTCTTCGCCCACCGCTGCGAAGGTCCCGCTCAGGCTGGTGACGACCGCGATCCTGAGGGGCTCCGACTTGTTGTCGCCGTCGTTGCCGCTGGACTTCGCTGAGCATGCCGCAGCTAAGAACGCGCAACAGAGGACCACGAACCACTTCCGCATGACTATCTCTCTTCCAAAAAGTCGGGGGCGAAACAGAGTTTCCTGACGAGTCGGTACATCCGGCTCAGGTGTGAGTCTCCACACCGGCTGCCGTGTTGTCAAGTGTCGCTTTCAGCTGCTCCGTGGCCGCACGCTGGACCCAGTGACGCCACGTCGAGCATGTAGCTCACAGGTCGCGGCTTCGATGAAGCGAGCCATCCCGCCGTAGCGAGAACTGACATCCACTCGCAGAAATGACAGCACGCAAGACGGCTTAGATCAGCGATCACCCCCGCCCCCCCAATTGGGGCTTCAAACCCCCGTACCTCGACACCGTCGAACGTGAAGAGCGTGTTTCCGAGGGTATGAATCCCATGAATTGCACCCCGGGGACAGCCCGGACGGCCGGACAGATGGCCGGCGGGTTGATTCCGAGTCAAGGCCTCGCGCGGCCAAGCCAGCGCCGGAAACGGCGCCGAACTGCTCGGCGAGGACAGGCCCGTCCCGACCTACAGGGCTGATTCAGCCTGCCCAACCGTCGCGACTGATACGCGGTGCCCGAGGATACGGAGTGGATGGATGACGGCCATCGCGGCGAACTTCATGGCATTCCAGATCCAGCACGCAGCCGGGAGATACAGCCATTGGTGATGGCCACTCTCAGCGACCTTGACGGCCAGATAGGCGCCACCGAGGTAGAAGGGAACGAGGAAGACTGCCGCGAGCACTGACCACCGCGCCTGTGTGGTCGCCCTCAGCCGGGCAATCAGTCTGTTCGTCGGCATGGCTTGGAGAAGGCGCTGAACACCCCGACCGATCTTCGTTGTGGTTCTGAGCATCGTTCTCACCCATCTCAATCTCGTGACGACACGCTAGGCGCACCGTCAGACAGAATGTGGTGAGAGCTCAGGCAATCGGCCGCCACTTCGGAGCACGCGGCTTGACAACTGTTCGAACACGTGTTCGACTAATTAAATGACTGAGGACCCAAGGCGCGCTGAGACTTTGTACTTCAATGGCTATGACCAAGGGCGCACTACGTGCTTGACCAAGGGCTCAGACGCCGCCAAGCGATGGCTGCGCGAATGCCCTCGTGGTGCTGACCCCCTGCGCTCTGGGTACGCGCGTGCTCTGTGGGATTGGGAGGACGCAAACGGCATCCCCCACGATCCACTCGAGAACGCATCTTGAGCAATCGTGCTTTCTCGTCTTGCGCGTACCCGTAATCGATCTACGGCCCTAGTCCAGGAGCTTCGGATTCAGTTGCGGGCTCCAGGCCGCCCGATAGCAGTCCTGGCCGGTTCAGCGATCGACTGAGACGGCAGGAATCGCATCGCGGAGCGCAACCCGCTGCGCGGGGTCATTCGCGTTCACCCCGATCTTGTCGAGAGCCTCACCGATCCACCTGATGCGGTATCGCGCGGTCGCTGAGTGAACACCAAACTCGGCTGCGATCTCGCTGCTGGCATGACCTGCAAGCACTGCGTCCAGGGTCTCGACCAACACGCCGGTGCTCGCGATCTTGTGATCGCGTCCCTCACAGAATCGATGAACTTCGTCAGCGGTGAGTCGATAGACACCGACATCGCGTGCGCGTTCGTACGCAGCAACCTGTCATCATCCAACCGATGATTCACCTCCTCATTGTCACATTGCACCGGAGCACCCTGCGATGGCTCAGTCGCGCAGCGACTGAATGCACGGGGGTCTATCTCAATCGCGTGTAAATGCGAGTTGTGCCGTTTCGCCTCGGAGCGCGCTCCGCCGTTGGTAGCCTGCCTCGGTGAACCGACTGTCAAAGCTCCGCTCAGCGAGCATTCTGATTGTCCCGCTTCTCGTCTTGTCCGCCTGTGGTGGTGGGGGCGCCGAAAACGACGCCACATCTGACCCGGACAATGCCGCGACGATCGAGGTTGATCCGGCGGACCAGAAGATCGCCGAAGAGTCATTGCTGGTTCTGAAGGACTTCCCATCCGGCTGGGAGGCGGCTGACGCTGAGCAGGAAGACGACACTGACCGTCAGCAGAAGGAGAAGATCGCCAAGTGCGCCGGTGTCGACTACGGCGAGCTGTACGACCTCGGCGCTAAGGCCCAATCGCAGGACTTCACCTCCGAATACGACGAAACCGTCTCATCCACAGCTTCTCTTGCCGCCGACGAGTCCACGATGAAGCGGGCAATCGAGATCGGTGCAAGCGCAGAGTTCCGTAAGTGCTCAGCTGAGGGGGTGTCCGATGCCGCCGCAGCGAACCTCAAAGAGTCTGGTGAGGACGCCAAGATCGGCAAGGTCACAGTCAACGAACTATCGTTCGACTCCTTCGGCGATGAAATCAACGCGTTCCGGGTCACCGTTCCGATAACCGTTCAGGGCTTTGAGGTCGAGGCGACTGCCGACATCATCCAGGGAGCAATGATCAGAACCTGTGGATGGCCCTCGGCGGGTGAGCGCGATGGAGCGCACCTTCCCGAGGAAGATCTTCAAGGAACTGGAATCTGATCAGGACCGGCGTTGGCGCGCTGGTTCGGGA
>Ga0180217_1000370_pt1 | contig 77465 bp, 63 predicted proteins | sample eDN3rd37CBELigOP_FD_128521 | JGI IMG/M metagenome (GOLD analysis project Ga0180217, IMG submission 128521) | Enriched Organic Plus compost microbial communities from Emeryville, California, USA - eDNA 3rd pass 37_C BE-Lig OP (version 2) (version 2) ...
CCCGCGCCGACCACGACGCCCGCCGCCACCGCCCCCGCGCCGCGCAACCGCCGTCTCCCGTGCATGCGAGCCTCGCCTTCCTCGCCCCCTCGCCGTTTGTGCGATGAACAGTATGGCCGCCCCCTGAACGCCCCCGCCCCCGCGGCCGATGAACCCCTCACCCCCCTGACAAGCCCGCTACGATCGCCTCCCTTCCACCATCTGTTCGGGAGATTACGGATGACCAACGTCCTCGTCCTCGGCGCTGGCCGCGTCGGCAAGTCTGTCGCTGAACTCCTTCTGGCCGCCGGCCGGGGCGCCTATCGCGTGACCCTCGCCGACCGCGACGAGTCCAACCTCCGCCAGGCCGCCGCCAATCTCTCCAACCTCAAGGCCCGGCTCCCCTTCCCGATCGAGTTCAACACCCTCACGCTGGACGCCTCCGACCGCGCCGCCCTCCGCGCCGCCCTCAAGGACCACCAGTACGTCATCTGCATGCTCCCCTTCAACTGCGTCGCCGGCCTCGCCGAGGCCGCCAACGACGCCGGCGTCCACTACTTCGACGTCACTGAGGACGTCCGCACCACCGACCAGGTCCGCGCGATCCACGACTCCGGCCGCGCCCGCGTCGCGCTGGTCCCCCAGTGCGGCCTCGCCCCCGGCTACATCGCGATCGCCGCCCACGACGTCGCCCGCCGCTTCGAGAAGATCCACTCCCTCACCCTCCGCGTCGGCGCTCTCCCGCAGTACCCGACCAACGCGCTGAAGTACAACGTCACCTGGTCCGCCGCAGGCGTCGTCAACGAGTACTGCGAGCCCTGCAACGTCATGCTCGGCGGCGAGATGGTCAAGGTCCCCGCCCTCGAAGGCCTCGAAACCTTCTCCTTCGAAGGCGTCGAGTACGAGGCCTTCTACACCTCCGGCGGCGTCGGCACCCTCGTCGAGACCCTCGTCGCCGAGAACAAGACCGGCCCCGACACCTCCATCGCCTACAAGACCATCCGCTACCCCGGCCACTGCGACCTGATGAAGTTCCTCCTCCAGGACCTCCGCCTGGGCTCCACCACCGACCCCACCTGGAACCGCGCCGCCGCCGTCCAACTCCTCGAGCACGGCGTCCCGCGCACCCTCCAGGATGTGTGCGTCATCTTCATCAACGCCGTCGGCGCCTTCCCCGGCTCGAACATCCCCCAGCAGATCAACTTCCAGCGCTCCGTCCGCGCGACCAACCTCTTCGGCCGCACCTGGCCCGCCATCGAACTCACCACCGCCGCCGGCGTCTGCGGCATGCTCGACCTCCACCGCCAGGGCAAACTCCCCGCCACCGGCCTGGTCAAGCAGGAGCAGTGCGACCTCTCCCTCTTCAACCAAACCCTCTTCGGCCTCGCCTACGAAAACCCCGCCGGCCTCGAACAGGCCATCCTCTCCGCCTGAATTACCCGCCCGTCTCCTGTCCCAAAGGCCCCTTTCGTTTCCGGCTCCCTCTCGCGCCGCCCCGAAGGGGCGCAGGGATGTAGCCACGGGTGGAGCGAGCCCCCGAAGGGGGGCGAGCGGAACCCGTGGAAACATGCACTCATTGTTGTTGCGTTGTGTTCCTTATGCCGCCCCGAAGGGGCGGAGGAACTGGTGTGGCGAAGGCAAAGATCGGGCGTGCCTCGAACACCCCGCGGGGCGAGGGACCGGACGACTCTTCTCCCCCCATCCCACACAAACCTGCACAGTCCTCACCCGCTCACCCCTCCCTCGCCTCCATCCCTCTCTCCTCCAACATCACACGCAACTCGTTATCCAGCGGCATCCGCAACCGGTGCCGCAGCATCTCCTCGATCGTCCGCCCGATCCCATCCGCCCCCGGGAACAGCGCCGCCGCCGTCAGGTTCATCCCCGCCAGCGTGTGCATCAGGTCCCCCTTCACCCGCGCCGGGATGATCAACTTGCGGCAGCGCTCCTCGCCGATCGCCTCCGCGATCAGATCATCGTGCCGCGCCCGGAACGCCCCCGCGAGCGTAAAGAACCCCTGCTGCGCGATGATCCGCGGGTTCTCCCAGTCGGGGTACACCACGTGCACGCCCGTGTCGCGCGCCGCCGTCACCGCCTCCGCCCACTCCACCGGCCCCCCGGCCTTCCGCATCCGCCCCAGCGCCGCCACCGACTCCCGCGGCGTCCGCCGCACCAACTCATCCAGGTCGAAGATCCAGATCGCCCCGTCGCTCTCGCTCCCATCCGGCCCCCGCCCCGGCTGGCACGCGAAGTACGCCGCCACCCACGGCGACCTCGACCAGTCCAGCAGCCGCATCGGCCCCCCGTAGTGCCGCAGCAACTGCATCGCACCCATCATCGTGTCCACCAGCGGCCGCTCCGCCTGCGTCAGAAAGTTCAGCGCCCGCCGCTGGAACAGTTGCAGGCTCGACACCTCCTTGGTGATCGCCGCGCGCTCATCGTCCCCCGGCTCCAGCAGCCGGTCGAACGTGCTCACCAGGTGCCGCCGCCCGCCGGGCCCCGCGGCCGCCTGCCCGCGGCAGGCCACCGCCCCGCCGCCGTCGCCGGCCGCCTCCCGGTTCAACCTCGCCACGATCTCGTCCGCCGACTCCAGCCGAATTTCGCGCCACGCCATGCCGACACGATACTCTCCGCGCTCCCCCGGCGCATCGGCCCCAGGCGACCCCCGCCCGACCGCCGCCGCCGACCGATACCATGTGCGCCATGCCCAGCACCCCGCCCCTGACCCTCGTCGAGAAGATCGCCACCCGCTACGCCGTCGGCCTCGCCCCCGGCGCTGTCGCCCGCAGCGGTGATTTCATCACGATCCGTCCCAAGCACGTGATGACCCACGACAACACCGGCGCGGTCATCCCCAAGTTCAAGCAGATCGTCGGCAGCGGGGGAAAGGTCCACGACCCCCGCCAGCCCGTCTTCGCCATCGACCACGACATCCAGAACACCACCCCCGAGAACCTCGGCAAGTACGCCAGGATCGAGGCCTTCGCCCGCGAGCACGGCATCGACTTCTACCCCGCCGGCACCGGCATCTCCCACCAGGTCATGGTCGAGCAGGGGTACGTCGTCCCCGGCGCGATGGTCGTCGGCTCCGACTCCCACTCCAACCTCTACGGCGCGCTGTGCGCTCTGGGCACCCCCGTCGTCCGCACCGACGCGGCGAGCATCTGGGCCACGGGCGTGACGTGGTGGCAGGTCCCCCCCGTCGCCCGCTGCGTCCTCAAGGGCCGCCTCCAGCCCGGCGTCGTCGGCAAGGACGTCATCGTCGCCCTCTGCGGCCTCTTCAACAAAGATGAGGTCCTCAACCACGCCGTCGAGTTCACCGGCGAGGGCGTCGCGAGCCTGACGATGGACCAGCGCATGTCCATCGCCAACATGACCACCGAGTGGGGGGCGCTCGCCGGCGTCTTCCCCTTCGACGAGATCCTCCGCGACTACCTCCTCAGCCGCGCCGCGTACTTCGCCGCCGCCCGTCGCCCCGGCAGGCGCCGGGAAGACTCCCTCGGCTTCTACACCCGCGAAGACGTCGAGCGCTGGTGGGACGTTCAAAGTGGAAAGTGGAAAATGGAAAGTGGAAATCAAGACACTTCCCACGCGCCTGCATTTCCACTTTCCACTTTCCAGTTTCCACTTTCCCCCGACCCTTCCGCCTCATACGCCGTCGACCTCGAAATCGACCTCTCCACCATCGTCCCCCACGTCTCCGGCCCCAACGACGTCAAGACGATCCATGCCCTCCCGGACATCGAAGCCCGCCGCGTGAAGATCAACAAGGCGTGGCTCATGTCCTGCGTCAACGCCCGCTACGAGGACCTCGCCGAGGCCGCGCGGATCGTCCGCGGCAAGAAAGTCGCCCCCGGCGTCGAGTTCTACCTCGCCGCCGCCAGCGCCGAGACCCAGGCCCGCGCCGAGGCGGATGGGCACTGGCAAGCCCTCCTCGACGCCGGCGCAATCCCGCTCCCCCCCGGCTGCGGCACCTGCATCGGCCTTGGCGCGGGCACGATCAAGGCCGGCGAGGTCGGCATCAGCGCGACCAACCGCAATTTTGAGGGTCGCATGGGCGACCGCAACGGCCAGGTCTACCTCGGCTCCCCCGCCGTCGTCGCCGCCAGCGCCATCGCCGGCTACATCTGCTCCCCGACGTCCTACCCCTCCACCAAACCCCAACACTCCATCCGCATCCCCCAACTCAGTCCTCAGTCCTCGGTCCTCAGTCCTACCGAGATCATCCCCGGCTTCCCCGCCCGCATTTCCGGCCGCCTCCTCTGGCTCGACCGCGACAACCTCAACACCGACGGCATCTACGCCGGCAAGTGGACCTACAAGGACGACCTCACGCCGGAGCAGATGGCCGAGAAGATCTTCGAGAACTACGACCCGAACCTGCGCGCCATGGCCCGCCCCGGCGACGTCATCGTCGGCGGCCTGAACTTCGGCACCGGCTCCAGCCGCGAGCAGGCCGCCACCGCCCTCAAGCACGCCGGCATCCCCTGCGTCATCGCGGCGAGTTTCTCCGAGACCTACAAGCGCAACGCCTTCAACAACGGCTTCGTCGTCTTCGAGTGCCCCGCTCTGGTCGCCCACCTCCGCGCCAAGCACCCGACTCCCGCCGCCCCCACAATCGACGCCGGCCCAATCGAGGTGGACTACGCCGCCTCCATCATCCGCTACGACGGCCGCGAGTTCTCCTTCCCGCCCCTCAGCCCCGTGGCCCAGGAACTCGTCGTCGCCGGCGGCGCCGAAGAAGTCGTCAAACGCCGCCTCGCCACCCCCACCCCCGCCTGATCCATTCCCTGAGTTTTCGCCCCGAAGGGGCGCCGGAATGTAGCCACGGGTGGAGCGAGGCGGCGCAGCCGCCGAGCGGAACCCGTGGAGAGGTTCCCCCTGCCTGCTCTCCCCTGCCCCGTAGGGGCAGAGGAAGCTCGTTCCCCCGCACCCGCCGGAAGCAACCTGTCGTCTTCTCACCCGACGGATACGTACACCCGCTTGAGCGGGAAGCGATGCCGCCACTCCGGTTCCAGCCGCTCATAGTGATCAAGGAAGAGCTCGACGAATCGGTCTCCGTCGATCAGCACGAGGTCGGCGTCATTCTGCTGGACGTGCCGGGCGTCGTTCGAGAAGCCTCCCAGCGCGACCATGACGCCCTTCTCGGGTCCGTTCAGTAGGCCGCGCAGTTGCTTCACTTCTGGAGCCCCAGCCGTGCCGGTGCCGCTCTTGCACTGGATCTTGATGATCGGGGGCTGGACACCGAGCGGATCGGGATGCGCAATCACGTCAACCCCGAGATCATGTGTGCCCGATTGTGTGTTCGCGGTGTACCCCATCGCCCGGAACACCGCGGCGACCACCTTCTCAAACTCCTGCCCGCTCCTGGACCACTGCCGGAGAAGATAGTCCTTCGTCTCTTCTTGGGCACGCTCCGCGAGGCTGTCGCCCGTCGTGCCCGCTGCGTCCTTGCGTGTCGGCGCCGGTTCGGTCGCTGTCGCGGTCCCACGTTCCGGAACAGCGATTGCGGGGGCAGCCGCGGCGAGATCGGTTGCGGTTTCGCCCCGGAGCACGGCGATTACCTCTTCGAGATGCTCGTCCGAGGTGGACACCGAAGAGAAGCTCCCGAAACTGTGCAAGGCGGCGTCAGAGAATGCGATGCGAGGGACCGTCTTAAGCCACTCGACCGGCCTGACATTCGAATAGTCACTGGCCAGCAGGTCCGGATCGTCCCCCGCCCATCGGTACGGGCCCTTGATACGCCCAATCATGATGTCGCGCGAGCCCTTGATCGGGTACACCACGGGATCTCCCGGCTTCATCTCGTGGGCAAACCGGAAGATCTGCCCGTAGGAGGCGCTGACGGAGCCGGCGCTCCAGTCGGGGTAGGCCCGCTGGAGCGCCGCCTTCATTTTCTCGCGGGTGTTGTAGGGGCTGAGGTCGCCGATCCTCGTCCATCCGATGCAGATGAACCCCTCCTGCTGTGCGCGGGCGGCGATTCTCGGGCTGTTGGAGATATGGACAACCCACAGGCGAGAGTTTGGTTCGAACATGCCGCCAGTATACTGCAAGGGTGGGCTTTCGCGGGGCAACGGTCCGGTGTAAGATCCGGCTCGCACAGCCCGGGAACCGGGCCCTGGAGACGCCTGACCATGGCCAAGTACCGCATTGCCTGGATGCCCGGCGACGGGATCGGCGTGGACGTCATGGACGCCGCACGCATCGTCCTGGACGCCATGAAGCTCGACGCCGAGTACGTCCCCTGCGACATCGGCTGGGAGTTCTGGTGCAAGGAGGGCAACCCCCTCCCCGACCGCACCATCAAGGTCCTCCAGGACTCCACCTGCGCCCTCTTCGGCGCGATCACGAGCAAGCCGCCGGACGACGCGAAGGAGGAACTCGCCCCCGAACTCAAGGGCAAGGGCCTGGTCTACTTCTCCCCGATCGTCCGCCTCCGCCAACTCTTCAACCTCCACACGAACATGCGCCCGTGCAAGAGTTACCCGGGCAACCCGCTCAACTACCGCGGCACGGCCCTGGCCAACCCCTCCGGCGCGGACGTCATGATCGACCAGGTCGTCTTCCGCGAGAACACCGAGGGGATGTACGGCGGCGTCGAGTTCTTCCCGGTGCCCGAGAGCATCTACGAGGCGCTGTGCCTCAACCCCAAGATGAAGCCCTGGAAGGACAAGGGCCTGGAGAACGTCGCCCTTTCCACGCGCATCGTCAGCGTGCAGGGGTGCACCAACATCTGCCGCCAGGCCTTCGAGTACGCGAAGAAAACCGGCCGCAAGCGCGTCACGCTCGTCGAGAAGCCCAACGTCCTCCGCGAGACCGGCGGCCTGATGACCCGCATCTTCCGCAACATGGCCAAGGAGTACGAGGCCGCGGGCATCCGCGCCGACGAGGCGAACATCGACGCCATCTGCATGTGGATGTTCAAGAACCCGCAGGACTACTCCGTCCTGGTCGCCGAGAACATGTTCGGCGACATCGTCAGCGACCTGTGCGCCGGCCTGGTCGGCGGGCTGGGCTTCGCCCCCAGCGCGAACATCGGCGACAAGTACGCCGTCTTCGAGCCCACCCACGGCTCGGCCCCCAAGTACGCCGGCCAGTACAAGGTCAACCCCCACGCGATGCTCCTGACCGCCAAACTCATGCTCGACTGGCTCGGCGAGACGGCCCTGGCCAACCAACTGGAATCGGCCATCGCCCGGGTCATCAAGGAGGGCAAGGTCCGCACCTACGACATGGGCGGCAGCAGCAGCACGCTCGACGTCGCGAGGGAGGTCGCGAAGTACGCCGCGGGTTGATGATGCAGCCGCGGCGAGCCTGCTGAGCGGCCCGATCCGAAAAAGAAGCGGGGGACGCGCCGTCGGGCGCGTCCCCCGTGCTGTTTCTCTGGTTCGGCCGGCCGTTACTCGACGATCCGGGTCGATTCGGTCTCGACGACCGGGCGCGTCAGTTGGTCGGCACGCATGTTCACGCGGAACCGCGTGTCGCCCGCCGCGTCCGCGTTCACGAAGACGCGGAACGTCACGCGCTGCCCGGGGGCCAGCACGTCGATCGGGCGGAACGCGGCGCCGGTCTCGGTCCGGGCGAACGGCGACGGGCCTTCGGCGTTCTGGAGGCTCGTGCGCTCGTCGAGTTCGAACTCCAGCGCGACGTTGGTCGCATCCGCGGTTCCCTGGTTCACGACCGTGATGTCGTAGGCCGTCCGTCCGCCGACGCGGATCGGGTCCTCGATGTCCACGACCTCAAGCAGCAGCGCCGTGATCCCTTCGAACCGCACGGTCGTGCAGTCGCGCGCGGGCTCGACGCCCAGGGCGCTGACGACGGCGCAGTTCTCCAGCGTCCCGGCCTGCGTGCCGGCCATGCGGACCAGGATCGTCCGGCTCTGCCCCGGCGGGATCGTGCCCAGGTTCCAGGTCACGCGGTCCTGCGACGCCGAGGCGTTCTCGGAGGCCTCGAGGAACCGGGCCCCCGTCGGGATCAGGTCCTCGAGCACGACGTTGTGGGCCGGGGCGTCGCCGGTGTTGGTCACGGTGATCTCGAAGTCGGCGCCGATGTTGGTGTACTCGACCTCCGGGCCGCGCTTCTGGATCTCCAGCCGCGCCTGGCGGACGTTCGTCGAGGCCTGCGCCTCATCCGACAGGCCGCCGGCCGCCGTGACGCGGGCGATGTTGGTGAACCGGCCGGTCGTCGGGGCCACGGCGCTGACGGTGAAGGTCTTGGACTCGCCGGCGTTGAGCGTGCCGACGTCGATCTGGACCTGGTTCTCGCCGTTGGCGGTGCGCATGTCGCCCGGCAGCGGGTCGATGATCATCACGTCGCGGGCCGGGCCGACGCCGGTGTTCGTGACCGTGACCTGCCAGGTGATCTCCTGGCCGACGGACGCCTCCTCCGGCCCGGTCTTGTTGATGCGGAGGTACGGCTGGATGGCGTTGACCATCGCGCACATCACGGGCGTGTACGCCGCGGAGGTGCAGATCATCTGCTGGCCGGCGCCGGGGACGACGCCGCTGATGGTGATCGTGCGGCTCTCGCCGGGGCCGAGGTCGCCGATGAAGTAGTCATTCGACGGGCCGGCGTCGGAGCCGCCCATCGGCGCTGCGCCGACGGGGCGGAAGGTCCGGCCGCGGTCGTCCCACCGGTTGTCCCATCCGCCGTCCCACCGGCTCTCCGGCTGCGTCGCCCAGCCGCCGACCTGCTGCGTCGTGGTCGTGGAGCGCTGCTGGTAACTGGTGGTCTGGATGTTGGGGCCGGCCGTGTCCGTGCGCGGGCGCTGGTACGGGTCGCCGAAGGCGTCGCGCTGGCCGCTGTCGAGGGGCTGGCGGGCCAGTTCGGACTGGTTGATGACGCCGCCGCTGTCGCGGCGGTCCATGTCGCTCTGACGGGCCATGTCGCGCAGGTCGCGGTTGAGTTGCTGCTCCTCGTCGCGGATGCGGCGGGACTGGTCGGTCTGCGGGCCGTTGTCGCGCAGGCGGCCGGGCTGGTCGCTCTGCTCGGCGCCGCCGGGGCCGGGCGTCGGGAACCCGCGGCTCTGGTCGAAGCCGGTGGTGCGGATGTCCGGCCGCGTCGGGTCCTGGCGGCGGTCCATCGCCTGGTCGCGGGTGTCGAGCGTGACGTCGTGGTCGGGCCTGGTGTCGTAACTCGCGCGCTGCGTCGTCGTCTTCGTGGTCGTGTGGTCCGCGTGCCCGGCGGCGGTCTGCGTGGGCATGCTCGTGGTCTGGATCGTGGGCTGCGTTCCGCCGTGCATGGCGGTCTGGCCGCCCATGCCGGGGGAGTGCGTCGCGCCGGCGTGCTCGCGGATCCAGACGTTCTGGAGCACGAGGTTGTCGGAGGTGTTCTCGACGGTGACCTGGTACTCGAAGGGCTGGCCGGCGATGACCTCCTCGGGGAGGTACTTGGTGACGCGTAGCACGTTGTCGAGCGTGGCGGAGGACTGGCGCATGCCGCGGGTCGAGACCGTGCGCGTCGTCGCGCCGCCCGTCTGGGAGGCGGTGCGGACCGTCGCATCGGACCGTTGCCCGGTCGTGGAGCGGGTGCTGCGCGTGTCCTTATTCGACTCGCAGCCGGCCGCGGCGACGAGCGCGGCGGCGGTCACGAGAGAGGCCCAGCGGGCGGCCGGGCGAAGCGTCCGGGCGTTGCTCAACACGGTTCGACTCCTTTGTACGGCGGTGGTGCGACGCGGTCCGTCATTCGCCCCGGCCCCCGCCGCCGCCGGGCCGAGTCTGGAGCGGCCTGGCGCGGCCGGGCGCGGCGATCGGCCGGAGCGTCCGGCCGAACCCCGAGGGCCGTTGGAAGGAGTAGACGGTTGGGGTCAATGGCGGATGGAAGGCGAATGAGATTGCACTGACGGCTGGTGGGGTCGGTGCGCCGCCGGGCGCGGGGGCGGCGGGCGTGGTAGCATGGTGGCCCGGCGCAGCCGGGCGCACCGGGCGCGGCGGGGACAGGAGATCGGCGACATGGGCGGTCATCACGGGTTGGGCGGGGGGGCTGGCGGTCGGTACGTCACGCGGGAGTTGGCCGAGTGGGCCGCGCAGTTGCGCTACGAGCACCTGAGCCCCGAGGCGGTGCACATGGCGAAACTGTTCCTGTTCGATTCGCTGGGGTGCGCCCTTGGGGGGAGCCAGCAGGAGGACGCCCGGATTCTGCTGGAGCACGTCCGGCGGAACTGCGGGACGCCGGCGAGCAACGCGTGCACGTGCTTCGTGTCGGGGCTGCGCACGAGCGTCGTGGAGGCGTCGCTGGTCAACGCCCACATGATCCGGGCGATGGATTACAACGACATCTACTGGAAGGCCGACCCGTGCCACCCCAGCGACATCATCCCGGCGGCGCTGACGGTGGGGGAGTACCGCGGCGCCAGCGGGAAAGACGTGATCGTCGGGATGATCATCGCGTACGAGATCGAGATGCGGCTGTGCGAGATCGGGCGACCGGGGATCCGTGAATATGGGTGGCACCACGCGACGCTGACGGCGCTGGCGGCGCCGTTCGCGGCCGGGCGGATGCTGGGGCTGTCGCCGGAGCAGATCCAGCACGCGGCGGGGATCTCCGGCAGCCGCGCGTGCACGCTGGGGGCGGTGACGGCGGGGAAACTGACGAACATGAAGAACACGGTGGACCCGATGGCGACGCGCGCGGGGGTCGAGAGCGCGCTGCTCGCGGAACTCGGGTACACCGGGCCGGAGCACGTGATCGACGGGAAGGAGGGGCTGTACCACGTCTTCGGTCACGACTGGGACAAGGAGGGGCTGACGCGCGACCTGCCGCGGAGCCCGAAGGACCGGTACCGCATCCTGGACTGCGGGATGAAGTCGTTCCCGATCGAGGCGCTGAGCCACGCGCCGCTGACGGCGATGATGAAGGTCGTGGCGGAGCACGGGATCAAGGCGGACCAGGTGGCGGAGATCAAGGTCGAGGTGATCGCCCGCGCGGCGGACATTCTCGGGGATCCGCACAAGTACAGGCCCAACAGCAAGGAGACGGCGGACCACTCGCTGCCGTACTGCCTGGCGGTGGGGCTGGTGGACGGGATGGTGACGCCGCTGCAGTTCCGCGAGGAGCGGGTGCTGGACAAGAGCCTGATCCCGGTGATGGACAAGGTGAAGGTGGTGGCCAACGAGGAGTTCGAGAGCCTGTTCCCGAAGTACCAGCCCAGCCGCGTGACGATCACGACGGTAAGCGGGGACAGTTTCTCCAAGCGCGTGGACGTGCCGAAGGGGGATCCGCGGGACCCGATGACTGAGGACGAGATCGCGGTGAAGTTCAACGCGCTGGGGAAGGAGGTGGTGGGGGAGGAGCGGTGCGAGCAGTTGCGGAAGGTGATCATGGGGCTGGAGAAGGAGAGCAGCGTGGACCGGCTCCTTGAGTTGATGTGCGTGGGGGAAAACGGGCGCTAGAAGCCTCGGAGCAGAAGGCAAGTTCACCACAGAGGCACAGAGAACACAGAGAGGGCAAACGGCTTGCATCGGTCTCTGTGTTCTCTGTGCCTCTGTGGTGCGCCTTTATGGAGGAGCCGGGATGGAGGCGGTGATCGGGGCCGTGCTGCGGTCGTGGGCGCATCAGCGGGGGTATGCGCAGCGGCTGGTGGCGGATCTGAGCGATGAGGACATGGTGTCTCAGCCGGTGGCCGGCGTCACGATGAACCACCCGGCGTGGGTGCTGAGCCACCTGACGCTGTATGCGGGGATCGTGGGGGCGATGCTGCGCGGGGAGGAGTTCGAGGATCCGCTGAAGCACCGGCACGGGCGGGAGTCGCGGCCGGTGAACGATGTGAACGAGTATCCGCGGAAAGAGGCGCTGCTGGCGGAGTACTTCCGGGTGCACGATGATGCGGCCCGGGTGCTCGGGGAGGTGGGGACGGGGGCGCTGGAGCGCGAGATGACGCTGCCGCGGTGGCGCGAGCGGTGGCCGCGGGTGGGGGACGCGGTGATCCACCTCATGCTGCACCACGAGGCGGTGCACCTGGGGCAGATCAGCGCGTGGCGGCGGGCGGGGGGGCGGCCGGCGGTGTGATTTCCGGCTCGCCGGTCGGGCAAGGCGGGGGGCGCGGATGAGCGCAGATAGACACGGATAAGACAGGGATTGGTTGTCTCTGTCCTTGTTGAGTTGTGGCGTGTTTTGAGCCGTCACATCAGATCTGTGTTTATCCGCGTTGATCTGCGGCTCTCAGGTTTCTGCGACAATCGGCGGCGGGCCGGTGTGGGGTGGGGTGTGGCGCGCGCAGGAGTGGGCGGCGCCGGCGGCGGAGAGGAGGCGGGTGATGGTGGGGTTGGTGGGGGTGGGGAGGGGGGTGGAAAGAGAGAGGAGGAGGGAGGGCGCGGTGGGGAGTGGTGAAGTTTGGGGAGAGGGAGAGATCTGGGGATGTGCTGCGCGGCGCGGTGGAGAGGGGGGAGAGGAGGAGACCTGGGGATGTGCTGCGCAGCGCCCTTCGGGCGTCGGCGTAGAGGGAGGAGAGGAAGGGAGATTGGGAGGGGGCTCATCCCCGGCTTGACAGGCGCCCCCGTGTTTGGGGAGGCGGAGGATGGCGATGGCGGCGCGGATCTGGGCGGGGGTGGGGGCCGCGTCGGCGCCGTTGGATTGCATCGCGCGGCGGAGGAGGGCGAGGGCTTCGCGGCGGGCCAGGAGGAGTTCGTCGTGGAAGTGGTCGAGGGAGGTGGTGGCGGGCATGGGCGCCTCCGGGTCGAGGGCCGGGGTTGGCGTGAACATAGAGGCGCATGGGAGCCGGTGCAAGGGGGATGTTTGGTATATCGCGCAGATTGCGCACAGGGAGCGCCGATGCGCGGGGCGAAGTGGAAAGTGAACAGTGGAAAGTGGAACTGCGGCGGGCGGGGGCGGGGAGCGGTGGGGGCTACGCTAGGGGTCCTATGGGATTGAGTGGGATTGAGCGGCGCGTGTGTGAGGAGATTGCGGGGCGGGCGGGGGCGCTGCTGGAGGACCTGCGGCAGTATGTGGCGATCCCAACGGGGGGGAATCACAGGGCGGGGCTTGAGGAACTGCGGGAGCGGCTGACGGGACGGCTGGCGCGGCTCGGGGCGGCGGTGGAAACCGTGCCGGGGGAGGCGCGGCCGGACTGGCTGTACGGGAACGGGAGCGGAGGGGCGTGGGCGTGGTCGCCGCCGACGGCGGTGTGTCGGCGGGATGAGGGCGTGGGGGGAGAGTGGGGCGGGCGGACGATCGTGCTGTCGGGGCACCTGGACACGGTGCACGATCCGGAGGGGGCGTTCCGGGAACTGACGGTCGCGCCGGACGGGAAGACGGCGACGGGGCCGGGGTGCGTGGACATGAAGGGGGGGCTGGTGATCGCCGCGACGGCGCTGGAGGCGCTTGAGGCGTGCGGGGTGCGGGTGGCGTGGACGTTCATCCTCAACAGCGACGAGGAGACGGGGTCGTACTGCTCGGAGAAGGCGATCCGGGCGGAGGCGGCGCGGGTGCTGGGGGCGTGGGAGCGGGCGGGGGCGAAGGCCGGCCACGAACCTGTGGGGCTGGTGTTCGAGCCGGCGACGCCGCCGCCGGAGAATGGACTGGTGATCGAGCGGGCGGGGAGCGGGCAGTTCGTGTTCGAGGCGAGGGGGAAGTCGGCGCACGTGGGGCGGGAGTTCGCGTCCGGGGCGTCGGCGGTGACGGCGCTGGCGCGGTGCATCGTGGACGCCGCGGGGCTGACGGACCTGGAGCGGGGGATGATCTGCAACGTGGGGCCGCTGGAGGGGGGGATCGCGACGAACGTGGTGCCGGACCTTGCGCGGGCGTGGGGGAACGTGCGGTTCAGGGATCAGGAGCAGGGGGAGGAACTGGCGCGGCGGCTGCACGAGATCGCGGCGCGGCATTCGGTGGGCGGGGTGCGGGTGGAGGCGAAGGTGAGCCTGGTGCGCGCGGCCAAGCCGCTGACGGAGGGGACGCTGCGGCTGGCGGAGGTGGCGCGGGGCGTGAGCGAGGATCTGGGGCGGCCGCTGCCGTTTGTGAAGACGGCGGGGGTGTGCGACGGGAACATCCTGCAGGGGGCGGGGATTGCGTGCATCGACACGCTGGGCGCGCGCGGCGGGGGGATGCACACGGAGCGGGAGTGGATCGAGTTGGAGAGCCTGGTGGAGCGGTGCCAGATGGCGGCGGTGGTGATGATGCGGCTGGGGGGAGGCGGGGACGAGGCACTAGGCATTAGGCATTAGGCACTAGGCACTAGTAAGAGGGGAAGAGAGCGCGAAGCGCTGGGGGGTTGGGGTCCGATATGAGGTGGGCGGGTGGGGGCAAGGATTGGCCGGAGGCGGGGGCATCGCGGAAAGGATGCTGTCGAATGTCGCAGGTCGCACAGGCGGGTCAGAAGATGGCGGCGGCTGGTGGCGCGATCGGGGGGACGGTTGGGGCGGAACTGGCCGCGAGCCCGGCGGTGCGGGCGGCGGTGGATGCGATCGTGCGCGAGGTGAAGGCGGCGAGCGCGAAGATCACGGATGTGCGCGGGCCGAAGCCGGAGTTGGCGGAGTCGTACGAGGCGTTCATGAAGCGCGCGGCGGAGGTGCGGGGGCGGGCGCTGCTGTACCCGTACCTGGGGTCGGGAGCGGGCAACGGCGCGCTGGTGGAGTTGATGGATGGGTCGGTGAAGTGGGACATGATTTCGGGGATCGGGGTGCAGTTCTTCGGGCACTCGGACCCGGACATGGTGGGGACGGCGGTCGCGGCGGGGACGGCGGACGTGCTGCAGCACGGGAATCTGCAGAGCGGGTGGGAGGCGTACGAGTTCGCGGAGACGCTGCTGGCGGAGGCGCGGAAGACCAGCCGGCTGCGGTACCTGTACCCGACGACGTCGGGGGCGATGGCGAACGAGAACGCGCTGAAGGTGTGCTACCAGAAGGTGGGGGGCGCGGTGGGGTCGGCGCCGCGGGTGATCGCGTTCAAGGACTGCTTCATGGGGCGGACGGTCACCATGAGCCAGATCGGCGACTCGGCGGCGAACCGGGTGGGGCTGCCGCTGAGCACGCTGGTGGACTACATCCCGTTCTACGACGAGTACGTGGCGCGGCAGATGGGCGGGCCGGGGAAGTTCATCGACATGGCGGTGGCGCGGCTGTGGGAGTACATCGAGCGGTACCCGCGGCAGCACGCGTGCTTCATCTTCGAACTGGTGCAGGGGGAAGGCGGGTTCAACACGGCGCCGCGGGAGTTCTTCACGGCGCTGATGGAGGTCTGCCGCGGGGCGGGGATCGCGGTGTGGGACGATGAGATCCAGACGTTCGGGCGGCTGGAGCGGATGTTCGCGTACGAGACGCTGGACCTGGGGGAGTACATCGACGTGCTGTGCGTCGGGAAGATGACGCAGGCGTGTGCGACGCTGTACACGGAGGAGTTCAACCCGGGTCCGGGGCTGCTGAGCGGGACGTTCACGAGCACGACGCCGGCGTTCCGGATGGGGACGCGGGTGATCCAGCGGCTGCGGGACGGGGGGTATTACGGCGAGAACGGGTCGATCGCGCGGCACTACCGGGCGTTCGCGGAGGGGGTGCGGGCGATCGCGGCGAAGCACCCGGAGTGGTTCCCGGGTGCGCCGGTGGTGGACATTGTGGGCGGGCGCGGGGGGATGATGCGGTTCACGCCGCTGGGGGGCGTGAAGGAGAAGGTCGTCGGGGCGTGCCGGCACCTGTTTGACGCGGGGGTGATCGTGTTCTACGCGGGGCACGGGCCGTATCACGTGCGGATGCTGCCGCCGCTGGGCGTGATGCGGGAGGAGGACTGGCCGCGGGTGATGGCGTGCGTGGAGGCGGGGCTGGCCAGGGCGCACGGGGCGGGGTGAGGGAGAAGGCGAAGGCTTGAATCTGGGGGTGGCTTGGCGCGCAGCACGGGTGCTGGTAGTTTGCGCGAATGAGCCACGTCGCCACGCTTCCGATCGTGGGGGGAGAGGTGACCGACCTGACGTGCGTCCAGTGCGGGTATGACCTGCGAGGGCTTTCGCCTACCGGCGTGTGCCCGGAGTGCGGGACGGCGGTGGAGCGATCGCTGCAGGGGACGCTGCTGCGGTTCAGCAGCCCGGACTACGTCGCGAATCTGTATCGGGGGTTGTGGCTGATCGTGACGGGGATCCTGGTGCAGGTGGCGCTGGTCGCGGTGACCATCTTTGTCGCTTTTAGCCTGACGCCCACGGGGGCGAGCGTGGCCAGCGGGCTGATGGTGCTGGTGAGCATTGCCGAGTTCGGCGTGGCGGCGATGATCCTGTGGGGGTGGTGGTTATTCAGCGAGCCGGATCCGCGGTACACCGGGCGAGACGATGGTTCGACGGCCCGGAAGATCGTGCGGATCGCCGTGATCGTCGTCGCGGTGACGGCGATTGCGGAGGTGTTCAAAACGATCCTGGTGGGGGCGGGGACGCCTTCGCCCGTGGTCGCGCTGCTGCTGGGCGCTCTCGGGCTGTTGGGCCTGATCGCGTGGGTGACGCAGTTCTTTGCCGCGATGCAGTACCTGCGATGGCTGGCGCCCCGGTTGCCGGATGCGTACACGGCGAAGCGGGCCAGGCTGCTGATGTGGCTGACGCCGCTGCTGTACACGGTTGGGCTCCTGCTGCTCGGGTTGGGGCCGCTGATCGCGCTGGTGCTGTACTGGAACCTGCTGGATCACGTGAGGAAGCGGATCAAGGCGATCCGGGCGGAGCAGTCGCCGGTGGGGGCGTGAGGGAGAGGTGGGGGCGACGAGCGGCCGCGCTGGGAACGCGGCGGGGTGTGGCGTGCGCGGGCTGGTTTGAGGGCTTGTTCGGGGCCGATCAGCTCACGAACGGGGGGCAAACGGCCGACGACGTAGAATGCGGTCGGAGGAGGAGGGTGATGGGTTGGCGGGTCTTGGGGGGGAGCCGTGTGGGGAGGCTCGCCGTCGTGGCGGCGCAGTGGATGGGCCGGCGGACCTGTCGCGGGCCTGTTGCGGGTTCCGCCGTGGAGCGGCGGGCCAGAGCGAAGACGAGACAGGAGGGGATGACGCTTGTACCTGATCCGACGGGCGAAGATCGATGATGTTCCGACGCTGCTGAAGTTGGCGCGGATGGTGCACTTCATCAACCTGCCGGCGGACAAGGACATCCTGGCGGACAAGGTGATGCGCAGCCGGCAGAGTTTTCTGCGGGCTGCGGAACTGGCGTACGGGAAGGCAACCGGGGGCGAGCGGGCGGGGCCGCCGGAGGCGGGGATGGTGGTGAAGGAGGGGCGGCTGGAGCCGCGGGAGGCGGCGGGGCTGGCGGAGTTGACGACCGCGTCGGACCTGTTCATGTTCGTGCTGGAAGAACTGGGCGGCGAGGGGGGCGAAGGGGGTGGTGGAGGGGCCGGAGGAGGGGTGCTGGGGACGAGCCAGATCATCGCGCGGATGGGGGGGCCGGGGCACCCGAACCTGTCGCTGCGGCTGCGCAAGCGGGAGTTCTTCAGCCACTCGCTGCAGCAGGGCGCGACGCACATGACGGCGCAACTGGTGCTGGACGAGACGGGGCCGACGGAGATCGGGGGGCTGATCCTGCAGCCGTCGGTGCGCGGGCACCCGATGAAACTGGGGCGGCTGCTCAGCCTTGTGCGGTTCCACTTCATCGCGCTGAACCGGGACCTGTTCTCGGATCGGATCATCGCGGAGTTGATGGGGCCGCTGAGCGCGGATGGTCACAGCACGATGTGGGAGTACCTCGGGCGGCGGTTCATCAACCTCACCTACGAGGAGGCGGACCGGTTCTGCCAGTACTCCAAGGAGTTCATGATCAACCTGCTGCCGCGGGAGGAGATTTACCTGACGCTGCTGCCGCCGGAGGCGCGGGCGGTGGTGGGGCAGGTGGGGCCGGAGACGCTGCCGGCGCGGCGGATGCTGGAGAAACTGGGGTTCCAGTACAAGGACCTGGTGGACCCGTTCGACGGGGGGCCGAACCTGGAGGCGAAGACGGACGAGATCTCGATCGTGAAGCAGACGCGGCGCGGGGAGATCGGCGAACCGTGCGCGGCGGGGGAGTGCGACCGGTCGGGGATCGTGAGCGTCATGGATGAGGATGGGGAGTTCCGCGCGGTGCAGTGCGCGTACGCGGAGGATCGCGGGGGGCGGGTGCGGGTGACGCGGGCGACGCTGCGGATGCTGGAGGCCGAGCCGGGGATGGCGGCGGGCGTGACGCCGATGGATTCGCCGCGGGCGGCGGCGAAGCCGGGGCGCGCGGCGAGCGGGAAGAAGAAGAGCCGGAGCAAGCAGGGCGCGGGGGCCGGCGAATGAGCGGGGCACATCATCCATCGCTGCGACGCGGGGCGGCGGACCTGATCGGGGGGACGTGGGTGGAGATTCCCGGGGACGCGGTCGTTTCGCACAATCCTGCGCACCCGGAGCGCGTGGTGTGGGCCGGGTCGCCGCGGGTCGCGCACGTGGACGCGGCGGTGCGGGCGGCGCGGGAGGCGCTAGGGGTGTGGGCGCGGCTGCCGCTGGAGCGGCGGGAGGGGGTGCTGCGGCGGTACCAGCAGGTGGTCAAGGCGCGGCAGGGGGAGATCGCGGACCTGATCTGCGACGAAACGGGGAAGGCGATGTGGGAGGCGAGAGGGGAGGCGTCGATCCTGGCGTCGAAGGTGGACATCACGCTGGAGCGGGATGAGTCGGGAGGCCTGCGGCGGGTGACGGGGTACCGGTTCGACATCTCGCCGACGCGGGTCGGGCGGTGTTTCTTCCGGCCGCACGGGGTGATGGCGGTGGTGGGGCCGTTCAACTTCCCGGCGCACCTGCCCAACGGGCACATCGTGCCGGCGCTGCTGATGGGCAACACGGTGGTGCTCAAGCCCAGCGACAAGACGCCGGGGGTGGGGCAACTGCTGGGGGAACTGTTCCAGGAGGCGCTGGAGGCGGAGGGGTTTGGCGGGCTGGGGGTGGTGAACGTCGTCCAGGGGGCGGCGGACGTGGCGTCGTCGCTGGTGTCGCACAACGATGTGGACGGCATTCTGTTCACGGGGTCGTGGCCGGTGGGGCGGCGGATCCTGGAGGCGAACCTGGACCGGCCGGGGCGGATCGTGGCGCTGGAGATGGGGGGGAACAACGCCGCGGTGGTGATGGACGACGCGGACCTGCGGCAGGCGGCGATCGAGATCGTGCGGTGCGCGTTCAACACGACGGGGCAGCGGTGCACGTGCACACGCCGGGCGATCATCCACGAGCGCGTGGCGGGGCGGCTGATCCCGGCGATCTGCAAGGCGGCGAGCCAGTTGCTGGTGGGGGACCCGCGCGAGGGAATCGGGGGGCATCCGGCGTTCATGGGGCCGATCATCCGGCGCGAGGCGCGGGAGGCGGTGCTGGGGTGGCAGGCGGAACTGGCGCGCGGGGGCGGGGAGGTGCTCGTGGAGTCGAGCGAGATCGACGTCGGCGGGAGCGGGGGGTGGTACCTGACGCCGAGCGTGGTGCGCGTCGAGCGGTTCGTGGCGGACGGCGTAGAGCCGGCGGCGACGACGGCAAAGGCGCCGGGAGGGACGCCGGAGCCGCACCCGTCGGGGGCGAGCGGGGGTGTGCGCGACGCGGGGTGCGACATGGAGGTCTTCGGGCCGCTGCTGCGGGTGTGCGTGGTGCGGTCGTACGAGGAGGCGGTCGAGCAGGCGAACGCGACGAAGTACGGGCTGGCGGCGTCGATCTTCACCAGGAGCCCGGAGGTGGCGGAGCGGTTCCTGCACGACGCCAAGGCCGGGTGCATCAACGTGAACAACGGGACGGCGGGGGCGAGCAGCAAACTGCCGTTCGGCGGGCTGGGACACAGCGGGAATCACCGGCCGGCGGGGTCGTTCTCGCTGGATTACTGCGCGTACCCGGTGGCGGGGATGGTGGAGTCCGGGTCGGCGGCGACGCTGGCGGAGGGGATGCGGTTCGACGATGGGTGGCTGGCGTGAAAGCCCCCAAGCGAGTGGATGCGGCGTATCGGATGCCGGCGACGCTGTGCCTGTGGGAGGTTGGTCGGCGAGGATCGTCGCGCCGCCTCCGAGCCGCTCGCTGACGCTCGCGGATCGGACCGGGGCGCTCTACACTGCCGGCTATGTCGCAGAAGAAGACGGCATTGCTCAATGCGCGCAAGACGCCGCGGTTTGCGGGGATCTCGACGTTCTGCCGCGTTCCGAGGCTGGAGGATGTGGCGCCGGAAAACAGCCCGGTGGACTGGGCGATCTACGGCGTGCCGTTCGATTCCGGGGTGACGTACCGGCCGGGGGCGAGGTTCGGGCCGCGGGCGATCCGCGATGCGTCGCAGTATGTCAAGCCGTACTCGGTGGAGCACGGGATCAACATCGCCGAGTGGCTGAGCATCGCGGACGCGGGGGATTCGCCGGTGCGGCCGTTTGACTGCGAGGAGAACGCGCGGACGGTGACGGAGTTCGCGCTGTCGGTGGGGGATGCCGGGAGCACGAAACTGTTTGCGGTCGGGGGCGATCACTCGATCGCGTATGCGAACATCAAGGCGACGTGGGAGCGGCGGGGGCGGCCGCCGGGGGGGCTGGCGCTGATCCACTTCGACTCGCACCTGGACACGGTGGACCAGACGATGGGGGAGCGGTGGAGCCACGCATCGCCGTTCATCCGGGCGATCGAGGCGGGGTGCATCAACCCGCGGAAGATGCTTTCGATCGGGATCAAGGGGCCGCTCAACACCGGGGACGATCTGAACTACGCGGCCGAGCACGGCGTCACGATCGTGACGTACGAGGACTGGAGCCAGCGTGACGGGCAGGCGAGGATCGCGCAGTTCCTCCGGGGGCTGGGGGACGCGGAGACGTACCTGACGTTCGACATCGACTGCATCGATCCGGCGTATGCGCCGGGGACGGGGACGCCGAGCATCGGTGGGTTCACCTCCGCCGAGGCGCTGCGGCTGATCCGCGACCTGGCGGGGGAGGAGGGACGCGGGGGGATCAACCTCGTCGGCGCAGACGTGGTGGAGGTGCTGCCGGACCGGGATGTGGCGGAGATCACGGCGCTGCTCGCGGGGCACATCATCTTCGAGGTGCTGTGCCTGGATGCGGTGCGGCGGCGGGCTTCTGCCGGGTGATCCGTTCACCACGGAGCACACGGAGAACACGGAGGAAGGCGGCACGACGGGGTGTGCCACAGAGGCGCAGAGGACACCGAGGCAAAGCAGGCTTCGGAAGATGAGCGGGCAACTGCTGTCGTCGGTTGGCTGCTGCGTCTTGTCTCTGTGATCGCCGTGCCCTCGTGGTGAGGCTGCTGTAGTGAATCGCCCCGCCTCCTACGATTGGCCGATGGCCGTTGTGATACTCGGTCGTGAGCAGGTGCGGGCGGTGCGGCGCGATCCGGCGGCGCGGGTTGTGGTTGCCGCGTGGCGGCGGCTGACGGGGGGCGGGGGGCGGACGCTGGTGGCGTGCTCGGGGGGAGCGGATTCGTCGGCGTTGGTCATTGCGCTGGCCGCGGGGCTCGGGCGGAAGGCGGCGGGGTTGCTGACCGTGGCGCATGTTGTGCACGACATGCGGCCGCGGGAGGAGACGCTGGCGGATCGGGATGCGGCGCGGAGCCTCGCGGCGGGGTTGGGGCTGGAGTTCGTCGAGGCGGAGGTGTCGGTGCGCGGTGGGGGCGCTGGGGCGAGGAATGCCGAGGCGGCGGCGCGGCGCGAGCGGTATGCGGCGCTGCGGCGGCTGGCGCGCGAGGCGGGGATCGGGTTTGTGGCGACGGCGCACCACGGCGGGGACCAGGTCGAGTCGGTGCTGATGGGGCTGCTGCGCGGGAGCGGGCCGCGGGGGTTGTCCGGAGCGGCGCCGTCGCGGCAGTTGGCGCATGGGGTGCGGCTGGTGCGGCCGATGCTGGGCGTGGGACGGGCGGACTGCGAGCGGATCTGTCGGCTCGTGGGGTGGGCGTGGCGCGAGGACACGACGAACCTGGACATCACGCGGCTTCGCTCGGCGCTGCGGCACGGGGTGGTGAGGGAACTGGTGCGGCTGCGGCCGCGGGCGGAGGCGCGGATCGCGGCGGCGGCGGAGTTGCTGCGCGACGCGGCGGGGGTGGTGGAGGACCGGGCGGCGGCGGTGGTGCAGATGGCGGAGCGCGGCGAGGGACGGGTGACGTGGCGGCGAGCGGACTTGGCACAGGAGCGGGCCGTGGTTGTGGGGGAGGCGCTGCGGATGGCGGCGGCGGAACTGACCGGCGGGCGCGGGCGGGACCGATTGACATTGCGAGCGGTGGGGCCGGCGGTGCGGGCGATCCGGGGTGAGCCGGGGCGGCCGCGGGAGTTCGCGTGGCGCGGGGTGGTGTGTCGGGTGACGTCCAGACGTGTGTCTGTTGAGCGGAGGACTGAATGAGCGTTGAAGAGCGGATGGAGCGAGAGGTCAGCCGCGGAGCGGCGGGCCAGCCGATTGTCGTGCTCGTGGGGCACTGCGGGCCGGACAGTTTCATGCTGCGCAGCGTGATCGAACGTGCGATTGGGGCGGGAGTGAGCATCGAGATGGCGGACAGCCGCGAGGAACTGGACGCGGTGCTCGCGTCGGCGGATCTGCTGCTGATCAACCGCGTGCTGGGACAGTCGCTGGGAGGGAGCGGGGTGGAGTTGATCCGGCGGCTCAAGAGCGAGATGGGCGAGAAGTCGCCGCGAATGATGCTGGTGAGCAACTACGCCGATGCGCAGGCGGAGGCGGAAGCCGTGGGGGCGCTGCCGGGATTTGGGAAGGCGGCGGCGTACGCGGAGGAGACGGCGCGGCGGCTGCGGGCGGCGGTGGGGCGGGATGGCGCGGGCGCGGCGTGCTAGGCTGTCGCCTTTGTCTGGAAACGAATCGGCTTCACCACGGAGAACACAGAGAACACGGAGCGGGAGTTTGATTTGGTTGAGCGCAGTGTCTGGTTGACCGGAGCATTCCGATCGACACAACCGTGTTCTCCGTGCTCTCTGTGGTGAGAGAAGGGGGAGGGGAAGAAAGAGGCGACGATGGCTCAGGATGCGATCGCGGTTGCGGAGTTCATCAGGCGGCGGGAGCGGGTGCTGGAGGCGCTGAAGGGGGCGGTGGGGATTGTGTTTGCGGGGGATGGGGGCGGGGCGCTGCATGGGAAGTGGCAGGCGGATGCGAACTTCCGGTACCTGACGGGGATCGCGGATGAGCCGGGGGCGGCGGTGCTGTTCGATCCGTCGGCGGAGAACCCGAAGCGGCGGTGCATCCTGTTCCTGCGGCCGCTGAACCCGGAGATGGAGCGGTGGGACGGGCTGCGGGAGGAGATCGGGGCGGCGCTGCGCGAGCGGACGGGGTTCCAGACGGTGATGCGGACGACGGCGCTGCCGAGCATGCTGACGGCCGCGGTGCGGCGGGCAAAGCGCGCGGCGTGTCTGCATTCGTTCAGCGTGTACGACGCGCCGGTGTCGCCGGATCTGGCGGTGCTGCGGAAGGTCGCCGAGCGCGTGGTGGGCGTGGCGATCGAGGACCGGACGCAACTGCTGGCGTCGATGCGGGCGGTCAAGAGCGCGGCGGAACTGCGGATGATGCGCCGGGCCGCGGAGGCGACCGCGGCGGGGTATGCCGCGGCGTACGCGGTGATCCGGCCGGGGGCGCGGGAGGCGGACGTGCAGGAGGCGCTGGAGAGCGGCTTCCGGCGCGCAGGGGGGGCGGGAACGGCGTACAACTCAATTGTGGGGTCGGGGCTCAACGGGACGGTGCTGCACTACAGCGCCAACAGCGGGGTGCTGGAGGAGGGGGACCTGCTGGTGATCGACGCCGGGGCGAACTTTGGGCCGCCGGGGTCGGCGTACGCGTGCGACGTGACGCGGACGTACCCGGTGAGCGGGACGTTCAGCCGCGAGCAGCGCGAGGTGTACGAGACGGTGCTGCGGGCGCAGGAGGCGGCGATCCGGGCGGCGCGGCCGGGCGCGCGGCTGGTGAGCGACGTGGATGGGGCGGCGCGGGCGGTGCTGGAGAAGGCGGGGTACGCGGATGCGTTCATCCACGGGATCGGGCATCAACTGGGGCTGGAGGTGCACGACATCACGCCGGATGGGCCGCTGAAGCCGGGGATGGTGGTGACGATCGAGCCGGGGGTGTACTTCCCGGATCGGAAGATGGGGATTCGGATCGAGGACGACATCCTCATCACGCGGAATGGGAACGAGAACCTCACGAAGATGATCCCCAAGAGCGTGGATGCGGTGGAGCGGGCGCTGAAGGGCGCTCGTGGTGGCGGGGAGCGGGTCGGGAGCGCGAAGGTTCGGGCGCGGCGGTAGGGCGGGCATGCGGGTCGCAGTGAGCGTCGGCACGCGTGCGCGGTGAAGGGGCATCGCTGGCGCGACGGTCCGTGGGGGCGGCGGCGCGGCCGGGGGCCGGGCGGGCGCTTGGGGATGGGCCGCGCTTGCGCTGCGCCTCGGCGAGCATGAGTTCGACGCAGTAGGGGAGGACGGCGGCGGCGCTGGCTTCGGCTGCGTCGCCGAGGAGGTAGTGGGCCTCGAGGGGGGCGACACCCGCGTCGCGGCAGTATTCGACGAAAAGGCCCGCGGCGAGCGTTTCGGCCCGCCAGGCGGGGGCCGGGATGCTCAGCGCGGCGGCGACCTCGGCGGCGCTGCGCTCGACTCGTGCGATCGTCGCGGGGCGCGCATCGTCGCACGCCCGAAGCAGCCACGCGATCGTGGGTGGTTCGGAGACAGGTAATTCGTTACACAAAGGAATGGGCGCCCGGTCGTGGCACGGCGCGGGCGCCCGTCGCTGCACATGCAGGCGGCCCATGCTCCTCCGCGGCGTCCGTGCCGTGAGGCGGGCCTCGATCCCGCGGCTCCGTCCGCGGGGGCGGGAGCGGCGGCGCCTCCGCGCCGCTCGTGTGTGTGCGTCCCGCCGGGCCGTCTGCATCCGCCGGTGGTCGTCGGTCGGCCATCGGCACCCAGACAACCTGCGATGGGTGGGTTTGCTTTCATGCGCCGGCCGGAATTTTGGCAAGCGGGGCGGGATGGGGGGCGGCGGGAAGGTAGCGTGGTCGGGCCCGCGGCGGCGGCCGGCGGAATCCGCGTGAAGCCGGTCGTCCGCCGCGGGCTCCCATTCGTGCAGCGCGTTTCGTACCCGCCTCAGTTCTGGGCGGCCCCTCCACAACCCAGGCGGAGCACGGCGTGACCACCGACCAAGGCAGTGCGGTTGTCGTCGAACTGTTCGAGACCCATTTCCATCGCGTGTACAGGTTCGTGCGGCGGTCCTCCGACCCGGCGACGGCGGAGGAGGTGGCGCACGAGGTGTTCGTGAAACTGCTGGCGCGGCGCGAGGCCCTGGCGGGGCGGCCGGTGTCGGCGAGTTACCTCATCAAGATCGCCGACAACATGCTCAAGCGGCGGTTCCGGCGCGGCGAGCGGACGCGCGAGGTGCTGGCGAGGCTGGCGAGGCGGCGATCGGAGGCGACGGAGGTTGAGCGGCGCGGGCCGGCGGCGGACTCCGTGCTGCACGCGTTTGATCGGCTCTCGCCGGAAGAACAGGAGGCCGTGCGGCTGATCGTGTGCGAGGGGCTGAGTTACCGCGACGCGGCGACGGCGATGGGCGTGCGCGTGACGACGGTGAACAACTGGAAGCACCGGGGGCTGGAGCGGATGAGGAGGGAGGTGAGGGAGGAGGGGCCGGGGAGGAGGGCGGGGGAAGGGAGGGGAAGAGGAAGGGGGAGGGAGTGACGCGGGATGAGGACACGTGAGTGTGTGATAGGGGTGTGGTGCACGCGGGGGGTGAGGTATGAGGGCGTGGGCGAATACTCCTCCGCCCCTTCGGGGCGGAAAGACATTGCCGGCGTGTCGGGGCGGAAGACGCCCCGGCCCTGTTGGGGCGGATCGTGTCAGCGCGGGTTGGCGAGGAGGCGGGCGCGCTGTTCGAGGCGATTGACGGCGTCCTCGTCGGTGGAGGAGTAGAGGCCAAGGACGCGGCCGTCGCGCCCGACGAGGACGAAGTGCGACGGGTGGCGGATGTTGAGCATCGTCGAGCCGTCGGGGAGGGTGATCGTGAGGTCGGTGTCGTCGCCGATGGCGAACATGAGGCCCTCGCGGACCATGCGCCAGGTGGCGTCGCGGTCGCCGCGGGCGAAGGTCCAGCGAGAGAAGTCGGCGTTGTAGCGGCCCGCGAACTCGCGGAGGCGCTCGGGGGTGTCGTGGTCGGGGTCCACGCTGATGCTGAGGAAACGCACGTCCGTGCCCTTGAGCCGGTCGGCGAGGTCGGCGAGCGTGCCGGTCATCATGGGGCAGACCAGCGGGCAGTGCGTGAACATGAAGTCGATGATGGTGACGTTGCCCTTGAGGTCGGCGTCGGTGATCGTGGCGCCGTCCTGCGTCGTGAGCGTGAAGGGGAGGATGCGGAGGTCCTCGACCTGCGGGTCGGGGAGGGCGGCGGTCTGCGCGTTGAGCGGAGCGCCGGCGGAACCGGGGGGCATCGTGATCGTGGCGGCGCCGCGCATGCCCGAGAGCACGACCAGGGCCGCGGCGGAGGCGGCGAAGAGGATGATGGCGACGGCGAGGATGACCTTGAGGTACGTCGGCATGATGGGCGGCTGGTGCTCCTGCTGGATCATTGACCCGATGCGCGGCGGATGACGAGCCACGGCAGGGCCGCGCCGGCTGCGGCGAAGGCGATCGCGCCGAGCCAGGCGGCGGGGGCGCCCGGGCCGCCGCTGAGGAGGGCCGAGCGGAGCGCCTCGGTGGGCCAGGTGAGGGGGTTGAGGCGCATGACCCAGCCGAGCCAGCCCGCGGCGCTCTCGACGGGGAAGAAGGCCCCGGAGAGGAGCCACATGGGCATCAGCACGAGGTTCATCACGCCGTGGAAGCCCTGCACGGAGTCGATCCACCAGGCCAGCGCCAGGCCGAGGCCGGCGATGCCCAGGGCGATGCAGGCGAGGGCCGCGGCGGCGAGGAGGAGGCCCATCGGGGTGAGCGTGACGCCCGCCAGCGGCGCGGCGACCAGGACGAGCATCCCCTGGGCCAGGGCGAGGACGGCGCAGCCGCCGACCTTCGCGCCCACCATCGCCCACGCCGGGGCGGGGCTGACCAGGACGCCCTGGAGGAAGCCGGCGTGGCGGTCGTCGATGAGGGAGATCGCGGCGACGATCGAGGCGAAGAGGACGACCATCGCGGCCATGCCGGGGACGAGGTAGGCGGAGTAGGAAACGGCGGCGGCACCCGGAGTTGTGTTTGCCGTCTCAGCGGCGGGGGCCATCTGGAACGAGCCGGCGAAGCCGGAGCCCAGGACGATCCAGAGCAGCGCGGCGGTGCCGATGGCGGCGACGATGCGCGAGGGCTGGCGGAGGAAACGGACGATCTCGCGCCGGAAAAGGGCGGCAAGAGCGGGAAGGGCGGAGGCGGGCGGGGTGGACGCTGCGGTGGTCATTGGTGGCGCGACCTCCGTGCGTGTGTCGTTGGCTCGGGCGGGGCGTCGGGGTCGAGCGCTTCGCCGGTGAGGGCCAGGAAGACATCCGCGAGCGTCGGCGGGCCGACTTCGAAGGGGATGCCCTGGCGGGCGAGGGGGCCCAGGGCGCGTTCGAGGCGTTCGGGCTGATCGGCGGCGGCGGTGAGTTGGCCGTCGCCGGAAGTCGGCGCGGGTGTCAGGCCGGCGTCGCGGAGGATGGCGGTCGCGGCGTCGCGGGTGGCCTGATCGGGCGTCGGGCAGCGCAGCAACAGGCCGCCGAGGCGGCGGCGCAGGTCGTCGGGCGCGCCGTCGGCGACGATGCGGCCGCGGTGCAGGAGGACGACGCGGTCGGCGCGCTGGGCCTCGTCCATCGTGTGCGTGCTGGTGATGATCGTCAGGGGCGGGCGGCCGTCGGCGCGGGGACGTGTGCACAGGTCGTCGAGGACCGCGAGGAACTCGGCGCGGGCGCGGGGGTCGAGGGCGGCGGTGGGCTCATCCAGCAGGAGCAGGTCGGGGTCGGGGAGCAGGGCGCGGGCGAGGTCCGCGCGGCGGACGAGGCCGCCGGAGAGGGTGCGGACGCGGTCGGCGGCCCGCTGCAACAGGCCGAGGTCGCCCAGGAGGCGGTCGGCCCGGGCCACGGCGTCGCGGCCGCGGAGGCCGTAGAGGGCCGCGGCGGCCACGAGGTTCTCGCGGACGGTCAGGAGCGGATCGAGGCCGGGGGACTGGAAGACGACGCCGAGGCGGGCTCTGGCGGCCCGCAGGCTCGCGGCGCTGGTGAGGGACAGGCCGAGGATCTCGACGGGGCCGGAGCCGGCGTCGGGGCGGTCGAGGGTCGCGAGGATCTTCAGGAGCGTGGACTTGCCCGAGCCGTTGGGGCCCAGCAGTGCGAGGGACTGGCCGGCGGGGACGTCGAGGGAGATGCCCTGGAGGGCGACGGTGGGCTGGCGGCCGCGGGCGGAGGCGGGGTAGGTGCGTCGGACATCCGAGCAGCGGACGGCGGGGGGGCTGTCCGGCACGGGCGATGTCACGAGGCTGTTCCCCCGGTCAGAGCACCTGTACGAAACCGTCGAGCACGAGCGCCCCGAGGACGAGCGGGAGGTGGACGACGGAGGCAATGAAGACGCGCTTGGCCAGGTCGCGCGTGCGGCGGCGGGCCAGACGCACGGCGGCGATGCAGAAGGGGACGCCCGTGAGCGCGGCGACGCTCAGGTAGATCACGCCGACCAGGTCGGGCATGACCAGCGCCGGGCCGGCCATGGCGACCATGAGCGTGAAGGTCCACAGGAGGACGACGGCGGAGGTGCTGGCGCCGTCGGGCTCGACGACGGGGAGGACGCGGTAGCCGCCGGCGGCGTAGTCCTCGCGGTACATCCAGGCGATGGCGAGGAAGTGCGGGATCTGCCACACGAACATGAGTGTGAAGAGGGCCCAGCCGCCGGCGCCGGAGAGGCTGGTGAGCAGCGCATCGGTCCCGGAGAGGCCCGTGCCGGCGAGGATGCCGGCGGACCAGCCGATCAGCGGCGGCAGCGCGCCGGGGACCGCGCCGATGAGCGTGGCCAGGGGGGTGATGGTCTTGAGGGGGGTGTAGATGAGGAGGTAGGAGAAGATCGTCGCCGCGGAGACCAGCGCGGGGGCCAGGCCGCAGACGGCCCAGAGCAGCGTGCAGCCGGCGACGGCGAGGAGGATGCCGTAGATCAGCGCCAGGCCGGGGGTGATCCGTCCCTCGGGGAGGGGGCGGCGGCGCGTGCGGGGCATGCGGGCGTCGAGGTCGCGCTCCCACCACTCGTTGAGGGCGTGCGCGCCGGCGGCGGAGAGGGCGGTGCCGATGATCGCCCCCGCGCCGGCGAGGGCGAGGGACGTCCACGCCACATCGACGCGGGAGAGGGCGGCCATGGCGAAGCCGACGGCCGAGGTGATCGTGACCAGGCGCGTGATGCCGGGCTTGGTGAGTTCGACGAGCGAGGCCGCCAGCCCGCACCGGCGCGGCGAGGCCTCTTCGGCCGGGAGGGCCGCCTCGGCCGCCGCGGCGGGGAGGGTCGTGAGGTGCTGGGTGGAGGCGTGGGCGCTCATCGGGGTCTGGACGAGGCGGGCCGCGGGACCGGGACAGGCTGAGATCAATCTTTGACGCCCGGGAGGCGTTTGGCTACTGGCAGACTGGAAGGATTGCGATGGGATAGGAAGGGGGAGGCGTGAGGCATGAGGCACTAGGCACTAGGCACTAGGCACTAGGCACTAGGCACTAGGCACTAGGCACTAGGCATGAGGCACTCGGCATTAGGGGAGGGGGAGGGAAACGCGGGGAACGCGGAGGGAAGCAGAGGACGAAGAGGGGGAGGGGCGAACCGGCGGCCCATTTTCGGATTCCGGTCGTGAACTCGAGAGAGGCTCCGCGCGCTCGGGCCTCGCGCGCGGAGCCAATCGCATGGCTCGTGGAGCCTCCAGCATGGCTCTTGGGCGCTCCAACATGGCTCTTGGGCGTTCCAGCATGGCTCGTGGAGGCTCCAACATGGCACGTGGAGCGACCAGGATGGCACGTGGAGCGCGCCGCATGGCTCTTCGAGCGGCCGCGAGCCATGCCGAAGGACCCGCGCGGGATCGGTCGGCGCCTCCGGTGGGCGCTGAGGGCGCCGCGCGGGCGTTTTTTGCGAACCTGGGCCGCGAGCGGGGTCGGTGAGCCCACTGGCGGGGGCGGGGCATCCGGTCGGGAGAGAGGCGGCGGTCTGATAAGTTGCCGCCGGGCGGACGGGCCGGGCGCGGGGAGGGACGTTCGCTAGGATCACAGTCACGCCGAAGCAACAGGACTACCGGCGCAACGCCCAAGGGAGAATCCTCCGCTTCCGGCGGAACGCGGCGGGCCAGTGGGTGGAAGACCCGAAGGGCCAACCCCGGAAGTTCACGGCGATTGCAAACCCGCACGCGCTTCGCCACACGTTCGGCAGTACCGCCGATGAACCGGAAGTCAGCCTGTCGGAACGCATCCTGAAGGCGTTGCTGAACCACGTCCCGAGCGGGTCCAACGTGACGGATAGGTACCGGACGCCCAGCATGGATGCGATGCGGGCCGCAACGGAGAAAGTGGCCGCCTTCCTTCTCCGGCGGGCCGGGACTCGCCCCGCCGCTACGAACCCGGCGGGTCGAATCGACAGGGCGGACGGGGAGAAGCGCGGACAGGCCATCGCGTAGAATGGGCCGAACGCTGGCCCCCGTGGCGCAACTGGATAGCGCTCCGGTCTTCTAAATCGGTGGTTGCTGGTTCGAGTCCAGCCGGGGGCGTTCCCCCAAGGAAGGTCTGTATGGATGAGCGGCAAGTCGAAGCATTGGCGAAGGCGGTAGGTGGGGAGGCATGGCAGAGCGGGGGCAGTATCTACGTCGTCGCGCTCCGTCGCCCAGACGGTTCAATCGTCGTCTTCTCCGATGACGTGGTGGCGGAGTATCCCGACGATGAGGCATTCGACGCGGGCCAGCCTTCCGCGTCCATCATGCTTCGCGATGACCCGACCGAGTATTGGGTGATTCAGGATGAAGAGGGCGGGGTCATGCTCGCGGACCCGGACCACGGGCGCGGGTGGCCCAGCGAAGAGGAAGCGGAGCATGAGGCGCGGGGGATTCAGTCCCGTACCGGGCTGAAGACCTGGGCGCGGCGTCAGCGCTTGGAAGACACTCTCCCGGCGAACTCCGAATAGACTTTACCGGCCGCCGCGGAACACTCGGCTGTCCTGTTCGGCTGGCGTCCCCGCAATAGCATCGTGAAGGATTGTGTCTAGGAAGGACTCCCCGGCCTCTGCCGCCCGTTGGCGGAACGTGCCATAGACCGCTTCAACAACTTCCTGAATCCGGTAGCCGCTCCGCTGCGCCGCAACATCAAACGCGGCCTGATAGAGACGTAGCAGCAGTTCTGGCCCGATGGATGATCCGGTCAGCGCCAGGAAAGCCGACTCGCCTACCAACACCACCACGTTTGGTGCGGCCCGCAGAACACCGGCCATTGACCGATGCCCCCGCAGCGTGTTTCCGATCAGGGCATCGTAGAAAATCTCACCACCGTATAGCCGCTGTAGTTCCAACAGTTGAAGCCCAAGTCTCCGCCCGTCGCCACCTTTGGCAGAACCGGTCTTACTCTTGACCTGATGGAACCGAAGCGGACGGCGCTCGCCCAACGGGGGCTGGACGATATCAGCGCCGGGAAATGGGTTCGTAGCAGGGTTCAGTGTTTCCTGATCCTCCCCGCGCGGCTCCGGCGCACGGACGTTGCCCCGCATGGCCCCGATCACGTCTTCATGAAGGTGACCAAGTAGCCCTTCAATCATCATTAGAATCTTGTGCGCAACAGTGGCCGTGAGTGTGCCTTCCAGATCGCCACCGTAAACGAGTTGCTGCGATGCGGCCAAGATGTAGGGGTCTAGCACGTCGCCCGGATTCCGGCCGCGCTGAATGTTCTCCGCTGTCCGTGGGAACCCCGCCACGATTTCAGACACCTTCGCGCATGTTTCATCCACGATTCGATCCGGATCGCGGAATGCGCGCAGCAGTTGCACCCGATGGGCTAGGTTTGTCGCCTGAAGGCGGATGGCCTGATCGGGAACGCCACTCGCCCGAAGATGATCGGTGAAAAACGCACAGAGATTCTTGTAGTTCAAATCCGCTATCGCACTGACCGGCTGGTCCGCAGTTTGCGGCGGAATGGTCAGCGTAACTTTCAGGTCTTCAAACACGCGGCGGAGAAGTTCCCCGGCATTCGGGAACTCCATGTCGATCATCTCGCCTTGGGCGCGAATGAACCGCGCTCGGAGGGCTGCGTCAAGTTGATTTAGTGGGTGATTTGCGGGGACGTGGAGAACCTGCGTCATTCGTCCCCCTCGGTCGAAGATTCGGCAAGCAACATCAGTTGCCCCGCGTCAGACCCACGTTTGTTTCGCGCAGTCGCTCGGAGCCGTGCGGTCGCCCTTGTGAGCATTTCTTCCAGGTCGAGCCGATCGCCCGATGCTGCGTCGGCTCCGCTTTGAACATGATTCACTAGCGCCGAGCCAATCGCCGCGCCCAAGTGGACTGGGACGGCGTTACCGACCTGCATGTATTGACTACTCATTGAGCCTTGAAACATCCACTCGTCGGGAAATCCTTGGACCCTTGCGCACTCGCGCACAGACAACGGGCGCACAACATCCGGGTGACAGATGGCGCTCGCCTTCCGATTAGCGCGTCCCGTGATTGTCGGCGAAGGGGCATCCCAAGACAGCCGACGAAAGAATCCCGTCTTTCCTCCGCCCGCTGCGAATGCCGCTGATCCAAGCGCCTCTTCCTGAAGATGTCTCGGAAGTGATCGCCAGTTCTCTCCAGGGCCGATTAGGGCGAAGAACCGCGCCATTTCGGGCGTGTATTCGGAGTGTGGTCCCGGTGCGTCCCGAAGATCGTAGATCGCGTCGCGCAAGGTGCGCCACGGCGTCCCCGTGGCAGACTGGGGGCCGTGGGTGATCGGCGGCATCGCCACCGGAGGGCCTTCGCGCGAGCCAAACATCACAAAGCGATACCGATGCTGCGCGGCTCCATAGTCCGCAGCGTTCAGAACGGCGAAGTTCAGCGCATAGCCCAGGCCATTCATTTCTGCGAAGACCTGACGGATCGCGGACCCGGAGAGTTCATCGGGTTCCATCGGAGGCACCGAATCATCGCCTTGCGTCCGGCTCTTGTGAAAGGAACTGAGGTTCCACACCTTGCCGGGGCGCTGAGAGATTGGTCGGTGGCGCACAGCCGCAGTTACCAGTTGAGCCACGTTCTCAAGGATGAAGTATTGCGGGCGCACTTTGTCGATGAGTCGGAGATAGGTGTAGATCAGATTCCCACGGGGATCGGACAGCGCAGCACGCTTCCCCCCCGACGAAAAACTCTGACAGGGCGGCCCACCGACCATCAGAAACACGTCGCCAGTGTGCCTCCTGCGCGCTGCTAACTGATCGGGATCAAGTTTGGAGATGTCGGTTTCCCAAACGTCCAGGGCGGGGCGATTGTGCCGCAGTGTGGCACAACAGTCTCCGTCAATCTCCACGGCGAGGGTGGGGTGAAGCCCGGCTTGCTCCAAGCCCAGGTCTAGTCCCGCTGCGCCCGTGAAGAATGACCATATCTCACCGCTCTTTCCTACTCGCCGCTTCGCCATAGCCATCCAAGATACCGCTTGTTCGTTCAGGGCGTGTCGCCTGTCCCGTTGACGGGCGACAGGCTACGATAGCGCGTTCAAGTCGGCTTCAAGGGCGATGCTGCCTGAGAGTGTCGGTTGCGCCCAGGTCAGCCGATGCCCCGCTCCGCCCGCCACAAGGCGGCCTCCGCCTCCCGTAGGGCCTTCTCCGCCAACCGGACCCGCTCCGCCTGGGCGTGTTCCGCCGCGTCCGCGTCTTCGTTGCGGAGGCGGGCGGCGCGGACGCGGAGATTGGCCGACACCACGTTCGGCCCGCCCCATAGGTCTTCCCACCAGTGGGCGAGCCGATCCACCACAGCATCGGCGGAGGGAAGGGGCCGTGTGGTCCAGAGAACCCAATCCGCCGGACCCACCGCGCGGAGGGCGGGTTCGGTGGCGCTGGCGGGTATTCGGTCGAGGTGGCCGCCCAGCGTCCAGGGAAGCGCCAGTTCTCGGGCCGTGTGGTCCGTCTACGCGGGGGCGAGCCTTGCCAATCGCCTTACCAAGGGTTGGAGGCGCTGGAATGGCCTAGATTTCCCGTGTATTCTGTGCGTATCCCTTCGGCCTTCTAAGCGGCAGGTCGCAGGTTCGAATCCTGCCCGGGACGTTTCTTTTTCAGGATGGGGTGGCGCGGGCGCGGCGGCGGCGGGGTGGACGCTCGGCAAAGGGCACAAGTTCGGGTGGAAGGTCGCGCAGGCCCCGGCGGAGGGCCTTGGCGATGGCGTAGTGGAGCGAGGCGTGCATGCGCTGGCGCACGGCGTCGGTGATGTTCAGGCCGTGGGCTTCCATCTGGGCCAGGGCCCAGGCCCAGGCGTGGTACTCCTCGAGGCAGCGCGGGCGGTAGGCGCCCAGGCCGATGGCGTGGTGGCCGATCTCGTGGAGGAAGACCGCCGCGGACATGGGGCCGCGGGGGCGCGGGGCTTCGATGAGGCGGGCGACGCGGCCGTCGGCGTAGGTCACGGTCCACGCGACGCCGGACATGCTCGTGCGCCACTTGCGCACGCGCACGCCGTAGCGGTCGAGCATCTCGCGCACGACGGCGTCGTAGCGGGCCTGCATGGAGGACTCGGGGCGGCGCGTCGCGCGGGGGCGGGAGCGCGGCGCGGGTTGCGCGGTGATCCGCGCGGGACGCGGCGGTGGCGGCGCGGGGGGTTGTGGGCGCAGGTTCAGGCGCTGCGCGACCGGTTCGAGAAGGTCCCAGAGGGTCAGCACGCGCTTCGGTCCTCCGGCGGCAGCATATCGCCGCGGCGGATCGTGCGCCCGCGGGCGAAATCTCCCCAGGGCATGGGGCGCTTGCCGGCGGGCTGGACTTCGAGCAGCGCGAGCGCTGTTCCGTTTGCGCAGGCGACGGTTCCGGCGGCGGGGTCGAGGATCGAGCCGGGCGGAAGGTCGGCGGCGGCGCCGGGGACCGTGCGGGCGCGGAGGAGTTTGAGCGGGGAGCCGTGGAGCGTGACGGTGACGCCGGGCCAGGGGTTCATGGCGTGGATGAGGCGGCGGGCGGCATCGGCGTCGCGGGCGGTCCAGTCGAGGCGGCCGGAGGCTTTGGTGAGTTTGGGGGCGATGGTGACGAGGGACTCGTCCTGAACGGTGGCGGGGGCCGGAGGGCCGCCGCGGCGGGCGGCGTCGTGCGCGGCGAGGACCTGCTCGACCAGCGCGGGGCCGTCGGCGGCGAGGAGGTCGTGGAGTTCGCCGGCGGTGATGAGCGGGTCGATCGGGCGGCGGGACTGGCCGAGGATCGGGCCGGCGTCCATGCGGTCGGCGAGCGTGATGACCGAGTTGCCGGTCTGCTGGTCGCCGGCGAGGATCGCGGCGTTGATCGGCGCTGCGCCGCGCCAGCGCGGCAGGAGCGAAGCGTGGAGGTTGATGGCGAAGACGCCGTCGAGCAGCGCCTTGCCGAGTTTCTGGCCGAAGGCGATCACGACCCACGCATCGGCGCGGGCGGGGCCGCCGAGGTCGCGGATCGCGGCGACGGTCTCGGGGGTGTTGACCTTCTCGGGCTTGAGGATGGGGACCGAGGGTGCGTGCTGGGCGGCCCACTGGGCCACGGGCGTGGGCGTGAGTTTGCCGCCGCGGCCCGCGGGGCGGTCGGGCTGGGTGACGATGCCCAGGAGCGTGTGGCGCTGCGCGAGGTGGGCGAGGGTGGGGATGCCGAAGGCGCCGGAGCCGAAGTAGAGGAGGTGCATGGGGAGGAGAGAGGAAAGAGGAAACAGGAAGCGGGAACCAGAAGGCAGCAAGGAGGAAGCGGGTTAGTGGGCGGCGCTGCGCTCGAGGTCGCGGATGGCGGAGCGGTTCTTGATGCGCGACAACTGCGTCATGCGGTCGATGATGAGGACGCCGTCGAGGTGGTCGTACTCGTGCTGCCAGCAGCGGGCCAGGAGGCCGGTGCCGGTCTGCGTGAACTCCCGGCCGCTGAGGTCGGTTGCGGTGATGGTGATCGTCGGGGGGCGGAGGACGTCGCCGGAGATGTCGGGGAGGGAGAGGCACCCTTCGGTGAAGGGCTCGGGGGCGCCGATGGGCTTTGAGAGGACGGGGTTGATGTAGACGGTGGGTTCGGCCGTCGCGGTCATGGGGTCGGTGCCCAGGGCGCGGCCGGGCTCGTTGCGGGAGGCTTCGGTAGGAGGGACGTGGGCGACGAACATGCGCCACGGGAGGCCGACCTGGGGCGCGGCCAGGCCGATTCCCTCCGCTTCGTGCATGAGTTGGATCATGCGCTCGGCGACCGCACGTACCTCATCGGTGACCGCCTCGATGGGGGCGGCCTTGCGGCGGAGGATGGGGTCCGGGTATCGGACGATGCGGAGGGATTGCGGGTCGAGGGCCATCGGCGGAGTTTAGGGAGCGGGGCTTGGGGGCCGGGCGCGCGGGGGCGGGGAAATGCGGGGATGAGGCCGCGTTGACGCTCCGCGCGGCCTTCCGCTAGCATTGCCCGCACGTCGGCCGAAAGCGGGCCGGGGGCGGGGCAGCCGGGGCGGCGGGATCCGGGGGTGGAGGCCGCCGGGAGCCGGAGCGATTTGCCGCGCGGGACGCCCGCCACAAGCGGCGGGCGATGGCCCCGCGTCGAAAGGAGCCCATGTTGGGGATCTTCGGGAAAAAGCCGCCGCCGTCGGGTGGTCAGGGCGACGGAGGACAGCCCGCGTTCGAGTTCTCGCCGGAGAAGGCGAAGCGGTTCTTCGATCACGCCCGGACGGTGCATGAGGCGACGAACTACGAGTACGCGATGACCTCGTGGCTCAGCGGGCTGCGGCAGGACCCGGGGAGCATGGAGGGGGTCGAGGGGTTCTTCAGGTCGGCGGCGGCGTGGCTGGGGGCGGATCCGAAGCGCAAGGGGCCGTCGAGGGAACTGGCACGGACGTTCGCCGGCAAGACGCCCGTGGAGCGGTACCTGACGGCGCTGCTGGAATGGGGGTGCAACCCGACGGATTCATCGCTGGGTGTCCGCGCAACGATCGCGGCGGCCGAACTGGGCCTCGCGAAGCCGACGGTATGGATCGGTGAGCGAGCGCTGGCGCTGGTGGGCAAGGACAGGCGGCCGCGGAAGGATGCGTTCCTGCAACTGATGCAGGCCTTCAGCAAGGTCGGCGCGTTCGAACTGGCGGTGCAGGCCGGGGAGGGGGCCTGCCGCGTGGATCCGCAGGACGGGAAGTTGCAGGCCGAAGTGCGGAACATGTCCGCGCAGGCGACCATGAGCAAGGGGGGGTTCGACCAGACTGGGCAGGTGGGGGGCTTCCGGGCCAACATCCGCGACGCGGAGAAGCAGCGGCGGCTGGAAGAGGAAGAGCGCCTGGTCAAGACGGAGGAGACGCTCGACCGGCTCATCGAGCACGCCAAGGCGGACTACGAGGCGCGGCCGGGGGACAAGCCGACGATCCGCAAGTACGCGGAGCGGCTGCTTGAGCGGGGGACGCCGGAGGACGAGGAGACCGCGCACAGCGTGCTGATGAAGGCGTACGAGACGACGCGCGAGTTCGCGTTCCGCCAGGCGGCGGGGCAGATCCGGCTGCGGCAGGCGAGGCGCCGGGTGAACAAACTCGCGGCGGAGAGCAACGGGGAGGCCTCGGCGGCGGTGGAGGCCGCGAGGAAGGAGTATCTTGCGCTGGAGTTGGAGGAACTCAAACTCCGCGTGGAGAACTACCCCACGGACCTGGGGCTGAAGTTCGAACTCGGCAAGCGGCTGTTCGACCTGGGCCAGTACGAGGAGGCGATCGGCCTGTTCCAGGAGGCCAAGGCCGAGGTCAAGAACCGGAGCAAGGTGCTGAGTTACCTCGGGCAGGCCTTCTACCAGATCCAGTTCTACGACGGGGCGGTGGAGACCTTCCGGCAGGCGCTGGAAGGGCTGCCGGCGGGGGAGCAGGAACTGGCGATGGAACTCAAGTACGGGCTCATGGTGGCCCTGCAGGGGCGCGCCGAGGAGTCCGGGAGCCTGGAGGACGCCGAGGAGGCGCACAAACTGGTGTCGCAGATCGCGATCCAGCAGTTCAACTATCGCGACGTGCGGCAGCGCCGTGAGACGCTCAAGGCGCTGGTGGCGAAACTCAAGGGCGGATCGTAAATGTCGGCCGCGGGCGTCGTGGGCGCCGGCGGCGGGGGGAGCGGGGGGGCGGTGGCGATCATCCCGGCGCGGATGGCGTCGGCGCGCTTCCCCGGGAAGGTGCTGGCGGACCAGACGGGCAAGCCGCTGGTGCAGCACGTGGTCGAAGCGGCGGCGCGGGCGCGGAGCGTGTCGAGCGTCGCGGTGGCGACGGACGATGCGCGGGTGGCCGAGGCGCTGCGGCCCTTCGGCACGCGCGTGGTGATGACGGGGGAGCACCCCAACGGGACCAGCCGGCTGGCGGAGGCGGCGCGGGCGATGGGGCTGGGGGCGGAGGCGGTCGTCGTCAACGTGCAGGGGGACGAGCCGGAGATCGAGCCGGGGCTGATCGACGCGGCGGTGGCGGCGCTGGAGCGGACGGGAGCGCCGATGGCGACGGTGGCGATGCCGCTGGGGCCGGAGGAGGAGCCGGGGAATCCGAACATCGTGAAGGTCGTGTGCGCGCTGGACGGGACGGCGATGTACTTCTCGCGGGCGCTCATCCCGTTCGACCGGGATGGACGCGGGGGGCCGGACGCGACGCCGCTGCGGCACGTGGGGTTGTACGTGTACCGGCGGTCGTTCCTCGACACGTACACGACGCTGGAGCCGACGCCGGCGGAGCGGTGCGAGAGCCTGGAGCAGTTGCGCGTGCTCCAGCACGGGTACCGGATCGCGGTGGCGGTGTGCGAGCGGCCGGAGCGGGGGGCGGGCGGGGGGATCGACACGCCGGAGCAGTACGAGGCGTTCGTGCGGCGGTGGCTTGCTTCGCAGGGCCGAACGTGAATCGGACCAGGCGATTTTGAGCCGCAGATGAACACAGATAAGCACGGATCAGAAAGAAAGAGAAAGACATGCGGACCGCGCTGCTGCGCCGCCGTGTGACGCGCTGCGTGTCTCTGCTCAGATCCGTGTTGTCTGTGTTGATCTGTGGCTGCCCTAATGCGGGGCGGGAGCGAGTTTGGTGGTGAGGGTCTGGAGCCACCTGGCGGCCTGGTCCTTCAGGATGGCGGAGCGGGCGGCGGCGGCGTAGGCGTCGAGGTGGGGGCGGCAGCGCTCGTCGCCCATCGCGGCGAGGGCGTCGCCTGCGGCGCGGGCGGTGCGGGGTTCGCGGTCGGTCAGCAGGTCGCACAGGGTCTTGAGCGCGGCGTCGGGGTCGTGGTGGGCGAGGCGGCCGAGGGCTTCGGTCGCGATGGCGCGGGTGCGCGAGTTGTGACCGGGGGCGGTGAGGGCAGCGACGATCGGTAGGGCGGCCGGGACGTTCAGTTCGGCGAGCGCGGATGCGGCGGCCTGGCGGATCTGGTCGTGCTGGGAGTCGGCGCTGGCGGCACGCTCGAGGATGGCGAGCGCATCGGGGTGGCGTGCGCGGACGAGGGCGGTGAGGGCTGCGGCGCGGACAGCGCCCGTGCGGTCGGGGCGCGATGCGGAGGCAAGGAAGGTGTGGATGGCGTTGAGGATCGACGTCGGCGTATCGGCCGCCGCGAGGGCGCCGGCTCGCTCGGTGAGCGTGCGGAGCAGACGTGCATCAGACGGGGGATCGGCCAGGAGCGGATGGAGCGCGGCGGCGGGGTGGAGGGCCTCGATGGCGGCCTGGCGCAGTTGGATGGTCGCGCGGGTGTCGCGGACGACGGCCAGAAGGGCGTCGGTGGCCTCCGATGTCAGCACATCGGCGTCGCGGAGGGCCTCGGCGGCCTGGGCGCGGGCGGCGAACGTTGGGCCGGCGCGGAGTTGCGCGAGCCAGCGGGGCTGGTCATGGTTGATCGACAACTCCGCGAGGACGTGCATCTCCGGATCGACGGCGATGATCGTGGGCTCGGCGGGGAGGGGGAAGCGGGCGGTGGCGGTTCGAGCATCGGTGGACAGCGTGAAGCGCTGCCAGCGGGCGCGAGCGTCGCCGGGCGGGGCGGTGGTGACCCAGATGGGCAGATCGAGCGCGAAGGCGGGGTTGGGGCCGTTGATCGTCTGGGTCTGCGTGACGGTGGCGACCAGTTCGGAGGCGGCGCTGTCCCAGGAGAACTCGACGCGGAGGCGCGGGATGCCGGGGCGGTAGCACCACTGGTCGAAGAAGCGCTGGAGGCTCAGGCCGCTGACTTCTTCGAGGCATCGGCGCAGGTCGCCGGTTTCGGCGACGTTGAAGCGGTTGCGGTCCACGTAGAGAGCCAGGCCGGCGAAGAAGGCCTCATCACCCAGTTTCATGCGGAGCATGTGGAGGATGGAGGCCCCTTTGGGGTAGGGGTTGGCGGCGCGGCGGAAGACGTCCCACGGGTGGTCGTACTGCTTGGAGACCATCGCGGGGGTGTCGGGGGCGGCGCCTGTGTCGGCGGCGATGACGGAGCGGAAGTTGCCGCGGACGCCGGCCTGGTAAGCATCCACGCCGTCGCGGTGCTCCCACCAGAGATTGGTGAAGTAGGTCGCGAAGCCCTCGTTGAGCCAGATGTGCTCCCAGGAGCGGCAGGTGATCAGGTCGCCGAACCACTGGTGAGCCAGTTCGTGGGCGATGAGGCCGTCGAGGTCGCCGTCAGGGAGGGCGTCACGGCTGAGGATGGCGGTGTCGTACATCGTCGTGGCGGAGGTGTTCTCCATGCCGCCGGCGACGAAGTTGTGGACGATGAGTTGGGCGTAGCGGTCCCAGGGGTAGGGCTCGTCGATCAGGCGGGAGAAGAGGGCGATCATCTCCGGCGTGCGGCCATAGGTGCGGCGAACGCGGTCGCCCAGGCCGAGGGGGGCGTAGACGGGCATCGGCAGTTCGCGTGTGCCCAGGTCCACGATGTCGAACTTGCCGACGACGAGGGTGACGAGGTACGAGACGTGGTCCTTGTCCTGGAGCCAGTGGTAGGTCTCGCGGGCGCCGGAGCGGGTGTGCGAGACGAGGCGGCCGTTGCTGCTGGCGACGAAGCCGCGGGGGACGTGGACGATCAGTTCGGTAGTGAGACGCTCGTTGGGGAAGTCGTGGCAGGGGAACCAGTAGCGGTTGGACTCGGGCTGGCCCTGCGTGTGGAGTTGCGCGGGACGGCCGGGCCAGGCGGGGGATTCGGGGGTCCAGTGCAGGCCCTCGGGCGGGTCGTCGATCGTGTAGCGGATGGTGAGTTGGGTCTGTTCGCCGACGGGGATGGGTGGGTCGAAGGAGATGGTGAGCGTGCCGTCGTCGGCGTGGGTGTGGGTGGTGGCGTAGCCGGGGGACTCGGTGGCGTGGATCTGGAGGAGGGGGGCGTCGAGGGTGAGGCGAGGGAGCGGGCGGGAGATGGGGGCGAAGGTGAGCGTCTGGGTCGCCTCGGCGCGCGGGGTGTTCATGTCCGCGATGTCGATCTCGAGGCGCATGTGGAGGAAGTCGGCATCGCGGTGGCGCGGGTAGTTGCGCAGGTCGCGGCCGGTGGCCTCGTCGAAGGCTCGCGAGGAGACGGCCGCGGCGGCGAGGCGGCAGTGGTAGCAGGCGTTCGCGCCGCCGTGGTCCCACCAGGCCTCGGAGGCGCGGGCGGGAGCGAGCGAGGCGAGCGATGCGAGGATCGCGAGGCCGGCGAGCAGGGTGGCGCGTGGGGTCATGGGTGATGCTTGTCAGCGGGAGGGGTGGACATCGTCGGCGCGGGCGAAGGCGCGGGTGGGAGCCGCGATCGTGCGCAGGGCCGCGAGGACGCGGTCGGTGTGGGAGGCCGCGGTCGCCGCGAGGGAACGGGCGGCGGCGGAGCGGATGACCGGGTCCTCGACGGGGCTCGCGGCGGCCAGCGCAAGGGCGATGGCGGCCTGCGGCTCTGGGCGGAAGGCGAGGGACTCGGCGGCGCAGAGGCGGGCGTAGGGCGTGGGGCCGGAGCGAAGTTGGTCCAAGAGCATCGAGAGGCTGGTTTCGATGCGGTGCTGCGCCGGGATGGTCGCGGTGGGATCGACGGTGACTTTGGCGGGCTTGGTGGGAAGGGGGAAGATGGCGGTGGTCGTGGTGGTGTCCACGTCCACAAAGACCCAGTCGTGCTCGCCGCCGCCGTAGTCGAGGAGGATGGGGAGGGAGAAGGCGTAGGCGGGGTTGTCGGCGTCGATGTGCTGCGTCTGCGTGATTGTGACGGTGAGAGCCGAGTCGTCGTCGTTCCAGCCGAGGTCTACGCGGAGGCGCGGGATGCCGGGGCGGACGGCGAACTGCTCGAAGAAGCGTTCGAGGGTGTGGCCGCTGGCGTCCTCGAGGGCGCGGCGGAAGTCGTCGGTCTCGACCTGCTGGAACTTGTGGCGGTCGATGTAGAGACGGACGCCTTTCCAGAAGGCATCATCGCCGAGGCGGGCGCGAAGGGCGTGGATGACCCAGCCGCCCTTGCTGTAGACGTTGTCGGCGCCGAAGAAGCGCTGGTCGGGCTTGTCGTAGAGATTGGAGACCATGCCGCCGGTCTGCGGGCGGCGGCCGCGGGCCATGGCGCGGGTCGAACCGGCCATGCGGGCGATCTCGCGCTGGTAGGCGGCCTGGCCGCCTTTGTGCTCGGCCCAGAGGGCTTCGCCGTAGGTGGCCCAGCCTTCGCCGAGCCAGAGGTGCTCCCAACTCTTGTAGCCGACGAGGTCGCCGAACCACTGGTGGACGAGTTCGTGGGCGTTGGTTCCCTCGACACTGTCGGCGCGGCCGGTGGCGAGGGACTGAGCCCAGGTGACGGCGGAACTATTTTCCATCGCGCCGGCGGCGAAGTCGCGGCAGGCGATGTTGGCGAACTTGTCCCAGGGGAAGGGCTCGTCGAAGAGGCGCTCGAAGAGGGCGACCATGTCGGGGGTCGTCCTGAAGTTGCGGGCCAGGACGTCCGCGGAGCCGAGGGGGCCGTAGACGGGCATCCACAGGCCCGGGCGCGCCGTGTCGGGGCCGCCGACTTCGACGATGTCGAACCGGCCGACGACGAGGGTGACGAGGTAGACGGGGTGGTCCAGGTCCTGGCGCCAGTGGTAGGTGACCGAGGCGGGGGCATCGCCGCGAGCCGGGGTGCGGCGAACCTCAAGCAGCCGGCCGTTGGAGATGGCGGTGAAGCCGTCGGGGACGGTGGCGATGACCTCGCTGCTGAGACGCTCGTTGGGGAAGTCGTGGCAGGGGAACCAGAGGTGGTTGGTCTGCGGCTGCCCCTGTGCGTGGCACATGGGGTCGTCTTCGGGGGTGTCGGGGTCGTCCTTGGAGAAGGTGAGACCCGCGCCGCGGCCGCCGGGCTTGACGGCGCTGTAGTCCATCACGACGGTCAGTTGCTCGCCGGGGGCGTAGGAACGGCCGAGGTCGATGGTGATGGCGGCCTCCGAGCGCTCGAAGGCGGCTTCGCGACCGTCCACGGTGATCGAGGAGAACGTCAGCGCGGGGCCGGCGTCGAGGCGGAGGGACGACCGGGGGGCGCCGATGGGTGCGAGGGTGAGCGTGCACCGGCCGCGGAAGGCGGCGACGTGCATGTCGGGGATGGTGACCTCCAGGCGCATATGCCGGTGGTCGAACAGGACGTCCGGGGGCCAGATGCGGCGATCGCGGCCGGTGGCGGGGTCGGTGCGCGGGTCGGCGCCGGACGAGGGCTGGGCAAGGGCGACGCCGCAGAGGGCGAGGGCAGCCAGAGCGGCCAAGGCCGGGCGGCGGCATGCGGACAACGGGCGTCTCCCACCCCCCGCGAGCGGCGTGTGCCGCCGCGGCTGGGGGTGGCGATCGGTCGGCATCGCGGTATCTCCGGAGGGGGGGCGTCGGCGGCGGGGCACGGCACGCCGGCGGGACTGGGAGTGTACCGGAACAGGGGCGGCGGCGTTGAGCCGATCGCGTGGGTGCGGGGCGTGCGCCGCCGCGTCGAGCGCCGGCGCGATACCATGTGCCATGCCCGACCTGACTCGCCGCTCTCGCGATCGGTTCAAGGCCGATTTCGCCCACCTCTCATTTCAGGCCCAATCCACCGACATCGACGCCGACGAGGCGTACGGAACGCCCTACGGACGCGGGGCGGTGACTCCGATCGCCGGTCCGAGCGCAGGGAGACCGGAGCGGCGGCGGGCGGCGGTGGGTGACAGCGGGCCGCGGGACATGGTCAACGGCGGGGCGGCGGGGTCGGACCTGCTCGCGGGGGTGACGAGCCAGAGCGTCAGCACGGAGTTCTACTCGCCGATGCCCGAGGGGTACCGGCGCGGGCGGCACAAGTACGTCGCCGTCTTCGGGACGGTGATGAGCGGGCTGGGGAAGGGGATCTTCGCGTCGAGCCTGGCGAAGTTGCTGAAGGACAAGGGGCTGGTCGTCGCGCCGATCAAGTTGGAGGGGTATCTCAACATCGACGCGGGGACGCTCAACCCGTACCGGCACGGCGAGGTGTTCGTACTGGACGACGGGACCGAGTGCGACATGGACCTGGGGACGTACGAGCGGGTGCTCGACCAGAACCTGTCGCGGAAGAACTTCACGACGTCGGGGCAGATCTTCTCGCACATCCTCGAGCGCGAGCGGCACGGGGCGTACCTGGGGCGGGACGTGCAGTGGATCCCGCACGTGACGGGGGAAGTGAAGCGGCGGCTGCGGGAACTGGCCCTGCACGGGAACGGGCGGGAGCCGGCGGACGTGGTGTTCGTGGAGGTGGGGGGGACGGTGGGGGATTACGAGAACGGGTTCTACATCGAGGCGCTGCGCGAACTGGCGTTCGAAGAGGGTGAGGACTCGGTCTGCTTCGTGGCGCTGACGTACGTGATCAAGCCGCAGACGCTGGGGGAGCAGAAGAGCAAGGCGGCGCAACTGGGGATCAAGCGGCTGATGGAGGCGGGGATTCAGCCGCACATCATCGCGTGCCGGGCGACGGAGCCGGTCGGCGAGTCGGTGATGCAGAAGATCGCGATGTTCAGCAACGTGCCGATGCGCCGCGTGTTCTCGATGCACGACCGGCCGAGCATCTACACGATCCCGGACGAGATGCGCACGGAGGGGCTGGACCGCGAGATCCTGTCGATCCTGCGGCTGCACGAGCGCGTGGACGCGGCGTACGAGGACCGGGCGCGGGAGCAGTGGCTGGGGTTCGTGCGGAAACTCACGGCGCCGCGGCCGCACCGGGTGTCCCTGGGGATCACCGGGAAGTACGCGGGGCTGCGGGATGCGTACGCGTCGATCGACAAGGCGATCGAGCATTGCTCGGCGCACCTGGGGGCGGAGGTGGACGTCAAGTGGATCGACAGCACGGACATCACCGAGGCGAACGTCGCGCAGCGGCTGGAAGGGCTGGACGCGGTGATCGTGCCCGGCGGGTTCGGGTCGCGCGGGGTTGAGGGGAAGATCACGTGCGTGCGGCACTGCCGCGAGCACGGCGTGCCGTATCTGGGCATCTGCCTTGGGTTCCAGGTGGCGGTGATCGAGTACGCGCGGAACGTGCTGGGGCTGGCGGACGCGAACTCGACGGAGTTCAAGCCGGACTGCGCGGACCCGGTGATCAGCGAACTGCCGGAGCAGAAGGCGATCGAGGGGCTCGGGGGAACGATGCGCCTGGGCGGGCAGGACGTGGACATTGCGCCGGGGACGCTGGCGCAGTTCCTGTACGAGCGAGCGGGGCTGCTGACGCCGGTGCCGGGGACGGCGGGGACGATGCGGATGCGCGAGCGGTTCCGGCACCGCTACGAGGTTGATCCGCGGTACGTGAAGCGGCTGGAGGAGGCGGGGCTGATCTTCTCGGGGCGGCACCCGGCGCAGCCGATCATGCAGGTGCTGGAACTGGCGCAGCCGGCGGACGGGATGGGGCACCCGTACTTCATCGCGGGGCAGTTCCACCCGGAACTGACGAGCCGGCCGCTGCGGCCGCAGCCGCTGTTCATGGGGCTGCTGGCGGCGGCGATCGCGCGACGCGCCGAGCGCGAGGCGGGGGAGGGCGCGGTGCTGGAGGGGGAGGTGCGGCGGTGGCTGCGGCCGCGCGGGCGCGTGATGGAGAAGGTGCAGGCGTAAGCGTGCGGCAAGAAACGCGCTTGTCGGCGCGGTGATTCAGGCGGTGCGCACGATGCCGGCGTGATCCTCCAGCGATTCAGCGCTGTCGAGGAGGATGTGCGCCGAGACCAGGTCCGGCCGGCCGTACATGATCTGGCAGTTGTGCAGGAGCATCTGGGCGTAGAGTTCGTGCTCGGCGCTGATGCGAGCGGCCGCGGCGGCGACGAAGACGGGGAGGGCCCAGGGGCGGTTTGTCGCGTTGTCGGGCTGCATGTGCTCGACGTGCCAGTCGGCCGCGAGAAGGCAGCGATCGGCGAGGTCGGCGCGGGCGCGGAGTTGCGCCAGACGCCACGCGCCGTGGAGGAGGGCGAGTTCTCGCTCGGTCCAGACCTCGAGCGTCATGTCGGGAGAGGCGGGGTCGATAGGCGGCGTAAGCGGCGCGGGCGTGCGCTGGGCTAATGCGGCCTCGAGCACCTGTGGTATGGGTGAGCCGGCCGCAAGAGCGGTCCAGATTTCGGCGTCGGCATCGTTCGAGTGGGAAACGGGCGGCGGCGGCGTGCGCGTGCGCCAGGCGAGGAACGGGCCGTCCACCGGGCGCCGATGTCCGAGTTCGTCGGCCGCGGGCGCGGCGGCATTGGGGCCGCGCTCACCGAGCGTGAGCGCCGCGGCGCTCCGCAGGAGGCGTGCCCAGCGCGAAAAAAGCGGCCTGCTCATGAGGTGAAAGTGAGGTTGGGTCTTGTGCTCTTGGCGCGTGCGGGGAAGGTGTTATGCTCCCAATCGCCATGGCCTACGTGCGCCAGGAGACCGCCGACCGGCTCCGCCAGAGGGTATGTCTGGCGTGCGGGTACCGCGGGCCGGAGGTGCAGCCGGGCTTCCCCGAGGACGTGTTCGTCTGCCCGGCGTGCGGGTGCGACCTGTACGCGAGGCCGCCGCGGAGTTACGCGGAGATGGAGGACATCGGCGGCGCTGGGCCTCGCGTGGAGGTGGCGGCGGGGGTAAGCGCGGCGGCGGGGCCGGCGCGGCGTCGCGTGTGGTTGGGGGGCTTGCGGCGGTGGGTTCGCGGCGTCCTTGGCGCCCTGTTCGGGTCGGGACGGCGGTAGGGATTGGAGGGGCGGCCGGGTCTGCGCCGGCCGCGGAGACGGGGCGGGGCACGCGGGCGGGGACGGGTGCACAAGACGGGGAAGGGCTCGCCCCTCGCGGATGGCCGGCGGAGGTCACGAGGGGTTCCTGCGGGCTCGATATGGGAGGTCAGCCGGGCTGCGACGCCGCGGCCTGGAGGCAGCCATGCGAGTCGCACCGGTTCGAAGATCGCGACCAGCGGATCAGAAACCGAAGGCCGACCGGGTGCGGGCCGTGGTCGCCGTGGCTCCGCCGGAGGGGACGCCGTTTCACGCGGAACTGGACCTGGCGGAACTCGACGATCGGCGCAAGCCCAGCGGCGTGTGGGTGGGGCGGGGGATGTCGCTGAGCCGCTCGCACCTGACGTTCCGCTCGCGGCGGATGTGTTACCAGGGGCGGGAGTTGCTCGTGCTGGTGCATCTGGTTGACGACAGGCCCGCGCCGCTGTTCGGGCGGGTGCGGTCGTGCGAATACGACGCGGAGGGGCTGTACCGCACGGTGCTGGAACTGGCGGCGATGCCGCTGGACCCGGAGGTGCAGGCGTGGATTCGCGAGCGGGATGTCCGGAGCGCAGCGCCGGCGGGCACGGGGACGGCGCGGGGATGAGTTGACGGAACGGCGGAGGCGGCCCAACTGTTGGGCATGCGGGTGGTGCACCGGGCATCGGAGGCGAGCGGGCTCGCGGGCGGCGTCGTCGTCCCCACGATGGGGGCGCTGCACGAGGGGCACGCGTCGCTGGTGCGCCGGGCGCGGCAGATCGCGGAAGAGCGCGGGCTGCCGGGCGTGGTCGTGACGGTCTTCGTCAACCCAACGCAGTTCAACGAGCAGGCGGACTTCGAGCGGTACCCGCGGACGCTGGAGGCGGACGCGGAGGTGTGCCGCGCGGCGGGGGCGGACCTTGTGTTTGCGCCGGATGTCGGGGAGGTGTATCCGCCGGGGCGGGACGTACCCGTGCCGCCGCTGCCGGCGGTGGCGACGGAACCGGGGCTGGAGGATGCGCACCGGCCGGGGCACTTCGCCGGCGTGTGCCAGGTCGTGAAGCGGCTGCTTGAACTGACAAAGCCGAGCGCGGCGGTGTTTGGGGAGAAAGACTGGCAGCAACTGCAGGTGGTGCGGGCGATGGTGGCGCAGGAGGGGATGGGGGTGGAGATCATCGGAGAGCCGACGGTGCGGGAGGCGGATGGGCTGGCGATGAGCAGCCGCAACCGCTTCCTGCGGCCGGAGGAACGCGGGGCGGCGCGGGCGCTGTCACGGACGCTGCACGCGGCGGGGGCATGCGCCACGGTTGAAGAGGCCGAGGAGGCGATGCGGCGCGAACTCGCGGCTGCCGGGGTTGCGCAGGGCGTGGAGTACGCGGTGGTGCGCGACGCCGAGACGCTGCTGGCGTGGCGGCCGGGGAGGCCCGGGAGGGCCCTGATCGCGGCCAGGGTGGGGACGGTTCGGCTGATCGACAACGATGCGTGGCCGGCGCCGGAGCGGGCCTGAGCGGGCGGTGGGGCGGCCGCTACGATGCGGGTCCCGCGGCGGCGGGTGCCCCGCGGGGTGATCTCGCGCCCCAGGAGTTTCTCCGTGCTCAGAACGCGCCTGTACGACTTTCACATCTCTCACGGCGGCAAGATGGTCGATTTCGCGGGGTGGGAGATGCCCATCATGTACACGCGGCCGGGCGGCGGCGGGGGCATCCAGGAGGAGCACCACCAGGTGCGCACGAGCGGGGGGCTGTTCGACGTGTCGCACATGGGGCGGGTGAAGATCACGGGGCGGCACGCGAGGAAACTGCTGGAGCGGCTGTGCACCCGGAAGATCGGCGACATGGAGCCGGGGCAGTGCCGGTACTCCCTGTGCTGCAACGAGCAGGGGGGCGTGAAGGACGACGTGATCGTGTACCGGATGGACGACGACGACTTCCTCGTCGTGGTCAACGCGTCCAACCGCGAGAAGATGCTGGCTCACTTCGAGGCGGTGCGTGCGGCGGGGGACCTGAGCGTCAAGATCGACGACCAGACGCTGAGCACGTCGATGGTGGCGCTGCAGGGGCCGAAGGTGATGGACATGGTCTCCAAGGTGAGCCGGGAGATCCCCACACTGAAGCGCTACCGGTTCGCGGTGAAGAACCTGATCATCGTCAAACTGATCGTCAGCCGCACGGGGTACACCGGTGAGGACGGCGTGGAGGTGATCCTGCCGAACGCCGCGGTGGACATGGCGCTGAAGATGCTCCTGAAGGACGTGGACATGGAGGGGGACAACGCCCTGATCCGGCCGGCGGGGCTGGGGGCACGCGACACCCTGCGGACCGAGGCGGGGATGCCGCTGTACGGGCACGAACTGGGCGAGGAGATCAACGCGCTGGCATCCGGGCTGGACTTCGCGATCGCGATGGACAAGGACCAGGGAGAGCGCGGCGAGAAGTTCGTGGGAATGGATGCGCTCAATCGCGTGCTGGACGAGGGCGGGCCGCGGCGGAAACTCGTCGGTCTGAAACTGGAGGGCAAGCGCTCGGCGCGGCAGGGGATGACGATCAAGTCGGGGGATAAGGACGTCGGTGTCGTGACCAGCGGATGTCCGAGTCCGACGCTGGGGTATCCGATCGCGATGGGGTACGTGGAGCGGGATTACATCGCGTCAGGGACGCCGCTGCTCGTCGATACGGGGAAGGGGACGATCGAGGGCGTCGTGGTGCCGATGCCGTTCTACAAGGCGCCGAAGCGGTAAAGCAGGGCGCCGGGATCGGGCACTGGGGACTGGGGTGCGCCGGGGCGCTGGTGATGCCCGCGGCTGGGGTGGTGCGCGCGTACACTGCGGAAATCATGCGGCGGGTGTACCTGGACAACGCGGCGACGAGTTTCCCGAAGCCTCCGGCGGTGGCGGAGGCGATGATGCGGTTCATGGAGAGGAATGGGGCGTCGCCGCGGGGACGGTTCGCGGAGGCGAGGGAGGCGGGGGAGTCGTTGGCGCGCTGCCGCGAGCGGATCCGCGAACTGATCAACGGGGAGAGCGCCGATCACGTCGTCTTCACGCTGAACACGACCGATGCGCTGAACGTGGCGATTCATGGAGTCGTGCGGCCGCACCTGCGATCCGGGCGGCGGCCGCACGTGGTGGCGACGTGGTACGACCACAACTCCGTGCTGCGGCCATACAACGCGCTGGCGGCCGAGGGGGTGGAGCAGACGCGGGTGGAGTGCGACCCGGAAACGGGCCTGGTCGATCCGGAGGACGTGCGGCGGGCGATCCGGCCGGGCCAGACTGTGCTGGTCGCGGTGAACCACGCGAGCAATGTGACGGGGGTGGTGCAATCGGTGGCGGAGATCGGGCGGGTCTGCCGCGAGGCGGGGGTGCCGCTGTTGGTGGACGCCGCGCAGTCGCTGGGGCACATCCCGGTGGACGTGCGCGCGATGGGGATCGACCTGCTGGCGTTCCCCGGGCACAAGGGGCTGCTGGGGCCGACGGGGACGGGCGGGCTGTACCTGCGGCCGGGGATGGAGGAACTGGTCGAGCCGGTGCGGCAGGGGGGGACGGGGAGCCGGTCGGAGGAGGATGTGCAGCCGCGGATGCTGCCGGATCGGTACGAGCCGGGATCGCACAACACCGTGGGGATCATCGGGTTGTCGGAGGGGGTGGCGTGGCTGCTGGAGCGAGGGATCGGGGCGGTGCGGCGGCACGAGAAGGCGCTGATCGAGGCGGTGCTGGACGAGTGCGGCGATCTGCCGCGGGGGCTGCGCCTGCTGGGGCCGCGGAGCGCGGAGGGGCGAGTCGGGGTGTTCTCGTTCGTGCACGAGTCGATCTCGGCCACGGAACTGGCCGACCGGCTGGAGCGCGAGCACGGCGTGCTGTCGCGGGCGGGGCTGCACTGTGCGCCGCTGGCGCACCGGTCGCTGGGGACGGCGCCGCCGCGGGGCGCCGGGGCGGTGCGGCTGAGCGTCGGGCCGTTTGTGACGGTGGAGGATGTGGTGGGGGCGGTGCGTGGGTTGAAGGAGGTTTGCGCGGGGGTGACGGTGTGAGGCGGGGGCGGAGCCACGGATGAACTGGTGGGTCACGGACGTTCTGGCGAACCTTGGAGTGCCCGCGCTGGTGGCGTGGGTGTTCTGGGTCGTCGCGTCGATCTGCCTGCACGAGTTGGGGCACGGGGTGGTGGCGATCTGGCGCGGGGACCGGACGCCGATCGAGACGGGGCACATGACGCTCAATCCCATGGTGCACATGGGGCCGGCGAGTTTGCTCGTATTCGCGGTGGCGGGGTTCGCGTGGGGGATGATGCCGGTGAACCCGTCTCGCTTCCGCGGGCGGTATGACGATGCGTTGGTTGCTGCGGCGGGGCCTGCGGTGAACCTGGTGCTGGCGGTGGTGTGCACCGTGGCGGGGGCGCTGTGGATCGCCGCGGGCGGGGACTGGGGGCTGATTCAGCCCAATCCAACGCTGTTCGCGAACATGCAGATGTTCTTCCTGCTGGGGGCGATGCTCAACACGGCGCTGATGCTGTTCAACCTGCTGCCGGTGCCGCCGCTGGACGGCTCGCGGATTGTCGCGACGTTCGTGCCGGCGTACCGGAGGGCGATGGAGAGCCCGGCGTTTCAGCAGGCCGCGATCATCGGGTTTCTCGTGCTGTTCTTCGTGGCGGGCGGCGTGATCTTCGACCTGGGTTTCGAGGCGGCGATCGAGGCGAGGGCGCGGCTTCTGGCGGTGCTTCTGCCAGGGCGCGGGTGAGCGTGCACATAAATGGACAGGCGGGGAGGGGAACGAAGGGAGAACGGCCGGGCATTCATCCAGCCGCGCACCCTGCAAAGGAGGACCGGTGATGCAGATCGCGATTCAGCCGTACCTGTTTCTCGGCGGGCGGTGCGAGGAGGCGCTGGAGTTCTACCGCAGGGTGCTGGGGGCGGAGGTGGAGATGATGATCCGGTACGGCGAGAGCCCGGAGCCCGCGCCGCCGGGGATGCTGCCGCCTGGGTCCGAGAAGAAGATCATGCACTCGTCCTTCCGGGTCGGTTCCAGCACGATCATGGCCTCGGACGGCTGCGGCCAGGAGGAGAAGATCGGCGGCTTCTCGCTGGCGCTTGCGGTGGCGACTGAGGCGGATGCGAGGCGCATCTTCGACGGCCTGGCCGAAGGCGGGACGGTCACGATGCCGCTGACCAAGACGTTCTGGTCGGTGTGCTTCGGGATGCTGACGGACCGGTTCGGCGTCGCGTGGATGGTGAACGTGGCGGAAGAGGGCGCGAAGTAGCGGAAGCCCGACCGGATCGCCGTATGGACGGCCTCATAGGATCCCCGCTATGGGATCCTCCGATGCCGCCTGTGTGCCGCCGAAGAGCGATGAGCCGCCGCTGCACCGGGCCGCGAGGCTCGGAGATGTGGCGGCGATTCGCGATCTTGTGCGCGCCGGCGCGGATGTGAACGCGCCGTACGACCTGACGGGGCGGGATCCCGAGGTGCTCCGCCTGCTGATCGAAGCCGGCGCGGACCCGCACGCGGTCTCGGAGTTGGGGGCATCGCCGCTGGTGGAGGATGCGGACGGGTACACGCCGCTGGTCCGGTTGGTGGCGGCGCTGTGCCGCGACGCAGAGGACTACGACGGAGCGTTTCGGGCGTTCTTCGAGGGATTGAGAGGCGTGCGGCTCGGCGACGGTCCGGTGCCGGCGGACCGGGAGGCATTCGTCAGTCGGGCGGCGGAGGTGATGCGCGATTTCACGCAGCGGTTCGCCCGCGACATCCCGGTGCGGCGCACGTCTGCGTTTGCGCAGCAATGGCGCGAGGAGCAGATCCAGTGCATCGCCTGGCTGGGCGCCTACCAGTGGTGGTGGGGCCGGCGCGAAGCGGCGGGCCGTTGAGAGCAGGCTGAGCGAATAGCAAGGAGCGGGAAGATGGCCGGGTCGAAGCGCAAGAAAGCGCCGGTCGCACGCGCGATGCGCACGACGCGCGCGAGGTCGGCGCCGGGGGCGAAGAAGCCGGGCTCCGGCGCAAGCAGGCGTGCAGGAAAGGGCCGCGACCCGAAGGGAGCCTCGCAGCGCATTGATGAACGGATCCGCTCGCTCGATGACTGGCGCGGCGAGGTGCTGGTGGAAGTTCGACGCTTGATCCGCGAGGCCGACCCGGAGATCACGGAGGAGTGCAAGTGGGTCAAGCCGACCAACCCGGCGGGGGTGCCGGTGTGGTCGCACGCGGGGATCGTGTGCACGGGGGAGGTCTACAAGCACGCGGTCAAACTGACGTTCCCGCGCGGCGCTGCGCTCGAGGAACGGGGTGAAGGCGGGCTGTTCAACGCCGGCCTCGACGGCAACGCGCGGCGGGCGATCGACATCCGCGAGGGGCAGAGGCTCGACGCCGCGGCGTTCAAGGCCTTGATCCGGGCAGCGGTTGCGGAGAACTTGCGGGCCGGTGGGACGCCTGCCGGGAAAGATGGCAAGGAAGCGGGCGCATCGGTCGGATCGAACCAGGCGAAGAAGGTCAGGCTGCTCTCGGGCGGCAATCCGCAGATCGCGAAGGGTGATGGGGATGCGCCGGTGCAGGCGTACATCGCCGCGATACCGGGGTGGAAGCGGGGCGTGGGGGAGTGGCTCGATGTGCTCATCGCGCGGGAGGCGCCGGGCGTTCGCAAGGCGGTGAAGTGGAACTCGCCGTTCTACGGCATCGAAGGGCGGGGATGGTTTCTGTCGTTTCACGTCTTCACGAAATACGTGAAGGTGACGTTCTTCCGGGGCGCATCGCTCCGGCCGCTTCCGCCCGGCGCGAGCAAGGACAAGAACGTGCGGTACCTTGACATCCGCGAGACCGACCGGCCGGACGAGGCGCAGGTCGCGGACTGGATCAGGCAGGCCGCGGCACTGCCGGGGTGGGAGCCGGGCCGCGGATCGTGATCGCCCTGGCAGCGCGGGTGCGATGAGCGGTAGGAGGGAGAACTGCCATGAACCTCAAGGAAGCGATGGCCGAACTGGAGGCGATGGGCGACGAGGGGCGGCGCAAGCACAACGCCAAGACAGGGCCCGACGGCATTCCCGGCGCTCCGCCCGAGAAGCAGTTCGGCTGCAAGACCGGCGATATCCGGGCGCTGGCCAAGAGGATCAAGGCCGACCACGACCTGGCGATGCAGTTGTGGAAGACCGGCAACCTCGATGCCCAGTTGCTGGCGATTCTGCTGATGAAGCCGAAGCAGATTTCGGCGGAAGATATTGACAGGATGGTGCGCGAGGCCCGGTTCACGTGGGTCGCGGACTGGTTCAACGCGTACATCGTCAAGACGCTGCCGGAGGCGCAGAAGGCGGCGCTGCGCGACAAGTGGATGAACGACAAGGACCCATGGGCCGCCCGCGCGGGGTGGAACCTGCTGGCGTCGCGGATCAACGCGGGCGAGGACGGGCTGGACCTGCCGGGGATCCTGGACCGCATCGAGAAGGAGATGCCCAAGGCGCCGCCGGAGACGAAGTGGACGATGAACGCGGCTCTGGCGGCGATCGGCATCAACCACGCGACGCTCCGCGAGCGGGCCATCGCCATCGGCGAGAGACTCGGGGTCTACCGCGACTACCCGTGTTCGAAGGGGTGCACGTCACCCTTTGCGCCGATCTGGATCAACGAGATGGTGAAGCGGAAGGCGTGATCAGACGCGGCTTCAGCAGACGCCGGGCCAACATTGCGTGAGCGCCGGACCCGAGAAACAAGAACCCCACAGGCCGAAACCTGCGGGGTTTCACACGTCAATCGGGGTGAGAGGATTTGAACCTCCGACCTTCTCGTCCCGAACGAGACGCGCTACCAAGCTGCGCTACACCCCGTGAAAAGCGTGCAAGTGTAGCCCCCGGGAGGGGCCCCGGCCAGCGCTCGGCGGCCGGTGGCGGGGCTAGCGAGGGATGACGAAGTCGGGCCGCACCGAGTAGATGTTGTCGTCGATCGTGGAGGGGTCGCCGTCGGGGCCGGCGGAGTAGAAGTAGGGGCGCCCGCCGACCGGCCGGCCGCCGTCGGAGTCCGCCTCGGTGTCGTCGATCTTCTGGTTGTTGCGGCGGATGGCCGGGAATGACCAGACGAGGCCGGCCCCGGGCTTCAGGTCATCCCACTCGCCGCTGTCGAGGCGTGTCGGGTTCGCGGGGTTGTTCGACTGGCTCAGGCGGCTTCCGGCGAGAACACCCCCGAACGTCGGGTGCACATAGCGGATCGGCCGCCCCCAGCCGTCCAGCACCGTCGGGATCCGCGGCTGGTTGGTGTAGGTCGGAGCGCTGGAGGGGCCGCCGGGGGTTCCGGGCGCCGCGAACTGGTCGATGCTGTTCAGGACGTTGCCGTTGGCGTCGAGGAACTGGTTCTCGGTCGAGTCGGCGTCGTATTTGGAGAAGACGCGGGTATCGAGCGAGGAGAACAGGCCGCTGAGCCCTGCTGTCTGCGCCTGATACACGAAGAAGCCGCCGGAGTTGAGGATGGTCTGGTCCGCTGTGGCAGTCGCGCCGACGTTCCGGGCGTCGGCGACGGGGATCAGATGCCGGCCGGCCGCGTCGCGCGGGTCGCGGATGACGGGTGGTGGGTTGGCCCCCTTCTCGGAGACGTAGCCGGTGAGGGCCATGTCGAGGACGCGGATCGCATCCTGCGTCAGGCGTCCCTTGCCGGCTCCGCTGACGCGAGCAGCGACGCTCACCGTCAGCGTCGCGAGGATGCCGATAATCACCAAGACGACAAGGACTTCGATCAGCGTGAGCCCCGGGCGGACGGCGGGGCGACGGGTCGCCGCGAGCCGACGGGACGTGTCCGGTGCGCTGCTCGGCTGTGCCATGCTCGATCTCCCGGGGTTCCCCGACCGCAAGGATACCGCGACCCGCGCCCCGCGGCTCTATACGGGGGACGGGCGGGTGCGGATGCCCCGGGGGAACGCGGGGACGCGGGCGGTGACCCGGCAGAATCCCGCACGGGGCGTGAGTTGCGAAGTTGCACGCGGGGTTTGACACGGCGCAGGGGGGTGGATAATCAATGGACCGACTCTCGAATTCGGATGCGGAATATGGCAAGCAAGGGGCCGCCGCGTCGCGCGGGGGCTCAGAACCGCGTGCCGCTACCACGGCGTAGCGGCACTCCGAAAGGCCGAGGCGATGGAGAACAACGGCAGCACAGTGAAGCAGGGGACCGCGGTGCGCGCGCCCGAGATGGCCGACGCAAGCAACGACGGACGTGCCCTGTCGGAGTTGTCACTGGTTGAGATCGCGCAGGAACTGGAGCAGGTGACGAGCCTGATCGAGGCGCAGCGCGTACGGGAGCGGGAGGCGCGGCAGGCGTACAAGGCCGTTGCGGAGGAGGTGGAGCGGAACGTGGCGCAGATCCGCGCGCGGGCGAGGGACCTGCTCGCGGAGCAGCGCCGTCGCATGTCTTCCTTCGACGGGCTGATCGGCAACGGCGCCGCCGGCGCGGACGGGCGGCCCAAGGCCGCTTCACAGAGCGAGATCAAGCCGTCGGGCAAGAAACTCAACCTCGCCGACGCCATCCTGATGATCTGGGCCAAGGGGGGGTACAACGAGCCGCTGACGACCGAAGAGATCGCCGGCGCGCTGGCCGACGTCGGGTACTCGTCGAAGGCGTCGGAGCGGTCGCTCAAGTCGACAATGAATCAGGCGCTGGCGAAACTCTGTCGCGAGCGCAAGTTACGGCGGTATCGCATCGACGGGACGGAGATTTCGCCCAACGACCACAAGAGCCGCGCGCGGCGATACATGCCGGCGTAAGGCCGGCGCTACGCCGCTTGTGACGGAAGCACGCTGACCCGCCGCGAAGGTCCGGTCAGGCCTCCTCGGGCTCCAGCGCATCCGCCTCGTCGTCGGCGGCCGGGGCCTTGGAGAGCCCCTCACCGGTGCAGACGCCGTCGGGGCGGTTGCAGCACTTCTTGTACTTGCGGCCCGAGCCGTGCGGGCACGGGTCGTTGCGCCCGAGGCGCTTGTCGCCCTTCGTAACGGGGGCGGACTTGGCGTTGGGGTCGGTTCCGGCTTTCTGAGCCGCCTCGAGATCGCGCTGCTGGCGCTCGCTCGCGGGAGCCGCGGCGGGAACCGAGAGCATCTCCAGGCCCGGGCCAGCGATCACCGCGCCGCCGACGGTCCCGACGCCCACCGGAGCCGGCTGAGGCGCCGGGGCAACGGGACGCACCTGCGGCGCACCCGCGGGCACGCCCGGACGGGGAGCGGCGACGGTCGGGGGAGGGCCCGGCGGACGGGGCGGCGCGGCCTGGATCTTGATCTTGAAGACGTAGTCCGTCACCTTGTCGCGCACGCCCTCCATCATCTGGGCGAAGAGGCGGGCGCCCTCGCGCTTGTACTCGATGCGCGGGTCCTGCTGGCTGAAGGCGCGGAAGCCGATGGCGCCGCGGAGTTGATCCATCGCGTAGAGGTGGTCCTTCCACGCGGGGTCGAGCGTTTCCAGGAGCATCGTCCGCTCGAAGAACAGGAGTTCCATCCGCAGCGCGGATTCCACCGCGGCGCGGACGGCGTTCTCGCGATCCTCCGGCGTCAGGGCGCGGCGGATCTGCTCGCTCAGGCCGATGCCGAGCCGCTCGCGCAGGTGCTTCTCGAGTTGGTCGTTGTCCTTGATCGCCAGCGCGGCCTCGATCTCGCGGCCGATGCGGTCTTCGGCGACGAACTTCTCGGAGGCCTCCAGAAGTTTGGCGCGGGCTTCCGCCGGCGGGATGGTCCGGAGCGTCTCGGGCGTCCAGCCCATCTGGTAGCGCTGGTTGGCCCAGCGGATGAACTGGTCCATGGCCATCTGCGGGTTCTGCCGCATGAGGGCGATGGTCATGTCCATGGCGAAGTCGACCGGGTACTCGATCTCACGCTTGCGGTAGAGCGCCTCGGCCTCCTTCATGAACAGGGCCTCGACCTGCTCGTGGCCCTCCGCTGCCGCGGCGACGATCCGATCGACGTCGACCTTGATGCCGAACTTGCGCTCGGCCCAGGCGGAGAGTTCCTGCGCGCCGTAGTTCTTGGCGACGAACTTCTCCAGGCCGGAGAAGTCGGCGTCGTCGATGCGCTGCTCCGCGGCCCGGACCAGGGCTTCCTCGACCTCGCGCCGGGCGCCGGGGCCCTTGGCGAGCAGGTCGGCGGGATCAAGTTCGACGCCGAAGTGGCTGCGGGCCCACTTGGCCAGGCCCTCGGCGTCGAAGTCCACGTTGATCTCGCCGCCGGCGTCGGGCATGTACTCGCCGATGGTGATGGCGATCATCTGGCGGTACTCGTCCTTCGCGTCGCTCTTGATGCGCTGGATCATCTCGGCCAGGTCGCGCCCGCGCAGCCGCTCGGGGGCGATGGAGACGTCCAGGAGTTGGCGCGTGTGCTCGGCGGCGCACTCGGCGGCATAGTCACGGTCGAGGTAGGTGCCGACGGCGTCGGCGACGGCGGCGCTGATGTACTCGAAGATCAGGCCGCGGACGTCGCGACCCTCGAGCACGCGCTGGCGCAGGCCGTAGAAGGTCTGGCGCTGGTGCTCCATGATCTCGTCGTACTCGAGGAGGTTCTTGCGGTACTGGAAGTTGCGCTCCTCGACTTTGCGCTGAGCCCGCTCGACGCTCTTGGAGAGCATCGGGTGCTCGATGGCGTCCCCCTCCTTCATGCCCAGCGTCGAGAGGATCTTCATGGTCCTCTCGCCGGCGAACATCTTCATCAGGTCGTCGTCGAGGGCGACGTAGAAGCGGCTGGAGCCGTTGTCGCCCTGGCGGCCTGAGCGGCCGCGGAGCTGGTTGTCGATGCGGCGGGACTCGTGGCGCTCGGTGCCGATGACGTGCAGGCCGCCCATGTCCTCGATGGTGCTGAACCAGCGGATGCGGTGCAGCAGGAAACGGCCGTGCTCGTCGAGGCTCTTGCGGAGCGCCTCGGCGGACATCGACGCGATCCGCTTGTCGCTCAGCCACGTGTAGCGCATGGCCCAGTGGCGCAGGAGTTGCATCTCCAACTCCGCGAATGGCATCTCCTCGGCCTCGCGCTTGGGGATGTTCAGTTCGCCCGGCGCGATCTTCCGGTAGACCGCCTCGCGGAGTTCGTCGTCGGTGGCGTTGACGGTGAGCGTGCGCGGAGCCAGGCCGCGGCGGAGCCAGTGGTCCAGCAACGCCTCGCGCGTGCAGGTGCCCAGTTTGATGTCCGTGCCGCGGCCGGCCATGTTCGTGGCGATCATCACCTGGCCGAGTTGGCCGGCGTTCTCGACGATGTGGGCCTCTCGCTCGTGCTGCTTGGCGTTGAGCACCTCGTGCCGGATGCCGTGCTTGCGCTGGAGCATCTGGCTGAGCATCTCGCTCTTCTCGACGCTGGTGGTGCCGACGAGGATGGGGCGACCGACGTCGTGGAACGTCTTGATCTCATCCACGATCGCGTTCCACTTGTCCTTGCCGACCAGGAACATCAGGTCGTCGTAGTCGCGCCGCCTTACGGGCTTGTTGGTCGGGATCGCGACGACGTCGAGTTTGTAGATGTCATGGAACTCCTGCGCCTCGGTGTCGGCGGTGCCGGTCATGCCCGCCAGGCGCTTGTACATCTTGAAGAAGTTCTGGATCGTGATCGTGGCGACCGTCTGCGTCTCCTGCTTGATCGGGACGCCTTCCTTGGCCTCCACGGCCTGGTGCAGGCCGTCGGACCACTGGCGGCCGACCATGGGGCGGCCGGTGAAGACGTCCACGATGATCACGCTGGGCTCGACGCGGCCGGTGTTGGGATTCTCGCTGGGGGCGACGATGTAGTCGCGGTCGCGCTGGTACACCACGTGGGCCCGCAGCGCCTGCTCGAGCAGGTGCGGCAGGTCCATGTTCTCGCCGACGTAGAAGGAGCCAACCTGCGCGACGCGCTGGGCCTCGGCGATGCCCTCGTGCGTCAGGAAGCACTGCTTCTTGTCCAGTTCGACCTCGTAGTACTGCGTGTGCTTCGAGCGCTCCCGCTCCAGGGCCGGGAGCGACGCCCGCAGTTCCTTCATCTGCTTCGTAAGTTCGGGGATGATGGACTTGTCACGGGCGTTGCGGATGTCCCCCTCCAGGCCCTTGATCCGCTTCATGGTCTCCTGGACCTTGTCGTCGGCCTCCTGCCAGGGCCGCTGTTTCTGGACCAGGTGGCGGGCCAGGCGATCCGCAAGGTCGTAGCGCGGGGCGTCCTCGTGGGCCGGGCCGGAGATGATCAGCGGCGTCCGGGCCTCGTCGATCAGGATCGAGTCCACCTCGTCCACGATCGCGAAATCACGCACTCGCTGCACCTGCTGCTCGACCGACCGCTTCATGTTGTCGCGGAGGTAGTCGAAGCCGAACTCGGACGTCGTCCCGTACACGACGTCGCAGCGGTACATGCGGCGCTTGACGCCCTCGTCCTGCATGTGCATCGGGTGGATCGCCCCGACGGTCAGGCCCAGGGCCCAGAAGAACGGGAAGGTCCAGTCGCGGTCGCGCTGGACGAGGTAGTCGTTCACCGTGACGATGTGGACCTTCATCCCCTCGATCGCGGCGAGGTACGCCGCGAGCGGGGCGACGATCGTCTTGCCCTCGCCGGTCTTCATCTCGGCGATCTTGCCGCCGCTGAGGACCATGCCGCCGATGAGCTGCACGTCGAAGGGCCGGGCCCGGAAGGGCGGGCGGCTTTCGGGGTAGAGGGCCCGCACGGCCTCGTACAGCTCGTTGGGGATGTCCACCTGCATCCAACCCGGCACCGGCTCGGTGCAGCCGAGGTACGGCCCATCGGGCGGCGCGGGCGGGAGGGCGTCGGCCTTGGCCCGCAGTTCCGCGTAGACCGGGCGCAGGTTCTCCGGCAGTTGCGAGGGGTCGAAGTTGTGCTTCGGGTTGAGGATGTTCCGGATCCCGACCGCCCGGTCCATCGCTTCGCGGGCGACGGCGAACGCCTCGACCAGCAGGTCGGCGGCCTTCTCGCCCTTCTTGATGCGCTCGCGGAACTCGTGGATCTTGCCGCGGATCTGCTCGTCGGTCAGTTGCCGGATCTTGGGTTCCAGCGCGTTGATCGCCGCGGTCCGCTGCGTGTAGCGCTTGACGAATCGCTCGTTTCGCGTGCCGATGATCTTGTTGAGGATGGGCCCGACGATCGGGATGCCCTGGGGGGATGTGCTCTTGGCCATGGATGTGCCGCCGATGAGGTCAGGGGGAAGCGCCCGCGCGGCTGCATCGGTGCGAGGCGGCCGCCGTAGGGGCGGATGTTTGTGATGTGTGATTGCTGCGGGAACGGACCGACGCCCTCTCGTTGTCCACCGGGGAGTGGGGGGGAGGGGACGGATGGGCGGGGTCTGCGCACCCTGGCGCCGCGGAAGGCGCCGGGCGCGGCAGGATCAGCACAGCGGCGGAGGGAGGTCGAGCAAGGCCACGCGGACCAGCCCGTGGGCCGGGCCCGTTTCCGGCGCGACCGTCAGCCCGGTCGGCGGCTCATCGGACGCGGGCCGATGGACCCACGCCGGTTCCGGCCGGACGGGGCGTTCGGTGGACCGACGCCCGGTGACGCCGCGGACGAGCCGCGCGATGGTCCCCGAGATCAGCCGCAGCCCGGTCCGCTCAGCGGCTCCCGGCGCCACGGCGCCGAGGTCCGCGAGAACGGACTGAACACCCATCGCCGGCGTGGCTACAGCCAGCGCGACGACCAACAGCAGCGGTACGCCGCCGATGGGACGGAGCGCCGGGCGGGTGGCCGCGGCGGATGGGGAGTTTGAGGGCATGTGGCTCATCGAGACGGGAAAGTGTATCGGCATCCGTGGGGGTGGGCGGTCAGGCTTGCGGACTGGGAGGACGGTGCCCTGCTGGGCGCCCGGGCACGGTGGGCCCGGTCTTCCACCGGTTCTCCCCAGGCTTGAAGAGTGGGAGGGTACCCTGTATTGTGGTCGCTCGGCCCATTTGGGGCCGATACCCACAAGGCCCTGTGTTCCGGGTTTCATCCCCGAAGCCGGTCGTCCGGCCCGCGGTATCGTCTTGTCGTCGCAGCGCACGGCCGCGTACCGTCCGTAGATGGACCAAATCGGAAGGTCTGATCCCATGGTTGCCACCCGCCAGACGCTCCCCGAGACGCGTTCGTCGATCACGCACAAGTTCAACGTGGCGGGCCACGAGGGCTATCTCACGATCGGCCTGCACGAGGACGGTCGGCCGGGCGAACTGTTCATCAAGATGAGCAAGGAAGGCTCGACCATGTCCGGGATGGTCCAGGCCTTCTGCCGCGCGTTCAGCCTCGCGCTGCAGTACGGGCTGAGCCTCGAGGACGCCGTTGTTCGCTTCAAGGGGATGCGATTCGAGCCCATGGGGCCGACCAGCAACCCCGAGATCCCCGAGGCTCTGAGCATCGTGGACTACGTGGCGAGGTTCCTCGAGTTGAACTTCGGGTCGCAGCGGCGGCGGTGATCGGGGCCCGCTGTCGGGCTGCTAGTCCTCCGCCTTCTCCCCCTCCGGCGACATCTTCACCAGTTTCGGGTCGAACCTCGCCATGATCTCGACGAGGTCTTTCTGCGCATCCATCACGGCGTGGATGTCCTTGTACACGCCTGGGACCTCGTCGGAGCCGGCTGAGAGGACGGTAATGCCGCGTGCCTCCAGGTCCTTCTTCACGGCGCCGATCCGGAACGTCTCGCGGGCCTTGGTGCGGCTCATGACCCGGCCGGCGCCGTGGCTGGCCGAGTGCAGCGACTCCGGGTTCCCCTTGCCGCGGACGATGAACCCCGGCGTCGCCATCGACCCCGGGATGATCCCCAGGATGCCCGGCCCCGCGGGCGTCGCCCCCTTGCGGTGCACGATCACCTCCTCTTCGCGGCCGTCGATCGTGTGGCGTTCCTTCCACGCGAAGTTGTGGTGGTTCTCCAGGTCCAGCAGCACCTTTGCCCCGAGGTGCTTGGCGATGGCCTGATGGATGCACGCGTGGTTCGCGGCGGCGTACTCCCCCATGAGGTTCATCGCCGCCCAGTACTCCTGCCCCGCCTGCGAGTTCAGGTCGAGCCACGCCAGGTACTTCAGTTCCTTGGGCAGGTTCGCACCCGTCGTGTTCATCGCCAGTTTGGAGTAATGGTCGCACACCGCGGCTCCCGTCCCGCGCGAGCCGGAGTGCGACAGCAGTGCGAGGTACACTCCCGGCGCGAGCCCCAGGGCGGCGGCCCCTTCCTCGTTCTCCACCGTCAGCGTGCCGAACTCGACGAAATGGTTCCCGGAGCCGCTGGTCCCCAGTTGGCTCCAGGCCTTGTCCTTGTTCTTCGCCGTGATCGGCGAGACATTCCAGTCCCGGTCCATCACCGCGTGCTCACGCGGCTTCCGGAAGGTCGCCCCCACGCCGAAACGGGTCTCCTCCTCGATCGCTCTCGCCAGGCGCTCGACCTCGTGCTTCTTCTCAAGGGAGGTGACCGGCATGTCGAGCACCGTCATCTTCATGCGGCAGGCGATGTCCACGCCGACTGCGTACGGAATGACGGCGCCGCGCGTCGCCAGCACGCCGCCGATCGGCAGGCCGTACCCCGTGTGCGCATCGGGCATCAGCGCCCCGGCCACCGACACGGGGAGACGGCAGGCGTTCTCCATCTGCTGGATCGAGGTCGGCTCAAGGTCCTTGCCCCAGACCTTCCATGGGCACGGCTGGTGAACCGCTTCAGCGTCGTTCATGTGCGGATTGTTGGCGCTCCGCACACGCCCGGTGGGCCCGGTGAGACGCCCGCGGTCTCCGCTGGCCGACCCCGGATCCGTTGAAAATCGGCTTATCCGCGCTCGATTTCACCCGCGGCCCGTGAAGGCGGGCCGCTGCGCGGGTAGTTTCCAGAGGAGCGCGGCTTGCGCCACGACGGCGCAGTTGCGGCCGACGGAGGTGCAGCATGCGGAGCCGAAGCGTGCTCGGAACGATCGCGACCGTGGCCGCCGGCGTCGCCGGCACGCCGATGGGCGGGTGCGAGGACCTGCCGGGCAACGAGGAGACGCAGGGCGCCGTGATCGGCGGTGCGGGCGGCGCCGTTCTGGGCGCGGTGATCGCCGACGATCCGCTCCTGGGCGGGCTGATCGGCGGCGCCCTGGGCGCAGGCGCGGGCTATCTCATCGGCGCGAACTGGGACAAGATCACCGGCGACGACGATGAGGGCGCCGCCGAGGCTGTCCGCGAGGCTCAGGCCAACCCGGCCACGCCGGAAGAGGCTCGGGCCGCTCCCACGGCCGACGTCAACGGCGACGGCTTCGTGACGCTCGATGAAGTGGTCGCCCAGGAGAGGGCGGGCTTCAGCGACGACGAGATCATCCAGCGCCTGGAGGCGACCGGGCAGGTCTTCTCGCTCAACGAGCAGCAGAAGCAGTACCTCCGCGACAACGGCGTCAGCGCCCGCGTGGTCAACTCGCTGGAGAACATCAACCGCGAGCAGCGCAACCAGTTGATCCAGATGCGTCAGCAGCAGCAACAGCAGCGGGGCAGCGACGTCATCGGGACGCAGTGACCTCCTCTCGCGACCCCGGCGACCCGTCGGGGGGCAGCGGGGGCGACAACACGCCGCGCGCGGCGCTCCGGCGCCCCGCGCGGCGTTTCGCTTCTCCTGCGGCTGTCTACGGCGAGCGCCGGGCGTCGATGCGATCCGCGACCTCCGCGGGCACACGCAGGACCGAGCCGTGCCGCTGCCCCGGCGGGAACGACATCTGTCGCGAGACATCCTGCCACTGGACCAGATCGGGCGATCGGACCGCGCCGTAGCGGTTGCTCTGGTACTCGTCGAAGTACACGATCCACTCGTCGCCCAGGCGCAGCACCGAGGGCCCCTCCGACCATCGCACGCTGATCGCCTCCGACGGCTCGCTCCACGGCCCGCGGGGGCTTGGTCCGGTTACGAATCGGATCTGCTTTTTTCGCCCCGCCTTGCCTTTGTCCCGCTCATCCTTGAAGAACAGGATCGCCCCGCCATCAGGGTTCTCCACGATGTCGGGGTCGATCACGGTGTAGCCGGGATCGAAGAACAGTTCCGGTTGCGAGAGCGTCCGAAAATCGGTCGTGGTGCAGGCGTAGAGGCGGTGGTTGGCGTCGGACTGGCCGTCCGTACCCGGGAACCGTCCGGTGATCTCACTGGACCACACGATGAGCCATGTTGCATCCGGTTCACCGAGGTAGAACAACTCCGGCGCCCAGCACGCCTCCGACGGCACATCGGGCGGCCAGACTTCCAGCGAGCGCACATCCGTCCAGGTGATCAGGTCACGGCTGGACGCGTACCCGATCCCGCGGGGGTTGTGGATGCCCCACGTGAAGACCATGTGGTACGTCCCGTCCGGCCCGCGCTCGATCACGGGGTCGCGAACTCCACGGTACGGCCCGGCCTGTGGCGTGAAGATCGGGCCGCCCGGCGACTCGCGCCAGGTGTAGCCGTCGCGGCTGGTCGCCAGGTACAGCGGCGACTCGGTGGGAGCCCGGAAGAAGCAGAAGACGAGGGCCTCATCCGGTGGCAGGGCCGCGGTGATGACCTGCCGCGGCTGCGCATCGGCCGAGCCCTTGCGCTGCGCTTCGTGCCGGCGCCAGACGCGGGTGTCGGGGTCGGAGGTGCAGCCCGCCAGCGTTCCAACGGCCAACAGCGCCACAACCGGTGCGTGGTTCTTCATGACATTCTCCCGCCAGTCCGCCGCGGGGGCCTCGCACTGTAGAGTGCCCTGGGCCGGGCGCAGGTGAAGCGCTCCTAGCATGTGCTGCCGACTCTCGGGTCTGGCCCGGGCGTCGCTCGGCCCACGTGGAGCGCTCCATGCCGGCAGCCGGCGTTTCCGCACCATCGGGCCACCCCGACCCGCCGCGTGTCGTCATTCTCGGCGGCGGCTTTGCAGGGCTCTACGCCGCGAGGCGGCTTCGCCGGGCTCCAGTGCGGGTCACCGTCATCGACCGCAGCAACCACCACCTCTTCCAGCCGCTGCTGTATCAGGTCGCCACGGCATCTCTCTCTCCGGCCGGCATCGCCCAACCGATCCGCTGGATCCTCCGCGGCCAGCGCAACACCGAAGTCCTGCTCGCAGAGGTCGCGAGCATCGACACATCGCGGCGCACGGTCCGGCTCAGCGACGGCGACGAGATTCCGTACGACTGGCTCATCGTCGCCACCGGAGCGACACACTCGTACTTCGGCCACGACGCATGGGCCGCGCATGCCCCCGGGCTCAAGACCGTCGCGGACGCGATCGAGATCCGCGAGCGATTCCTCCTCGCCTTCGAGGCCGCGGAGCGCGAACCCGACCCGCTCCTCCGCCGCGCGATCCTCACCTTCGTGGTTGTCGGCGGCGGCCCGACGGGCGTCGAACTCGCCGGGGCGATGGCGGAGATCGCGCGGCGGGCTCTTCCTCGCGACTTCCGGCGGATCGACACGACCACCGCCCGCATCATCCTCATCGAAGCCGGCCCGCGTCTGTTGGCCGCGTTGCCGGAGGCCCTCGGCCGGCGCGCCAAGGAAGACCTGGAGCGCATGGGCGTGGACGTATGGGTGGGCGCACGCGTTACGGGGATCGACGCGGGAGGCGTCAGCATCGGCGACGAGCGTATCGCCACGCGGAACGTGTTCTGGGCGGCGGGCGTGCGGGCGTCGCCCTTGGGCGCGAGCCTGGGCGTACCGCTCGACCGCGCGGGGCGTGTCGAGGTCGGCCCCGATCTGACAATCCCGGGTCACCCGGAGGTCTTCGTCGTCGGTGATATGGCGCACGTCGTCGAGGCCGACACAGGGATGGAGGTTCCCGGCGTGGCGCCGGCGGCGATGCAGATGGGGCGGTACGCCGCGGGGATCATCGCCCGCGAGGTGGCGATCCCGCCGGGGGCCGCGAGACCGGCACGCCCGGCCTTCCGCTATCGCGACAAGGGGAACCTCGCCACAATCGGGCGTGCCCGTGCCGTCGGCCTGATCAAAGGGCGGCGGCTCACGGGCCTGCCGGCGTGGGTGCTCTGGCTGGCGGTGCACATCACATACCTCCTCGGCTACCGCAACCGCCTCGCCGTCCTCGTGCAGTGGGCGTGGGCGTATGTACGGTGGATCCGGCGCGCCCGCCTCATCACCGGCGAAGGCGTCGCCGAGATGGCCGCGTTGCGCCGGCCTGTCACCACCGCTGCTGCCGGTGCCGCCAGCGAGCCCGCGGCTACACTCCGGCGATGATCGAGTCGTTCCGCGAAGCCCGCCGCGTTCTGGACGCATTTCTCGGCGATGAGGCCCTGCTGCGCCGCTGCGCCGCTGTCGGCGAACTGCTGCATCGGCGCTTCTGCGACGGCCGCAAGGTCCTGGCCTGCGGCAACGGTGGCTCCGCGTGCGACGCGGCGCACTTTGCCGAGGAACTCACTGGCCGGTTCCGGGCGCCGCCGCCCGGCTGCGATGACCGCGCGCCCCTGCCGGCGCTGGCCTGCACCGACACCGGCCACATCACCTGCACCGCGAACGACTACGGGTTCGACGCCGTCTTCGAGCGCTGGGTCCGCGCGCTGGGCCAGTCGGGCGACGTGCTCGTGCTTCTGAGCACCAGCGGCAACTCCGAGAACATCGTCCGTGCCGCCCGCGCTGGTCGCGAGCGCGGCATGACCACCGTGGCGCTCCTGGGCCGCGGCGGCGGTCGCCTTGCGGGCGTGTGCGACCACGAGATCATCGTCCCCGGCGAGACCAGCGACCGCATTCAGGAACTGCACATGCTCATCCTGCATGCGTGGGTTGAGGATGTGGAGCGTCGACTCCGTGAAGGCGACCGGGTCTGCGGCTGAGCCGCAGCGGGCGCTTACCGCGACTCGCTCTGGAGCGAGAGTTCCAGCCAGGCCTCGTGTCGCATCGTCTCGCGCCGCATCATGGCTGCCCTGCGTCCGGCCGCAAGTTGCGCCGACCACCACAGCAGGACCGCGGCAGGTCGGCGGAGCGGGCCCCGCAGGGTCCGCACGAGCGCGACCAGCGGCCGCAGGCCGTGCCGACGGATGAGTGCATCGTCCAGCGACACGAAAGCCTGCGCGAGCCCCGGATCGCCCTGGCGGCCGGCGCGGCCGAAGAGCTGCCGGTCCACGCGGGCCTCGTCGTGCCGCTCGGTTGCGATCACCGCGAGGCCGCCGAGCCGGCGTGTTTCGGGCGTGAGGATGATGTCGGTGCCACGACCGGCCATGTTTGTCGCGACCGTCACAGCGCCCTCCTGGCCGGCGCGAGCCACGATCGCGGCCTCCTCGGCCTCGCGCGTGGCGTTGAGAATCTGGCACGGCACGCCGCGCTGCGCCAGCATCGCGCCGAGCGCCTCGCTCGCGGTGACCGTCCGCGTGCCGACCAGTACCGGACGCCCGCTGCGATGCAACTCGGCGACGCGGTCGGCGACGGCCTCGAACTTCGCACGCTCATCCGCGAAGACGCGGTCCGGCAGCCGCTTGCGGATCACCGGCCGGTGGGTTGGGATGCGAACGACCGGCAGTTTGTAGTCGCGCCAGAGTTCGTGCCGCACCTCCCACGCGGTTCCCGTCATGCCGCACAGCCGCTGGTAGCGCTGGAAGAACCGCTGGTAACTCGACCGCGCCGAGGCCTGGTGGGCGCCAGTAATCTCGAGCCCCTCCTTGGCCTCCACGGCCTGGTGCAGGCCGTGCTGCCACTGCCGCCCCTCCAGCACGCGTCCCGTGGATCGGTCCACGATCACGACTTTCCCGTCGCGGATGATGTAGTCGTCGCCGTTCTTGAAGAACTCGCGGGCGCCGAGCGCCTGAAGGATGAGTTCCTCGCGCCGGCGCGGGCCGGACCAGAACGGCGGCAGGTCCGCCGCCATCGCCGCCAGTTTTGCCCGCCCGGCGTCGGTCAGCACCGTCTCGAGAATGCGGCGATCGGCGATGTAATCCTCGCCCTCACGCAGTTGCGCGGCGATCTTCGCCGCGACGCGGTACGGTTCCGCCCCGCCCCACGCCGCGCCGGATTCCACGTCCTGGGCGATGATCGCGGGCGTCACCGCCTCGTCGATCAGCACCGAGTCGGCCTCGTCCACGATCGCCGCGTGGAGCCCGCGCTGAACCACTGCGTCGCCCCACGTGCGGCCGTGCACGCCCCGCGTTCCGCGCAGCACCTGGTCGAGGAGGTGGCCCGCCAGGCTGGGGCGAAGCGGCGACAGCAGCCGGTCGCGCAGGTGATCGAAGATGAACTGCTTATCGGCGCCATAGGTGACGCAGCACTCGTACGCGTGGCGACGGTCGGCGGTGTCCATCGAGTCGACGACGACCCCGACGGTCAAGCCGAGTCGCCGGTACGCCGGTCCGGTCAGTTGCGCGTCGCGCGAGGCGAGATAGTCGTTGACCGTGTGCACGTGGACGCCGCGCCCGCTCCAAGCTTCCAGCGCGGCGGGCAGCACCGCCGTGATCGTCTTGCCCTCGCCGGTGGCCATCTCGGCGCAGCAGCCGTCGGCCATCGCCAGGGCGCCCATCACCTGCTCGGGATACAGGCTCAGACCGACCGTGCGGCGCACGGCCTCGTAGATGACCGCGTACGCCTCCTCCACCGCCCTCGGATCGTCGCGATGGACCAGCGCGGCGTGGCGGGCCGATTCGATCCGCTCATCCAGTGCAGCCTCCGCCAGCGTCTGCAGCGATTCGGCCTGGCGGACCACCGTTTCCGCACGTCGCCGGAGCCGGCGCAGGGAGCGCATCCGCGCAACGCACCCGGTCGCCCATTCGCCCAGCAGGTCCATCCCCTGCGGCGGGAGTGGACGGTGCGGCGGGCGAGAGAGCGCCGGCCAGAGCCGATCCTCCATCAGCCGCCCGCGCCGCCCGATCACGCGCTGCCGCGAGTGCGAGCCCGGCATCGGCATGGAAACCGCGCCGCTCATCCCAGCCGCCCCGCGAGATAACGCTGGACGCGGCGGCCCCACCGATCAAGCAGCGGCTCGGGCGGCAAGATGAACCGCACCATGGCGCGCAGACCTGGCTGCGCTGAAACCGGCAGGCTGTCGCCGTCGGCGGCGCGCAACTCAAGCAGGAAGTTCGGACGCAGCGATCGCAGTTCGCCCGAGGTGCTCCGCGGGTCCACCAGGATGCTCCCGCCCGACGGCGCCGCCAGCGCTGCCTCCTCGAGGGTGCGCGAGCCCACCTGCGTCTCCCGCACGATACGAGCCCGCACGGTCCGGTCTGCCATGCCGCGCACCTTGACTTCGATGTCCGGCTCGGCTTCCTCCGCGCGGCCCGGGCCCGCGAGGCCTGCCGCGACGAGCCGGGCGTACTCGCGGTCAGGGACCAGCACGCGGACAACCAGTTCGCCCGGTCCGCCGCCGGTCTGCACCGTGCCGAACAGGTAGCCGCGTTCGACGAACGTCCCGACCGCCTGGCGCAGGTCGGGGAAGTCGGTCCCGGCTTCGACGAGCAGGCCCCCGACCGGGGCTGCGACCTCGAGCGCCGCGGCGCGAGCCTCAAGCCGGCGCACCTCGGCCTCCGCCGCCTCGACGTCCCGCTCGGCGAGATACCGCTCGCCCTGCGACTGCGCGATCGCCTTCTGCAGCGACGCCCGTGCGCGGGCCAGCCGCGCTCGCGCCGCCCCGAGTTCGGCCTCGACAACGGGATTCTCCAGGCGGATGACCGTCTGACCGGCCTGCACCGACTGATCCGGGGCGGCCAGCACCTCGCGCACGAACCCCGACTCACCCGCACGCAGCGGCGCCGACTCCGCCGGCTCCACGAGCCCCGGCGCGTACGCCGACGATGGCATCGGCACGACGCCGACGAGCACCGCCGCGCCGCCGACCGCCGCGGCGGTGACGCCGATCGCCCGCGTCCGCCGCCCCATGAGGACCGGCGAACTGATCAGGTACCCCACCCCCTTCAGCACAGGCCAGATGAACACCGCGACGAGCATCACCGCCGCGAGGATCACGCCCAGCGTCGGGTCGAACTCGAACAGCACGATCAGGATCGCCACCATGACGAAGAGGCGGTACGGGAACGACAGGGCGCTGTAGATCCACAGCAGCGCGAGTTCACCCCCGCCGCGGAAGGAGGGCGGCTGAGCCGTGCGGACGCCAAAGACCCAACGGTGCAGAGCCGTCTTCCACAACTCCTTCGACCGCTGGGCCAGATTCGGGCTCCCGGCGATGTCGGAGAGGATGTAGTACCCGTCGTAGCGCAACAGCGGGTTGAGGTTGAACACCAGCGTCGTCACGCCGGAGATGATCATGGTGTTGTAGCAGACCGAGTGCACCAGCCCCGGCTCGGTCGCCGCCCACACCATCGCGGCAATTGCTGCCACGAAGGTCTCGAAGATCACGCCCCCGGCAGAGACGATGACTCGCTTGCGGATGCTCGGGAAGCGCCACGAACTGCTCGCGTCGCAGTAGGGCAGCGGGAGGACGAACGCGATCAGGATCAGGCCGATCTCCGTGACCCGGCCGCCGAAGGCCTTGCACGCCGCCGCGTGCCCCAGTTCGTGCCAGGCGCGCAGCAGGATGAACACGATCCCAAGGACCAGCACGTTCTCCGGTCGCAGCAGACCCGCGAAGTTGAGCGAGCTTCTGAACTGCCCCCAGTTGGCGATCACCGCGGTGATGCCCGCGGCGACCACGATCGTCCAGACGGCCGCCCCCGCCCAACTGAAGGCCGCGCGGCAGACCGCCGCGTGACGCTCCAGAAACGCCTCGGGGTTCACCACCGGCAGGTTCAGGAAGAGCCACTTGCCCAGCCGCCGCTCGCGCAGGCGCCGCCGCGCGTATACCTTCCGCTCCAGGGCGAAGTCCGGCGCCAGCGGCTGCTCACCCAGCAGCAGGCCGAAGACCTGCAGTTTGCCGAGCAACTCGACGCACTGCCGCTGCGTCGGCGCCGCATCGCCGAGCTGCGCGTTGCAGGCGTCCCACGCCTCCTGCACCGTCCGGGTGCCGTCGAGCAGGCCGATGAAGAAGTACGCTGCCTCGCTCAGCCGGTAGTACCCGCCCCCGGCCGGCTCCTCCACGATGTACGAGACTTCGGGTCCGTAGTGCTGCCGGACGATCTGTGCGTGCGGGCTCAGGCGCGGGCGGGACGGCGCCAACCGGTACCACGTGTCGCTGAACGTCTTGCCGATGTCGCGCTGCAGCACGCCGGAGCGTCTCCTCTCTCGCGGCTTACGGGGTCAGCGGGGTACCGGCAGTGGGGGAGTGAGGGGCTACCACCACAGTTCCATGCGGATGCGGTCCACCAGCGGCCGCATCAGCCACGCCAGCACCGTCGTCCGCCGGTCCTTGAGCCGCGCCGTCGCAGTCATCCCCGGCGGCACCCGGATCGACCCGTCCACCAGCACCGCTTCGACCTTGTACACGTTCCCTCCCTCCACCGGCTCGGCCACCGGCCGGATCCGCGTGACGCGGATCGGCAGACGCAGCGACGGCTCCCCCGCCGGCGCGATCCACCCCTCCTGGCCGATAGACACCCGTCCGATGTCGCGCTCGTCCACATTGAGCACGACGACCGATTGCTCTTCTCCGATGACTTCCAGCAGCGGGTCGGTGGGCGTCACGTACGCTCCCACCAGCAGGTCCACCTCGCCCCGCCCGATCCGTCCGGCGATCGGCGCCCGGACCTCGGCCCTCGCGATCTGGCTCTCCAGCAGGCCGATCCGCTCGAGCAGTTCCTCGGCCGTCTGCCCGAGGATGTCCGCATCGCCCTGGAGCCCTTTGGCCCGTGCATCGGCCTGTTGCGTCCGCGTCTTGGAAAGACTGGTGCGATGGATCGCGAGTTGACGCTCCAGTTCTTCGGTTTCGAGCGTCGCGAGCACCTGCCCTTCGCTCACCGTGTCGCCGGGCTTGACGTTCACCGACGCAAGGTATCCCGGGTACGGGGGCGAGATCAGACGCGACACCGCCGCCCGCGTTTCTGCCTCCGCCACGATCCGCCCGGGAATCGGCACCAGCGCCGCCGCGAGCACGACCAGCAGCAGGAGCACGCCCAGGACCTTCGCCCCCGTGTACCGCGGCCCGACGGCGATCGTCGCAATCTCCACCGCGCGGTCGCGCATCACCGCAAGCACACCGCGGTCGGCCATGCGCCGGGTCCACACCGCGGGGCCGATGAACTCCGCGATCAGACGCATCAGCGGGATCGCCCCCGGCGGGAACGGGTCCGATGCCTCGCGCTCCAGCACCACCACGCCCACCAGGTCCCCCTCCACCCGTAGCGGCAGGCTCAGGATGGCCGCCGGCCCGAACTTGGCGCTCAGTTCCTCGTGCGCCCGCGTGACGCGCCGCAGCGCAGGGTCGGCCTGCATCTCCGGCGGCTGCGGATACACGATCTCGGCGTCCTGGTCGGCGCACTCCTCCATGGCCGCTTCGAGCGCTGTCGCCGCGGCTCCGCGGCGGTCCAGTTCGTCCGCCCCGCTCACCGCCGTCAGTTTCAACTGCCCGCCGGCCCGCACCAGGCCAAGCGAGACTCGCGTGCACCCGAAGCGCCGCGCCAGTTCGTGGCAGAACAGCGAGCCCATCGTCGCGGCATCGCCGCCCTGCTGCGCCGCGTCCAGCAGTTCCAGCGTCTCCCGCAGCCTCAGTTTCGCGTGAGCCTCGCCGAGGCACTGCTGCTTCCAGAGGAATGCCTCGAACCTCGCCGCCGTCAGTCGGAGCCGCTCGAGTCCCTCCGCCGCGGGCATGCGCCCGCCCGGTCCCGAGAGCGGAACCAGCAGCACGCTTGCTCCATGGACCGCATCAGCCGCCGCCAGCGGGCAGCCGATCAGCCGGTGCGTCGCTTCGGCGTGGTATAGCCCGGTCGGCTCGGTGAGCGTGACGGCCTCGACCACCCCGCGTCCCTCCGACGCGGCTTTGGCGCCGATCCGCTCCATCCGCGTCAGCATCGCGCGGTCGAGCGTCCCGCCGCCCTCGGCGCCGACGGGGTACACCGCCGCGATCCCCGCCTGTCGCAGCGACGACCCGACGAGGTACACCGCCCCCGCCACGCCGCCCACGAGCCCCGCCTGCTGCTCAAGCAGCGTCACGAGGAAGTCGTGCAGTTCGGCCGCTGCGGAGGCCCCGCCCACGGGCGCACCGGCCGCCTCGGCGGATGCACGCCGCATCGTCGCCGTGGTCGCCGCCGCCCCCACACCGCCGCCGCGCGGCGCGGCCGCGGACTGAGCGCTGGTTGTCTGCGCTTCGCTCACTCGGGCTCCCGGTCTGCCTCTCGCTCCACCGCGTGCCGCCGGTCCCGTCACGCACCGCGGGCGCACGCCCACCCGGCCGCACAACTGTACGGACTGCGCGGCCCTTGGGGTTGCCCGGTTGAGCGGGTCACCGGCAGGTCTGCTTCTCGGACGCGCCGCCCCTCAGGGCAACGGTCCCGAGGATGTGAGGAGCGCGGCTTACTGAGAGAGCCGCGGGCCCTGGCCGCTCTGGCCCTGCTGCGGCCCGCCGAGGTTGATCTCGCCGTTGCGCTCCTCGTACTGCCGGATCACCTGGCCGAGGCTGATCGCCAGCCGCTTCGCCCCACGCCAGTTCATCACCACCCGGGAGCCCACCGAGAACAGCAGCACGGGCTGGTTGTCCGGCCCGGGGATCGGCAGGTTCATCCCGAAGTCGAGCACCACCTCATCCCCCGTCGTCGAGGTACGGATGGTGTTCGCGTAGGTGGTGTGCATCTTCGACTCGTCGATGCGGAGCTGGACCTGCTGCTGCTGGGGCTGCTGCTGAGGAGCGTCGGACATAGTCGCAAAGCCTTTCTCTACTGCGGCCCGAGGTCATCGGGCCTGGCATGTGGGCTTGAGGAACGTTGGTCAAGGAGCGACGCACGCGGGCAGCCTCAAAGCCGCCACGGGTCGGGCCACAAGGTTAGCCGGGCCACGCACCGCCGTCACCAGACCTGACGCACGAGTTACGAATCCCGCCACCGCGGGGTTCCCCGCTCCCGGGCTGGTCGGGCGATCAATGCCGGAGACAGGAATCGAACCTGCACGCCCTCATCGGGCGGCGGATTTTGAATCCGCTGCGTCTGCCAGTTCCGCCACTCCGGCGCTCGCATGAGGATAGCCAAGCCCGCCGCCGGGCCAAAGCCACCGCGCTTGGATACCGCCAGAAAACGAGCGGCCCCGGCTACGAGCGCCGGGGCCGCATCCGTGTTCATCGGGGACCGTTGCCGGCTCAGCAGCCACCCTGCACGGCCGCCAGCCACCCGGTCAGGAAGGCCGAGATGTCCGAGGAGTTGACCTGCCCGTCGAAGTTGAAGTCGGCCTCCAGCGAGCCGTTCTGCACGCTCTGGAGCCATCCGGTCAGGAAGGCGGAGATGTCGCTGGAGTTGACCTCCTCGTCGCCGTTCCAGTCCACCGGGCAGCCGACGAGCACTTCCCGCTCGAACGACGTGATCGTCCCGACGGCCGTCCACGAGTCCTCCTCGGTCAGGTCGCCGAGGTAGAAGTTGTTCATGTCCCACAGCGAGAAGTCGATGTCGCCCGGCAGTTCGTCGGTGTCGATCGCCACCCGCTGGATGTCGGTCAGGCTGACCTGCACGCGGTACTCGCTGGTGACCGACTCGTAGAAGAGGGTGTCGCCGACGAAACCGTTGTTGAGCACCGTGATGAGCCCGCCGGTTGCGCTGACGACCAACCCATTGATATCCGCGGAGGCGGTCCGCACGGCGTCCTCGTAGAAGCCGTGGTTCACGGCGGGATCCGTATCCGGCGTCGTCGTTTCGAAGACGAACGAGACCGTGAACGGCGCGCCGATCTCGATCTCCGCCGGCGGGGTCCCCTGCCCGTTGACCGCCGTGACGGTCCCCGTGAACGTGAAACGAACGCGTTCGGCCTCCGCCGGCACACACAGCGCGGCGGAAGCGCCAAAGAGAGCAAGAAGCACAGCGTGACGACGCATGGGACCTCCAGGTGTGGGCTTATTGCGGCCAGCGGGGCACTCCGCCGAGCGCCGCGTACGGTAGACGGTGTGCGCTGTGCCGGGGGCCCGCGGTTGCATCCATCCCGATGCGCGGCGCGAGGTCCCGCACGAAACCCGTTCCGCCCGCTCCCGGAGGGTGCGTGCCATCTCGCACGTGGCCGTCATGGTCACGGCGCCCGGCCCTCTCCCCCGCAGGGTTGCCGGAGCGGCAGCGCTGAATAAACGCACATTCACACCCATAGGTGAGTGCTGCCGGCCGACGCTCCGCCCATGAGTCTCTCTTCAGGTCGCGTCGCCATCGCCCCCGCGCCTCCGAAGCGGACCGCCGGCGCCGCCGCACGAGTCCGTTCCGCTTGACGTAAACTATCCCGTCAGGGGCCGCCCCACGCGTGGCGGCGCCGCCGATTCCCCGGGACCCCGAGCGAGAAAGACCATGCCGTCAGAGCCGATCAGGGTCCTGTGCGTAGATGACAACGACTTTGTGGCCGAAGCGATCGAGCGGAAACTTCGCCGCGAACCGGGATTCGAGTGGGCCGGCTGGCTCCCCGACACGCTCGAACTGACCGATCGGGTCAAGCGCTCCGGCGCCCACATCGTCCTGCTGGACGTGGACATTCCCGGCCGCGACTCCTTCGAGGCCCTCGCCGAACTCTCCGCCGAGGTTCCGGACGTCCGCGTCATCATGCTCAGCGGGCACGTGCGCAGCGACTTCATCGACCGCGCCGTCGAGGCCGGGGCGTGGGGCTACCTCTCCAAGGGGGAGGAGAACGACGTGATCCTCGACGCCATCCGTCGCGTCGCCGCCGGGGGCTTTGCTCTGGGGATCGAGGCCGAGTCGGTGTACCACCGCAAATAGCCCGCCCACCCACCACGAACGGCGTCCATCCTTCTGGTGCCGCTCCAGCCGGTGTGGTACGCTGTCGATCATCCCGAACACGCAGGAGGTCCCGCATGGGCGCGAACCCCACCCCCGCCGTGTGGCTGCTCGCCGGCGCGGCCATCGCCGCCTTTCCCCAGTTCGTCCCCGCCCAGCCCTCGTCCGGCCCGGACATCCTGTACGCCGACGTCACGTCGGCCTCGACCTACGGCCCCATCGCCGGCATCCGCGCCTACGTCTTCGACACCGCCACCTGCAACATGGGCGACACCGACATCGCGTGGATCAGTAACGGCAGCCCGGGGGTGGGCTTCAACCTCTATCGCCTCCACGACGGCCGGCTGATCCAGATCGGCCAGAGTTGGACCAAGGTCGCGTGTTGCGCCGCTCCCATGGGCGGCTGCGGCCTGCCGTGCAACGGTGGCGGCGGCGACATTCTGGGGTCGGGCTGCCGTGACGTCTACAGCTCCGCCTGGAACGCAACCCAGGTACGCCTGATGCCGCGCAGCCAGGTCAACCCGTGGACCGCCCAGTTCGGCTCGATCCCATCGTTCTCCGGCAACGCCGTCGATCGGCGCCTCCAGGTCGCCCAGGCCGATCTGCTCGCGTCGTCTTTCCCCGGGGCCATCTACATTGCCGAGGGCGTCTATGTCGCCACGGGCGAGGCCGGTCCCGCCACGAAGCACAACAATGCGTCATACCGCATCGCGAACATCAACCAGGCGACATTCCAGATGACGTTCGCCGGGATGCCGCCGATGGCGCAGGGCATCCCCGCGATCCAGGCGTGGCACGACCACGGGCTGGGGCCCAACACGCCGGATCCGAGCGTGGTGGTCCAGCAGGTGGACGTGCCCGAGGAGGGCCGCTTCTGGGTCGCCCACAAGACCGCCGACAACGGCGACGG
>Ga0180217_1000371_pt1 | contig 77420 bp, 38 predicted proteins | sample eDN3rd37CBELigOP_FD_128521 | JGI IMG/M metagenome (GOLD analysis project Ga0180217, IMG submission 128521) | Enriched Organic Plus compost microbial communities from Emeryville, California, USA - eDNA 3rd pass 37_C BE-Lig OP (version 2) (version 2) ...
AATAAAAATAAAAAAAAAAAAAAAAAAAAAAAAAAATTCTCTAAAAAAAAAAAAAAAAAAAAAAAAAATCCTTTCTTGAAACAGCTATCGAAGGAGCTCGCGAGCTATCGCAGGGAGACACGCGTCGCAAGCCATAGAGCAAAGTATAATTGAGCTGTGGAACACGGGCTATGGTTGGAGCTCTAACCGCATCAACGATATCTGACGCCTCTTTGATGATAAGACAGCAGGTGTTCCAGCTCCAGCTCCAGCTCCAGGAAACTCTACTTTCACTGGCCAGCTCACACACCATTGAACCCGTCACGGCACCCCCGTATATACGTTTATGTGCATGCAATGATGATGGGAGCAGTCATATATTAACGATTTTTACTATAAAACAGGGTCCATAATGGTACACAATGCATACTTTTGCGAATTAACCTCGAACAGTATCAGCAAAACCTCGAGTTTCGACGATATGAAACTAAACTACCGTAGCAATAACGAAGCTTGGTGGTTGACTAGAAGTCCGTGCCCGCGAGGATGAATCGGAACTCTGCAGCTCCGAAGCCCGACTCCGTGTAGCGGGAAGCCACGTTCACCTCAAGGCGACCAAGCTGGGCCAGTGGGGCAACAGCTCCGAAACCAACCGAGCAGTGGGAATTCTTGACGATATTCTCAGAGTTGATGGGAGTGTCGCAGCCAGGCAGCGCGGTACCAACGTTGGCGAAAACGTGTGCGCTCAAAGGCGTGTTGGGAATCTGCTTCGTAAGGAAGGCATTAACGTTGGCATAGGTAGTACTTCCGAGAGCGTCCTTCCCATCCACACCTCCCAAGGCGCTTGGTGGAACACCACGAACAAATGCCTGGTCCAAGAAGAATCGATCGAGGATGGGTACAGCAGACTTGCCAGGAGGAACTGCAGCTGGGACGTTGCTACTGCTACTGCTGCTGCTTGATTGTAATAGATTAGTCTGGGGATCGCTCTGACCTCCAAAGCTGAACAGATTTTTCCAAGGTGCGATCCATCCAACTCGGGAAGTGATGCTGGCTGTAAGTGTGGGAGTAATTGGGTGGTGATACTGAGCACTCGTTTCTGACTTCAGGTAGCTTACGTCACCGCCAAAGCCGGCTGCTTCGACCTTCTGAACAACCCGATAGCCTGAGGTGGGCACATACTCATTGCCCTTGACTTGGTTGTCTGTATAAGTATATCGAACGGCGGACTTGTAAGATGGAGAAGAGGCTTCTCGCAAGATGGATACTGAGGGAGTGCGCACAAGAGGGATACCCTCAACAGGAATCAGTGGGAGAGTTGGCTGCTTTGTGGGTTCCATATGTCGGACAGCGGCCTCGTACTCGACCCTGTGCCTGCCATCTGGGGTGACGGCACCGACAATACCGCCAGTGTTGACAGTTCGGAATGAAGAGACGTTGCTCCAATCCTGATTTTCCTTAAAGAGCTTGAAGAAGTTGCGGAACTTGGACGAGAAGGACGTGCGGATGTCGCGCACCGAGATCGCCATCGAGGAGATTTCTCCGGCAGCAATCGACTCCTTTGTTCCGGTGAGATCAACTTGGGTCACTTCAGCACCACCCAGCAGGTTACGTAAGCGCAGAGAGCTGTTAAACTCAAGGTTCTGACCATCCATAGTGTTGGTTACTCCGAAGTTGAGGCCCCAGATGGGTCGCTCCTTCATCTTGACCAGGATATCAACCTCATCAGGGTTGTCTGTGCTGGCCTGATCCACGTCCATATGGACTGTCTTGAACACATCCATGCGTTGCAGAGCCTAGAGCGTTGGATATGCAGGTAGTGTCGCAGTCATGGCATGAGTCATGACTCACAAATCGCTGACAAGGGATTTTTCGATATCATTCGCACAAATGCACGTAATTAATCACTTACCAAGAGGGAATTATTGATCTCGTCCTGAAGCTCTCCTACTGTGCGTGCCCGACCGACCCGGTCGAGCTCTTGCTCAATCAGCTTCGGCGAGGTTCGCTCGTGGCCCTCCAAGACGATGCTTCGCACTTTGATTGGGAGGTTGTTTAGGCGATCCGGAGTGCTCATCCTGCGTGGGGTGGGGGCATTTGATACGGGCACAAGTGAACCACAATTTCATTGACAAATAAAATGCGCACACTCGCTACATCGTCCGCGGCACGACACGTCGGAGACTAGCATTCTTCCTCTTTCCAAAGGTCTCGGAAATCCGCCGCTTTCTCGAGGTTTCCGAGGAGGAAACGGCAATGCAAGACACTCATTGGCGGCATTGATCACATTTGTACGCTAACACGCTAGTATTATGTCGACATATTGCCCAGGTACCCCAAAAATCATATCCAAAACAGTCGCGATGGAATCTCACTTCCCAAACGAGCGATGCTGGCTTGCAGTCGCGGTGTTGAGGGAGACCTGCGAAGCCAGGTGCGATGCACTCAGCAGGCAGGATCTTCGCAATTCCCGACTGAGTTCAGTTGCACTACCAGTCATGCTAGCGGCAAACCGCCAGAGCTTAGCCCTTGAGGTGAACAAGACTGGGCTGGTAATGGTTGCTATGACGAGATGCGCATCACTCATAATGCACGCAGATAGCCACTGCAGTGATATGCGTCGATCGTAAGTTTCAAGGTGCACGCTCCCCTCTTCGCCGAGAACGGCCTGGAAGAAAAATCACCACTTCTTCCTGGTCGTAAAGTCTGGGGCCAGCTCCTAAGGAACTGGGACTGAACTGGTGCATCCCCTGGGGCTTGGATTTTAATCTCCACACGGGACACCCTGCATGCGGTAAGTCTGGGATCGCCATTGTCAAAACTATTCGCGTAATCCAGAATGTAAACGCACTCACAGCCCGGTTCACACTCCAGACCGAACCTGAGGGACGATTGTCGGAGAGAGGTGTAGACTTTGCCAGAGCTGAAATCAGCGGCGCAAGGTAACCCTAGACGTGCTTAGGACTTCGTCTGACTCTGTTCCAGCTGCTATCGTAGACTCCCTGCCAAGTGTCGCTTCGTCGTCCGGTCTCCCCAGACGGCCTAGATTTCGGCTTCTGGCCTTTCGGGTAGCAAGAGCATGATGCGAGGGGTATGGTCAAGACTCAAGATCCGAAAGTAAATGGCATCTACAGGTTCTCACTAGCTCATATCTGACTCGGTTCTGGTGCAAGTCGTCATCTGCTCGGTAGATCTCGCACGAACATTGGAGCGGTTTGGCCTGATCCGGCTAAAAAGTCAACTCCTTCCACATTTGTCAAGTATACAAAACGTGGACTCCGGGTTCGGGCACCTCGCATCTGACAAGTGGTTATAGGACACACCGCGCTGATAATCCAGAGCGACACGATTAATTTGGTCAAAGCACTGCCTCTTCGTCGCTTGAGGCATCACTTCATTCGCTGAGTCAATGCCTCGCTAGCGGGGTGTATGTTGTAGCGAGTCCGGCATGAGTAATCATGCTATGCAACACAGCCAACTGCTCTCGCCCACGCGAGTAGGCACTAAGCGTCCTTTCTCACAACGTTTGAAGCTATGGAAGCGCTATGGAGGCGACCTCTTGGATCGAGGGTACCCTCCTATGAACCCTCGAGGTCTCAGCGGTACGGGAGTGATGCCGTGGAGCAGTGACGAAGGCCGTGGGGACAGTGGAGACAGTCCCCTCATTCAGACTCAGCGCGTGTCTGCTGGGGCCAGTACTGAGCTAGGGGTTGGGCCAGCGCAAGAACAGATGCAGACAATCAACAATGTGAGTAGTGAGGAGGACAGCAAAGGACAGGGAGATATCGACCTCTGGGCAGGATTCGACGAATCGGTAATCGATGATCTCTTTGCCTCGACATCAGACGTGTATGTTAAGTTCGAGAGTCTGCGGAACGACTTTATCGACTTCAACAAGGGCTCTCTGAGTCCACCAACCCCTATGGTGCTCCATCACCAACTCTATGCTCTGATCGCGAACCGAACGTATGTGGATCTGGAGGTCGCGTTGTATGTGAAGCGCGGACTGTGGCGCACTTTCAGAAGCGCGATTTATGGTGGAGACCAGCGAGCCATCGTCAAAGTCAACGATTTGGCCCAGAGGCTGGCTCATGATGAAGCCTTGCGCGTCCAACTGCTTGTGAGCGCATTGTCAGGGTCGTCCGCGTCTCCGTCTGAATCAGCACCTTCGGTGTTAGCATCAAGTGTGGCAATGTCTGCAGATGACGAACTAATCAAAGCACGGGAGATCAAGTTCACACGAAGGACATTGGTCGTATTTGTATACCTAGCGTATGTGCTTCCAAGTCTCCCAGTTCATGCGGATACTGTTGCGCCACTTGCTATGTTGACGTTCATTAACCGCGGCATTCAGCTGTGGTTCGAGGCATGGAAGCGATGGCCGAGGGTATCTGCAGGGGATGAAGTTCGTAGGACCCTAAGTTCAGGAAGTGTCGGGTCTAGCAATAGCAACAATGACTTCACCCTTGACCACGTAAACCGATTGAAGAGGCGGATGGAATTCGTGTCCGAAAACTGGCCCGAGGGGTACATGAATAGCATTAAGAGGGAGGCGAGCGAGTACTTTATGGCAGTTGATCAACTGGAAGGGTTGCTACATAACTACAAGCATTTCAAAGCTGCCTTGAGGGCAGCATCCACAACTAAGGATAATATTTTTGCATCAGTGACACCGGAACAGTGCATCGATGACTTGACTACCGCGGATCTGATCCAGTCCCTTAGCGAAGCATCCTATACAACAGCATTTGGGGGCCGAGTTGATGTCGACATGATGTACATCTCGAGTCTGGCTAGACCATGGCGAGATCGAGATCGAGCGCGTGGGTTGAGTGAAGAGATGCACCGTAAACTCACGGATCACGCAGTTGATCTCGCAAGGACTTACTCAGGGTCATCTGAAACAGTGCATACAACGACCCCTGCCAACACCCTCAGGACCCTGAATTTAGGGAACGCCTTTTTGCTCCGCGTCCCAGGCCTCAACCAGCTCTGGCTTGACGTCGGCAACGGACGCGAGGAACTTATGACGCTGCTTACGAGGTGCTCATTTGCAAAGCTTGCAAATGCCAAGACCCGACTGGAAGCAAGACATCTTCTCACATCGCACCGAGGTGAGCCTGGTGATATGTTTGGACAACGATCAGCATCTGGATGGACACTTGAAAAGCTGCTTCTTGTTGCTGGAACAAACTCTAAAATGTCTGGAAAGATGCAGTTCTCGCGGCAATCACTCATATTCCACCTATTAGATGCAATCGGTAACGGACTGATCGAAGTTGAAGAGACTCCCATCGGAAGGTTCTTACACTTCCCTCGCGATCAAGTCAATCTCTACGGTGCTAAGAGCCTACGTGCGCACAGCTTTGGAGGCGCGTCTGATCGTTCCAAGGCAGATGATACAAAACGCGTTCGATTGGTATCGGCGAGCGTCCTGCATGCAGTACAGGTTGCTGAATCGGCCGCAGCAGAGCGAGCACTTGTAAGGGCGGATGGTGCTTTCACGCCGCCAAGCTTGCACACTCAGCGATTGATTGAATCTGTAAAGGGAACTACACGTTCCACGATGTCTGTTCCAGTCGAGGAAACAAAATCATCGACGCGCCCCATCAACACCTCTGCAAGTACTCCGATAGCAGCACCTCTCGCAACTCAGATTCCCTCGAATGACACTCGTACAAGGACGAGTAATCCAAAAGGCAGTACCAAATCGAAAGCAGCGCCCAGTCTGGCTCAATTAGTGCGCAAAGCAGAACGTAAAAAGTAAATTCTCTTCCCTCTTCTTGTACAGTACTTTAATGTTTCACTATTACCTCGAAGCAAACAACAATTTTCGACGTCCCCATACATGATGAGCATTTAGTTTGGATGCGTTCGTGAATGCAGAAAAGATCGCGTGTGAAGACTAAGATAGAGTGTTGAGAAAGTGTGTATTAGCTAGGAAGTGAGAAAGAAGGAAGAACTCAGTGCTCTACGACGACTGTCGCGTGGGGATATAGGTTCCCGTTCGACATCTTGCCTCTGCTTCCTATCCATAAACAATAGCATTGAACACCTCTTTGCTAGCCGTAAGTTATTTTAGTCATTTGGTTGTTGGGGTGATGGAGCACAGGTAACAAAAGAGCAGCTGGACTTGCCAGTTGTTGACATTTCTCAATGTCGATTCAACACACCCAGATGATTCATCTAGGAGAGCGGCCCTTACTTGGAAGCAACGAAGTCAACACCCTTCTTGATCTGAGCCTTGAGGTCGTTGAGCATCTCAGCGATCTTCTTCTTCTCGTAGTCGTTCGCGTTAAGAGCAGTGGTGTGGATCTTGGTGATACCGTCCTTGCCCAAGTCAACTTCAGTAGCGAAGAAAGCAGTGCCGAAAGCCTCGTTGTACTCGGGGGACTCGACGAAAGCGAGCTCCTTGGTGACGGTCTTGCCAGCGTAGCCAGCGAGGACAGCCTCGGTGAACTTGGCACCAGCAGCAGCCATGGACAGGGTAGCAGAACCACCACCAGCCTTGGCCTTGACGACCTCATCACCACCGAACATGACGCGGGTAGTGAGGTTGTCAAGCTCCTCACCCTCGACAGGCACGGGAGCGGAAGCGAGGGAGAAGAGAGGCACGATGGTAGTACCAGCGTGACCACCGACGACAGGAACGGTGACGGACTTGCCAGCCTTCTCAGAAGCGAAGGTGTTAGCACGGAATTGGTCAAGGGTGGTAACACCGAAGAGCTTCTTGGGGTTGTAGACGCCGAACTTCTTCAATGTCTCAGCCCAGATGGGGACAGTGGAGTTGACTGGGTTAGAGATAATGAGATAGCTGGCGTTGGGGCACTGCTTTGCGCACTCACTTGCAACGGAGTAGTTGATGTTGGCGTTGACGTTGAAGAGGTCGTCACGAGTCATGCCGGGCTTGCGAGGAACACCAGCGGGGACGACGACGACATCAGCATCCTTGAGAGCAGCACCGATGTTCTCGGGACCAGAGAAACCCTCAACCTTGACGTTGGTGGGGATGTGCGAGAGGTCGCAAGCAACACCGGGGGTGATGGGAGCGACGTCGTAGAGGGAGAGGGAGGTCACAAGACCGGTGGGGTTGAGCTTGAGGAGGAGGGAGAGCGACTGGCCGATACCACCTGCAGCACCAACAACGCAGACGCGGTAGTCACGAGTCTGCTGAGCGGGTGCGACGACGAAGCCAGGCTTCTAAATGGGAGGAATTAGATGTAGGAAGGAAATAGGGCGTAAGAATCATCTCCGTGTAAGTAGGGCAGGCACTACCGATGTCATACTTAATGGATGAAGAGGCTCTAGCGGAACATCTGAAGCTTGCCAAAGTGAATCAAGCCACGAAACACATGTACTCTTATTGTGGTCACGGCTTCGGTGCAGTAGGTACACTAGAAGCATCCATGCATGCGCATGCGAAGAGATTGACAAAACCCAGTGGTGCTGAACTTCACATGGGTCGCGCAGCGAACCTCCCGTCCAATACAGATCGGAGCGGCTAGCACAGTAACCTTAGGCGTCAATCTGCCACCGCATACACTATATGCTCTAGTGTCTTACTGATCCCTCGTATCGCTTCTCGAAACGAGGGTTCATCACTCTTGTCGCATTCCGAGCTTACATGCTTGGAAGTCGTAATCAAGGGCAGGAGTCGATGCGATTGCACAACGTGCCATGTCTCGCGTCAACACTTTACGAGCACCGATAACAGGACCAGATACCTGCTATAACGTGGAGTACGACACCACAGCCTCTCCATCACAAGTGAGATACGGATCCAGAAACATCCAGATGCGCAAGAACTAGCGCAGAACACGTACGGCAGATGATGCAAGGGAGCGAGCGGCGCGAGCGAACATTTGAATCTAAACGAATCGGAAGTCGTGGCATGGAGGATGCATGTGAATTGGCGTCTCGAAGCGGAACTTTGGCAGAGGTCCTCACTCGGAGTTTCATATTTCTCAGGATAGTGGAGCAATCACACGATGTGACACATTTATAACTATGTTATTGAGACATATTTGAGGGTTCTGCTTGCGATTAGCTCAGATGCACGCGCAAAAACTCGCGAGATCTCGAGATATTCCGTTTCTAATACTTCCACTTAGAGCCCCGGATTTTTTCCTCCAATCACGTCTTTCGCTGGGATTTGCTCTGCTTTCACGACGCTTACAAGGCGGATTGAGTTTATGTTCAACCAGAGACACTTTTAGTTTAGTCTGAGTCGGAATCAGAGCCATAAAGTGCAAGCGAGCTGGAAAGGCTCGGTTTCGGTACCCCTACTGAACTCTCGCTCGTAACCGTTTTCGCTGCATCTGCCTCGGAGGATGCGGTTTGTATAGTAGAAGCTCCAGGCGCTGGAGCTGGCTGCGGTTTCTTTGCAACCACCTGCACCGTAGGCATATTCAAGAGAATACCTGAGGAAACACCAGGGCGTTGGGTCGGACCCGACTGGGGTTTCTGGTCAGCCAGGCCGGTCTGCACCCTCTTGGCTGTTGTGGCAAGTCCTGTACCTTGACCAGCGCCTGACGCGGATGCTCCGGTAGCAGTTGAGGGTGGTTTGCTAACATCTGTGCTGGAGTTGTCCCCTCGGGGGCGTTTCGAGCCGAGTTCGTTCGGCTCCCCCTGTTTGCTTGTGCCGTCTTGGCCATGCTTGCAGTGACTTGATGATTTCTCGACTTGTGTGACCTGGGATCGCTGCTGCTGCTTTCGCTTTTGGCGCTTAAGCATGCTAATTCCAGTGATGTCGTACTCTTCCTCTTCATCATCCTCAACATCCTCGTCTTCGTTTGATCCCCTCCCACTAGTCCTGTTGACTGCTTCACTGGACTCTGAAGGAGGCCCAGTACCTCTGTTATTGGTGCCGCCTTTGTCCAACTCACCACGGTCTCCGTCCACGGTCTCCCCATCATCATCATCATCATCACCAACCTCAATAGCATCTATCATGCCGGCGGGAAGACTCTCTTCGTCATCTGAAGCGTAGGTAAGTGCGTCCTCGTCCTGTTCATAGTCATCCCAGGACGACTTGAGAAGCCGCGCGGCACGCTCCATTCGGAAGCGCATGAGCTCCTCCTCATCCTCTTCCTCCTCCCTGCGACGTCGCTCGGCGAGAATGCGTGCTTCTTCGGCCTCCTTCTCGGCCTGAAGCTTGGCCTGCAGGTCAATCCCGACCGACAAGGCCGCACGCTCCTGCAACTCCTCGAGTGCCTGCTGCTGTTCCATCTCGCGTTTGCTCTCGAGCATGCGGTTTTCAAGTTGCTTCATGGCGTCACCACGTTCCTCCTCGGCCTTCTGCTGTGCAAGCGCCTCCTCAACCTCGCGGCGGGTCTTGCCCGCATCATAGTTGCGTGTCGCACCGTACTCGCACACATAGTCAAAGTTCTTGGGATCGGTTTTGAATGTAATAGTCGCGGAGCAGTGCGGACACGAGAAGTAGAACCTGACAATTGGAATGGTGAGGTACTTCTCCTTTGTCACCTCCTTCAGCGCGTTGAACTTGCGAGCCTTGTACGTAAAACCACCACACGTTAGACACTGGAGGGAAAACGGAACCATGATACGGACTTTTTGCTGTTCCTTGACCTTGCGTTTGAGTCGGACATTCGGATCGAAGTCCTTCCCATAGTAGAAGTTGAGTACTTTTCGCTCCGCCATTTTGCTTTACAAACCAAGCGTACCAATAGCGTCTTTTCGACGCTTGGATCTTGTGGTTTTTCACCTGAAATTTGAGCAAATTTGAAATCCCGATGCACCCCGCCGACTTTTCCGCCGGCCTGCTCAATGCCTAGCGATGATAAGCGGGGAGTTAGTGCTTGCTTGAAGCTTCCAGGTGGCAGTAATTGAAAATCCGCGACGTATATAAATCGCTATGCTGTTGACATGTGTAGACTACGACCTACCGTAGCAAAGCTTCCTGACATGAGTTCTGGGATGTGTGCCGCGGCGGCAACATGTGGGGTCGGAAACTGGGCATAATTCATCCGAGGAGGTGGTCGGGCTTCGATTCACAGGCTGCTTGTCGTTTCTATGGTCTATTGCCGAACTCGGCTTATGCTGAGACTGCTCCACAGGAGGGCGCAACAGACTCGCCTCACTGCAGGTCTGGACGCGGAAGAAGACTGGCTGGGAGCAAGACTACTTCGGATTCTCAGGCCTACATCACTCGGACTCCTAGTACTGGCGCTGTGGCCTAGCCAACACGCGGGATAGATATCTCGCTGTGTCAAGTCCTGTTGTCAAGCCCAGTTCACCAGGACCTTTATCTCCGCCTGCAGTCTCGTTGTTTTGTCTCGAGAGCGCGATAGGAATCCACATATGATATTCTAACAGAAGCTTCGCATAGTGCTAAACCTGGAGCAGAGTTCTGGCGAGGAATAAAGCAGTGATGGCCTGTTCCCAGGGATGTAGGCTCTTGCAAACTGCTGGGCAAGAGAATGGGGCGGGGTAATTCCATCCACCTAAGACAGGACATGGGGTGCTGAAATACCGGACTACCTTTCGAAGGCGGGTGGAATTCAAATTTTGGAACCTGGAGGGCGGGTTTGGAACTTTTTTGGAACCTTCTGGAACTTTTTGGAACCTTTTGGAACCCCTTTGGAACCTTGTGACTGAAAGGGCAGGCCAAGTTGGAAGGAAGGGAAAAAACAGAGCCCCAAGTAAAGAGTTTGTAGCGGCATTTGACGTGATAGTTGCGGTGCATTAGGGCTGCATACGTTATCATTCGACTCTAGAGCGTGTTATCTGTGTGGTAATACCAGTTTATTCTACTTCCAGGCATTGCAACCGTGTTGAAAGTGTTGCAGAGTGGAGGGTGGAGCAAGAATCTTGGCCACTCTGAGGAATACTGCAAGCCTTTTGATACGATGCCCAATAGGTGCAGCGCTGTGCCCAAGGTTTAAACGATGTCTCGATCCCTGCTGTATTGAACACCACTCACTGTTTCACTCCAAACCATCATCTTGCTTACAAAATCCAGGGCTAGCATGAAGGTCATTCTCACCCTGCTGCTCATTGCACTCGTTGGCAGCCTTGCTATCGAGATCTCACACGATGATGTGACGTTGCTCGACCTCGAGCCCGTTTCACTTGGTGAGCTCATGGCCCAGGCCACCGTGCGGGACGGTCCCACCCTCCGCGAGCTCGCTTTCAAGCTCCGAAACAACATCCTCGCCCACCGCGAGCTCACCAGCGCTGCTCATGAGCACTACGTCAAGTCCAGCTGCGGTACTCCTTTGGCTCGTCTCGAGGAGCACGTTGCTCGTGGTGTTGAGCGTCGCCGCAACGCACTTCGCTATGCTGCTGTTGCACGTCGCCGCTGCTACCAGCGCAACAACAGCGCTCGCGAGCTCTACCCCAAGATCAAGAAGTGGAAGGAGTTCCGTTCGAAGGCCATCAAGAACCTCCAGCGCGCTGCTAAGCGTTACTTCAAGGAGGATGGCCGCCTCCGCAAGCAACTCAAGGAGTTGGAGTCCGGTGCTACGACTGTTCAGACCATCCAGACCACCATCTACGGTGCTACTGCTACTCTCATTGAGCGTGACGAGCTTGTCTCTCTCATCGAGTCCCAGATGACTGCTACTGATGCTCTCTCTCAGCAGGTCTACAGCACTGTTCAGAGCGCTATGCGTGAGGAGGTCCCTGTTGACGCTATGTACCGTCTCGTCTCTGGTGTTTCTTCTCGCATCAAGCAGCACATCAACTCGGTTAAGGCTGCTCGTGAGCGTGCACGCTCTTCTTGGATCTCCCTCAAGTCCTCTCTCCAGGCTCGTATCGACTCTCTCAACGTTCGCATTGCTCGCGCTCGCGCACGCCAGGCTTCCATTGCTTCCTTCTCTGGTCGTAACTGCCGTCTCGCTGCTCGTGCTGCTTACAAGGCTGCTAAGGCATCCAAGGCTCTCAACCCTGCTCGCATTGCACTTGAGAACCTCAAGATGCTCTGCACTCGTGAGGAGCATGCTTACAACGAGACTATGATCGACACCAAGTGGGAGCTTGATCAGCTCGCTAACGTTGCTCCTCGTGTCGGTGTTCCCTCTTCTGAGACTGGTGAGTGGTACGCTTCTCCTCAGTGGTCCGCTTGCGTCGATGGTGTCCAGACTCGTGACGTTACCTGCCGTAACCTCGCTGGTACCATCATCGGTGTTGCTGGTTGCTCTGGTCAGGCTCCCGCTGACAAGCGTCCTTGCACCAAGAAGCCTTCTCGCCGCTACCGCAAGTGGCTCCTTCAGCACGGTCGTGAGTTCGGTGCTCTCTCTAACAAGGGCCACTACCGTCACTCCGGCTATGCTTCTGACAACGATGCAGAGTCCCTCCCTGCATCTCACTACAAGCCTCAGGAGCAGCTTGCTGTCTCACAGAAGCCTGCTGCTGTCTCCTCCGAGATCACCGCTGCTCCTCGCGAGAACGCTACTCCTCGCGTCTCCAAGGGCTCCATCCAGCAGCTCCGTCGTGAGGCCGCTCTCCGTGCTGCTAAGCGCGCTCGCGCTCGTGCTGCTCGCGCCGCTCGACGTGCTCGCCGCAACCGCCGTCGTATTGCTCGCCGCCTCCGTGAGCGTCAGCAGAAGGCTAAGCTCGAGAAGCAGAAGAAGAACCGCGCTCCTGGTCCCGCTGCTCAGGCTGCTCAGGCTGCTCTCGCTGCTGGTGCCAACACTACCGCTCCTGCTCCCGTCGCTCAGACTCCCCCGGCTAACGGACAGGTTCCCACCCCCACTCCTACCGTCCCTTCCGCCGCTTACTAAATTCGCTTCGTTCATCATGACCACGATGATCGCAGTCTAGAGGAAATCTAAAGAGAAGCGAAAGAACCTACTGACGAGGAAAACAGCAGTAGGGAGAGGTCATGATATGATGTGAACAAGCGGTCGACTGACGGACTTATTGGGACGTTAAGGTTGAACGAATAAAATTGTTTCACGGTTTCAAAACATACCAGTGCTGCTGCAAACGGGAAGAGTGCTGCCAAGTTATTGAGGATAGGCAGGTGAGGTCAGAGTGCTAGTGCTGTGATAGTGCTGCAATTCCACCTATGGTCGCCTTGCGCATCGGTATCATTATTCTCACGCGATTACAGTGCGTGTCCAGTGCGTTCGAGGCCTGGACACCACACGGGCCAGAATTGCAGAATCGATGCATCAAGATTGATCGAATCTGTACAACATGTCAGAATCAAAATTGTCATATCCTGTGCTCGACGAGCAAGCCCAGATTACACGTAGCATTCAGCTAGCACTTGAAGAGGATATTGGCACGGGTGACATTACCAGTCTAGGTACGTAACATGCGTAATAGCCTACTTTTTTCCATTTTCTGCTCGTTACGTTTCTTGTGGTCATCTTACTAGCGTGATTCACTGGCAGACATTCATCGGTTTGAGTTGGACAACCACGCCCTGAGACAGTTTCTCTGCGGGAGACACGCCAATGGTCTGTGCCTGAGCGCACACAGAGTCCAGATCCTATGCGAGCTAGTCTCCGATTGACCGAAGGCCAGCCTACTCAGCACGTGTGTCTCGTCGAGAGCCATGCTACGGTGTACGGCATGACGTGATATGACACGACTCACACAATATTCTGTGCCTATCTGTTCCTCACCATCCCTTTCGTTTCGTACCTCCAGTCACGGTGGATCCCGAGCAGCAGGCCACCGGTCGATTCCTTGCCAAGTCTGACGGCATCGTGTCGGGCTTAGCTGTTGTAGAGCAGGTGTTTGCCATTGTGGGCAAAGGAAAGGTTACAGTGGAATGGACTGTCAAGGACGGAGACTTTGTCCGCAAAGGAACGGTGTTTGGACACGTTAAGGGACCTGCACAGTTGCTGCTCAATGGAGAGCGAGTTGCATTGAACTTCATTCAACGCATGTCAGGCATTGCCACCATGACTCGGAGATTCATGGATTGCAGGGTCAGTGGCTCCAAGTTGCAAATCCTCGATACACGCAAGACGGTTCCTGGCCTTCGCATGGTTGACAAACTTGCCGTACGTCACGGAGGAGGCACGAATCATCGTGTCGGCCTGTATGATATGATGATGATTAAGGATAATCACGTTACGGCTGCAGGTGGTATTACTCAGGCACTCCAAAAGACACGAAAATACTTCCAAGACCACCCAGATCAAACTGTTCCAGTCGAAATTGAAGTGCGTACTCTCGACGAAGTCAAGGAGCTAATCGCAGATGGAGCAAGCGGTGTGCAGCGCATTATGTTGGACAATATGGTCAGTTTCACAGAATCAGGTGAAGTTGACGCTTCCATGCTTCAGGAAGCCCTCGAACTCCTTAAGAGCGGGGGCTTGGGCCACATTGAGACTGAGGCATCGGGCAACATGAATCTGGACACCGTGCGTGCTGTATCCGCGTTCCCAGGGCTCACGTTTGTTTCGATCGGTGCCTTAACTCACTCCGTTACGGCCATGGACATTTCGCTTAAGATCAGATTGACCAATGAATAAGTCGCTCCAAAGTTAGTCTTCTCTGACATTTGCAGTCATGATGAGTTCTTTTCATATCTTGTGACAACTCATCTCAGAAGCCCACGCCATAAATGAGTTCTTGAGTGAATAAATTGTTGGTAACCTGCTCAAGTCGTGATTCATTCCGACAACAAGAGCATTAGAGCTTTAGAGTACGTAAGCAATGCTGGTGGATTAGATATCTGGCTCAGTCCCCCAGGTTGTGAGAATACAAACAGAAGCTTTATTTTGACACAGTCCATTTTACATGATGCACAGGTTTCCTTAGATGTGTAACTTGAGTCGGTGAGAAATGGGAGCACGACAGAACGGACAATGCTTCATAGACGCAGTCGCACACACATCACACAATACGTGACCGCATGGGTCCAATGCATAGGATCGGGGCAAGTCGTAGCAGATTGCACATGTCGTCACGTCCTTCAGTGCTTCAAGCTCTGATTCTAGATTAGAAATCTGTCGAAGCAACATTGAGTCGTTGGACTTACTGCTATTGCTGTTGCCCGACTTATTGTCATCATGCGAGCTGCTCTGAGAAGCCGCTGAGGTTTCAGCTGCATCTACATTCGTAGCAACTCGCTGGCCCACTTGCGGCACCTTCCGGCGAATACCACCGTACTTGTGCACCTTCTTGAATGGAACAACAATATCTGGATTGTACGGCTCATCCAGGATAGCCTGCATGACATTCTCAAATCTAGGAGTCGTGCGGCGCTGGTGCAGTCCATACATGACTTGGAGGATATGTGCTCGCTCAAAGCCGCACTGCATGACTTGAGGTAATGCCTCGGTATTGAATTCATAGACTTCTTCGTAATCTTCTTCATCATCGACTACGGCCAACTCCGTTGGACGGTCTTGGGGTTCTAGATCATCTACCGCCGTAACGGATTCTCCTCGCGGTGGCCGAATGCCCAGCAACGCACGAACAAGTGAAGGACGGAATGCCAGATCTGTCATGAGTGCGCGAACATCGTTGAATGTGAGGCAACGGTCATGGATAATTCGCTCTGCAGGGTCACCGTCAGTCTTCGCGTCAGCTGCGCTCGGGCTTACGTCCACCTCATCTACTGCCGAGGTCTTGGCACGTCCGTAGTGCTTCAAAATAAACGTTGCTCGTTCCTTTGGTGTCGTCATGTAAGGTAAGGGCACGGATCGCGTTGCAACCCCTGTAGCTGCAACCGCTTCTGCGGGAAGGGCAACGCTGCGGAAGTCACTGAGACACGATGAGCCATTATAGCCACCAATGATATACAGGTGCGAGCCCAACACACCCATTCCACCATACGCCCTAGGAAGGGGTGGTTCTGTTGAGGCGAGCTCAACCCAAGTCAGTTTCTCCAGATCGAATCTATACACACTACTGGAGTGTCGATCTGAAAAACCACCTTGGATGTAGAGGTAATTTCCATGCACAGCGGCACCCGCACCACACTTCCCCGTGGGTCGTGGACTCTTCATCTCGACCTTCTCCCAGTTGCCGGCCCGAAGGACGTACATTTCGTCATTGAAGCTCGTGTTCGACAGGCCCCCGTATACGTAGACCTGGTCATTATAGACAAACGAACAATGATACGCCATAGCATGTGGAAGCGGGTTCAGCTCCATCCATGTTAGGCTACCAGTGTCGAAGGCCCAGGCGTCCTGCAAGTATTCATAGCCCTCGCCACGACCACCCACCACTACGAGTTGATCCTTCAGAGCGACCATGCTGTGACCATGGCGCTTGGGCGGGGGAGAACGTGCCAGAATTCGAAGCCACTTGCGGTCAGCTGGATTGAACGCATACATCGCGTCGGGCATGGCTTCGGCCTGGCCGCCGAATATCCATAGTTTGTTCCTTGCGGCAGCTGCTGCATGCATGTGGATCGGCGGCGGTGGTTCCTCTTTGGACGAACCCGAGACTCTGTAGTCTAGTCGAACCCAGCCGGTATGAGGAGCCCAAGCGTACAAATCATTAAAACTCGTGTGTGACTTGGAGAAACCTCCAAACAGATACAACACGCCATTGAGAACAGTCTAGAGTTGGGTCATGGTGAATGGAATCCGAAGCGGGTAAGACGACTTAGGACTTGAACAGAGCCCGAGAAGCCTTCGAATAGATAAAACACATACAGGGCTAAAACCCTGCAGAGTCATACACTGAATCCGAATGCGACCCATGGAGAAAAGCGATGCTGCATCACGTACCAGTGAGATGTAAGTCCTGGCTGGTGGCTTGGCGCTGCCAGGTACGTAGTATACGGGGTTCCATGGGGGGAACTGCTGGATGGGGATGCTCATCTTGGCTGTAGGAAGGAACTACACAGCCTACGATGGTTTTCGAGCTGACTTTGAGCGTCACTCGCGAGATATTCGACTCCAAAGTTTGCTGCGCTTGGCGATCACCAGATGGCAAATCTTTCCAATTTAGCCGGATCCGGTTAAGTGTTAGCTGCTTGGGCCGGCCTCTGACTGCGTCAGACGATTTCAGACGTCGTCTCAGTCACGAGTCCGGACCCGGCTGCAAGCACTGCATTTGGTATACACTCGCCAGGACGTAGTCTTGCCGTGCGGAAAGGTATTATGACACAGAAGTGGGACATCATTGTATGATCTAACACGAACGTTCTGATCAAGGGTTGGCAATCTGAGCTAGGCTCAGAGCTTGGACTCGTACGTGCCCCAGTAGCCTAGCACAGTGTCATGATTAGCTCCGTAGACCTTTGTGAAAGTGCACACCAGATTAGGATCATTTCGGGCAACCTCTTGACCAACGCTGCCCAGAGTCTCACCCATTTCGACAGGACAGATGCGGTCTTCTGTTCCGTGAATGATGTGAACCTCGAGTCGAGTGGTACCAGTCCCTTGCTGCTGCTGTTGTGCATTTCTCCGCCTACGCTTTTCAAATAACGTTCGCAAATTGTGTGGGTTGTCAAAGGTGTTACGCAGCAAGAGACCCAAGAACGGGCTAGCGTAGTTGGTTAGCTTTCCCAGTCCCAGGAATAGGCACGCTGTTTCGCGGAGAGTTGTGAAGGGAGCCGATAGAATAATTTTGTTTAGCTCAAAGGCCGAGTGACCTGCTTGGTTCTTTGAGTCAGTCGCCTCCAGCTGCCGTGATTCGAGCGCGTTAGCAACGCCAAGTGCAGCTGCTGCACCAATCGAGTGACCGAACAGTGTAATCTGGATGGGTTGGGTAGTGGGCTGCGAGGCGTGCTTCGTGAGGTATTCCACCGCACGATCGATATAGACCATACTGTCTTGAATAATTGCATTCTCGCTAGGACTGCCACCGTTCTGGCCGTAGCCAGGGTAGTCGATCAAGAGATATGCCTCATTCTCGACCTTGCTTCCCGACTTGTGTTTCTCCCTTACATACTCGACATGGTTGCTGACCTCGTCGAGCCACTGCAGACCCGTCATAGCATTGCCGCCGAAGAACACTAGCAGTCTGTTGCACGGCTGGAACGACTGGGGTTGTTTAGTCTCATGATCGGATGACGAGTTCTGGGCCTGAGCCTTGTCCAGTGTCGGGGTCACCATGTATCCAAAGCGAAGGTTCCTTTGGGCCTCCGTTGGAGTCTGATCCGAGTGAATCGAAACGGATGTGTGTCCACTGTCTTCTTCGTCCTCTGCCGCACCGGCATAGATCTGCGGGTAGAGGTGAGCATAGAGCCACAGGGCCGAGATCGCGACCTGGGGGTCAGAGGGGATCTGGAGCAGGGCTCGGTTCTTCAGCGGCGGGGTAGCGTGGTGTCCAGGTCGGCCATCGAAGTAGAGCTGTCTCACAGCATCTGTAGTGGAAGCTGCCGTAGTGGGCGAGTACCTAGGCTTGATAAAGATCAGGTTGTCCTGAGCAAGATAAAGCGCGCCCAGTGTACTCAGCGCGATACCCGCTGAGAACACCAGCAGAGTGCGCGCATTTCGCATCATCCTCGTTTCTTCACTCTGTCTACCTTTGTTTCGGCTTCACGGCTCGCGTCTACCTACCGCAAGATCCACCACCTTAGACCGTATCCAGTCCGTCATTCAGTCATGGAATCCGGGCCAGGACGGATCAAAGTGTCACAAAAACTGTGCAGCGCGATTGCGAGCCAGGGCGGGCGTTGGGAGATAAAAGCGCGATGTAGATCGAGATACTATGCCGCGCTCTAGCACATACGCAAGTTTCATAATTTTCCTCGCTTTTCTGCGATCCCATGCACCGGCGAGAAGTATTCTGCATCGCCCCTTTTGAGACAAACCGAGCTGGCTGAAGTCCCACTTTGTGTTTGATTTCGAGGCATGTGGGGCGTGCGGCGTGCTGAGGATAATTTGTGTAGCATTGGCGTGGGGTGATATGTCCAATGAATCCATAGCTTTTAGCTTCTGCCCTGGTCAAGGCATGATTCAAGCATGATCTCGCTTTCATCTCACTCAAATCCATCCACCTATGCCATCCCACGTGCATTTGCATACGACGTGTGTGCGTGTACCTCGACAATGCAAGCCAGAACGACTCAGCCATGAGCAAGCGAGCGTCGTCAGCGACAGACGGCGGAGGAGGCGGAGGCAACAAAAAGGACCGAGATACTCGGGACAAGTCACAACCCAAGCTTCAGCAGGGACCCTCGCGGTCTGAGCAGGCACAGGAGCACGAGGCACGTGCCAGCACCAACGTGCCCAGGTATGATGCCCGTGTGGACGCCGAGCCCGACGCGGACGTGCATGCCTATGTCGATGTAGACGCTGACGCTGAGACCGATACAATCGGAGAGGGCGAGACCGACCTAGGTGCCACGACGACAGATGCTGAGTTGGAGGTGACACTGGGAGACTTGAATATTGGAGGAGCGGAAGCCGAGGGAGCAGCAGGCGGAGCACACGCTGGCAGGGCATCAAGATCCACCAGGACCACAATTGAGGACCTTGATCTGTACGGAAGTGATGCTACACATCTGAGTGCTGCTCAGATCCAAATGCAACAGCATCAGCAACAACGCCAGCAACAGCCACAGCAACGGCAGCCCGTCATTCCAACCCGGCGGTCGCTGTCGGTTACTCAGCCGGTTCAGTCTCCAGTGACTATGTCGGCATCATCGTCCTTATACCCGAGTCTTGGAGGTATGTCAACGGGTCTGGCTGGTACCGCTGCTGGACGACCTGAGACACTGGTTGTCAGATTCGCAGAAACTGGTAGCACAACCAGCTCAATCAAGACCTCGAGTACAGCCAACGCGTATCCCTCGAACACGCAGCAGCCAGGAGGCGACCTTGACGACGGTGCATCCCAAGGGTTGGACATGCACGTCAGTGGTTACTCGCAAAAATACTTCAAGAAGGCACGTCGTCCAGCGCACAGGCGACGAGTTCTCGGAGCTAGTACGTCGAGAGGAGAGTTCGCAGCCCGTTCTGCTCAGCTTGCAGGTATGATGGGCAGCTCTTTCCGCTCTGGAGGAGAGAGCTCAGACGACGAGGAAGAGGAGGGTGACTTCGAGCCCGAATGGAGATTCCGTGTGTCAGCTTCATGTACTTGCGATACGTATCTTTTGTCCGGCGTATACGGTGCCCTGCGCGACAAGAACACCATTGCACGTCTTCTTTTGTCGACAACTTCGTCCGCTCTTGTTGCACAGCGACAGCAACAGGGTATGAAGCGCACACAAACTAAGTCGGTCACTAGTACGACATCATCAATTGCCCCAGCTTCAGGTGTGGCTGCACAGATCACTTCAACAGGCCTAAACACTGGTAACACCTCAACTACCCCGACTACACAGAGTAAGAGCCTGACAACGACGGCTGCGGATGCATCTCAGACACAAGGTGATGCACAGTCTATCGATTCGGCGGATCCCCATGGTCTCTACTTCATCGACACTGATAGCATCACGATTGGTGCCCCACAGCCCTATGTTCCAGCTATGCCTGAGGGTTCGACTGGAACGCAGAACCCACTCACAAGTACCGGCTCCATTGCCGCATCACAAACCTCAGCAACGACCCAGGCCTTCCCAGCTCTTCCATCAAAGGCTGGTCGCTTAAGCATGGTCGCGACAGACCCCAATGCGCCACCTTTGCCCGCAAAGGCCTCCTTCATGTACTACGGATCGGACGTGCTCCATATGAAGCTGCGGACAGGTAACGATGTTTTGATGCAGAAGCATCTCTTTGTCTTCGAGTACGGATGTCTTGCGTTCTTTAACTTTACGGAGGAGGAGGAAGAATTCATCAAGTCAATTCTCGAGCCGTACCAGGAAGACACACTTCCCGAATCCGAGCGTGCGGTTGGTATGGAGGATATGACCTATGTTTATGGCCCAGTGTCTGCGGTTTCGAACGATACAATTACGTTATCTAGCTTCTCCTCGCTCGAGAAGCTGTCGGTTGCATTCGCAATGGCGCAGTGTGTCAAGCTCAACGTCTTCGAAGAGCGCATTGATGAGGAGATTGAGAAGAACCGAGAGCTACCTGAGTCTCTTGCAGCAAAGGGCTCTATCGGTTTGACACGAAATGAAATGGCGAAGAAGGTTGGTAAACTCTTCATTGAGCGCAACAACATCAACTTGCACGCCGATATCCTCGACGATCCAGAGTTCTTCTGGGAGCAGGATCGCTACAAGCACGTCTACGAACGACTTTTCAAATACCTCGAGCTGGGTAAACGTGTTAGTTTGCTTAATAAGCGCCTGGGTATCATGAAGGAGTTGTTTGATATGATTGCGGATCAGCTTGATAACCTCCATGCTGAAAAGCTTGAGTACATCGTTATTTATCTCATCGTTATCGAAGTCGTCGTTGCAGTCGGTTGGAACATTCTTGTTAAGGATATTCTCGGTTTCTTCCACCATTCTGAGTAATAGTCACAGCTCAAACTTGGTAGTATCTGTTACAACAGCAACAACAACCAATCTAGACAAGGATGCTAACGGCGGTATAGCAAGACGCGTGCCTACGCAATGTTCGTCCAATTCACATCTTTATGCAGTTATATTACTATGTCACTAGTGTTATCCCCCCGTTGGTTCTACGAATATCAATGAGATAAATAAATAGCTCCCTGCTTTAGTATGCGGTCGCAGACCAACAGGAGTCACTACGTAGCGAAGAGACGGGCAAATGTGGATTCAGGTCATTCATCATGTCATTGATTTTAGATGTGAAGTCTTACTCTGCCTTTGTCTCTGAAGTAGCGGCGGCAGCAGATGGAGTCAATGCCTTCTCGAGCAATGAGATCATGCGGGGCAGCATTGAGCGTGGGTTATCAAGGATGTCAGCCGCAAGCAAAGCGTTGTCGAAGACTTGCTCCACAACAAGCTTAGCAACGGCAGGGTCGGCATCCTTCGTCTGCATCAACTTGACAAAGATGGGGTGATCAGGATTGATCTCAAGCTTTTGACGGCTCAACGAGCTGTCCATCTCCAAGAAGCTGCCACCATCCATCATCTTGAGCATGCGCCGAGTAGCTGCACTTTCGTGGTCAACAACGATCGCAGGGTAGGAGGAAATACGCTTGGAAACCGTGACACTAGAAACCTTCTTACCCAAGACCTCCTTGATGTAGTTGATGAGGTCAGCGTGCTTAGTATTGTCCTCACTGCGTGCGTTGTCACTGCTGCTCTCTGCGGAGACGAGCTTGCGGTTGTTGTACTCACGAATGCTGTTCATGACGAAGTCATCAATACCGTGATAAAGGAAGAGAACCTCAGTACCAGCAGCCTTGAGACCTTCGAAATAAGGCGAGGTCTCTGCGAGGAAGCGGTTGGGAACGCAGAGATAGTAGATATTCTGCTGCGAGGGGGGCATGCGGGAAATGTAGTCATCGAGAGAAACGAGCTTACCCTTGGGTTCCATGGATGACTCGAAGCGCAAGAGCTTGGCAAGCTCGTTCTTGTGGGAGAAATCAGAGCAGACGCCCTCCTTAATAAACGTTGAGAACTCCTGGTACCACTTTGCATACTTCTCGGGGTCCTTGCGCTCTTCATCTAACAAGAACTTAATAATACGCTTCGTGAGCACTGAGGAGATGCGGGAGATGAGGAGTGAGTCCTGCATGTTCTCACGCGAGATGTTAAGAGGAACATCTTCGGAATCGACCACACCACGGATGAAGCGGAAGTAGTCAGGCAAGAGACCCTGGGCCTTGCTCTTGATGAGGACCTTACGGGAATACAAGGAAGTACCAGGCTCGGTACGACCAACACCAAACTTCTCCATGTGACGCTCAGGGAAGTAAAAGAGCGCGTTGATGTTGATAGGTGCATCGGTCTTGAAGTGCATGCGGTAGACAGGTGTATCATAGGCACCGGAGAAGTAGCGGTAGAACTCAAGGTGCTGATCCTCGGTGACCTCGTTCTTTGGAAGAGTCCAGATGGCCTGGATAGTGTTCAAGCGAGCACCGTTGAGGTAGATCGGGAAACCAACGAAGTTACTGTACTTCTGAATAATCTTGTCGACCTTGTTGGCAACCGAGAAGGAGGTAGCGTCATCCTTCAGGTGGATAATAATCTTGGTACCACGCTCGACGCCCTCAGCCTCCGAGATTTCGTACTCACCAGAGCCGTCAGACACCCAGTAGAAACCAGGCTTGTCACCATCTGCAGCCTTGGCAGAACGAGTGAAAACCTCGACCTTCTTGGCAACCATAAAGGAGGAGTAGAAACCAACACCGAATTGACCGATGATGTTGTCGCGGATGGCATCGGGGTCGTTGGCCTTTTCACGGACCCAAGCCTTGGAGCCGGAACGAGCGATGGTACCGAGCAGGCTCACCAAATCTTCGTCCGTCATACCAATACCAGTATCCTGAAGGGTGATCGTCTTGTTGACCTCATCGGTAAAGATGCGGACTTCAAGAGGCTTCTCACTCTCCAAGAGCTCGTCCTTCGTCTTGAGGTAGCGAGCCTTCTCCAGAGCATCGGAGGCGTTCGAGATCAGTTCTCGCAAGAAGACCTCACGATCTGTGTAAAGAGAGTTCGTCACAATGTCAAGCATCTGTCGCGTCTCGGTCTGGAATTGACGTGCCTTCTTTTCACCTACGACGCGTTCCTTGTTCTCCGCCACACGCAGGTCGTCGCGGATTTCGGCCTTGGGGGTGGCATCAGTGTCGGCCTCAAAGTTGTCATTGAAACCCTCAAAGTCCTTCAACTCCTCGGCGAGGTGAGACTCAGCCTCCTCGGGTGACATTTTCGAGACCTTTTCAATAGTGTCCTTCATCACATCTCCAGTCTTCTGCTCCACAAACTCGGCATCCTGAGCATTCGAAGTGGAGAAAAGCTTTGGGAGCTGAATATGTGCGGCTACGGGTGCGATGTGGCTAACACGCAGTGCTGGCTGCACACGTACGTGCGATGCAGCACGATTTAAGCGTGAAGCAGCGCGAGATAGCGTCGAGAGCGTGCGATACATTACTTGCGAAATACTACACTTCCGGACTTTCAGCAACGATTTTAGCCGTATCAGGCCAAAAGAGAAAGGTATTTTTATGCTCTCGGACTTCGGCGCACGAAGCTGATTCGTGGACCGGACTTTCCGCACAAAAAAATGCCGCTCGCACTCCGCAGCTCCGCGCGCACGGCGTACTTACTCCTTATCCTCGCAAGTACGTAGAGAAATGCAGCAGCGGCAGGATTCCTGCAGCGTCTCGTGCTGTAACGAAGCCTGCGCCTAGAGTGCTGTGACTGGCACGACAGCAGTGTTCGACAGACTTATCGGCGTATTTCACCACGAAGTGGCTTGGAGTTCATCTCGGTGTATCATTCTGAGTAGTCCGTAGATTTATTTGAACGGGCTACCCCCGAAGGGCAGACGCTTCTGAGATAGTTCGTGGGTCTAGGAGGGCTGCTAGGAAGGGCTGCTAGGAAGGGCTTCGGAAGGCGGTATGACATCTTCTTGTCAGCCAATGAAGTGGATTCTACTGGAATAAACGCAGCAACCCTGAACGTTACTCTCAGCATGGGAGGTCTTAGCCATCTCCCCGCGAGCGAACTGGACCGAGCGTGAATCCGTCCCATCTCCACATTTCTCAGTGGATTTCAGTTCATCTAAGCATACTTCTCCCATTCGTGTAACTCATTGGTGAGATCTGCACTCGAAGATCTGAGTGGATAGATACTGGTACGACCCACGGCCAATGGATATCCGCGAGTTTCAGTCCACAAATGAGTGGCGGATCGATGTAAACTACCCCATCAACCGCTACACCGTGTTTGACTATTTCAAAACCTCGCCGTTCTATGAACCTACATGCAACAATGAGATCGTACGCAACCGCCAACTCGACCGATCCGCGCTCGTAAACATGGTAGGGCTGGAATACGAGCTCGATCTCTCGGATGAAGTCGCTACACCAGGCGAAATCGGTTTCGTCATCCGCAAGCAGTATCGTGAGAGTCCAACTTCAACGCGCCTGTTGAGTCTATACTACGTCGTCGCAGTGAAGCTGGATGTAAACCAGGAGATTGGACGTTATGAACCCATATTGCCCGGTACGATTATCCCAATGCCCGACCTCAATGCTGTCATTTTGTTCAACATCAACGCGGCTACGTACTACCTGGAGCGAGCGATCACAGAACTCTCGTCGGCATTCAAGCCGTCCGCAACATCTGAGGCGCCACACGCGGGCGTTGCGAATTCCAACCTACCCGCTCTAACGCAACCCAGCTATCAATCTACCGCATCCGCCGCAGCTGCGGATGAACAAGACGTTCAAGATGCACTTCTCACGTTTGACCCCACCTCCGTGTTGCCTGAACTCCCCGAGTTACCTGAGGCCACTTCCACCCATGTCAAAGCCAAGCTGTTTGAGGATACGCTTGCAATCTTCCGTGAGTCGATTGAAGCGGACAAAAAGTGAGAGAATGACGTGGTTCTATTCTAGTTTACAAAAGGCCCTTTTCTCATTTCTTGATAAAGCCCAAAAGGGTTCCCTTCTTTTGGGTTGTTGAATTTGAGCTCAGGCTGGTTCCTCCATTCTTGTTGGTAGTTGTTGACTGTCGCTCCTTGTCCTTGATCTCGGCCCGGACGTCGTGGACGAGTGAGATCGGCTCCCAAGGCGATATACTAGCACGCTGAGAATTTGATACTAATGCTGATGTCGATGATGCGTTCTTCTCTGTGCTGTTATTGACCCCTTGTTCGGATGCGAAGTCTGCAGCCATGCCCACAGCCATTCCGAGTTCAGCCTTTGTCTCTGTCGGGCTGGAAATATCAGTGGAGTCCCTATTAATCGTTTCTGAACCTTCATTACCGCCACCACCGACATTCGATGCCTTCTCGACCGGACTCGGAGCGGGAGAAGAGGATGCGCCTGGTGCGTTCCTCTTCATGAAGAATCCGTGCAAACTCATCTGCTTTTTGTTGAACTTAGAGCTATACTTGGCACATAGTTTAGGTGCCTCCAGGTTCTTGGCGAGAGGCGGGATCTCAGCCGCCCAAAGCTCCTTAGCTTTAGCCTCCTCTTGTGGCACGCTCAGGATGGGTGGGCCAATAAGCAAAGCCTCATTGTCCGGTGTGATCCGAAGGTTTCTTCTGATGACATCGCGCTGAGCTAATGAAAATTCCGCTCGCACGGGACAGTGGTCCGACCCGTACATGCCCGTCAAAATCTCGAAGTTAAGAGCACGCTCCGCCATACCTTCTGTAGCCAGGATGTAATCGATTCGGAGACCTAGGTTGATGGGGCGATAGTTTTTCACAACGTTCCAGCAAGTATATGCATGTCTTGCCATCGGGCGCAGCGCGCGGAACACGTCGATCATTGGAACATCTCCGATGCTTGGTGGCTTTTCACCCGGAGGGCACTTTGCCGCATCTTGCTCCGCTTTTCTCTCAGCCTCTGTGAGTTCAGCTTGCCCCTCTCCCCCTTCGAGCGTGTCTGTATCGGTACTTAGATCTGCATCGCCCATGTTTTCGTAGTCCTCCTCCTCGAAGTCGTTGGCTGACACAGTATTGGAGTTGTCTCCGATTTGTTGCGCATCCGCTTCACTTTGGGCTACACCCAGATCCTGTTTTACACGCTTTACGATAGGTCCAGTCTGTGATGGCGACGCCCTTCGCTGTTGCTGATCAAACACAGCGCGGATATTCGGGAGTGAAGCTTTCGAAGAGCGTGTCGGCTTTCGACCACCTCCTCCGATATTGCTGCCAACTTCCAGGGCAGCCGCGCCTCGGCCTCGTTGCGGCGTGTTATCACGAAGCTGTTGATGCATTAAGCGCAGTGGCGCTTCGCGTTCTTCCGCTTCGTCACTGAAGAGGTCGTTCATTCTGTCCTCATAGCTAGGGTATGTTGGCGGGTTCGATGCACGCTGATCGGTTGTACCATATTGGATAGGAGAGTTTTTCTCTTCCAGGTACTGCTGACTAGGGGTACCATCCGGATTTAGACGGGGCTGGAGTTGGTACGTCCGCACCCATCTGCAAAAAAACCTACGCTCAACGTTCAAGAAAGCCGTGACACCTGCCCAACGCGATGGCAACCACAAGTCCTCCTCCCAATGTGCTATGTTCAGGTCGCCCACGACAATCACTTCTCGCGGTCGTGGGGGAGACTGTGGCTCCCCCAAGACGTTGATCTCACCCCGCCTGAGTGCCTTGATCCGCTCTAAGAACGCATTCAAGAAAGCTAGTTTATAACCCAGTCGATTATCGACATCACCCTAGAGTTGGAGGTCATGGAGAATTCATTGGACGAGGGTGTAAGTTTGCAGGCTTAGACTTGCATCACAATCATACCAAGAGCTCCCTACATGTTTTTTCTCTCATAATAGCCGAAGTGCCTCTTCGGCGTTGTACATTAGCTATTACCAACCATCCTCTCATGTAAATACACAATCGCACTTTACCTACCTTCTGTCCGTTTGGTACATAGACATTGAACAGCACGAACGAGTCATGATCCGTCATGATCACACGACCCTCCTGGTTGAACCTAGGGTCGCCAAAGCCTTCTTCAGCGTAGCGTGTAATGCCTTTCCGAGCAAATGTTACCACACCCGACCAGCCCTTGCGTTTCCTTGAACATGACCAGTACGAGTCGTACCCGTCCACAAGTGCAACCTTCGCATCGACGTCCTCGACGGAGCCCACTTTCGACTCCTGCAGGCAGATGATATCCGCTACAGGCGTGGGTCGGAAGAGGCGCGCAAAGACGCCATTGTTCACTAGAGCCCGGATACCATTGACATTCCACGAGAGGATGCGAATGGAGGAGCCTGAAGAGGTGGCAACGGTTTCCACTGCGCTGCTGACGCCACTTGTGTCCATGGCAACGGAGGCGGCGATGCCCTGTCCGCCCTCTGCAACGGGTGTGCTTGGATTCTGCATTTCCCGCGCAAACTCGAGATATGCCCGTCAGTACGTGGTGATCCAGCAAGCCGTGTACCGATCTGGACACTGTGCCGTATATTTTCAACACGTCTCTACTTGGACACAATATATTCTTCCCACCCTGCGCCACGCAACAGCGAGATCTCAGCAGTGCAGAGTTTGGTGAATTTTGGATTCAAAAGCAGCACAAAGGTATATCCGTGCACAAAGTGGGACCATGGAGGTGCGTGGCGCAAAACCGCTCTCTATGTGATGAATGCATGGCCTTCGAACCAACTATCGCTTTTCCGTAATTTTCACACGCGTACTACTGCTCACCCTCCCGTCACGTGTCCTCTGAACCGACCCAAATTCGGGTCAGAAATTCAGTGAGTGAGGCACGAGAAACGCGACGAATTTTGATTGAAACACGATATTGCATCATTGCAATGTCCAAAAAACTTATTGCGTTGTTTTTGTTGAGCGTGTTGGCGTGCAGTTTCGCACCCGCACTTGCGAAGCACTGTAGCGATAGTGTCCTTCGCGCAAGATATGCCTCTGAGATTGGCAAGACCGTCCGGGATATCCAGACAGTCATGATCCCCATGCGCGATGGCGTCAAGTTATCCACCACAATTGTCTTCCCCATGTCCAATGCCAAGACGTTCTCCACCGTGATCGACCGCTCGCCCTATGGTCACCAGGCAACCGAGCTGATTGCCGACGTGTTCCTCTTGATTGGATACGTCGCAGTCGGCCAGGACATGCGCGGTACCTGCGCTTCTGAGGGCAACTTCACCATCTGGAAGAGCGACTCGCATGATGGCTACGATACCATGGCATGGATTGCTGCCCAGTCCTGGAGTGATCAGCGAATCTACCAGGTTGGTGCTTCGGCCGATGGCGTGGCTTCGTACGTCATGACTAAGGACATGTCGCCCTACTTGAAGGCACAAACGGTCCTTGTCGCTACAGGTGCTGCTCATGGCACTCTCTACCCCGGTGGTGCTTTCCGTCAGGGTCTTTTGGAGGCTTGGCTTCGCGGTACGGTTCCTAACCAGGCCGAGGCACTCATTCGTGAGGTTCGTGCTAATGAGCGCCCCGGCCCTTGGTGGGATGCTTTGAACATGACAACCTCCGCAAGCAACATCACCTTCCCTACCGTGCACTGGGCAGGCTGGGATGATATCTTCATCGACGGCCAGCTCGAGGCATTCCAGCGATACCAGAAGGAGAGCGTTCCTGCAGTTCGCGGTCAGTCTTACCTTGTCGTGGATCCACTCGGTCACTGCCAGGCTGCAGCCAATCAGTATCCCAAGAACTTGATCCTTGGCCGTATTACCTTGCCCATCTCGCTCGCCTTCGCGCTCTTCCAGGGCACTCTTAAAGACAACGTTCCTCAGAATGCCAACAAGGTTACCTTCTACGTGATGGGTGCAAACGATATCTCGGCACCCGGCAACTACTGGACCTCTCTCCCTGACTGGCCTGCCTACAAGCCTGACCCGTGGTTTATGGCCAAGGGTGGTGCTCTCCTCACGAGCCCCGCTAACGGAGCTTCTGCCGGCAACGCTACCTACACGTTCGATCCTAAGAATCCTGTCCCTACTGTTGGTGGCAATAACCTTGAGATCGCCTGTGGTCCACTTGACCAGCGCAGCGTTGAGCAAGGCTCACGCTCTGATGTCTTGACTTTCACTTCCGATGAGTTCAAGAGCGCCTACTACATCACAGGTCCTGTTCATGCCCGACTCTTCGTTTCCACTACCGGTGTCGATACCGATTTCACTGCCAAGTTCACTGACGTCTACCCTGATGGTTCCTCTCACTTGCTTGGCGACGGTATTGTTCGTATGCGCTGGCGTGCCGGTGAGCGTGGTGGCTATGAGCCTCAGTTGGTTACCCCCAACAAGATCTATGAGGTCAATGTCTCGTTGCTTAACACCTCGTACGTCTTCGCGCCTGGCCACAAGCTCCGTGTTTCGATCAGCTCCTCGAATTACCCTCGCTTCCATGTGAACTACAACAATGGTGCCAGCGTAATTGAACAGGAGAACACCACCCCCGTTGTCGTTCAGAATACCTTGTACCTCTCTCCCAACTACCCATCGGCGCTCTACCTTCCTCGCGTCGATCCATCTCAGATTCCCGAGATGAAGTTCACTTCGATTCGCCCCAGCGAGACGCGTCGCAAGCGCAAGACCAGTGCTCGCAGCATTTTGAAGCGCTCCAAGCTCCAGCGCCTCCGGGAGAATCACGAGGACGAGGAGACCATTCCTCCATCTGAGATGACCATCTGCGATGTAGTCGCCAAGCGTCGTCACGGTAGCTACGAGTTCTTCGCGAACTTGCCTTCTAACAGCTTGTACTACGATTTGATGAAGGAGTGTGGATTCTAAGGGTGATAGTCCTAGCGTTGCATCCAATCCCAACACCCACCTTGATCAACTCGTACAGAAGAACGAGAAAACAAGCTGCATTGTCGATCGCTCTGCTGTCTATTGTTTTACCCTCTTTCGTCTCGATTGTTGTGGTTCGACCAGCCTGACCGCGCTCTGAGCGAAAGCCACTGTTAGTTGTCATCATTGTTGTCCTACACATACCTTTACCGAGCATGATGCTGCACGAACGGAATGTTGTTAATGTTTAACTTTGCATGAGTAACATTGTTTTTCAAAACACTGTTTTTCACCAACATTCGCCCTTCAACCCTTGTTGTCAACAAGGCTAGCTGGCCTGCATAGTTTTGTGATTTTTATGTTAAGTATTATGTAGGCTTGATCTTAAAGTGCAGTGAAATGAGCGAAAATACAAACGCCTTTAGATCCTGAACAAGGTAGTAGAACTTTTTCAGTGCTTCACGTTGGGGGTGTCGGTCGATCTCCAGCATCGTACCGATTTTTGACGTCTACATAGGGGTGTAAGGCGAAAATGGATAACAATTGCGAGTTAGTCAAAGGCGTGTGGAAGGGATATGGAGGAGCTGCTAGAGGGCGAGGCTCTCGCGAACCCCCGGAACCAACAGAGGAAGGTTCAACCACATATCTACGTACAACAAATGAAATATGCTCGCCATTGGAGACAATCTCCAGCTCCTGCGAGCCGTCGTCGCTAGGCATGGGCCACTCCGAGTCATCTTCTTGGATGATCTTGCTCTCATCGACGAGGTTCTTGAACTCTCGTACAACTTGAGGTTGGAGTAGTACCTCCTTGCGAATCAAACCGTCATTACGATAGCGTGTGTCGTTTGCGTAGCGCAATAGACCCGAGGGCTGGATCTCGAATTCGAGAAACTCGTGTCCGAATCGGCCACGGTGGCCCACGTAGTACCTCATATAGAACTCATCTCGGGAAGGAACGCTTGGTGCTTGGGTAGAGGAAGCATCGCCAGCATCCTCGGCTGGCTGCTGCTGTTCGACCTGGATCTCTTCAGTGCTCATGAGAGGCCCAGTTTTGTGTGATTCTGTGACTCAGCTGGGTGTCAGGTCCGAGTGATAGTCCACTACTCGAGACAGCACTCGGATAGATTCTTAGAGCGGAAGTAGGAACCTCGGATCTCGGCGACGCCTCGAGGGTTTGAGCAGGATACAATAGCTCCGGAGCGTTTAGTCCAGAGGTCTTAATGGAATGAGCGAGTTTGTTGGGTTACTCCTAGGCGGGGATACCACTCTTCGGATATTCCATCAATGTGGCACGGCTCGATTTCAAAAACTGCCTCAGGACAAGAATGACTCAGGCGGGGACTTGACCGTGGCACGAGCTATCGATCCTCCGTTGAGGCAAGGCGGTCGCGGGATAGAGGCCCCAGTACTGCGCCTAGCACATACTACTGGGTCTGGTCAAAGGCTATGATACTTTGTGCAATGGAGTTGGAGAACAAGTGGTGCTCCGAATTGGGTGCTCCCAAGCTGGACTGACTGGAAGTGTGCAATCCCATAGGCACTTTTCAGGAGTCCTTTCGGGCAGATCATGATCCATTTCGTCCGGCCAGTTCGGTTTGCGTGTGAAGGCCTCTAGGTTTTCCCAAGAGGTGAAGTGCATATGCCTGGTATCCTTGAGAGCTGCTTCTGAGAGTGGCTGGTGTTGGACGAAAGGTAGGTTGGATTTAGCCACATACGGCTAAATGTGGGGCCGGGTTTGGAACCCGTTTGGAACTTTTTTGGAACCTTTTTGGAACTTTTTTGGAACCTTTTGGAACCCCAGCTCGGCCGGTCCCAGGCTGCCCGAGAGCGAGCCGAGTGAAAGTGACGGAAAAATCGAGTAAAGTGGACTTGTTTTAAACACTCAATCACCATGGGTAAGGTACGTAGCGCGGTTGGATACCGCAATGCGATGATGAAGAACACAGTTCTGCATCGAATGCATATATTATCATGCTCATGACACTGTTATTACCATCGATACAGTGGCTTGAAATTCGACTTGCCTGAAAAGTCACTCAAGCCTCCGCTCTACACGCGTTTTGATGCGCTTGCCCACGATACAACGCCCGCTCATACCTGATGACCCCACCGTAATACTCTGTCATGTGTAGTGCTACCTCGTCCGAAACAAGACTGTCGCAACTCCTCGTCGTCCCTATGACCGCGAGCGTATGGACCGCGAGCTCCAGCTCATCGGCAAGTACGGTCTCAAGAGCAAGCGTGAGGTCTGGCGCGCTCAGCTCGCTCTTTCCCTTGTCCGTCGTAAGGCTCGTTCTCTCCTCGTCCTTGACGAGAAGGTACGTATACTTTTCTCGCAGTTGATTTGCGTGTGTGGCGCGGGGTCAGGATTCCCAGGCCTTTGCGGAGCCGCACCGCGATTTGCATGCTTTTCTGATATGTTTCTCTCCACATTGCACTGGATAGAAGGCCACTACAACGAAACACATGGCAGCGCAGTAACGAGGTGTTGAGGCTGCGGCACATTCGAAGTTCCAAAACCAAGCCGGAGAAGAGAGTTCATGGGTAGCCCTCAAGAACAAAAGTGCGCTGCGGACAGGTAACAGTGGTCCGCCGCATGCGGTAAACAGTTGTGTGGCACCCTGAACAAACGAGAATGCGAAAAAATGTCAGATAGAGTCAGAGCTAGCAACAACAAGCGCCAGTAGCACCAGGTTCAGACGTGGTATATGGAGATGGGAATGACGGAAGTTGGCGAAGGAAAAGGGGACCAGATCCTTTTCTACGAGCCGACCTCTTGTTTTCGTTCGTGCGTTAATCGACCAGTCTGGCGCGCTGTCCGTGACCATTCTCTTCACGATACTCTGCTACTCGTGTGTGGTTTCACTCTATATGACAAGGAGACAACTCGTTTCTTTATCCGAATGACTTGGAACTTCGAACGATGCCCAGAGCCCTGCGTTCCCCGTAACAGCGTGCCGTGACATGTAGAGCATTCGTTGTTGTGGCTTGCTCCAGATACACAGGAGGATGTGTGTTGACTTTCCCTCATCACTTGGTAACTTACTTCGGCCCACTTCCCCCCTCGTTTTACTTCTGGACAGGCTCCCAAGCGTATCTTCGAAGGTGCTGCTTTGATTCGCCGCCTTACTCGCTACGGTATTGTCCAGCCCGGCGTCAAGCTTGATCAGCTCCTTTCCCTCAGCGTTGAGGACTTCCTCAAGCGCCGTCTCCAGTCCCTCGTCACCTCGGCTAAGTCCATCCACGAGGCTCGCTGCCAGATCCGCCACGGTCACATCGCTGTTTGCGGTCGACCTGTCAATGTTCCTTCCTTCCTTGTCCGTGTTGACAACCAGGGTTTCATTGGCCACTCTCCTTGCTCGCCTTTCTCTGCTACTGGCCGCATGGGACGCCGTGCTCGCAAGACCTTCAAGGCTAACCAGTAAATTAGCCAGCTCACAAAAGATAGCACTACTTAATGGAGTGTCATAAACTAAAAGTCTCTTTATGTTGATCGTAATCCATGTGCGCATTTGAATGTTGTGTGGTTAAGCAGAGGACCCTGGTTTGAGCGTTACACACAATGTGGGATCCTGAGTCTAAAGTACTGAGCATATGTATTGTATGACAGTGGAGTAAAGTTTACAACCGTCTTAGAGTTGACTTCTTCACTGCCAGTGGAGCTCCTGCGATTGGAGCAGCGCCGGTTGAGACAGGCTTGATCGCCGTCTTGACTGGAACTGCAACGCTTACTGGCGCAGCAGCCTTGACGATGCTAGGAGCAGGCTTAGGAGCACTGGCATTGATGTTAGCATTTTGTGATTTGCTTTCAGATTCAGCGTCTTCTGAAGCTGCACTTGCACCCTTGGCATCAGCAGCTCCTGGGACAGCGGCATTGGCTGGCTTGGCGTGGATCTTGGTCATGAGTGCCACTCGTCGTGCATAGTCCTCGTAGTCCTCCTGCATGAGCTTGCCGGCCTCCTCATTCAAGGCGGACTCAGGGTTGGGGTTGATCAAGAGGCAGCGGATGACGAGCAGAACATGCTTGAGGCCGAGGTCAGGTGTCCAGTCCTTCTTCAGCGTGTTGACACAGATCTCACCCGATTTGGAAACGTTGGGATGGAAGATGCGGGTGAGAAAATAGCCCTTCGGGGGAGCGTTGGGGTACTGTGCACTGAGTTCGAGCTTGCATCGGAAGACGCCACCCTGGAAGGGAGTGTCCTCGGGACCATCAATGTCCGCGATCACGGTGGACAGATTGGTCATATCGTCCTGCATTACTAAGCGAATGCCTTCAGGTTGGTCTGCAAGGATCGCGCGAAGCTCCTTCATCACGCTGCGGGCAACTGCGGGTGGCAGACTGACTTCTTCACCGCTCTGTGGACGGTTAGATCAGGCGTTCCAGCGTTCAATGCGCAGGAGTTGTGGTGTCATGTCGCGGTAGACATGGCAACAAACATATTGGTGGAGAGGACGCGTGGCAGGAAGGGAGAGATTTTGGGATGAGTACATGAAATATGTTAGGCTAGACGGGGTGGTAATTGCTTGGCACACCGTGTCTTGTCCACATAATGCACAGAAACGTACCATTCTGCTAGGTTGTGCTTAAACGCGTGGGGTTGAAAGCTGCTCTTTCTGCGACGTTTCAGTTAGGGGATAGTTTGCAGCGAAAACAACCGACATGGGGTGAGAACCGGGAAGCAAAAAACGAGGATTCGTAGCATTCATAGCACGCAGGACTTAATGGTCCGACTTCCATGCAGCTGCACGTGCGGCACCCAGCACGGGCAGCGTTTTTCCATTCTGGATCACAGTCCTGGAATTCCTCTCCAGCTCCAACGGATACTGCGCTTTTCTCTGCGCCTACGCTGCTCCTCGGCAGCGGCGCCCCGCAGTGTGGATGCATATAGAGAGCACACAGGGCACTCTATATCTCCGTCAATTTGCACAGCGATCTGTCGCCGCTCTCTCCACCTCTCCTCGACTCGACTGCGTTGAGACTGCTCGGTTCACGCCAATTTTTTCGACCCCGTAAGAATCGGACGGAAGCAAGGTGTCTCCATCATTTGCATCTGATGCAGATCAGGTGGATATACGCAAGCGAGGCACCTGTACACCATGTGAGTGGCTGCTGCTGGTAGAGAGAGCATTGGGAGATGGCAAAGACACTGTCTGAGACTACATATTCTCAGTGAGATCCAGCGAAAATCGGTCGAGAGCGGAGATTGTGTCGCGCTGACGACAGGTCGGGCCTGTTTGCGAGACCCACTTTGTGTATGCACGGAACCACGGCTGCATCTGCTTACCTATACCACACCAAATGTTTCTTACTGCCAGCTCTAGGTGTGCATCGCTCTTACTCGAGGTAAGAGCGCTCAGAAGCCTTATCAAACCTCTACTCCAGGACCACTCGACTAGCAAACTCAGTCATATAGACGCTGTCTGGGTTCAATCATGAGCAGCTCGCAAGCCCACAACGTCCGCAACGCGCTCACCACGATTCTTGCAAACATCCAGAGCCTCGCGGCCAAGCACAACCGCACACATCCTATCAACCTGCTTGCCGTCAGCAAGACCAAGCCTGTTGACTCGATCAAGGAGGCATACGATGCTGGCCAGATCCACTTTGGCGAAAACTATGTCAATGAACTGCTTGAAAAGTACCAGCACTGCCCCGCTGACATCAAGTGGCACTTCATCGGCCACCTCCAAACGAATAAGGTCGCAAAGTTAGCCTGTGTCCCAAACCTTTACCAAGTAGAGTCAATTGACTCGCTGCGTCTCGCCGAGAAACTCTCGAACGCATGGAAGGCGTACGGTCCCAAGCCTACGAAGCCGCTTCGCGTCTGCGTTCAAGTCAACACGAGTCATGAGGCTTCAAAATCAGGCTGCCGTCCCGAAGAGTGCGTTGAACTAGTCAAGTCGATTCATGAGAAGTGCGACGGACTAAAAGTTGTGGGACTGATGACAATTGGCTCCCTTGATGAGAGTGTTCCTCCACGCGACTGTTTTTCAGTGTTGACACAGCTGAAGAAAGAGTTGGAGACTGCAGTACCATCCTTGTTCGAGGGAAAGTCTGGAGAGGATGCAGAGTCAAAGGATGCGGCCGAGCCGTTTGTCTTATCCATGGGCATGTCTGGTGACTACGAGGATGCCATTGCTTGTGGCAGCACACAGATCCGCATTGGCACTGCTATCTTCGGCGCCAGATCCTATGTCTCAAAGGGTGCTAAGGAAGAGGAGGCCGAACTGGCCGCGGCTGCCTCAGGAGCCTCTACTGAGGATGGTGGTGTGGAGGTAGGTAAACAGTAGTTTCGCTCACTCGCGTGTGTACGACTCCTGGTTTAATTGGATATCGCTCGGTAGATTATTAAAATGCTAGACTGGATTTATTCAACAACTGAAACCGAGGCGTAACTCTTGCTTGATGCTGTGATACATGCTGACATGAAGAAGGCCTTCGGCATAGACTAACATGGGGGAGAGGCGAAGGCGACAGCTTCTGTACTTGGTGACACGGCATCGAATACAGTAATTATGAATGCACCAAACTTAAACGAAAACACCAGCTGCTCCGTGTTTGGTCCACCTCGAGAGCTGACTCGAGCCAACATCATCGTCATCATCACTGTCATCGTCATCGTGATGGCCATGGGTAAGATCGTCATCATCATCATCATCATCATCATCATCATCATCGTCGTCGTCGTCGAGATCTTCGTCTTCATCATCGTCGTCTCGAGCAAAGCCACGACCTCGGGTGTGCGGCGCCATCTTGGCAAACGCAATTCGGTCTGCCTGGGTGATTTGGAAAATGCTGGGGCATTCAGTATAGCTCCTATGCCATTCGCGGTATCCTGGTGTGATGAGCGTAGTGTTTGTGGGTAGTGGCTCGGTGTCGTCCACATATCTCCAGAACACGAGAGGGAAATCTACAGCTGTGATCTCTGCTCGCCTTCCTCGAATTGTCAGTTGAATGCCGACCTGCAAGTCATCCACTGTGGCTGGTACTGGTTTGTAGAGTTCAGGGTCGTTGGGATCAACCTCACTTTCACTTTCGCTATCGGTCGCTGTTGCCTTCTTATCCTTCGTATGATGCTTGCCACTAGGAGTCTGCTTGGACTTGGTGTTGCTGCCGTCGGCACTACACCTACTGGACTCGGACTCTGAGTCTGAAGAGTGTGCTTTCGACGGGACACGCGGAGAGTCAGGATCAAAGACTGGATCTGGCACGTTACCGAAGGGCAAGAATGTGTTATTATCCTGGGTGACTGGAGTGAACTGAGGTTGGCTGGCCGAGGGCGCTACGGACGTGACGATGTCGCTGAAGGGGTCGGCAAAGGGATCAATATCTTGGGACTGGACTTCTGCGGGTGTCTCTACCTGTCCCTGGCTCGCTGCCGTGTTCTGACCCGCGCCAGACGCGCGCGTGTCAGCGATGGATGAGCTCGCGATCTCTGCGAATGGATCGTCGTCAAATGACGGATTGAACTCGTCACTTGACATGGTTTTTCGAGTGTTATAGGCGTTTTCAGATCTGTGTAATCGAATTAACTCGGTTCTATATCACCTCCGTTTATACCGTGTGAGGAAACCACGAGATAAAATCGATGTTTGAAACATGTCCTGAGCCCGAGATTTACGGGCACAGAAAAATTGGATGCAACTGAGCTTGGCCGCACACATAGACGGGATTTCAAGTCGTATGCGGCAGAGCAGGAGCGATTTGCTCACCGGTTGGCTGTATGTGGGCTGAGACTCCAGAATTCAGTAAGATACCGCATTTAATTGGCTCCTTGAGCAGCGGAACTTGACTACTCGCAGATCGGAGACTGGAAACGCACCAAGCAGTAGACGCCTCCAGTGTGTCGGGAGGGTGTTGGATGTATTCCAGTCGGCAGCGAGTAGGTCACATCCAAACGCATCTTCCCCAGTAGTATGTCGGAAAAACACTCTCGGGCTGGCTCCTAGCAAAGAGCCGAATTCGGAGGTCACAATGGTGTTAGCTCACTTTGTCACATATGTGAAAAGACGGTGAAGCAGCGGTCGGAGCATGAATCATTAACGCTTGCAGCCATCAACCCCCCAGGCTACACTCTAGGATATGTTTGCGAGGTCGGCTAAGCTCCTGCTCACCCTCGGATGTGCCACGGGTCTCGCAACGTCATTCGCTGTGAAATCCCAGTCTGCACGTCTGGGTGGATGCGCATACGCGGAGGATAGTACGGCTGCACCAGGCAGCGTCATTCAGACGGCCAACGTAGTTGCCCCGGTGCCGGCTCCGGAGAACTCATTGAATGCAACGCATGAACTTGTGCATGCTCAGGTAAGTCCAGGCATTCCAACTTGTAAGACGAATTGTCGTCCGTGTGATGTGTAGCTAGAATTCAATGGCACACGGTTCGTCTGAAGTACACTTCCCGAGTATAGCATACTTGACACATCCTAAATTCTACACTTGTGATACCACTCCCTCTAGATTGTGATGCGACACGGTGCGCGATCCACGTGCGGCATCATGCCTTGGGAAACGAAGGAGTCGTTTGCACGCGACTGGACCAAGTGCCATACCGGTGACCAAGACGTGAACGATCCAAATATGGTTCCATGTGAGCCTGGTCAGCTGACCGTCGAAGGCGAGAAAATGTGCCGTGAATTGGGAAAGAGGTTCAGAGCGGAGTACGGAAGTCTCGTGACGAGCGATTTCCTTGAGAGCTTCTCGACTGGTAAGGTGGATCCCTACACTACTGATGTTGGACGCACCAAATTATCGCTAAAGCGCGTGCTCGAAGGCATGTTCCCTGGTAGCACAATTCCTGATTCCCTCATCGAAAGCCGCGCGGTTCTCACGACTGGCACTGGGGTGGATACCGACTGCTGCTCAAACCTGGTTCGAAAGCATCACGAGGCTTCGCAAGAGGTCACCGCATCCCTTGCAACACACGCGGGCGTTGAGCAACTTGCGCAGGCGTTGGAGAAAGCATTTGGTGCTGACCCAAGACCTTACTGGGTTGGCATTGGTGACTGGGCTCACACTCGTACCTTCCACGGCCTTCCATTGCGCGATGATGTCCCAACGAAGTACCTACCTCTGATCGAGCATGCCGCATGGCGGCGTTTCAACCATCTTATGGGTGGACACTTCGACATTGTCCATTTCCGCGCTGGTCGACTTGTACATGAGCTCGTTAGCAATGCAACTGCAGCAGCAAAGGGATCCAAATCAGAGCCAACCCTGCGGATTTACAGTGGACATGACACTACCCTCTGTCCATTAGCAGGCGCACTTGGCATCCCACTCGTGTCATGGCCTCCTTTTTCTTCGCACATTGTCCTCGAGCTATGGAGAGAGCGGCCTGAGGCGCATGGGGATCAATTCCCTCGCCTGACTGCAGCACAAGAGGTCGAGCAGTCCAAAGAGATGATGCTAATTACTGATCCCAGAAGCAAACATCCTGACGTCATCCTTGAGTCCCCTGTAGATGGCACCAAACTGCCCCATATTCGTTCTGACCAGCCATCAAACAAGGTGTTCCATGATCCGCATATCGTTCGTATCCTTTTTAATGGCACACTCGTCAAAGCCATGCCGCTCTCCGTACTCGAGGAGTCTGTCAAGTTCTTCCGTATTCCGGACAATGAATCGTTTCAACAGCTATGCGGCGAATACGACCCCAACTTGAAAAAACCTGCTTGGTAAGTGATTTTGGCTAAGAATACATTTATTGCTCTCATGAATTGATCTTCTCTGACTAGCGCCTGAACGTGCCATCGCCACCGCCAGCAAGGGCATCAAAGCCTTGACCTGCAAGACTGGCGAAGCCACCTCCACCGCCTGAACCGCGCGAGCCAAATCGACTGCCAAACGATCCACCTGCCCCAGCGGCTGGAGGGCGCTGGCCGAATCTGCTAGGCGCTGCCCCTGCGGCTGCATTTGCGTTCGCTGGCTGGCCTTCCACTGCTTGGCTAGCAAGCTGGCCTTCCGCTGCTTGGCTAGCAGGCTGACCAAACAGGCTCGGTGCTCCTGGAGGCCTGAACTTCGACGATACCCCAGCCAACGACTTCGACTGACTGGCCTGAGTCGCGCTTTGAGCTATGTTAGCAAATGCGTTCCCAAGAGTAGGTCGGGACGCAAAGGTCACACGCGACGCAGGGGCTGCTGCAGGTTTGTTCTGCCCCCAGGCTAGCTTTTGACCTCCCCAACCGCCACTGCCGACGGGGGTTGCCGCAGCCGCGGCTCCTGCTGCTGCTGGTGTTGGCGGTGCGCCTTCAACACTACCTTGATCGCCTGCTTGTTTAAATCCGCCCGCAGATCTCAATTGGCCAAAAGAGAATGTGGTTTTTGGCTGGGATGGGGCTGAAGATAACCCAAGCAAAGCCCCCGAGGGTTTGGATGGACCAGCTGGCAATGACAATTCGCTAAAGTTCAACTCAGGGAGTGGGTCTGGACCGTGTGCCATGCTATCGAGCCGGCTCAGGGGTTCAGGCTGCATGCTTGGCAAAGAATCCTCATTCATACCTTCCTCGTTCTGAGAGCTTGCCCTTGCTTCAGCCTCAGCGCGTGCCTTGGCTTCAGCTTCCACTCGAGCCTTAGCTTCGCGCTCAGCCTCCGCTCGTGCCTTCGCCTCTGCCTCGGCTTTAGCCTTGGCTTCTGCTTCGGCCCTCGCCCTTGCTAGAGCTTCGGCTACAGCTTGCTGTTTAGCCTCTTCAGCTCGAGCCTTAGCCTCTGCTTCTGCTCGAGCTTTGGCCTCTGCCTCGTCTTTGAGTCGTGCCTCAACCTCAAGTCGGGCTCGAATTTCTGCTGCAGCAGCTTCGGCCTTCGCCTTAGCCTCCGCCTCAGCTCGTGCCTTCGCCTCTGCTTCAGCCCTTGCCGCCGCAAGTGCTCGTGCTTGAGCAGCTGCTTCCTCACGTGCCGATTGTTCCTGCTGAAGCTGTGCCCGAAGGGCCGCGAGTTCTGCAGCCATATTATTGATTTTCTCTCTGCTAGCGAGCTCGCTTTGTTCCAAATGCTTCAGCTTCCTCTCATACTCGGCCTGCAGGGCTGTGCGGGCATGGTGATCTGATGAAAGTGCTAGTTCTTCTTGAACTTGAGTGAGTTGGGATCGAAGTCGCTGGGTATCCTCTTCCATCTGTTGCATGGCGCGCCTAGCACGCTCCAATTCAGCCTCAAGTCGCGTGCGCTCCTCATGCTCAGCTTCGTACTGCTTCTTTAACTCTTGGCTAGTGACGGCTGACTCGTGAAGCAACTTGGAATGGGTAGTGCGGAGCTGTTCGTAATGCGACTTTAATTCGCTTGCCTCAGCTTGCTTTTCTCGCAAATGTGTTTCGATTTCAGTCAGCTTTGACTGCAAGACTGTCCTTTGATGTCGTTCCGTTCGGATTTGCGACGACAACTCATTGCGCTCCTCTGTGGCCAACACACCCAGCTCCACATTAACGGTGAAGTTTCCGGGAGGTTGTGAGCCCTTGGCTGCCGTTACGACAAGATCGGTCAGCTGTGCGAGGTTTTCACTAGCGTCTGGTTGGGCCTTTGCCATCGCAACCTGAAGCTCATTCATTACTGGGCTGGTAGATGCGACCTGACCAATGGGTGCTGACACCATGGCCATGGTTGTGTCCTTAGATGGCGACGTACTAACAGAGACGACATGAGTTGCAGTACCAGAGGCGCTCTCAGCACGCAGTTGCGTGACTAAAGCCGCTAAGTTTTCAATATCGGAATCTGATGCCCTAGGACCCGACTTAACGAGAGCCTCGATTTGGTTCACGACTCTACTGAGCAAGACAGCATGCGCCTCGTACCGGCTGCTAAGCAAGGCCCCCTCCAGGAGCGTGCGCATAGCGACCTTTGCGAAGGGAGACTTGATGTCATCCTTATCCTCTCGTTCTCTTGAATATGAGTCTGACTCCTCGGGGCTCATAGGATGAGTGTGGCGCTTGCCCAAATGACGTAGAGGCGTTGCAAACAGATTGGGAGAGCGAAGGGTTACGCGACCAGATAGACTTGCATCTGGAATGGCTTCAGTCTTGGTTTTCACCGCGGTTGGTGATGCTTCGGGAGCTGGTGAGGGAGCAAGTGCTGATTGGGCCTGATTTGGTGAGGCAAAGACTGCACCTCGCAATCGCCGGGGATTGCCATACTGTGGGCGTTGGGCAAGACGCTGTACCAGGCGTTGAGCACTACTCGTTTTAGCCAGAGCCGAGAATGATGTCGTATTGGTCAGGGCGACTGAGCCGGAAAAGCTTGCTGGAGGAATAAAGACACTGGTCGATTCTTGAGGTGACTGGGATGTGTGGTCGTCCGAGCTCGACGCCGTCAAAGCGGCTGCTTCACGCTCCGAAGTAGTGCCGCTCAGGGCTGAGAGTTCCATCTCAAGTTCCTCTTCAAACTGAGTAATTGTTGATAGATCTGCATTGAGGGCCCTTAGCACAGATTCTGTGGGCCTTAAAGGTGCCTGGGTCTTTAGTTTGTCGGGGACGAGCAGGGCACCGAATCGCTTATCATCTGGTTGCGGGTCAAATGTCAGACTTTCAGGGAGTTGGCCGGATCCTTCAGCAAGTGTGGCGCGGCACAACGCTGTCTCCATACGTTGAGTCGCTTCAACCGCTCGAATCGAACTCTGAATACCTTCAAGCTTCCGTTCCAGCGTAGCGATTTTGCGCTTAAGGATGTCGGCAATTCGTGCCGTGTGCGGATCAAGTGGTGCTTGCACGATGAGCTTTTCAAGGAGCGGCACGGCAGGCTCGCCTGCCTTGCGATCAGCACTTGAGAGATATGGCTGCGCTGATTCGAGGGCTTCACGTGCGGCCAGAAGGCTAGCACGTTGCTTGAGTTTCGCCTCTTTATCGGCCCACTCCGAACGTGCATAGGCCATCTGGGATGTTGCGCTCTCCGCGTCTTGGTACAATTTGGTCGTCGCCGAATTGACCCTTGCAAGAGTTTCGACTAGAGTGTCAATCCGAGCACGTCGTCTGAGCACATCACTGGCTGAATGGGACAAGAAGGCTGAGATACGGCTTGAATTAGTAACGGCAAGAGCACGCGTGTGCTTGATCTCCGCTGCGATCGTTGCAAGAGACGAAAGGAGGTGGAGGTCACCACGAACCCTGGTTTCGAGTTTGATTGCTTCAGTCTCAGATGTCGCTGCTGCTCCTGCATTGGAACTCGGATCGTTGCTTGTAGCAGCTTTGGCTGCAGATGCAGCTGATGAAGTCAGCGCAGAGAATCCAGTTGCACTTGACTCTTCTTGTGCAACTTTGGCTGCGATGGCAGGATGCTCGCCCGCCAATTTGGCCCGAGCACTGATAAAGTCATTGACATCTGGTGCGACGCGCATGGACTTCGCAATTGGCTTCGACTCCTTTGACTCCTTCGCGGGGAGCGCTGGTGGTGTTTGCTTCTGTGCCCATTCTTGGTGGAACTTCAGCGCGGCTTCAGTTTCGCTCCTAAACTTCTCAACTTGCTGTTCTGCAAGTCCTGAATAAATCGCGATCAACCTTGCATGACAATCTTCAGTCGTTTTGTTTGCTTGCTCACGAAGGACTTCATCCACCGCAGTCGTGACTTTCCGCTCAGCGACTGCACTGGCCAGGAGCGCCTCAGACACAAGGGCCGAACTGGCACTGTCGACAGCAACAGGAAGACCAGCGACTGAACTAGGACCCGATTGGTCCATGAGCAGAAGTTCATCGGCGATTTCACCCCCTTGACTCTTTAACTTCGTGATCTCGTGGTTGAGATTGACGAGTGCCATTCCCCGTTCTAACTCAAATCGCTTTGATTCCAGAATCTCCTCAGCCTCTGCAGCCTTACGTGCGAGTGTTGCTGCCTTAGCGATGGGTACGTAAAGCGCAGGTGGGACAGACGCTCTTGATGGTTCCGGCTCACTCTCACCCGATGCAGGGACTACTGCTGTGGCTGCCGCACTGGGGTCGCGTAGCATACTTGAACTCACTATCGTTGCAGCCTGGGCGGCAGCGCTTGTCTTTAACGAAGGGAAGGTGGAAGCTAGTGTAGACGACTCAGGAGCCGTGTTGGCATCTGCATCAAAATCGAGTCCAAGGATGGCCTTGGCTGCTTCTGCAGCTGAACGCTCAGCCTCGCTGGCCTTTGCTTTTGCTTCTCCCTCCCTGCGCCTTGCTTCCTCCTCCCGAGCACGCTGTTCTTCCTCCTCTTTGCGTTTTCGTTCCAACTCAGCCGCTGCGCGAGCTGCAGCCTCAGCCTCTGCACGGGCCTTTTCCTCCGCCTCGGCTTGCAACTTCTTCAAGAGACCTTGGGGCGGGAACTGTTCCAAGTGCGAAGGTACCGCTGGGGGGAGTGCATACAGTCCACTAGCGGATAGCAGTGTTTGAGCTAGGCATTCGCTGGCCTGCGCTTTTACGTCGTCAAGGTCCTGTACAGCGGTCGGCCACTCGAGTGGCTTCCGCATGCATTTGTGAGGTAGTCGGTAATCCTGCACAACATATTGAAAGCATGAAATCTTAGACTCAGAAGTAAGGACGAGTAGAACTGGTGCAGGATATTGTCGACGACGAGGGTCTGCAAAGACTTCATCATTTTCACCTGCAGGGAGAAGACCTGCCTTTTCCGAGATCTCCGTTGGGCACACCGTGTTGGTCACATCAAATGCAATTCCGATTGGATACATAGCCTCCATATCACGGCCTTCGAGACGTGGTTGAGAAGCTTCCTCAAGCGACCAAACTCGGAATCGGCTCTCGGCTGTGCGACCCTCCCCGCAGTCCCATGCATCCTGGGACGCCATCGTTGTAACGACTTCCGGTGGATCTGGGCCAACCAGCTCGAGGGCGTCAGCAGTCGATGACGCTAGGACCAGTTGCGGCCAGGAAGGTGCTGCACGGATACCAATTATTCTGGGGACTCGTCGGCAGAACATATCCTCCAGCGAATCAGGTACCTCTCGTCCATACGATGCGAGTCGGTAGAAGCGTCGTCGAACGGCAGCGGGGAGCCAGCTGCTTTCCTTTGCAGCAGAGTTATATGACGAAAACTGTTCAGAAAAGACATCCTCGAGGTAGGTCAAGTGCTTGTCATCCGGAACACCACCTTCATCATCGATTCCGGAAGAGTCCCAAATATAGTTCGCAATACAGTATCCGCCGTCCACGTCCTCGGCTGTCGCAGACAATGGAACGTGCACTCCGACCATCAATCGCGACTGTGCCGCTGCGGTATCTCCAGCTCCTCGTGTGAGTGGTACGAGCGTGTAGATTTCCGCAAGATCTGCATCAGCGTCGTCAGATAGATCAGAGGGGAGAGGTACGGGCTCTGAACTGACTGCTTCATCCTCAAAAGGAATCGGATCGAAACCAGCTAGCGTAAAAGATCGAAGAATGCGGTCACGACTACCTGTCCAAAGTACATACTCCTTCAACTCTTGCTCAAAGATCGCCGAGAAATCTTCGTGATTCTTTGGACTGATCACATCAAGTGATGCGGGAGATACGACACAGATGGCAGTGACAGGAGATGGGAGCCTTGATTCAGCATGAACAACTGGAATCTTGTGTCGTTTGGCGTAACGCTCTACAGTCTCCGCTTCAGATTCACCTGAGATAATGACCTTCTCAGCGCACAGCCAATAGGGAGGCGCATCGGGACCGTCCTCTGGGTCGGATTGCGAACATCTGTACTGAATCAGATTTCCACATGTGGTGAGAACCACAAGTAGAAGCAGCCCTGGTGTTGGTACCGTAAGGACATCGCGAATGGAGAATGGGAACTTGGTTGACGCCAGCACGATGGTTCCCGCGTCTGAATCGGCAAGCAACGCAGGAACAGAGAGAAGATAGAGCCGGTTAGTTGCTGCGACCACCAGAACATCGTCCCTCTTGCCTACTAGCTCACAGTGGAAAACCAGATCTGCGCGGTCGTCATCATCTGTTTTAGCATCATCCGCATCCTCATCCTTATACTCATCATCGCTCCTATGAAGCGTCTCAGTGACTAAAGGGTCAGGGATAGTTTTTCGGATGATGGGGATTTGGATAGGGAAGGATTTGGTCGCATCTAAGGTTGCTCCGCGGAAGCTACTAAGGGCATCTGCTGTCTTGAAGATGACAATCTGGCCATCCGGCGATACAACAAAGGCTGCACCGTACACGTTGGAGACTGCAATCAGCGACTTGGTGTTGGGATGGAGTGTGCGTTCGTATCCAGAGCTATCAACATTGCTCGCCTCCTCACCGTTAGGTCGCTCCTTATGCGATATGCTCGTGTCAATTATGAGGTTTCCGATGAATTTGCAGTGATGTGTGCTCACATCCACTTTCGACACAGCCTCCATCGTGACGTACAAGCAAACGGCTCGTCGCGCCGCTTCAGCTGGTGCTGTCTATTGGTCTTTTTTCGTAAGATCTACAGAAGGTTCAAACAAATCACCAGTACAGTACAGACGAGGTATTGATTTACGTCAAACAGGACAGGGTAGTAGGCGATTCCACAATCAGATCGCCTGAGATGCAAGGGATGCAACGCTCACCTACGATCTCCTCTCTCTCCTCTTCTCACTGGGTGTGTTTCTCGCGAGGCGAGGGGAGCGCGAGATCGATGGGTCCTGCCTAGAGTGCAAGGAGGTGGCATACAATACTATGCGTAAGCACGTATCTAAACTGTTGAGCTGGCGCTCAAAGCGCACGGCTCTCAGGTTGGTTCAACTGACCGCTTTCAGATAGCGAGCCGTTGGAAGAGGAATTCGTGCCAGGCCCGCACGCCAGTCCCAGAGATATGCAAGTATTTGTTACTAACAGACAAAGCTCTAGGTGAGTCTCGAGGTATGTGGTGATATATATCACCCACTCGCCCAGAATCGTACTCGAAACAATCTTGGACCGATCGCGATTTGAGCCCCGAGCGTGGAGGATGTACGCAGAATGTTGCGAGAGTCGCAGAAAGTTGCGAGTTTGCCCCCTCGGAGTGGGAATCCGGACCACGCAACCTTCACGGATAGGAAGTGTTATGCTCGAATGCGGGCAAGATCTGGGTGTGGAAGGTGTAGATTCTAGTTGAATATTGCAAGGTGTGTATTTTCTCTAAACGAGATCCCCCAGTCCTTTGCCCACCTGTCGTAGACAGCAGCAAACATGAGTGAAGAGAGACAGGCTGAGCACTGCTTTCGCTGCGGATCTTGAGGCTCACCAGGGGAAGACCTGCTCAGGACACGGACTCCCATCGTTTCGGTAGGGTGTTTCGTCTGATCCTTCTGTGTCTGGGGTGGTAGGCCAGACAAATCCTGCAATTCAGCCCTTTGGGTAGGTGCGAGGAGAGGCCCTACAAATGGCGCTCCCACAGAATATGCATGTGCGAACGCGCTGATTGACCGGAATCCACTCGTACTCCATGTATAGGTACCTCGAGAGTCCATCTCAAGTCCAGGATTGTTTGGACTATCGTCAAGACTCGCGAGCAAACAGTCTAGTCCAAGTCGGTCAGACAGGAACCAAGAATACGACACAATGTCCAAGGCTAAGAAGGGAAACCAATCTCAGCAGGCCGGCAAGGGCGGCAACAAGGGCAAGAAGGGTGGTGACGATGATGACCTTGAGTTGCTGAGGGATTTCGAGAAGAAGGTCGAGATTAGCGAGAAGAAGGCAGCGGCCGAGGCTGAGGCTCGTCTCGCTGCTGAGGCCGAAGCAGCGAAGAAAAGGAAGAAGGAGACCCCTATCCCGGCTGCACAATTGAAGGATGTGAGTCAGGAGCCATGCACGGCACGGGGCCTTTTCAAGCGAGGTAAGACTGCTGATGAAGCATCGGCTGCGGTTGCTGCTCTTGGAGAGGCCCTCGCAGAAGAGGGCAAGGCACCTGTGAAGCAAACTTCCCCTCCAACCATCCCCGTTGCGCAACTCTTCAAGGATAAGATTTTCCCTGCAGGCGAAGTAATTGAGATGAACAGCACCACCGCCCGAACAACGCCTGGTGAGCTCCGCGCTCAAGCTAACGTTATCGACGACACGATCCTGAATGAAGTTCGCGAGGCTGCTGAAGTTCACCGCCAATGCCGTCTTGACCTTCAACGCTTTATCAAGCCTGGTGTGTCGCTTCTTGACATTGCAGAGCGCTTGGAACGAAGCACCAAGACCCTTCTTGGTGCGACTGGTTCACTAGAGCGTGGGTGGGGTTTCCCAACTGGTTTGAGTCTGAATCACTGCGCTGCTCACTACTCCCCGAACCCTGGCGACCGCACTGTTGTTGGAGAGAATGATGTCCTCAAGGTTGATTTTGGTACGCATATCAATGGTCGCATCATCGACTGCGCATTCACGGTTCATTTCAATCCCGTTTATGATAACCTCGTTCAGGCCATCCAAGAAGCCACTGAAACTGGTCTCCGCGTTGCCGGTGTTGACATGCGTCTTGGCGATATCGGCGGTGCAATTAACGAAGTCATGGAGTCTTACGAAGTCGAAATTCGAGGTCGTACATACCCTGTCAAGGCCCTTCGTAATCTCAACGGTCACGACATCAAGCCGTACCGAATCCACGGCGGCAAGTCGGTGCCACTCTACAACAATCACGATCAAACGAAGATGGAGGAGAATGAGTTCTTCGCAATTGAAACCTTCGGTTCCATTGCAGGTCGAGGCCTTGTTACCGAGGACATGGGCGAGATTTCTCACTACATGCAGGACTTCCGACATCCTGGCGTATGCCCGAGCTCAGTTTCAGCCAAGGCTAAGAGCCTGTTCAATACCATCAATGCCAGGTTCGGTACCCTTGCCTTCTGCCGTCGATGGCTTGAGGATGAAGTCGGTGCCACTTACAGCCTGCCACTTAAACAGTTGGTGGATGCAGGAGTGATCAACCCTTGCCCTGCTCTGAACGAGATTCGCGGTGCCTACACTGCACAGTTCGAGCACACAATCTTGATTCGCGACGGATCCAAGGAGATCATCTCGCGTGGTTTCGATTACTAAGCATCTGGCACAGTTCTTCCTCTGCTCGGTACGATGCATGTACTAATAAATGTCTGTACGTACGTTATCCCTATTTCTATGGAGCCCTTCTGACCTTAGATTACACTCTACACGGCATCCGAGGATTGACACTAGAACAGCAGTCATGCAGCGCAGAGCAACGAGTGGTGCATAGAACTGGCATACGCACAGACACCGACTCCAGTGGTGAGTTGGCGCCAGGGTTCGAGGTCCCGTAATCCAGAATATGAAGAAGAGACAGGCGCAGCCATGTTGCAGGCCACCTCCCGTTTGTTGTAGTTGGATTGAGTCGTGTGGGATCGCGTGGCGGTGAAGCGCGGGCATGCACTGCTAAGTATACGTTTTCAAGTCCTCGAATCGGTTCACTCCGACTCGAGGACCCTGCCTTCGGCACCGTATACCGATCCGGTGGCAGTACACTGCCTAGCACACGGCCGGTGTGGTCCCGACGATTATTCCACCCTTTCAGGAGTTCCGCGTGGGGTAGAGGGGTGACCTCAGAAACGCGGCGGGGTGCGGGCCGGTTGTGCCTCCAGCGGCTATGTTGCTTCCCCTCTGCCCACTGCATGCTTCACTCAGGCATCTCACCGAGATGAGAGACATGAGTGAGTCGAGCAGTAAGGAAGAAGATCACGACATTGCCGAGAGTGTGTGCACAAGAGGAGCCGTAAATCATCTCTTCCGGGCAGTGCATTCCCACTATTTATTGCTAAATACACACGATCCGGGGCACGACGAGTCGAAACTATTAGGGTTATTACACTAATGTTGCGGCTGATTCTTGCTCAGACGGATATCCTGCGCTCACGATGCCGTGTGTGCTGGGCAGTGATCTAACTGCAGGTGTTTGTCCAGGCGTTGGAAAACCCAGGTATATGTCTCTTTACGCGCTGCACTAACTGCCGCGAGAGATACACCCTGCGAAATCACCACTCCACACGCACCTTCGCAACCGGAGGTGCTGGAATATGCTGGGAATTTGAATTGACAACACTTTTTACACAGCGTGTTCGCGCACTTGCGGTGTGTGCGAGGGTCTGAAACCCATTCAGACCAGTGTAAAGGTGTGTAGATTACCGTTTACCGAGTTTAGATTGCGGGGAACTACCGCATCTTGCTTAAAAAGTGGCCCCCGAAAACCAAACCCGTAGGGCCTAGGCTTGCTCGGCCCGTTTCCATCCGCGTCTGGGAGCCACAGAGGAGCGCAAGCCGATTTATTTGCAAGGCACAGGGCTGGACGCCCGCGACGCACACTCCTGGTACAGAACCGTCTCACCATGGGCTGTGGAGCTTCCAGTCTGGACCCCGTCGCGGTCGACGCTCGAGCAATTCAAGCAGATGCTGGCAGCGAAGAGATCCGGCATCGACCAGATGAACGGCCGGACCATGAACCACGTGAGGACGTATCACAGAGTAGTAATTCGGACCGAAGCCTGCCCGGGGATGACTCAGAACTGAGCTCAACCGAGGATGAGGACTCGAGGCCAGAGGGAGTGGCTGAGCAGTTAGATCGCGATGGCGATGCACATGATAGTCGAGACCGCCGAGGTAGGGCTCATCGGCGGCGTAATGGCAGCCGGCAGCGGGTCTCACGATCACGCGGGCAGGAACTGGAAGCAGAAACGCAGGACTGGTTGAAGAACTTGGATCCAACTGATGTGGGAGGAATGCCAAGCACACCAGTTGGCAGAGCGAGAGACCGATTCAAATACTTCTGTCCATTTTGCTTTCACTACTTTACGAGCATGTACCGTTCAACATGCTGCAACAACTATTGCTGTGTAGCATGTGCTGTATTACACGTTCACCACAAAACCGGTATCTGGTCTTGCACCGTTGAGAAACTGCCATCGGAACATCTTCAACAAGTTGCACGAGAGCCTTTCCGAGCAGAAACGCCTTCACATTCGGGACATCTCAGAAATGCAGCAGATGTACTGGGCGGCACCGCGGCACCCGTGGAAACTGCCGAATCTTATGATCTGAAACCTCAGCTCCGTCTCAAAGTGACCGAAGAGGTCCTCTCTACGACTTGTCCGTTCTGCAATTCCACTCCATTTTCATTTGCACCCGTGCTCGAAGAGGACAAGGTGAAAAGCTACGTCGATTCGCCCACTACGGCTGCACTCCTGGCGAGGGCGTCGATAAATCAGAATGGCTTCAGCCAAGACCAGAAGCATTCGCACTCAACCCCTCAACACTCATCTCTACCCTCATTTGCACTGGCGGGCGCCAGCTTTAGTAATGAGGATGGCTCTCCTGTTATGTCAGCTGTGGAGGCCCTCAAGCAGGGCGAGCAATTGAGTTGTGATTTAACATCCTTGATATCTCCACCCCCTTTCTCGTCCTCTCCCATCCAAGCATCCCGAAGCCCGATAAACGAACGGCATCTTCCTCCCCCCAATGTACATAGCGCCAACACTCCCCACTTCCTCAACTCTGGTGATAACGATAGCCGTAGCAATCTTCATTCTTGCGACAACCACGCTCCCCCTGGTTTAGAATCTCCGAATCAGATGGGGAATGCAACGCCTCCACCAAGTCTATCAAGGGCTGAGTTACATAGCCGAGAAGGCTTGGTTGCCATGGCGATTGCTGATGTTACCAACCCACGCCGACGAAACGAACCACCCTTACATGAGAGTTTGAACTGGCCTCCCCCCAGTGCCCGACGACGCTTGCTAGAAAGTCGAGGGACAATAAGATCTGCACTTGATTCGGAAGCTGAGCAAGAGAGGAGTAGATTCGGTGCTACTGGCGAATTGCCTGAACGAAATGACGATAACTCCGTGCCTCCAACTTCTCGGATTGTTCGTATCTTGCGATTTGACTCGCGACCAGGGTCGAGAGGGCCTGATGATCAGTCAACCGGGCTCAACCTTGGTCCTTTCCCAGCTTCAGATGTGTATATAGCTTCTGGCGTTGTCCGTCAGTCCCCTCAGTCTGTTGAATAGTTGTCATTTCTGTACGTCGAGTAGCACTCCACGCAGCCGGAATTTTCAGATTTCGTGATTGTTCTCAGGTCGCCAGCGTCTTCCTCACGTGACCTTCCTGTCTCGGCTCTTCGCCAAATTCATTGGTTAAACTTACAAGTTCATTGTAAACTATACGTGACTTGTCTGTATTGTAACTCCCACATCGCATGCATAAATGTGTTATTAATCAAGTCTTCACTATCTATATATCATCCGATGTGTGGTCCCGCGTCGACGTGGTTGTCGCTGACTGCTTGTCTCCTGGTGCGGCAGTATTATGACGAGCATGACCAGCAACCTCATTCAACCAGGCAGCAAACGCCTCGGCATGATTGCGTTTGGCCTGTTTCTTATCAGAAAGCGCAAGTAGTCGGGTTTCAAGGGAAGCATCCAAGGGTCGTTCCTTCAATGGCTTATGGTTACCAAGCTCAAAGTAAGGGAAGTTCTGGACAGAAGGGTATTGAGCGAGTTCTTGGAGCGTAAGCTGAGTGCGACGCCCTGCTTGCTTGTAGCACAGATTGGGTTCTAGCTGTGCACATGTTGCTGCATATGCAACCAAGAGCGGGAAATCTTGTGGAACATATGGATGAAATGTTGGTGAAACGCGCCCCAAGAGTCGTCTTTGACGCTCCAGCTTGTACAGTTTGCCTTGCTTGTCCAGCTGCGCAACCATTGCTGTGATTGCAGATGAAGCACGGTTGCCAGGCATGTAGTAGCGGCGAGAGGATCCTTCATCATGTTCATCATCGTCAATTGCTTGCTGGGCCTCGTCAAGCGTATGTTCGATCTCGGTCATGGCATCCTCCGCTGATGTGCTGTTGGGATCCGTTGTTTGTTTTGCCGCCGCAAGCACGTCTGGGAAGCATTCGTATGTGTAAAGTGGACTTCGGCACATTCCGGGATGGGGCACCGTTTGAATGATCTCCAGCGGCCGAGCATGAGTTCGGCTGCCAATACTGCAGCTGCATCGCGGCTCACTGAGATCATCCTTTCGCTCAGTCGTCGAGTGGGCAGAGATGTCTCCGAGCCTCTTGCAACCAAACAAACTTCGCAAATATCTGCTATCAAGGGCATCAGGAACAACCAAAGGACGATCGTCATCAGGCTTTGCACCGACCTCTTCCTGCCCTTGCGGCTTAGCGTGACAGCAACTGGAGAAAGGAGCATACTGGGCCTTTTCCCAAGGGCCATAGGGAAGTGACCTCGCTGTTGGTATCAGGGAACGATACAGGCTCTCGAACAAGGCTGCATTAATTTCGTGTGTGCGCTGTGCCTCCTGGAGGGCGACCATTAGTCGTGGGAGAGCTTTTGTCGAAATTCTCCAACGAAGGTTGGGATAGAACGCATCCCAAAGCACAAGCGGAGTGTCTGGCGCCATCGTATAGTGAGGCTTGGATCGGAATCCATTTTCGACATCAAGCAGATCACGGACAATTTCAGGCTGTTCCAGTCCTCGACCTACCATGAATAGCACAGAAACTATGCAACGCACTTGGTGGTAGAGGAATGCCTCACCAACGAGGACAACCTCGCACAGAGAGTTTGGTGCTAGTTTTGCCGCCACGGTCTTGTTATCTGCGTCGTATTCAACAAATGGGCTCGGTGTAGTCACAGGTGCTGCAAGGGTTTGTGGTGTAGGCAGATACCTCAGAATTGCTGGCTCCGACTCCGTAGAAGAGAGTGTCCGATCTCCAGGATACAAAACAGGTTCTTTGCGTGACCATACGCGGTCATAGGTGTACACGGTCCCATTCAAAACGATCTCTTCTGCATGGGAAGTAGATGTAGCTGCGTCAGAAGTGATGGCTTTCATCTCTTGTGGATAGCAACCGGTCAGCACTGACTGCGTGAATACTGACGGGGAGTGATCTGATGTGCCCTGTAAGTCACGGCGATCCGAAGGCACAACAGCCGCAGCAAGAATGCGGCGATGGAAGTGCTTCAAGTTAACAATGTCCATCTTGCACAGATTACGGAAGTCGTGGTCACCCACAAGGTATTGCGCAGCCTTATTCATTGCCTCAATGTTCATGCCATCGGCGTAGAAGAAATACTTGTAGACGCGCGCATCGCAGCTGAATCGTGCGTTGAAGCCTAGCTCTACTGGTGCCCAAGCGAGCACACGAATGTCCTTCGGAAGCGTAGCGTTAAGAAGTCCAACGTAGTCAATTTCGAGACTGTCCAGATCCCACGATGTCAATTCGGGGTCATTGTGCTCGTCTGCTGAGGAGGTCTCGCTTGCCGCGGTAACAGATATGGAGTCGCGGCCAGTTCGGAGGACGAATCCACTCTCATCTTGTGCCTTCTGCAATTCCTCTTCGCTCGTATGGAATCCACCCATGCGTGAAAAGACAGTAGTCGCCTGAACTGCAGAGCACAGATTGCCTTGAGGAACCAAGCCTTTTACGCTGCGCTCCAGCTTTGCGATGGCTTCCGAGGATTTCGGAATCAATGCGTCAACAGACGGTAGCTTCGACTTGTTAGATCCTGACTTGACTTCTGCCTGAGAGTCCGAGGCCAACGACATCAAAAATTTGGTTGCGGCTGAGGAGAGCTCCCCTGCTGCCTGTGCAGCCTCCAACTCCCTCTTTAGCTCATTCGTGAATGGAAAATTCGATCTCACATCAAGCGCCAGGATCTGTGCACGAGCGCTGACACCACGATCAGTCCTGCCGCATCTACTATAGTTGCATACTTGCTGCAAAAGAGATAGCATTTCAGCCGAGTTCGCACTCGGGGAAAGATTAGCATCCTGTTGCTTTTTGTTCGCGGACGAGCAGGAGCCGGGTCTGAGCAAACTGGTGCCGGTCGAAGATGAGTTTGATGATGACGTGTCCGCGGTTGCCTCCTTTGGCTTGGGTTTCTCTGGGCGCTCGCGATAGCCTTGTTTGGCTTCCATTTGTGTCACATACTCTTGTTGCATTCGTCGTAGTGTTGCTGGATCTGGAACTAGGGAAGTCTTAACAAGTGCTTGAAATAAGCACGACTCCACGGTGTCCACGCCTTGAGTTTGGACTGCAAAACCGGCATACTTCTCACCCACATAAGCGACCTGCAATGCGATGTGTCGCTTCCGGACTTTGCTCCAATCTAGCCTCGAGCCCTTTTCTGCCTTGCGCTCGGCCTTAGTTTTCTTTGGTGGTTCGGCTCCAGCAGAAGTGTTGGATGAGCTTGGGCCGGTGGTACTTACTGTTCCCTCCCTGGTTGTCATCATAGAGCTTTCTTCCTCAGCCACCGTTGGTTCATCCGAAGACGTTTTGACGCGCTTAAATTCGTTTGCTGCTTCATCTTGAGTTGCGGGCGGTCTTTCCTCTCTACCGGCGGCAGGTGGGCCAGTGCGCTTATGGCCGCACTGTCCGACAAGGCTCCTTACTTCATCCACGCTTTTGCCGTACTCTATAATGTGTTAGAATTCACGTAGGATTCGTAAGTCGGTGGAGACGATGGATTGGACTTCTCGCAAGGTCCTCGCAGCTTTACCCAATCCGTGACTAGTATTCTGCAGAACAAACCAGTATTGAGCCGTCACAGTGCCACTATGGTATCTCGGCCGAATACATACCTTTCGCCAAGAGGAGAGTTCTGAGATCCTCCACAGACAGCGCCTCGAGCTCGCGGTACCGGCTCAGCAGGCTGGCGGTGTCCATTTCGTCCTCCATGCGGCACCACTTGGTGGATTTGCGCCGCGGGTCTAGATAAACGAAGGTTGAGCAGTACGTATAGTCTGATACAGTGATTTTTGTGGCGTACAAACAGCTTAGATGCGAGATATCGTGATCCTGGAAAAGTGCTTCATGGCCTCCACATCCTGTGGATAGACAGGGTGTTAGGGTAGGGGTGGCAGGTGGGTACTTGTAGCGTCAGTGTTATAGCCGAGGTGTATGCGGGCGGCTATCAGGCTCAAAGAGCCGACAACCCACCCCTGAGACGAGATATCCCACGCATGTCCGTTTCGTGGAAATCATTCCAACCGTGCAGTTTGCGTTAGTTTTTCAAATGTATTGGGTTTGTTCTGATTCATGACATACGTGAGTCTGACTTTCCAGCGGCGCTACAGTGTGAAGACGCTCTTTTCTTGCGCACGCGTCATACAGAAGAGCCCGGAACATGTGTGGTGCCTGATTCCGTCGAGATGGAAAACACGGAAAATGGGGCACACACGTCGAGCAGCTCGCTTCTCATCCGTGAAGTGATTCCCTTATTCCTATTTTAGATCGCACACTGCATGTCCGACACAGCTTCGGCCGATGCTACCTGGGTGCCCACAGACGAACATGTGTGTGGGGCTGTCGGGGGACATGTGTCTCAGATGGGAACGATTCAGGCGTGCTCCAGCGCCAGCCCCAACACTGGCAGCGATGGGATTGGATGTGCAGCATGTGAGTATGGTATTCTGCGAGAACGTATTACGTGCTCCTTACGGGAGCACGTGCTGCCCCACGACTTCCTGAGGCCGCGCTCGTACCACCGATGGCAGAACGAGCTCATGAGAAACAGGAGCTCCACTCGAAGGCATCAACTCAGCCGACCCGCACTGAGTAGCGTCTGCAATCACAAGGCTTTGAGCACTCAGGCCTCCGAAATTAATCCTGGTGATGAGAGCTTGGAAACTGATCAGAAGCAACCTGAAGAAACCATTTTGGAAGAAGACCGTTCGTCAAACGATGCCGGGAACTTGAAGATCGCACAGAGTGTGGCTGCCAACACGTTGAGCGGGCACGCCTCAGATGAACTGCACAGCGACCGCAGAGAAGGGGAAGAGAACACGAAGATGGACTATACAGTCAACCACAGCATTCAGCACTCACCAGGAAAGGTTGGTGACCACGACCCGGAGTGGAGTCCCCAGTGGAGTGATGACGAGAAGACCAATTCCTCCCTTCGTGCGCCATCAACTTTTTCTGCTGTGGATGAAGCTCCCTCTTCCCCTACAAAGGCTCAGCGCCCACGGCAAATTCCACAAACTCCTCAAAAGGAACAGGACTGTGAGAGCTACGATTCACTAACGCCACTGCCTCCACCTCCAGGCATGGTGTGGCTTCAGTCTCTCGGGTATGCACGCATACGCCTTGATGCTACTCCCGGTCAGACATTAAACCCGAAGCCTGTGTCTACTGCTCCACAAGGAATATCTCATGAGATCGATAAGGGGTCATCACTACGTATTCATGTTCGAAGCACGAGCCAAGATAGGACGAGTAACATTGGAAAGCCCCGAACTCCAATCAAGATATGCTCCCCGCATAGCGCATTGCCTGTGACGCTAAAGCTCAATGCGCTTTCGTCGACTACTGCTCAAGCGATTCAGCAAGGTCAGTCCTGTGATCACCTTCCACGGTCTCGGACGTCACAAACACAAGAGCTGGAGAAGCCTGTGAAACCACAGCCAACGTTGCACGAGGGAAAGACAGAATCCACTGGTAAGCCGTCAATTCTGCATAGATTGCTGTCCAAAATACCAGGACTCAATAAGAGCTCTCCGCGCACCATCGAGACTAGGTTGGAGCGCACTCTTCAAAACCGTAGAGTACCAACACTTGTCATTGAACCACGAGATGATGATGCGGAAAACAGCTCGCTCGCAAGCAATGATGACGTGACGTACACTCAACTCATGTCGGCCAGAAGTGCTTGGGCCATCGAACACAGCTTTGAGCCAAAAAGTCCTCGAGGACAACCGCTCCCAAAACCTGAGTGCAAGTTCTCTGGAACTGCTGGTGACACTCCTCAGGCGTATCAAAGCATCCGCAGGCTTCAGGATGGCTTCTCAGATCCCGCAGGGTCTGAAAGAAACGCCAGCTCCCCTTCTCGAATCAGCGTCCGCGACATCCTCGGCACGATTGCTGACTATGAGACGAACACAAGAACGAGATCGGAGCTCATCGTCGAGTTCTCAGGCTCCGAAGCCTCCATCACACCCACACATAGCATCGGACTCAATTTTAGCATGGGCTTCCCTTCTCGACCCAACTCGACAAGGTCGTGCACAAACGCCGCGATCGATGGCTCAACACCAGGGGGCACAGACACACGTGAACCAAGAAAGAGTGACTCTCGCGCAGATCTCTCGTACAGACTGCGCCCAGAGCAACTATCAACTGGTGAGTTCCGGTCCAGCCGGATCCGTGGCCATGGCATGTTAGTCGCCTCACCTCATGCGAATTCAGCGGCCTCCCAGCCCCGAAAGGAGGATAGTGTCTTGACGGGAACTTACGCCCTCTCCCAATCGCAGTCCCCAACAGAGGATCTTATGGGTCTGCTCGCGCTAGCTCCCTCGCCTCGGATGTCAGCCCCATCTGAGGAGTGATTGACATGTTGTTTCAGTCCACTTCAAGGTCAAATGACTCCACCCTCAACTCGAGCGATGTAGCAGAACTCTTCAATAGCAGAACCACCTATGCTCGTCCTTGGAGATAGGTCCGAAAGTGTCTTGTTATTGACGAGCAATCGTCTCACCATCGAGTGTATTGATTGATTTATTGCGCGTGTTTCTGCGAGTGTAAGCGCGACAGCACTTCATACTGTGCATAAGTTTGTGCAACGTCGTTGTCAGTGACTCCAAATGCGCCTTTACCTGCTTTTCCCTAACCATCGACTTGATCAGGTCGGCTGCTGGTCATGTTTTGATTTGAATACAAACAAAGGTTCGGGAGTTCGGTAGAGCCCTCCTGCACTCCGGATCTGACTTGGATTCCTGGGTAGCATTGTCAGGGAGTCTTCCCTGAGCGCTCCATCTCACCCACCCACGAGTTGACACACCTGAGCCTACGTTTAGACTCACCACGATCGAGTGGCCGCAAGCTGAGGAATATAACCGGCGGCTAGCGCGGGCCCACAACTGTAACGCCTAAGGAACATTGACGCCGCCTCTGGTATCGCCTCCAGGCGTCGCAAGAACGCGATGAAGTTGAGAACCACAGACAAGCCGATTTTTCAAATCCAGCCCTGGCACATAGTGTGTTCCGCAGGAAATCAACTGAACCACCGCGTGGGCTGAAATGGGCCAAGAAGGATGCATAGGGCACGCTAGGTCCAGCGCGAGGCCAAACTGGCACGAGTGAAGCCCACGCGCGTGTGATGTACGAAGGGCAATTGTGGACCACAATCCAATTTTGGCTCAGTCGGAAACGCAATTGTGGTCAGAGGTATTTCAAGTTATATCTCGCGTGCTGCACAGTGGATTGTTCTGAAAGGTGTCAACGAGACCAGATGAGGCCTGGTATCACTCAGCACCGCATCAAACTCCCCGATACACATGACCACTCCGCCGCTACAGCCTCCCGAACCGCGTTTTCAGCCGCCTCCAAAAAATCCTACCCGACACGAGAAATTGCGCAATTTGGAAAATTGTTGGCCGAGGCGAGAAAAAGCGCGGTAAAAACGCAAACATTGCATTGCAAAAAACCTGCTTCGCGTGGTATAACGCTTGGGTCTGACGCTATACCCAGGTCAGGTACACGCTGAGGCATTGACTCGTAGTATTGTTCGTACCCGAAACATCCGGAATATACCGATAAATCGTCTTTTTAGGCGAGTCGGTAACGAACAATTCGAGTGAGCGACTCAGGCACGCACCCCAGTTTAGCCGCATCCGGCTAGAATTCAAACCCACACCCGACCCGCCCGAGTGAGACACCGGAGGAGAGGCGAGGACGCAATTGTGCGCAGGCTGTCTTGGGTGGTGTTTGAGTGGCTTGGCGTGAGTGTGCGAGTTTCGGATGTTATTCGTTGCATGGATCAAGTTGTTTTGACGCGTCTCACATGGATTATGCTCTTCTCACCTACTCGTATTGTATTGTAATCTACTCTAGCCCAAATCCGCCGCACCTGGATGGAAAACTCATCATGCTGCCACACTGACACCAAGCTCAACGACGCCGTCGCCATTCGCGTCGCCCCCTCCGCTGCCGCTGTGCCGCTGTCGAAGGAGGCTATCGAGGCGAACATGGCTCAAACCGTTGAGAAGAACAAGGTTACGATCACAAAGGGGAACACGACGCTGCGCCAGTTCGTGGAGGACAATCGTCTTTCGATCAATGAGGGACGTCCTTTCCACGTCATGGACTTGCGTACCGTGGAACAGCGTTACGCCAAGTGGACGCACTACCTGCCCCGTGCTGATGTCTTTTATGCGATGAAGTGCAACACCGATCCCGTGTTGCTTCAGACGCTGTTTGCGCACGGTGCAGGTTTCGATTGCGCCTCACGTCGTGAGATCGAACTTGCTCTGGGTCTTGGGTGCAAGCCGGAACGCATCATCTTTGCTAATCCAGCTAAGCTTACTTCTGATATTGAATTTGCCGCAAGCGTGGGTATTACCAAGATGACCTTTGATAGCGAGGATGAGTTGTATAAGATTGCTGCAGCTTATCAGCGCTGTGGTGCTGGGCTTGTACCTGAACCCGTGATTCGTATTATTACGGATGACTCGATGTCAGTGTGCAAGTTTTCTGCCAAGTTCGGTGCCGACATTGATGACTGCCAACATCTCTTGACTGTGGCAGCCAAGTTGAAGCTCCCCGTTGTGGGTGTTAGCTTCCACGTCGGTAGTGGATGCGCCAATATCTATTCCTTCACGAAGGCGATCCGTGATGCTCGTCGTGTCTTCGACGAAGGTCTTCAGATTGGTCATCCCATGCATTTGCTAGATTTGGGTGGTGGTTGGCCTGGTGATGACCATGGTGTCATCCAGTTCTCCGCCATTGCAAATGCCATTCGTCCTTTGATGAATGAGCTCTTCCCCGCTACTGCGGCTAATGCCAAGCCAGTTATTGCCCCTTTGACTGGCAGGGCAATTCCACCTATTCACATCATCGCTGAGCCTGGCCGATACTTTGCGCACGCATGCATGACGTTCGCAACTCCTATCATCTCGCGCCGATGCAATCTCAAGCTACCTTCTTGGACTACCAAGCAGGGCGAGGCCAATGGTCAGCCTCAGGTGCTCTACTACGTCGGTGATGGTGTTTATGGTGCATTTAACAACATCCTCTACGACCACTATCATCCGAACGTTCGCGCCTATTTCACCAACCCAGAGAAGCAGGCCGTGTATTCTGCAGCCTGCGAGCGCTACCAGCAGCTTCTTCAGATCAATGAGGCTGAGCGTACTGCGGAACAGGAGAAGGAGCTTGCTGATGTCAAGCAGGTGATGGGTCACGTCCGTGCTAAGGTCTTTGGACCCACCTGCGATGGTTTGGATACCATCTTTGACCAGGTGCCTTTGCCCATGCTTGAGCTGAATGATTGGCTCATGTTTGAGAACATGGGTGCTTATACCATTGCAGCACAGTCTTCATTCAATGGTATTCCTCGCCCTAATGTTTTCTACATCCGCACCGCAAAGGAGGTCCACGACTTCACCTTCACTCCTCTTCCGGAAACCGTTTCTCAGGAGGAGGAAGTTGCAAGCAAGCCTTCTGCAACGCGCATCTCCACCATCCTCGATCTGGAGCCCGCATCTGCCGACCTCGGAGTTGCAGACTATGTTGTTGACAATCCGGAGCCAGTGCTTTACGAAGAGCCTGTGGGTGAGATTACGTTGTAAACCATCACATCACATCCTCTTCTGTCAACGCTCGGCTTCGTAGATCGGCTATGCACTACACACTGCGTGTGGTGTGATTCGTACACAGCACCAAGTCACTTTATTTTACCTCCACAGGTCTCTTTCTTTCGTCTCAGGATTGCACCATTTCTCCTGGCTTCAAGCATGGATAACAAAACAAATCTGCGCTCGCTCCACAAAAACTCAAGGGAAACATCTTTACGTCCGAACCTTATCCTGGAGGAGAGAAACCAAAACATTGCGCTGTCCTTCTATTTTTTCCGTTCGTTTGCTATCAGTGGCTGTTGTAGAACCAAGCCATAGTTTATCCTAAATACGTTTCCTGAGACAGATTCCTATTCTTTGATTGCCCGATTTGATTGCCGACAGTACCCAATAGAGGTACAAACCATAAACTTGGCAACCCCATCTATTCGCTTCATCCCTTTTTTGTTTTTTCTTGGCTAGTTCCGCAGCTTGATCTGATGCATTCACAAAATCCTCGCTAACAGAAACGATTCTGCGAAGAGTCGGACATTAGCAGAGGTTTAGTCTTTACGTAATTGCTGGAGTAGTTGATCCCGGTGCTCGTGCAGCTCTTGACTAAGATGTTTCATCGCGCGACGGCGAATGCGTTGCACTTCTTCAATCGAATCAATAAACTGCTGCGACTGCTTTCGAATGGCTTCGGCAGCCCGCCCAACAAGCTCGTGTGAGTCAGCGACCATCCGTCGCATCGCCTGCTGTCCAGCCAGCAGCTGAGCAATTCCAGATTCTGCTAGTTGAGTCGCTTCCTCCAGCACGCCGATTCCCAACACTTGAGATGTCTGCTCTTGAAGAGCCTTCAGCTCGAACTTGGCGTTCTCTAAAAGACTGGCAATGCCCTCCTCCATGCCCTGCTCCATCCGTGTACTCCAACGACGAAGCATATCACGCCGCTTCGTTGCTGCTTGTTGGAACAGAGCCTCCAAACTCGATGCAGGGAGATCGAAGTCTCCAAATTCGGATTCTGATGCCGTGTCTTCGGCGAAGGTTGATGATGCTTGACCACCGGTGGGATCTGCGTGACCGAATTGAATTCGCTTGCGTCCACCAAATGGGCTCACATCACCGCTTGACTCTTCCTCTTCCGTAGTGGCGGGCCTGCCGCGTCGTTGCCCTAGACCACCACTTTTCTTCTCGGTCGTGTCTTCATCTCTTGCAAGTGTACGGCTCCACGGGATATCGAATGCCGAGATGGGTGGTAGTCCCTCCTCGTATGATTGTCCTCCTTCGCTGCTGACATCAGATTCATCCTCACTAGCATTTCTCAATTTCGGAACTTGAGCAAAAACAGGTTTGGCCGCGGACCTTGAAGGCGTATGTGAGTCATCACGACCGAAGCGCAGTGCAGGGTACGTAGTTTCTGTTTCTCGATATGCATACGATTCCTCTGCAGTATCAGGCTGACGTTGGATACGGAAGGAACTCGTGTCTTGCTCGATCGATGCAGGTTGGCGAGCTTTCATGGTAGTCGCTCCTGTCAAAATCTGGCCCAAAGGCACTCGCGTGAGAGCTTTGCTACTTTTCTCCTTGTCATTGCGCTCCCTCTTACTCTGAGTCTTGGAGGGCTTCTGCGCCCTCTCGATGACTGGCTGCTCTTGCTGTGGCGGTGCTGGAGGAGCTTGAGTCGGCACTGACAAGGCAGCTGAAGACCCATTGCGCCTTCGTTTTGAACGGATAGCCATGGCTGTAGTCGTGCTTGCAGAGGACAAAGCGCCGCCTGCGACTGAAGCCTGAACAATAGCAGCTGCTTGAACGCCCGAGGCCACTGGATGCCTCTCAGTCATTCCGGGAGACTCAGTCGTGCTACTCGGACGAATTGGTGGGGAACGCAACACACTGTCAGACATTGGAGTCATTGCACCAGTTTGGAGTGCAGCAGGTGAAGTCGTGGACCACTTACGACGTTGGGCAGTGGAAGATATTGAAAGCGGCCCTCCTTCACCCGGCTCTGGCATTTCCTGAGATGATGAGGAACTTGAACTCGGCGACCCAGTTTGCCGATGGCGCACGCTACGGCGGCGTGATCGCAGTTGCTTCGGCGATCGGGAGATGCGCGTTGGCTCGGGCGATTCAGAGACATCACCCATTTGGTCATCGCCAGCGTTGGACTCGGCCTCAACGTCAGCATCCTGACTCACAGAATTGGCAGCGTGAATTGCTTCAAGAACTCGCATTGAATCAACTGCCCTATCCGTATCTCTCATGGCTGTAGCCGAGGTTGATGTAGATGACGAAGAAGATGAAGTCGATCCAGATGTCGCTTCCCCTGAGGGTTGGGCTGAGGAGAGTGTTGTCGTCAAAAGAGAATCTCCTGATGCAAACAGTTCAATCGTCTCTTCAACTGCGCGAGCGAGCTCTTCAATCCCAAGACCCATCAATTTCTCCATCGTCGCATGGCTCAACTTCCGTCGTGGTTTCAACCGACCAGCACTCAGGCTGCTGAGTCTCCCTGCTTCTGCCTGGGAGATCGCTCCATGTAGCTCTCGATAGCTATCAGGCGCTACTTCTTCAATGGTTTCCTCTGCGTGATCGATATTCGGAGATCTTACGAGACCTCTTGATTGACTGTAAGGATACATAGGTTGGCTGAACTCGGCTTGAGTAAAGCTTTGACTCATTGTCATGCCGCCCTCACCAGGAGAACTAAGGGATTGAGGATCTCCCCGATACAAAGCAACTGTAGAGCGTCTCGCTTCTAGTACTCTCTTAATATGCGCCAAGCACTCCTCCATCTTATCCACTGAGAGAAAGAGAAGGCGAAGTGATCGATTAAAATGAAGCGCAGTCGACGGGTCTTCCTCTGCATCGTTGTGCTCCTTTGCTCGCAGCTCCGTGACTAGGAAGCTCGACGATTTTACTTCGGAGCCACGGTTCTCATCTGGAATGAATGAGCAGCGACCAACTAGAGTCAGAACACCGACAGTTGCGTAGCTTGAGCCCTGGTACTCGAGTGACACGACGTCAGTGATGACTGAATCGAGGAATTCTGCCAAAGGGACTCCATACAATCGCGTGAGCTCACCACCTCCGCCACAGAACACCAACGAACTGGATGCACCGATTTGGATCTCGACCGGGGCTGCATCAGGTACCGCGAGTAGATTGGACTTGTCTTCAATGACATCCTCAGGTCTATAGCTCGCATGTTTGCGACGAGGAAAGGCAACAGCGACGAAGGGCTCTGGATACCGGGGGACAGGACTGTCATCTGAAGCCCTCGACGATGGATCGAGATGGCCTGTTAACATATCGGTCATCGAATACGAACTTGGAGCAATGTTGTGCGCATTCTTTGTGAACCAGACCCGCAAGCATTCAAACTGTCGGACTTGGCTCCTGTCAGTTGTGTTGAGGATCGAAAGCAAGGCACGAACTCTTCCGAGTCTTTCGTCTGCGGGATTTTGTTCAAGACCTTCACGTTCCATCCGTCTTTGGCCGGCCACCTCCACTGCGCGCTGCGATAGGCTCTCTGCACGTTCAGCCAGAGTGGTGGAGTCAAGCCCGTCGAATGGAATTTCCGAGTCTAGACTAAGAAGCTGCATTAGAAGCCTGGCTAAAGGCCTGACGGTGGTCTGCTTTCCTTCATTCTTGCTTTGGCGTAGCCGTCTTGGGTTTGCGGGCGCTTTGCCACTTGCGAACAAATCACTGGCCTTGTCGCGAAGCCAATGTGCCCAGCAGTTGATAGCTGATCGAGGTAGGAGCTCAATTGTCTCTTCAATGTTACGCAGCCGAAGCTCTTGGGCAGCTGCTAGCACTGCTTCAACGATCTTGGCAGACTCTGCCTCGCTCACCTGAGATAGTCCAGTTGATTCCTGATCGGAATCGCTGTGACCACCAAGACCAAGCCTCAGTGCGGCCTCGAGGGTCATCAAAAGTGCTTCGAGTACAGAGCCTTGGATTGTATAGTCTCCACTGCGGGCAACGAATGAGGCGAGCATCCTAGACTCCTCAAGTGTCGTTCCCAATACATGAGCGAGATCTGTGGAGTGCCCAACAGTTGGAGACGCCAGAGTCGAGGCACACTGAAACACAGCCTCTGCAAGCTTACGCATCGTTTTGTGAGCCAGAATACAATCTCTTACCTCGATGCTTTCGATGCTGAACTCAGAACTTGAGCTTATATCACGAAGCGTTCGCAGCACCCGAGGTAAGTACAGACTAATCTGCAAGATCGGGTCCTGGTGTTGTAAGACTAGTGGATTTTGAATAAGCTCATCAAAGACGTCGACCAGCGAACAGAGGACTTCCTGCGACCTAATGAGCATGTCATCTGCACTGGGCTTTGTGGAAGCGTCGTCCTGGTCAACGTCTGTCTTGCTTGCCTTAGTTCCTCTTTTGCCTTTCTTCTTGCCCTTCTGTTTTGATTCAGCTTCAGCTGCGGATTGTGTCTTGGTCAGCTCTTTTGTGAGATCCAGCATGCGTGTGAGACTAAACCTATCCCAGAGTCGCGCGAGGGCATACACGAAGAAAGCTCGGGGTGTCGCCAGTGTGTGACCACCCACGAGAGTTTCAAAGGCCATATAAACTTCAATGGGATCGTCATAATTTTCAATGAATTGGAGTGACCGCAGTCGTGTTGGGTCGCCTGCTTCGATGAGCTGTTCCAGCAGTTCCGGCTGGGGCTCGGTGATCTCTCTTGCCAGCACCGCCAGGCCGGGAGCGGCTTCGGCGGCAATCGGGTTGGGCTCCGAACCAATGAACTTGAGCTAAATGGGTGTATAGAACGCATCAAGCGTGGAAGTGCAATGAGAGACGTTAAGGATAGGTTGTTTGCCCGGACACAGATTAATCTATACCCACATGTACGCACTGATACACTTATTCAAGCTTGATCTTCCCGGGAATGTCCACGTCCATTGAGACGAATAGGGAGCGTATTTGGGGCGAATGAGAACAAAATGTAGGCGAATATGTCAGAGCACAACTTGAAAGCCATTCCTATGAGACATATGACTTACGATCTGGGTGATGAGGTCTAGAATCGGCGCCGGAGAGAGCGCGGTGGCGAGCTGGACATCCTCCCCAAGCTTGAGCAGTTCAGCCGCGATAGGAATAAGCAGCGATGGGATCTCGCGATGAACTACAGTGCGGAAGTTCTGCTGAAGAACCCCTTCCAGAGTGTCGATCTCCATGGCTGAGTCGCGGCGATGGATCTGTCCAAAAACGTGTTGGAGTGACTGGGGTGAGTCAACTTGAAGACCGAGAGCCATGTGTTCTGTGGTTTATCTAGGGATCCCGAGACTGATTGGGGAATCTTTGAAATACTATATACACTCAACAGCGGGTAAAGCTGTTTTCATTACAGCTCCTCGCACTTCACGACGGAAGACCCCACAAAATCGCGCTGAAAAGACTCACACACAGGGATGACTTGGAACCTTTGACTGAGGTCACCGGTTCGAATTCAAATTTGAATTTTATTTTAACCTTATGCGGTTAACTGGCGCATCTGGGTGGCTGCCGCTGCGGTTGCCTGTGGTCTCTAGCATGCTAGCCGAATGCAAATGCGGGATGACAACCAAAAATAAAAGTGAGGCTTTACTCTACTTCTGATGCTAGAAGTAGGATACCATGACGAGGCCCAAGTATCAATAACAAGTGTGCCTTGACCACTGACAATGAGAAGTGTGGCTTGGCATGAAGAAATTTCAGGGCTCGATCAAGACTGCTTTCATAATAACAGAGTGGATAAGACATAAAATGGGTCAGAACGAGCCAGGTCCTTGGGAATATGAAGCCTGCCTAGGGTGGCTCAAGCTAATTTAAAACGAACTGGGTCGGTTTGAAGCGCAAGGTGAACCGAAGTACATTGGAGTGAGTACTGGCACAGAAGGGCATGAACCGGGGATTAATAATGAGCTAGGTGTTAACATTACAACATAAGGGTTGGACAGATCGGGAGGAACATGAAGAGACTGGGAGATTACGAAGTGCAGATCATGACAATGGGACAGCGCAGAGAGGAGACTGGGGTTTAGCAAGGGAGTAGATGAACTTAATAACACGGAGAGTAAAGACAAAGAAGAAAGAGGCGCCAAGGCTAGGCAGATCAAGGCAGCGGCTACTTTCAGGCTAAGATCAGAAGAATATGCTGCGATAAAACAAAAAGAACATGGAAGTTATTAACAAATATAGCGCTTGTGGTGGCATACAAAAACCATACGAAGCTAGTGGGGGATATCGTGCAAGAGCCTTGTAGTAAAAGTGCAAATGCCGAGCAGAAACATAAGTGTAACATTAGATCAAGTTCAGCAATCAATTCCCAAGTTGGAACTAGGCTGTACTTTCCTGTGAAGATGTCATCGTTAGCTGATAACGGAAGTCCTGATATGGGAATCGGAGCGGCTAACGATAAGCTAAGGGTAGAGAAGCGTGGGTTGCTCAGATCTAATTATGCGTCTAAATGTGTGATGCCTTGATTGCGTTCGGTAACGTCCTGTAAGAACTTCTTAACTTGTGGTACTTTCATAACAACATCAGGCGGAATGGCGAGTAAGAGAGCGTTTGCGTTGCGGACCGAATCGTGGATTATGCTGAATGTAGTACGGGCGATGAGTAAGTAATAGATCACACAAATCGCCACCCAACATCCGAACCAGATTTGGCAAAAGCGCATAAAACTTGCGTTGAGCTCATGGACGCTTTGGCCATACAAGGTTGTGGAGTAGACTAGCGCTGGCTCTAGATACATTCTGGCTAGCGTATGCATATCAAGCATGTACTCCTTCACTGATTCGAACTTTACTGTGCCCACAGGCTCGAGGCCTGGAACGCCAGCATTAATATTCAAACTTCCAGCGAGTAATCCGTGGAATTGCTTGCCGATAAGCACCAGGTGCCGTTGTAAGTGCATTCTTCATGACCATGTACGCCGAAGGCTCGTTTTCAGAGTCGTACTTTCAGATAGGAAGGGTGAGCATGGCTGCTGCCGCATTGATATATGCCTGGGAATATTCCTTCAGATTATACAACCGTGTGTCGGGTTGTCCGTTGGTTAGCACATGGAATACAATCGACGGCTTCAAAAAGAACTCTCTTCCTTCTTGTGTTGCGAGACGCTCATCATACAGACTCGCATCAAGCTCTCGGAACTGTACGATGGCATTTCGCATGGTCGTAATGACGTCAATTTGATAGTCGGCGTCGTAGAATTCAAGGCGTACCAGTTCGAGGGCGTTTGTAAAGGTCAGAATGGGCATGGAAAGCAGACGACGATGGCAGGCGCTGACGAGGTACTCAGTGACAGTCTCATTGTCATGAATTGAGTTCATTGTCAGCACGAACATGGCAATGATCACAGCTAAGATCGATGTCACACCGATCATCACTAGGCCGTGCATTCTGCCCACGATTGTTTTGTTGTGTTTGTTCTGCTCACGGATGAAATGAAGGATGTGTCGATTGCCTAGCATCTTCGTATCAGCATCGGTAATTGAGCTCGAACCCCCTGAAGAACCCGATAAGAGACTATCACTCTTCGTTTTAACTGACTGATTGTCTGGATCGCTTCGACTGCTCAAGAGAAGATGCGACTCGGGATTGGTCATTTCGCTACGCTGGTCTGCTCTATCGGTCGAGTTGGTCTTCTTCCCCGGTTGAAGCATTGCTTTCGCGTCAAGCAGGCTCAGGGCACTTGCTGCGATGCGTTGCTGAGCCTTACTCATATGGATGTTCGTCGTCAGAGCACTGGTCGTTGCTGGCGAGCCCAGTGCTCGAGCTACACCGTTGAGTGATGGGTCCTGGCCAAGGTCTGTCTCCTCGTCACTACTGTAAGCGCCCTCGGAAGCCACGGTGTCTAAGTTCTTGGGCTTGGAGTGGGTGGGTTGGGTGAAGGTTGGGGTTCCAGCAGCGGAGATCGTCCTGCCTGGTGCAGGCACGGAACGAACACTGATGGTAGAACCCAGTGGGCCCAAGATCTTTCGACTGGACTGAGACGTCTTATCCTTATGGATCGCAATGAATCTGGACTGGTAGTTGTTGCTTGGACTCATTATGAAACTGTGATCTTCTTCATCTGCAATGGGTTCGTCAGGGTGAGTAGTACTAGGAGGAGGCGGGATGACCTTAAAATGCGTCGCAGTAGGAGGTTGACTCTGGTTAGAATAGTCTTCTACGAAACGTGCTGAAACCGTACTTCCTTCCGTGGCGTTAAAGTCATTGGGATCCACCTCCTTGCCGTCCTCGGCGAGGGTCCTGAGGATGACCCAGCCGTTTGTAGTCAACTTGAGTGAGACATTATCTTCGGGGCGTCGCCATCTCCAAGATGTAGTGGTTTCGAAAACAGTGTCAACGTCTTGCAAAAGGATACCCTGCCCATTGCGCTCAAATTCCGTAAAGCCGATGACGTTTGCATTGCTGAGAAGGTGTTCTCGCTCGATTTTGCGTGAGATTCGGCAGATCGAGATGTAGACGTCCTGGACTTGCATGGTGTACATCCAGATGCGAACAAGAGATAATCGTCCGTCACCAAAGTTTCGTGCAGGCAAGATCAAACCTTGGGGTTGATTGGCGCATTCCAGAAAGAAATCTCTGCGTCTTCGCATTTTGCCGGTGGTTGCACGGTGAATCGAGAGATGTGGAAAGATGCCGGAGATGTGGACTTCCTTGCCCACAATCAGTTCGCGTGAGAAACCAAGCATAGAATAGAGATTTTGAGTGCAGTACGTCACGTGATCGCTCTCCTTGTCAAAGATGAGTTGCTCATCTTCGGTGATGAGAGGCTTGATCACACCCACCACACGGCTCATGGTCGCATCCACCCACCGCATATTGATGTCTGCTGTCACGAGGTAACCGCGCTTGTGAACAGCTAGTGCAACGCGTGTGGTATTGAGAATCTCGGAAGTGTTGCGACGCAAGAAAGTGGTAAGGATCTGGTCATGGACCGAGCTGATTGGTTCAGGGATAATAATGCTGACATTTCGGTTTAAGAGTTCGTTGGGGAGCGTGTAACCGGTAATGCGACGGAAGGCTGCGTTGGTGGATACAATCGATGCGAAGTTTTCGCGCTCGAGGCTGATGCTAAGCACAGCGTTGCGTTCGTCATAAATATCAAGGTTGGTGCGTTGAAGTGCAAACAGACGCAACTCGCAACTCGTACCGGCAGTAACATCAGATCGAGCTTCTTCGAGTTCGTCCGCACGATGAAGGAGCTGTGAAGACATTGAAACATCACCATTGAAATCAAGCACGAATCCACCAAAACTGCGCAGAGTAGAAACGGAGGCAGGGTTAATTTCAAGAAGGCGTTGATAGTTCGTCAACGCACTCATTGTTGAAACACGAGCGAGCGCGGCCAAGCGAATGAGGCGGTCAGTGTTAGGGGTCGCGCGAACCAAGTCGCTCCAGAACTCGAGCATCGCACGGGCCGCATTGCGTGCCGCAGCAGCAGCAGCCACAGTGCGTTCCTTGAACTCTGTGTAACTTTTAACCTGGGTATCCATGGAGCGAAGCAATGCTGACTCGACATCGGAGCGTGCCCGCATGAGGAAAAGGAAGAAAGCGACATCGGGAGCGGAGGCATTCTCACCTGCGGCAAACATTTCACGGTAGAACATTGGCTTGTTGTTGATGTAACAACTGTAGAACAGTGCAAGGTGAATATGAAGCCAGGGATCGGTGGGAAATCGGCGAGTACCAAGTTGATAAATCGCCTCAACATCTCGGTAGAGCTTCTCCCGGAGGTTTTGTTGCTCGGGAGTGACAACCACCCATGGTTTGTCGAGGCCCAGAGTGTGAAGGCCTTCGTACAAAGTTAGACGGGCTTTGAGGGAAACGAGGGATGGATACGTCAACATCAGGGTGCTGTACGAAATTACTTGATTGACGCGCGCTTGGACGGCCAGTATGGAGATCAAGAGAAGAACAGGCCACATGCTGTACAAGGTTAGAAGCGAGCCGTAGTGATCAGAGAACTGAATGGAATTGATAATAATGCAGAGTGCCGTCCAAACGATCACCGCATTGCTCCAAACTGTCGCAACTTGGACGCTTCGGAAGTAGTGGGGAAGATGTCGCAGCTGATAGTACAAATTGACAGCACCAGCGGTGAGAAGTAACAGAGCTAATGGCCATCGTGCGTAGTTGAACTGGACAAATGTGACGAAGAAACAGATACATAGAACGCGGAAGAAGAGATTCAGGGCAAGACCTCGGCCATTTGCGCCTGCAAAAGCGCTAATGCGATCACCCAAGTCGACGCGCTGATTTGGATTCAACTCAACCCAGCACATAGCCATGTGAATCGAGGCGAACGCAAAGGTCACTCCGCAAATCACCGAGATTGCGGTGTAGACCTTGGTCACAGGCTCGTGGCACATGACGTCAAAGAAGGCATGCTTTGCATTAGAGTCCTGCCAGTTCCCGATGCAGCCAAACACCATTTTCGAGTGAGCAAGGAGAACCGGAATGAAAGTGGGGCGCAACGCGACTGCGACGAGGAATCTGTAGAGAGAAATAGGCCAACGCCATCGGAGATAGCGCTGTGCCGCGACACTAAGAAAGGCGCAGAGATAAAGCAAGCAACTCAGTGAAATAGCTGCGTGATAACCTCTGATGTTCAAACTCAGGAAGTCCGCAGCGTACTTGGTCATATGCGCAAACCAAGTGGACCAGGTCCGTTCCAGTCGAACAAATCGCTTGCGAGGAACCCAAAGTAGGACCACTGGATTGTGTCAACTAGGATGATCCAGAGTGCAGTGTAGACGGAGATCGAGGTGTCTCCATGCATAGCATAGAGAATCCAATTGAGGTTGTCACGCATGTTCTTATATTGGCGTTCAAAGAACGCCGTACAAGACACATTGTGGTTCAGTGCTGTATTCTACACGGTCCGATTGCGCGAACAACGATACGGGTGAACTCACTCGGATGCGCCTTGATCAACTAACACCATCTCTAGTACCAAGCCCGATCCGCGGGATGAACCTCGGCCAAGACAAGTCAAACGAGGACTCCAGCGCACTTGTGAGAAGTCCCAATTTGATTTTTGAAAATCCGAATTCCGAACTGATTCCGGTCCGGCGGGCCCGTCACGCGCCTTTCCGCGGCGATTTGGAGGTCTGCACCGATCAGTGTTGGCGTGATGCTGGGTGCGTTCGATGCGTTCTTGCGTGCCCTACCGCTGGGCAAGAGGTGGGGACGGTTCAGTTCGGAGGTCTCGGTGAATATACCCGAATACCGCAGAAAAGCTTGTTCGGAGGGTTATTTTATGGTCTTTAACGCGTTTTGCCAAAAGCCCCAGAGATGTAATGCAGCAACTCGGTGGAGAAACGCATAACATCTCAGCACATGAAATATATCTCAAAACCACTGTGTATTAGTCTCCCAAAAGTCTCGCCAACCCAATGGCAATCCACCCGGAGGACTGCGGAGTGGTGGATGGAATTGCCCTCGACTCTCACTTGTGCGGAATTGTGACCAGGTGTACCCGCTCACAAGTGAGAACCGACGACCAGCTCGGACTTTACGAGGGTTTTGCGTGTGCGAGCGATTGCGGTTGCTCGGGCTCGTGGTGGGGCCGGTTTGCAACACTGTTGGGATTGCCATGGCTACGTTTCAGGGCACGGCCCATGGTCTGTGGGTGAATAACGATCGGGTTATCTGAGAAGGCCAGCAATACCACAGCGATTCGAAATCGAAGATCCCGATTTTGCCCAGTGCGAATGGCGTATCTCAGCCTGAGAGGACAGTCGGATGGATGTTCAGCGTTATGACTCCACACTGCAGGGTGGTCAAGTGTACGACCCCCTCGCAAGGGCTCCGGCCGGTGCGTTGATAGCGGCTGCAGGGAAAGTCTTTAGCCGGATCCGGCCAAGTACTGCATTGCACTTGTTACAACTTGACACAGCACTGTGAGAATGCTGCTACAGTGCTGTTGAGGCACTGCTAATGCGCTTGATGAGGACTGCAAAGAGCTATTTCAGTCGGATAGGGGGCTGAATCAAAGAATTCATCGAGAGGGTTGAGGGGGCTTACGCCTGTTGTCGTTAGATTGCTGGTTCCGACTTGCTGCGAGGGGGGTTGCTCGCGACACTGCTTGCTGAAGGATCATGAAGAATGAGCCATGTCAACTGATTGAGGCTCCGGGTAAGGTTCAGGGCTAGAGGTTTCTCCCTTGGAGGGCATTGCCGTAAAGAACAGTGCACACAAAGGCTACATGGTCATTCACAACAGACTCTGCTTTGCTGTGCGAGCTCATGTATCGAGGCGCGAGTATATGCAATGAGAAGCTGCTCGAGAGAACTCATTCCCCCAAGCTGTAAAGGGTCTCATCAAAGTCAGGACGCGATACGGCCAGCGGCTGGGGCGGATTTGTACTGAGACATTGCGAGTCTTGATATGAGGGCGACGGGACTGGGACAGTTGTCTACAGAATAGCAGCTCCAGCGTGGCAGCTCCATCATGGCAGCCAATATCATGAGCAATGTGACGAGATGATGTTATAATGGGCGGAACCTCAGAATTTATGGATAGATGAGAAACAAGTGTTGGTGCCATTCGTATCGATGAACGAGGAGCAGGAGGAACAGGAAGAGCAGGAGCGGGGACCAAAACGAAGAACCAGGTGTGGGCCCAGAGGCCGCAGCGGCACATCCCTGTGTACCACTCTTCTCCAACCATTCACGAGCCTTCTTGTGATCCTTCTTGACACCTTGGCCATCGTAGTCGCAACTACCGAGCCTAAACTGTGCAGCTGCGTTGCCTTGCTTGGCACTCTTGGAATACCACTCGACTGCCTTGGCGTAGTCTTTCTTAACACCTAGGCCAGTGTCATAGCACTTAGCGAGGTGGAACTGTGCATCTGCATCGCCTCGCTCAGCACTCTTCGAATACCATTTAACCGCCTCCTTACAGTCCTTATCAACACCTTGACCATTTTCGTAGCAAGTGCCGAGTTTGAATTGTGCAGCTGCGTTGCCTTGCTCAGCACTCTTTGTAAACCATTCGACAGCCATCTTGTAGTCCTGATTCACACCTTCCCCAATGTAGTAGCAATAGCCGAGATTGAACTGTGCATCTGAGTCACCTTGCTCGGCACTCTTCGAATACAATTCAAAGGCCTTCTTGTCATCCTTCTCGACGCCGTTGCCATTTTTGTAGCAATTCCCGAGAGCGTTCTGTGCATCTGCGTTGCCTTGCTCAGCACTCTTGGAATACCATTCAACGGCTTCCTTGTAGTCTTGATCGATGCCATGACCCTTAGAGTAGCAGTAGCCGAGCATGAACTGTGCAGCTGCATTACCTTGCCCTGCACTCTTGGAATACCATTCAGCCGCCTTCTTGTAGTCCTGAGCGACGCCTCGGCCATAGCTGTAGCAATTGCCGAGATTGTTCTGTGCGACTGCGTCGCCTTGCTCGGCGCTCCTCTCTAGCCATTCAACGGCTTTCTTGTGGTCCTGAGCGATACCATGGCCATAGTAGTAGCAATAGGCGAGATTGCTCTGTGCGGCTGGATTGCCTTGCTCAGCACTCTTTGAAAACCATTCAAAGGCCTTCTTGTGGTCCTGCGCGACATCACGACCATGGCAATAGCAATCGCCAAGATTGTTTTGTGCAGCTGCGTTGCCTTGCTCGGCACTCTTGGAATACAGTTCAAAGGCCTTCTTGTAGTCCTGATCAACGCCCCGCCCATCGTAATAGCAGTTACCGAGATTGAGCTGTGCCACTGCGTAGCCTTGCTTAGCACTCTTAGAATACCACTGGACGGCCTCATTGTAGTCTTTGTCGACGCCGTAGCCGTATCTGTAGCAATTGCCGAGGTTGTTCTGTGCATCTGCGTTGCCTTGCTCGGCACTCTTAGAAAACCATTCAAATGCCTTAGTGTAGTCTTTCCTGACGCCTTGGCCATGATAGTAGCAGTAACCGAGGCCGCATTGACTCCGACTGTCGCCCTCCTCAGCCCCCTTCGAGAATGCTTCATAAGCCTTAACATAGTCCTTCTTCACTCCTCGGCCTTCTAGATAACACTCACCGACATACCAGAACGCAGGCGCATACCCCGCTTCGACACACCGGCTGAAGCACTCGAAGGCAATGGCATGCGCTTTCTCGTTCTTGGCTTCGAAGTGTTCGATGCCCTTTCGGAAATCAGCCAAGACAGAGCCTTGGGTCGCAGCTTGTGCAGACCAACTCAGAGACTTGGTTACATCTTGCTCGACTCCATCACCCTCGAACATCGCCTCCGCAACATATGGCTGTGCTCCAAGGTTGCCTTGAGTTGTGGTGGACGCGAAGTGCTCCAATGGCTGAGTTGGGCTGGGTGGCACGTCGAGGCTGACCTCCTTGACTTCCTCCATCCTGTTGGGCACAGGTCTGAGGCAAGTGGAGGCTGGGATGCGTTGCGACCTGTTAGATGGAAAGTTACAGTTGTACTCAGAGCTGACTCAGACCTAGAATGGAGAGGTTCACGAAGCCACGACGCCACGACGCCACGAAACCACAGTCTGAGCTAGGGATTCTGATGACCGACGACATGCACGAACTTTGGACGGATCTACGGGGGGATATAGTGAGTGACTGCCGCACAGACTCAAGGGACTGGATAGAGTCGAGCACTCTGACGGGGTAGAGTCCACTGGCATCCACATCCTTCATCGCCCCCGCTGCGAAAAGGCCATTGAGTGGATTCCTCGAGAGTTTCGAACGTAAGCTGAACGAATTTGGGGCGATAAACCGAATGATCCCGCGGGTGTAAGAGCAATTAACTCCGACGTTCCGGCGTACAACTGTCCCCCGTACCGCGTACACGGCAGATCTCTCGAGCGCTCTCACCTCACTCGCCTCATCAAGACTCGTTTCGAGGCACGCGTTCCAGTTTTGATGTCTTCCCCCAGTCGTATCAATCTGAGAGCCTGAGCCTGGCTTAGCCTGCGACAGCGTTAAGAATAAACAGCACAAAAATGTATGTCAAGCGAACGAATATCATGCTGTCGCAACACCTCAGGTTCGATCTATGTCCAACACTCCGTACGCGACAAGATATTCATTTCGTGCATGGGGAAGATCTTTGCTCTCAATTGGCGAAATGTTGCGAGTTGGTATTGTTCGAGATGTTAGTACTCTGCAATCAGACAGGTGCGTCATCCCAAAACCAAGGACCAAATGAGAGAGCTTTAGGAATAAGCGCCGCAGTGGTATTTCCTTGTGCTCTCTTGTGGTCCTACCTGACACCTTTATCATGGTAGCAATTGGCGAAGTTGAGCTGAGCAGTCTTGCAAAGTCTCAGACCATCCAGGCGAGCATCTAAATCCTTCGCATCAGCTGCCTTGAGGATTGTGTTCTATGTCCGCTGATACCATCCAGTGTGAGTCAGATGAGGATGTTGAGTGCATGACGACGCGGGGATGCCGGTGGTGTAGGTAATTCTGTGAGTTGGGTGTTTTAGCCGGATGCGGTTACAAAAAAAGGAGAAAAATGTGGAAAAATGTGGAAAAAATGTGGAAAAAATGTGGAAAAAATGTGGAAAAAATGGGTCGAAAACAAGAGTGCACCCCCCGAGGCTCGAACTGAGGTGAGGAGTGAGCGTGAGAGTGCGAGAGCAACAGCAAAAGCAACAGCAACAGCAACAGCAACAGCAACGGCAACAGCAACGGCAACAGCAACGGCAACAGCAGCAAAACAGAAGCGCATGCACCCACCCAGGCTCGAACTGAGGACCGCGTGCTTATTAGACACGTGCGCTACCGACTGCGCCATGGGTGCGAGCGAGCCCGGCAAGACACTAGCAACTCAGCCATGACACTCAGTGATTGATTGAAACATGAGACACTGAGTCACTGAGACACTGCGCTACCGACTG
>Ga0180217_1000372_pt1 | contig 77334 bp, 63 predicted proteins | sample eDN3rd37CBELigOP_FD_128521 | JGI IMG/M metagenome (GOLD analysis project Ga0180217, IMG submission 128521) | Enriched Organic Plus compost microbial communities from Emeryville, California, USA - eDNA 3rd pass 37_C BE-Lig OP (version 2) (version 2) ...
CCCCCTCCACCCTCCCCCTCCACGCTTCCGTTTCCCCGCGCCCACGCACCACGCAGGAACACCGCATGCGCGCGTCCGTGACCGACATCTTCATCAAGCGCCCGGTCCTCGCGATCGTGGTGAATCTCATCATCCTGGCCGTCGGGTGGCGGGCGATCGACGCCCTGCCGGTGCGCCAGTACCCGCAGATCGAGTCCACCTCGATCGTGATCACGACGGTGTACATCGGCGCCAGCGCCGAGACCGTCCGCGGGTTCGTGACCACGCCGATCGAGCGGGCGGTGAGCGCCATCGACGGCATCGACTACATCGAGAGCACCAGCACGGCGGGCGTCAGCACGATCACCGTCCGCCTGCGCCTCAACCACGACAGCAACGATGCGCTGGCGCAGATCAGCGCACGGCTGAACCAGGTGCGCAGCGAACTGCCGGCGGAGGTCGAGTCGCCGGTGATCGAGATCCAGCGGGCCGACCGGCCGTACGCGACGTTCTACATCAGTTTCACCAGCAGCACGCTCGACCTGACGCAACTGAACGACTACCTCGTGCGCGAGGTGCAGCCGGAACTGGCGACGATCGAGGGCGTGCAGCGCGTCGGCGTCGAGGGGCAGCGCAACTACGCGATGCGCATCTGGATCGACGAGGACAAACTGACGGCGTTCGACGTGACGCCGTCGGAGGTGTGGCAGGCGCTGGAGCGCAACCACTTCCTGGCGTCGGTCGGGCGGACGAAGAACCAGCGGATCCAGGTGGACCTGCTGACCGACACCGACCTGCGGTCGGCGGAGGAGTTCCGCAACCTGATCGTGCGGGAGCAGGGGGGCTCGATCGTCCGCATCCGCGACATCGCGGAGGTGGAACTGGGCAGCGAGGAGCCGACGGCGGAGGCGGGGTACGACACGCAGCCGGCGATCTACCTCTCCGTCTGGCCGCTGCCGAAGGCCAACGAGATCGAGGTCGCCGCCCGGCTGCGGGAGGCGATGGCCGCGCTGGAGAAGGACCTGCCGCCGGGGGTCGAGATGCGGCTGGCCTTCGACGGCACGTACTACATGCGCAACGCCATCAAGGAGATCAGCAAGACGCTCGCGGAGACGATCGCGATCGTGGCGCTGGTCGTGTTCCTGTTCATGGGCTCGGTGCGGACGGTGCTGGTGCCGCTGGTGGCGATGCCGGTGTCCCTTACGGGCGCGTGCATCTTCATGCTGGTGATGGGCTTCAGCCTGAACCTGCTGACGATCCTGGCGATCGTGCTGTCGGTCGGCCTGGTGGTGGACGACGCGATCGTCATGGTCGAGAACGTCGAGCGGCACGTGCGCTCGGGGATGGGGCGGATCCAGGCCGCGCTGATCGGCGCCCGCGAACTGTTCGCGCCGGTCGTCTCGATGACGATCACGCTCGCGGCGGTGTACACGCCGATCGGGTTCCAGGGGGGGCTGACGGGCGTGCTCTTCCGCGAGTTCGCGTTCACGCTGGCGGCGGCCGTCGTCGTCTCGGGCATCACGGCGATCACGCTCAGCCCGATCATGAGCGCCAGGCTCGTGCCGGCCAGCGGCGAGGCGGGGCTGCTTGTCCGCTTGGTCAACCGCGTCTTCGACCGCATGCGGCGGGTGTACGCGAGGGTGCTCAACGTCACGCTCTCGCTGCGGTGGTCGCTGGCGGTCGCGGCGGTGGGGATCGGGGTGTGCGCCGTGCCGCTGTACATGTTCTCCGCGAAGGAACTGGCGCCGACGGAGGACGAGGGCGGGCTGTTCTTCGTGCTGCTGGCGGCGCCGGACGCGTCGCTGGACGGCTCGCGCGAGGCCGCGGTGCAGGTCGCGTCGGCGCTGAAGAACATCAAGGAGGCGGATTTCGTCTGGCGCGTGCTGATGACGCCCTCGATGGGCTTTGGCGGGATGAACGCCATCCCGTGGGACCAGCGCAAGCGGACCACGCACGAGATGATCCCGGAGGCCTACGGGCTGATTTCGGGGATCGCGGGCGTGCAGGCTTTCCCGCTGCTGCCGCCGCCGCTGCCGGGGGCGGGGCAGTATGACGTGGAACTGGTTGTCACCAGCAGTCAGAGCCCGGAGGAGATGGCGCAGTACGCCGGGGCGCTGGTCGGCGCGGCGTTCGCGAGCGGGAAGTTCCTCTTCGCCGACACGGACCTGAAGATCGACCTGCCGCAGACGCGCATCATCATCGACCGCGACCGCGTGGCGGACCTGGGGCTGGACCTTGCCGCGGTGGGGCGCGATCTGGCGGTGATGCTCTCGGGCGGGTACGTCAACCGCTTCAACTACGACGGCCGCAGTTACAAGGTCATCCCGCAGGTGGCCGACGCGGCCCGCGCCAAGCCCGAGGATCTGCTGCAGATGAAGGTTCGCGCGGCGGACGGCGGGCTGGTGAGCGTGTCGTCGTTCGTGCGGCTGGAGACAGTCGCGGCGCCGCGCTCGCTGAACAGGTTCCAGCAGCGCAACGCCTTCCGGATCAACGGCGGCGTGGCGCCGGGCGTGACGAAGGCGGAGGCGCTGGAGGCGCTTGAGGCCGCGGCCCGTCAGATCCTTCCGGCGGGGTACTCGATCGACTACGCGGGGGAGAGCCGGCAGTTGCGCAAGGAGGGGTCGTCGCTGACGATGACCCTGGGTTTTGCGCTGGGGCTGATCTATCTGGTGCTTGCGGCGCAGTTCGGCAGTTTCCGCGACCCCCTGGTCGTGCTGCTGGGGTCGGTGCCGCTGGCGATTTCCGGGTCGCTGGTCTTCACGTTCCTGGGGTGGACGACGGTCAACATCTACTCGCAGGTCGGCCTGATCACGCTGGTGGGGCTGGTGGCCAAGAACGGGATCCTCATCGTCGAGTTCGCCAACCACCTGCGCGAGCGGGGGCTGAGCAAGGTTGATGCGGCGCGTGAGGCGGCCGTGACGCGCTTCCGCCCGATCCTGATGACCAGCGTCGCGACGGTCGTCGGGCACTTCCCGCTGGTGCTGGTGACCGGCGCCGGCGCCCTGGCCCGCAACAGCATCGGCATCACGCTGGTCAGCGGGATGGTGCTGGCGACGTTCTTCACGCTGATCTTCGTGCCGTCGATCTACATCCTGCTCGCGGGCCGGCGTGCGCCGGTGCAGGAGGCGGCGGAGGCGGAAGGCGCCGTGGCGGCCGGCCTCGTGCCGGCGTGATCGGATGGGTCGCGGCCGGTTTGCCCGGTCCGTTCCCACATCGCGAGATGCCACAAGGCTGAGGATTCGCTCGAGATGGACCGTGGCTCGCTCGGGTCTGCGCAACGAAAAACGGCCCCGGCGATGCCGGAGCCGTCTCTCAGAACTGGGGATCTAGGATTTGAAGGTAGAAGCGGTGCTGCGGATTCGGCGGAAAACACGGCCGTTTCCGACGGTTCCGCCGGTGACTGTGCTAAAAACGTACCGCTTGGGTCCGGTGTTCAGTCTCCGGTCGGTAGCGGTGACAATCCCGCCGGGCCGGGCACCGACCCCGACCTGGCGAGCGTTATCGCGGTCTGGCCGACCCTGCCCGCGGACGTTCGCGCGGCCGTCCTCGCCACCATCGCGGCCGCCCGGGCGGGGGGCTGACCGATGGCCGCACCCGGCCCCGTCTGGCGGCGGAAGTTCGTCCTCTGGCGTGATTGCCGCCCCGGCACACCGCCGGCCCCCGAGCAGGCGGACGTACGGGCCGCGCTGGCCGACTACGCGGACGACGGCGGCCCGGAGACCTGGGTCCCCGCCGCTGACCTCTACCGCCGGTACCGGGAGTGGTACGCCCAGCACCGCGCCCTCCCGCCCCCGGTGGGCGAGGTGTCGCCCGATCTCCTGACCCTGCGCGAGTTCGGCTTCGTCCTCCGGCGGGTGTTTCCCCGCATCCGCCGGGTCCGCCGGTGGACGGCACGGCGCGCCGTGGCCGGCGGCTACGCCTACCTCCGCGGCCCCGGGGCGTTGCGGTCGCGGTGGACCGGCAAGCGGCCGCCCACGCGGTTCCGTCATGGGTGGAGGCCCATCGTGCCGCCACCCCCGGGCTACCCCGCGCCCCCGTCGCTACGCCGCGACACCGACGGGCCCGCGGTCCCCTAACTCGATCTTGTGGGAATCCCGGCGAACCCGCTGGCATCGCGGCGCGGGGCAGGGTACCTATTCCGCCGTCAACTACACCCCCCTTTCCGAAAGGACCGCCCATGACGAAGGAAGAGTTCGCAATCACCGCCCTCGACGGCGGGGCCACCGTGCATGTCACCGTGCGAATCACCGCGACCACGGACCCCGCGTGCGCCGACGAGGGCGCGAACCTGCGGGAGGCCCGTGCGGAGGCGGTGGAGTGGCTTCTGGGGGCGATCCGGTCCGCGGTGGCAAAGCACGAGGAGCCGTGGTTCGGCCCTCCCCTCCCCGAGGCCCGCGCCAAGACGCTCCTCGGTGGCCCGCCGCCCCACGCGGAGCACGTCCCCGCCCTGCTGCGCATCCAGCAGGCCCGGTTGGACGCCGGCTGGCGGTGGGACGAGGATCGGCGGTGCTGGATTCCGCCCGCCCACATCGCCCGCAAGGCCCGTGAGGCTCTGGAGCGGGAACGGGAGGAGCGGCGGCGTGCCGACCCCGACGCGGCGTAACTCCCCGGCGAGCGGCGCGGGAGGGGTCCCGTGGTGGCCCCCGACCCCTCCCCCGCACCGCGCCGGCCACCCGAGCGGAAAGGAAACGCCCATGCCAGACCGGGTACCTAGCTCCGCGTTCGATTGGGACGCCGGGACGCCGGAGCGTTTCCGGTTCGCGGGCCTGCGATACGACGTGCAGACGGCGAAACGCATCATCGCGGACTCGCCGCGTGAGGTGGTGACGCTCGATATAACGTGCCTGCGTGAGTTCCACCCGCTTATCCGGCTCCACGATCCGCACCGGCCCGTGGACCTCGCGTTTCCGCTCATTGTTGCCGCGAACCACCACGGTCACATGATTATCGACGGGTGGCACCGGATCAAAGAGGCACTCCACGATGGTCTGGACGCGCTCCCGGCCGTCGTGCTGACCGCGAGGGAGTCGGAGCGGGCGCGCTGCTGCGGGCCCGGGGAGGAGGGGCCGTCGGGCGTCTACGCCCGCTCGGTTATAGAGGCGTTCCTCTACGGATCGACCCGGGCCGCCGTCACCCGGGCCGCCGGGGCCGCGCTCGCCGTCCTGGTGGGGATGGCCGAGGCCCACCTGCACGCCACCCTGGATGCGGACACCGCGGCCCGCGAGTGCCGTGCCGACGACCCCGGCGCGTGGGAACGGGTGTATGGGGAGCTGGAACGGTCGGTCATGGCGGGGGCCGCGATGCGAACGGTTCTAGACGCGATCCGCAACCTCCTCGATGTCCTGCAGCCCCCCGCCTGACCTCACCGACGCAGCGCATGAACCCAAACCCGAGGTGCCCGATGATCCGCGAGACGTTCGATCTGGAGGTGTTGGAGGGGTTCGCCACCGTGCGGATCTCCGTGGCGATCACAACCGCGTTCGTCGGCGGCGACGACCTAGCCGCGGAGGAACGCCGGATCGCCCGCGACGAGGCCGCGGAGTTCGCGGTGGAGGCCCTTCGCCGGGCCGTCGCCGGCAACCGGGCGGAGTTCCACGGCCCGCCCCTTTCGGAGTCGCGCGCAAAGACGCTGCTCGGTGACGAGCCGGCCGACCCGGCCCTCCGGAACGGGCTCCTCGGCGGCCGCCGCGGGGCGGCGTAGCCGGACACCCCGCTTGCTTTCGGATGGGCGCGGCGTATCTTGGGCTCACATTTGAGGGTCCCCAGATGCCCGATCCGACCCCATCGCTCGGCTCCGACGTTCCCGCCCACCAGGCCGTCCTGGCGCGGCTCCGCACCGCCCTCGGCCGCCTCGCCGACGCCACGAACGCGGCCGACGTGGCGCGGGAACAGGCCGCCCGCGTGCCCGCCAATCCCGCGGAATGGGGCGAGGTGTACGCGACGGCCGAGCAGGCCGTGCGGGACGCGGCCCTGGGCGATCTAACGGCCGTCCGCGACCGGACCGACGCGCTGCGCTGGTAGCACCGCGACCTCCTCCCCCGGCCCGTCCCCATCCGGGGCCGTGGTCGGCTTCACGCCAGACCGAGCAGCCGGCCCCGTCACGTCGCGGGGCCGCGTTGCTCTGTCGGGTGCCCTCCCGTGCCGCGACGAGCCCGCCAGGGTGGCGTGCCGCCCCGGGGCCCTACGCGGGGGCCCCCGGCGTGTCCGCGTTTCCCGCCGGCACCCTCAGCGGCCACGGCGGGCGGGCGTTCCCCCTACCTCCGTGCGGCCTGACCCAGCCGGCGGCCGTGGCGCGGCCCGGCGTCCGCGGCCGGCCGGCGACGACGGCGGACCCCCCGGGGGTGTGACCCTTTGATCGGGTCCCTTTTTCCGTGTGGGTGGTGTATCATCGCCCCACGATGCGAGGACTTTGAACCTTTACTTTTCTTTCTGTGCGCCACTCAATGTCGTGTTTTCATCCCGACCTGAAAATACCGACTACGGACAGAGGGGGCTCGTCGGGGGATCGGGGAGGGGGCGGGCGACGGTCGCCCCACCGCCGACGCGCAAGAACCGGGTCTCAGGGCCGCTGAAAGCCCGAGTTATTTCGGACTCTGGGGCGGCGCGGAACCGGCCTGGACGGGCACCCCGCCAAACCGATCCGCGGGGATCCCGCCGAAGCGGTTGACCGGGGTCTCGGCCGGCGGTGCCCCCATCCATGCGGGGCGGCCGATCGGCACACCGCCGAACTGACTGCCGGCCGGGTGCGCAGCGGTGGGGGGCCCGACGGTCACAGGGGCGGGGGTCAACAGGACCCATCCGACCGGCGCGGCATACGCAACTGCCACAAGACAGACTACATCGGTCCGCCCCCATCTACCGGCCCGTATGTATCCCAGTGTGACGATGGCACCCCCGCCTACGAGCGCCGCGGCGGCGCACGGCAGGAGTAGCCGGGGCCAGTCGATCTCCACACCGACGTGGCGGGCGTCGAGGGTGTATGGGGATGCCTCAGCGGGCGGCGGGTTCGAGACTGGGGCGTAGGGACCCGCCCGGTTGGCGACCCTGGGGCCCATTGCCCGGAACCGCCACGGCGGGAATACCGCCATGAGCACGAGAAGGCTGATCGTCAACCAAAGGCACGCAAGCTGGTGACGGTTCATACCCACCCACATCGGAGGTCAATGCCCGGCACTCAAGGCCGCCGCCACAACCTCGGGTGCGTTGGAGACGGGGGCCCACCCTCGCTACTGGGGCGAGGTCCGTGATAACTTCTGGCACAAAGAGATGGGTTGGTGTATAATAGGGTGCCGGGCGAGTCCCGACTCTGGCGTTACGAACAGTCAGCCGCAGCGGTCTACGGGCGACGGGTTGAGAGGGGCGGGTGCCAGAGCCGTCCCTCTCCCCGTCCGCTCGATGCGCTTGGGGTTGTTGGGTGCGGAGCGGGGTAATCAACGACATTGTGTGCCGGGCGGGCCTCCGCATGCGCGGGGGCTCGTTTTCGTTTGCAGCGACCGTAGTAGTCCGCCGATTCCGAAGGAGCTGAGCGTGGTGTATTCGACCGCACAGGCCGCCCGGCTGCTGGGGGTGCAACCCGGCACGCTGGGGAAGGCCCTCTGGAATGGGCGCATTCCCGCGCCCCCGAAATCTCCGAGCAACACGTTTCTGTGGTCCGAGGCCGACGTGCAACGGGCGGCACGGGTGCGGGGGTGTCCGGCCCCGAAGTTCACGACCCCAGGGGCAGCGGTGCCGGCTGGAGGGGTGGGGGGCAAGGCTGATGCGTGAATCCGTATCGCTTAACAATGTGCAGCTTCTGAGCCCGGCACAGGCTGCCGCTCTGCTGTCGATTAGCGTCCGCAGCCTCTGGAGGTTGCTCGCCGCGGGGGAGCTACCGCAGCCGGTTCGTATCGGTGGCGGCCGGCTCGTTCGGTGGAAGCTGAGCGACCTGGAACGCATGATCGAGGGGGCCCAACGGTGAACTTCGCGGACAACCAACTTTGCAACGGGGCGGACCTGGATCGGCAGTTTGCCCATGTCCTCAACCGCAGACCGGCGGCCCCTCCACCGCTTTCGCCACCGCCGGGCTGCGAACCCCCCCCGCTGCCGCCCGAGGGCACCTCCGCCGAGGCGTGCGCCTCGCTTGGGGCGAGGGCGGTTGGGCGTGAGTGGCACGTTCCCGAGCGTGACGCCCGCGGGGGCGTCGTCGGCACGTTCCGCTGGCCGGCGAAGCGAACGACGCAAGGCTCAACTCGGGGGCTCGTCTACGACCCCGAGCAAGCCGCCGGTGCCGGCACCTCCGCGGACAACCCGCTCTTCCTCGTGGAGGGTTTCACGGACACGGCCGCCGGCATCGACCTCGGGCTCCCCACCCTCGGAAGGCCCAGCGCGTCCGGTGGGGCGGAGATGCTGATCGAGTTCTGCCGCCTTCGCGGCATCGAGTACGCCGTCCTCGTCGGCGAGAACGATGGCGGCGCGGGCCGCACCGGGGCGGAGTCCGTCGCCCGCAAGCTGCGTGCGGCCGGGATCGCGGCAACGATCATCTTCCCACCATCGGGGATCAAGGACCTTCGCGCGTGGAAGCTCACCGGGGCGACCGTGGACGAGCTACGGGCAACGGCCCGGCACCCCCGATACGCCGCGTTCCTTGACACCGCCGAGCCCGCGATCGAAGGGCGCGGCGGGAGCGATCGGGCGTTCGCGGTCGCTTGCGCGGCGTGGGACCACGGCTGCCCGACCGACGACGCCCTGCTCCTGATTCAGAGGCGGTACAACCCGCGGTGTGTTCCTCCCTGGGATGATCGGGCCTCGGATGGCTGGGCGCACAAACTCCGGGACGCCTTTGCAAAGGAGCACGATCGACCGTTCGGCTCCAAGCGCGCCGATCCCGCGGGGGGCGAGTACGTTCCGTTTCCAACCAGGGTGCTGCCGCCCGTCCTTTGTGACCTCGTGACCCAGACGGCCGCGGCGATCGGGTGTGACGAGGCCGGCGTTGCCCTGCCGATGCTCTCGGTCCTGGCGTCCGCGGCCGGGAACACCTGCCGGATCCGAGCGAAGGCGGATTGGTGGGAGCCCCTGGTTCTGTGGACGGCCGTTGTGGTCAACTCTGGCCGGCAGAAGTCCCCCGCTTTCGACGCGGCTCTCAAACCGTTAGCCGATATCCAGGCCCGCCTTTTCAGGGAGCATCGGGACGCGCTGGAGACGTACAGGCACGACCGCCGCGACTACGAACAGGCGCGGAGGGCGAAGACCGGCGAGCCGCCCGTAGAACCCACGCCCCCGACGGCGCGGCGGTGCTTGATCGGGAACACCACAATGGAGGCCATGCTTCACCGGCTGGGCGAGAACCCTCGCGGTCTGCTGGCCGCGCACGACGAGTTGGACGGCCTCGTTTCATCATTCGACGCGTACCGATCGGGGCGGGGCGGTGACACGGCCGCGTGGCTGTCGATGCACAGGGCGGGGGCCGTCACCGTGGACCGCAAGGGCGGGTCGGACCATCCGGGCGGGAGCGTGCTGCATGTTCCCGCGGCCGCGGTTAGCCTCACGGGCACGATCCAGCCCCGGGTGTTCGCACGAGCGATGGGGCCGGAGCTTAGGGAGAACGGGTTCCTCGCTAGGTTGCTCGTGGCGTACCCGCCGCCCCGGGTACGCCGTTGGAGCGAGGCCGAGGTTTCGGCCGAGACGAAGGCTGCTTACGCGACCGTGGTCGAGCGGCTGTTCGCACTCGACTTCGCGGACGATGGCTTTGGGGGCCCGGTTCCGCGGGACTTCGGGCTTACCCCCGACGCCAAGGGTTCCTTCCGCACATTTGTGGACGAGTGGGGTGCCGAGCAAGACGGGCTCTCGGACGACCTGTCCGCCCTGTGGTCGAAGCTGGAGGGGGCCGTGCTCCGGTTCGCCCTGGTGATTCACCTGGTGAAGTGGGCCTCGGAGGACCCCAGCCTCGCCGATCCTAACGCCGTGGACCTGGGGAGCCTCCAGGCAGGGATCAGCCTTGCGCGGTGGTTTGGCAATGAGGGCCGACGGGTTTACGCAATGCTCGGACGGCCGCCCAGAGCCGATACGGCGGCGGCGGACCCCGGGGCCGAGCTACTCGCCTGGATCGCGGCACGGGGCGGGTCGGTAACCGCCCGGGACCTCGCCCGCGGACCCCGCGCCTATCAGCCCGTCGGCGCGGCGGAGACGGCCCTGAACGCGCTGGTAGCGGCCGGGTTGGGGCTCTGGGTAAGCCCGCCCCCCAGCCTCAAGGGGGGCCGTCCAACGCGAAGATTCCACCTCCGCGACGGGACCCCTGCTGACGAAACCCGGGTGCTGCCGAAACCGTGCTGACGGAACCTCTTGGGGTCAAAACCCGTGTTCTCGTGGTCGGTAGGGCCGTTTTTATCGGAAGAGGTTTCGTCTGCGGAGGTTTCGTCAGCAGGGGTTTCGTCAGCAGGGGTTTCGTCACCACCCCCGCAAGTTCCGACTTGTTGAATGCCTGAAAAAATCCGAACAAATGAACATGACCAATAACAGCAACGAGACCGCCGAACGCACGCCGGCCCCCAGCCGCGGCCCCGCACCGTCCACCTTACCCAGCGGGGTTCCCCCTGGGCTGCCTCTCGCGGTCGCGACCTACGACGCGGCCCAGGCCCGCTGGAACGCCGCCGCGGCCCTGTCGCCGAGCGACCCCGAACGCCCCCTCGCCGCCGCAGCCCTGCGGACGGCCAAGGTCGGGCTGGAGGAGGCTGGTCTGGTCGCCGCGATTCTGGCCGGCCTCGCGCCGCGGTGGCGGACTGGCACGATGGTGGAGGAGATCCTGACCGCCGCCGCGGGGTGCTTCGACCGTCGCCAAAGGCAGGCCAGGCCCCGCAGGAGTTTGGGTGACTGGGGGACCTATAAGGCGATGCTCGCCGCGAACGGCTGCCGCCGTTGGGAGGGGTCCAACTTCCCGACGGAGTATCTCCTCGTAGGTAGGTGGGTCGAGACACCCAGATATGCGCGTGGCCGGCACGCCGGGGCAAGGTGGGCCCTACGGCTGCGGGACTACTGGGCGCGCCGGGACGGGGCGAGCCGCCGTGAGCGGGCCTTTCGCCGATTGACGCGAGGAGCCGCAATCGAGTACCTGGCGAAAGGTCGTGCCGGAGCGCCCTACGCGATTGGGGTTCACACTCCCACAGATGGGCGGGCCCTTGTGCGCTGGGCAGATAAGTACGGTCTCGTGGCGCGTCCTCTACCCGAGGGTGTCCCCATGTGGCCTTGGTCTAGGCGTGGCGTGGCCGCGTCCTTTCAGCCTCGCACGATCGTCGTGATTACCCGTCCCGGCGTGGTGTTCCAATGGCCCGGTATGGCGGTCCCGGATCGCACTCCCGACGGCGGGCGCGAGGGTACGGCCGTGCTCGGCGTACTCCTGAACACGCTCGGCGGCGACAACGACCCCGCGTCGCCCGCCGGCACAAACCCAAGTGCCGCCGCTGGCGAGACGGCGCAACTCAGTGCATCCTCTGGCGACGCGAAGGCCAATGAAGGGAGAGTCCATGCCTAAGTCACGATCGGAACCCGGCGTCTATCAGCGGGGCCGCGTGTGGTGGATCCGTTACACCGACCACACGGGCCGCCAGGTGCGCAAGTCGGGGAGCACGGACAAGAGTGCGGCCCTCAAACTCCTGGGGGACGCCCTGAAGGCGGTTGAGCAGATGCGGGCCGGCATGGTCCACGCGAACCCGCTCGAAGCCCGCCGCCCCATTGGGGAGCACGTCGCCGCCTATATCGAGAACCTGCACCGGCTGGGACGCGATGCGATGTACGTCTACACGATCGAGCGTCGCCTGAGCCGGGCGATCAAGGAGCGGAGATGGACCCGGTTGCGGGATTGCACACCCGCCTCCGTTACCGCACATCTTTCCGAACTCGCCCGGGGTCGCACACCCAAGGGTAAGACGGAGCCCGTGCCCAGGTCGCCGAAGACCGTCAACGACGTGCGGGCCGACCTGGCCGCCTTCTTCGGGTGGTGCGTGGCGCAGGGGCGCATGGAGGCGAACCCCTGTACCGCCGTCGCGCCCGCCGCCGACAAGCACGAGAAAAAGCGGCGGGCCCTGTCGGTGCCGGAGGTCAGGGCCCTGCTAGCGGCAACCCCGGAACCGAGGCGGCTCACGTACCTGTTCCTGACGTACACCGGCGTCCGCCGATCCGAGGCCGCCGCTCTGCGGTGGGGCTACCTGCATCTGGACGGCGTAAATCGGTACGTCGAGCTACCGGCGTCAATCACGAAGAGCGGGCGGCCGGAGGCTGTCCCGCTGGTGGACGAACTCGCGGACGCGCTGCTGGTGGCCCGAGACAACGCCGGGGATGGGGAGCCGGTGTTCGCCGAGATCCCCGACATGGGAACGTTCCGCGCGGACCTCGACGCGGCGGGCATCGAGGAGGTGGACGAGCGAGGCCGGAAAGTGGTTCTGCACTCGCTCCGTCACTCGTTGGCGACGATGCTCGCGGCGTCCGGTGTGCCCTTGGCCGTGGCGCAGCGGGTCATGCGGCACCGGGACATCCGCCTCACCGCCGAGGTTTACACCGATGAAGGTCTGCTGCCGCTCGCGTCGGGGATGAAGGCCCTGCCGTCCCTCGCGCCGTCGGGGCCCACCCGCGAACCGCTGACGGCAACGGGGACCGACGACGCGGCACCGCAGCCCCGTCCAGGTCCGCTGAGGTTGGCTCGCGGTCCCGCGGGCGACTGTGCTAAATCTGTGCTAGATGGGCGTCATTGTGCAGCACAACCTGGCACTTCCGTTCGGGAGGAGCCCGTCGGGGATAGCACGGAAAAGCACGCCAAATCGGGGTTTGGCGCGCCAGACTCATATTTGTTGTTAGGGGGAGAAACTGGGGATCTAGGATTTGAACCTAGACTAACTGATCCAGAGTCAGTCGTGCTACCGTTACACCAATCCCCAAGCGCCGGGCGGCTGTGTGGCCCGGACGGGTAATGCTAACCCCCACGGGCTCGGAGGCAAGGCGGGGGGTGTCCGGGGTCTCATCGGGGTGATGGGGGTGTCGGTTTAGTCCGGCTGTGAGCCCGTGGGGGACTCCTGCGGCTCGGCGGGGTCCGTCGGGGACGCGGGATCGGGCTGGGGGGCTGGGGCGGGCTGCTCGTCGGCTGGGGCCGCCGGGGGTGGGGAGGGGGCGTCGGCGGGGGCTGCCTGAGCGGCGATCCGGTCCATCTCGGCCATCAGGTCCGCCTGCCGCCGCTCCAGTTCCTGCTGGGCGGCGTCCGTGGCGGCGGGCTTCCGCCGTTCGCACGCCGCTGGGGCCGTCCCGATCACCGCCACGGCGGCCGCTGCCCCGATCCATGCCAGTCGTGCCATCATCCGCTCACTCTACCACACGTGCCCCTGAGGGGACGCGGGCGGCGGCGGCGCTGTAGCCTTGCGGCATGCTGACCCGCTTCCTCTTCACGATCGTCATTGCGGCCACGGCGCCTGCCGCGGTCGCCGCGCCCGCCGCCAAGCCCGGCATGACCGCTGCTGTGTCCGCGGCTGCAACGGGCGGAGCCCGTGCTTCTGTTGACCGCGCCGACGCGGCCGCGCTGGCCCGCGCCATTCTCGACGAGCACTACGACTGGCTGCTGCGCCAGGACCCGATCATGGCCAGCCGCCGCGGCGACCGGCGTTACAACGACCGCCTCGCGGAGGTTGGTCTGGCCGCGACCGCGAAGGCCAACGCCGAGATCGCCGACCGGCTCGCGCGGCTCGGCGCCATCGATCTCTCGGGGCTCCCGGAGCAGTTGCGGCTCGACGCCGAACTGCTGCGGTACGAACTGGAACTGAGCGTCGCGGGCGCCCGCTTCCATCCGGAGCAGATGCCGCTGGACTCCAAGGCGGGCGTGCAGATCGGCCTGCCGCAGATGGGCGATTCGCTGGCGTTCACGACCGAGCAGGACTACGCGGACTTCGCGACGCGGTTGGAACAGGTGGCGGGGGGCGTGGACGGGACGATCGAACTGATGCGGGCGGGGCTGGCGGCGGGCCGCGTGCCGCCGCGGGTCGCCGTCGAGGGGGCGGTGGAGCAGGCGGCGTCGCTGTGCACGGAGGCGGTCGAGAACAACCCGGACCTGAGCCCGTTTTTCCGGCCGTTCCTCGGACGCCCGGCGGGCGATCCGGCGGCGGAGCGGGCGCGGCGGGCCATTCGCGAGGGGATCGTGCCGGCGTACCGGCGGCTGACGGCGTTTCTCAGGGATGAGTACATGCCGGCGCTGCGGGAGAGCGTCGCGGCGAGCGATGGAGTGGATGGACGGGCGTTCTACGACTACCGCCTGCGCTTCCACACGACGCTGCCGCTGACGGCGGAGGAGATCCACGAGATCGGCCTGAAGGAGGTTGCTCGAATCCGCGCCGAGATGTTCGAGGTCATCGCGCGGACCGATTTCCCGCAGAAGGACTCGCTGCAGGGGGATGAGTTGTTCCGGGTGTTTGTGCAGTACCTTCGCACCGATCCGCGGTTCTACTACACGAACGAGGAGGACCTGCTGGCGGGCTATCGCGACATCGCCAAGCGGATCGACGCGGAACTGCCGGCACTGTTCGGACGGCTGCCGCGGAACCCGTACGGTGTGCGGGCGATGCCGCTGATCGCGGCGAAGATGGGGCCGACGGCGTACTACTACGAAGGGTCGATGAAGGCGGGCGTTCCCGCGTATTTCGTCGCCAACACGTACCGCCTGGACCAGCGTCCGAAGTACGAGATGATCGCGCTGACGCTCCACGAGGCCGTGCCGGGGCACCACATCCAGGTGGCGACGTCGCAGGAACTGGAGGTCGGCGGGGAGCACGGCGTGCACCCGTACCGGACGACGCTGGCGTATTCGGCGTTCCAGGAGGGGTGGGCGCTGTACGCCGAGCGGCTGGGGCTGGAGATGTGCGGCGGGGCCACGAGCGAGCGCGGCGGCCGCGGCCTGTACGCCGACCCGTACGACGACTTCGGACGGCTGACGTACGAGATGTGGCGCGCCTGCCGCCTGGTGGTGGACACGGGGATGCACGCGCTGGGGTGGAGCCGCCAGCAGGCGATCGACTTCATGCTCGCCAACTCCGCCCTCACGCCGCTGAACATCGAGCGCGAGGTGGACCGTTACATCGCGTGGCCTGGGCAGGCGTGCGCGTACAAACTGGGCGAACTGAAGATCCGCGAACTGCGGGCGATGGCCGAGGAGCGGCTGGGAGAGCGGTTCTCGATCCGCGAGTTCCATGACCACCTGCTGGGCGCGGGGTGCATTCCGCTGCCGGTGCTGGAGGAGCGGATGAAGCGGTGGGTTGAGGCCCGCGGCCGGGAATGAGCGTGAACGGCGTCGTGGTCTGGAGCGGGGCGGTGCTGCCGGCGGCGTGGGCCCCGCTCGCCTTGCGCTGGTTGACACGCCGCGCCGGGAGCATTACGGCCCCGGTCGATCGCGTGTATGAATCGCCCGATTGATCCGTCGCTTTGCCGGGGCGGATCTGCTACGCCGCCCTGGCCCGGTCCACGTACTCGATCGCGCTGAGCACGTCGCGCTGAATGGGGAACAGCGAGTCGAGGCGCGTGAGTTTGAAGAGCACGGCGATGCTGCGCTGGGCGCTGGCGATGGCGATCTGGCCGCCGTTCTCGCGGATGCCCTTCATCAGCACGATGAGCATGTTCAGGCAGCAGGAGTCGAGGTAGTCAACGTTCTGCAGGTCCAGCACGAGGTTCTTGACGCCCGGGTTGTTCATCAGGTACGTGCGGATCTGCAACGACAGGTCGTTGACGCGCTCCGAGGTCAGGGCGCGGTCGAGGATCGTGCACACGCTCGTCACGCCGAGGTTGTCGAACGTCACCTGCGCCACGCCCGGCGTGCCGCCGTCGGTCTTCTCCGGGCTCACCTTGGCGCGGGCCAGCCGCGCCAGCCCGTCCGTGTCATCCCCCGTGGCGGACACGGAACCCGACAGGGTGGCCGACGGCTCAGACTGGTTCTCGCGCGATTTCCAGAAGCGATCGAACGACTTGCCCATGGCGTGGTCCCGGGGTGGTGGATCGGGGTGCGGGGGCGGGGAACGAATGCGCGATGAGGGCGCGGGGCGTTGTGGTTGGCGGACGAGTCAGGGGCGGTCGCGGCGGGGGAAGACGCCGTGGCCGTTGCCCGTGCTGAACGCCGGGGTCGCTCGCAGCGGGCGGGCCTGCTCCGTCACCGGCGCGGCCGGCGAGAGGGACGGCGCCGCGGAGGGAGCCGTGGCCGGCGCGGGGGTCGCGGCGGGCGCCTGCGGGCGGGAGCGGTCCAGCCGCCGCGCCCGAGCCGCTTCGATCGAGCGGTCGAGCTTGCCGAGGATGGACTTGACCTGGTCGAACGCGTGCTTGGAAGTGCTCATGCGGGCCGGCTCCGATCGTCCGGAAAGAGAATCGGCGCGCGGGCGCATCGGCTTGGGGGGAGCCGCCCCGCGGCGTGGCAGACGCGGGAAGCCGTTCCGCCTGTACCGATTGAGCCGTGGGAGGGGGGCGGGGGCTGTTCTCCCGATGGGGGTTGACCGGCGGCCCCAGGGGCGGACAATCCAGCGGGCTTGTGGGGAAGCCGCGGGGCGGTAACTCAACTGGTAGAGTGCCACCTTTGCAAGGTGGAAGTTGGGAGTTCGAGTCTCCTCCGCTCCATTGATGCGATGGCCCACGCGGGTGGGGGATCAGCCCCGGAGCCGTTTCCGCCGCGGAGTGCCGCCGTCGCCGCCCGATCCGGTCTTCACCAGTTCACGCCGCCGGCCCACGGGCTGCGAGCAGACGCTGCACTTCCGGCCCGACCGCGGGTTGTCCGGCCGCCGCGCGAGCCAGGAGCGGCGCGATCGTCGCCGGGTCGTCCAGTTTGGAAAGCACACCGTCGAGGCCGGCCCACAGCGCCTCGGCCAGCAGGTCGGGGTTGCCGTCGGCGGTCAGCAGCGCAACGCGCAGATCCGGTCGAGAGGCCTTGACGCCGCGCGCCCATTCGATCGCGCCTCCTTCGTTGCCGGTGGCCGCGATGAGCAGCAGCGTGGGGCGCAAACGCTGGAGTGCATCGTCCGCTTCGGTCAGCGAACCGACCGCGCCGAGCCACACGAACCGCGGCGGCGCGAGCAGCCGCTGGAGCGCTTCGCACATACCCTGGTTGCTTTCCACGCAGAGCACGCCGATTGGCCCGTCCGGCGACATACACGCGCCTCCCAGGCGGCGGCAGCGGACCCGCGCCGCGCCGTTCCGGGTGGTTCGCAGCGCGAGCGTGCAAGGTCCGGCCGGTGCAGCGTCAAACCGGCGCTGCCCAGCGCCGCCCAGTTTACACTCACGCTCTTATCCACGCAATCCCAAACCACCCAGGTTGCCATGAAAGGCCTCCGTCGTGCACGGCGGCTCGAAGTCGGGTAATATCTCCGACTTTGGCGGGGGGAAGCGAGCAAGGGAAGAACAGGGCCACTCACCGGACTTTCACCGTTTTCTCCGTGGGGTCGTCGTAAAGATCGCACAGCCGCGCGGAAATAGGTCCGCGCGATACGCCACGGAGCGTGGCGAAGGCCACGGATGCCATGGAAAAGAAGATCCTCGGATTGTGTGCGTCACTGGTTCTGGTGGGGCCGACCCTTGCTGGCCCCCCTGATCTTGTGTTTGACGAGGAAATCATCGATCCCGTCGCGGCGGGCGACTGCAAGGCCGTCGGGGACATAGACGGCGACGGCCGCCTGGACCTGCTGCTGGGCGGGAGGCCCGGCGAAGACCTCGCCTGGTATGCCTGGCCGCACTGGCAGCGCACCGTCATCGCGCGGGCCGTGGAAGAGTTCACCACGGACATGGCCGTGGGCGATATCGACGGCGACGGTGACCCGGACGTGGTCGTCGGCGACGGCGGGACGGGGACGAACCTGCACTGGTACCGCAACCCGCGTCCGGCGGGCAACCCCGCCGACGGCGGCGCGTGGCAGCGGCTGGCCATCGGCTCCGCGACGGATTACGTGAAGGACGTGGAACTCGCCGACTTCAACCTTGATGGTCGGCTGGACGTCGCCGTTCGTACACACGGTGTTGTGTGGATTTTCTTCAATAACGGTGGTTCGTGGAGCCGCGTTCAGATTCGTAACGGCCTGACCGGAGAGGGGATGGGCTCGGGCGACATCGACGGCGACGGCGACACTGACCTGCTTCTTCCCGGCATGTGGCTCGAGAATCCCGAGCCCGCGGCCGATGCCGCGACCTCCGCCTGGGCGGTCCGGACGATCGACGGGAGCCTGTACCAGGAGGTGAAGGCGCTCGTCGCGGACATCGACGGCGACGGAGCGGCCGAGGTCGTCTTCTCGCCCTCCGAAGGTTCCGGGGCCGTGCGCTGGTACAAGCCGACGTCGGGCAACCCTCGCGGGCTGTGGACCGGCCGCACGGTCATCCAGAACCTCCCAGGCTGCCACACGCTGCAAGCCGGCGACATCGACCATGACGGCGACATCGATCTCGTCGTGGCCCAGATGCACACCCACGGCGGGCAGATCTTCGTGGTTCTCAACAACGGCGGCGGGATGTCGTGGACGCAGGTCCCCATCGGTTCCGGCGGCATCCACAACGGCGTGCTGGCGGACATCGACGCCGACGGCGACCTGGACCTCTACGGAGCGAACTGGACCACCAACCCCCCGGTTCGCCTGTGGCGGAACGCCGGCCAGCCCTGCCCCGAGGACTTCAACAACGACGGGGCGGTGAACTCCAGCGACATCTCCGTCTTCCTCACCACCTGGATCATCGACGCCAGTTCCGGCGGCACCGCGACGGACTGGAACCGCGACGGCGAGATCAACTCCTCCGACATCAGCATGTACCTGGGCGCGTGGATCTCGGCGGTGGACGACGGGTGTCAGTGACGGGGGCGGCCCCGCCGGTGACGGCAGCGAGTTATGATGGGCCCGCCACGGCGGGCTGAGGGGCGCGGGCGAGCGCATGGTGCTCCCTGCGGCGGGACCGCCGCGGCCGTGGGGATCGCCATGCCTTGTCCCGCCTGCGGAGCCAATGCCACCGAGACGTTCTTCGCCGCCGCCGCGGCGCCGGTGCTCTGCAACGTCCTGAGCCCCACGCCCGACGCCGCACGCGCCGTCCCCAGCGGGGCGATCCGGCTGGAGCGGTGCGACGGCTGCGGGCTGGTCTTCAACGGTGCGTTCGAGCCGGCCCTGATGAACTACACGGGGACGTACGAGAACGCCCTGCACTTCTCGCCCGCCTTCCGGCGGTACGCGGAGGATCTCGCCCAGGGCCTGGTCGAGCGGTACGGGCTCCGCGGCGGCCGCATCGTCGAACTCGGGTGCGGGGACGGCTCGTTCCTGGCCCGGCTGTGTGAACTCTCGGGAGCCGAGGGGATCGGGTTCGACCCGGCCCACGACCCGGCCCGGGCCAACCTCCCCACAGGGGTCCCGGTTCGCATCGTCCGCGAGTACTACGGCCCGCAAACGGTTTCCTTGACCGGCGGGCCGCCCGACCTGCTCGTCTGTCGGCACACGCTGGAGCACATCCCCGATCCGGGTGGGTTCCTCGCGAGCCTGCGCCGCGCCCTGGATGGGGGGCGGACCGCCATCTTCTTCGAGGTGCCCGACTTCGCCTGGACGCTGCGGGACGGGGGCATCTGGGACATCCTGTACGAGCACTGCCTGTACTTCACTGCCCCCGCCCTGTGGCGGGCGTTCGAGAGGGTGGGGTTCGTCCCGCGGCGGACGGAGGCGGTCTATGGTGGCCAGTTCCTTACGATCGACGCCGCCTTGGCCGGGTCCCCCGGCGATCCGCCACCGGAGGCCGATCTGCCGCGGCTGACGCGGGACTTCGGCCGCGTCTATCGGGAGAAGGTTGGCCGCTGGCGGGAGCGCCTGGGCGAACTGGCCGCGGCTGGGCGGCGGGCGGTCCTGTGGGGGGCAGGAACCAAGGGGGTGATGTTCCTGAACATCATGGGGGCCGACGCGGCGCCGGTCGCCGCTGTCGTGGATCTGAACCCTCGCAAGCACGGTCACTTCATCGCGGGGACCGCCCAGCCGATCATCCCGCCTGAGGATCTCCGCCGCATCGACCCCGCCGCCGTGATCATCATGAACCCCCTGTACCGCGCCGAGATCGAGTCTCACCTTGCCGCCCTGGGCGTTCGCGCGGAGGTGGAGGTCGCGTGAGTTTGGCGACCGATCCGGTGCGGAGCGGGCACGCGTCCGCGGCGGCCGCGGGGCCTGCCGCGCCGGCGACGCTCGTGCTCGACACGTTCGCCGATACGCGGCGGCGCGGCCGCGTCATCGGCACGTCGGCCGCGGGGGGGCCGCCGCAGCGGCGGCTGGGCGCCGACGCCGAGGGCGTCCTCGCGATCGACCATCATGCGCTGCGGATCCAGCCGCTGACGATCCCAGGCTGGGGGCGCGCCGGCATCTCCTACGGCCCGGTGCGGCGCGAGCCCGGCGTGGCGCTCTCCGTATTCCTGGTCAACGGCCACAACCTCTCGCGGACGTACGAACTGAAGAGTTTTCCCGCGCAGGTGTGGCGGTGGATGGACGGGGCCAAGTGCACGCCGGTCTGGAAGCAACTTCTCGCGTGGACCCTGCACCACCGGCCGCGCGAGAGCATCGTCCGCAAACTCCGCCAGTGGTGGCGGCACCGCAAGGGCGGCCCGGGCGGGGGCGGCGAGGGAGGGCCCAACGAACTGTGGGAGAATCTCGCGGTCGGGTTCTTCGGCTCCCCCGCGCCGATCAGGCCGCTCAGCGCCGGTAATGGGATGCTGGTGCGGGCTGCCGCGGATCTGGACAACGGCGAACTGTGCACCGGTGTCGCGGGCGAGACGCTGCCGGTGTTCCGCAGTTTCCAGAACGTGCAGGTGCACTACATCGTCGTGCTCCGCGAGCGAGGCGCGTCGTACTACGTCGCCGGGCCGGACTTTGAGGGCCTCGCGTCGCGCGGGCTGGGGGCGCACCCGCTGATGCGGCCGGTCGGCATCGACCCGTTCGACGCCACGGAGGACCTGTACCCCGGCGTGCACCAGGCCGTGCTGGGGGAGATCGGCTTCGGCATCGACTCCCGCGTGTACGGTGTGAAGGTCGAGCGTCTCCCGGAGGCGGCGTCCTGGTGCACGACCGCGCACGCGGCCGACCGACTCACGGGTGATGGGCCGCTGTCGTACGCCGAACGCGGCGGGGAGTGGGCCGCCGCGGGCGTGCTCCGGACCGCCGACGGCGCCGCGGGGGACGGGGTCGCGATGCTGGCGCCGGATGAGCCCAGCGGCCTGGTGCACGCGCTGCTGCACCGGGATGGAGCGGCGGGCGAGGCCGCACTGATCGTGCAGGTGGACCCGCGCCGGCGGCTGTACTTCGTGCTCGGCGAGGCGGGCGCACGCCTCGAACTTCGCACGGGCGACGATGCGCCGGGTGAGGTCGTGGCTCGCTCAGAGGGGCCGGTTCTTCCTGAGGGGACAAGCGGACCCATTTCCGTGCAGGTTCTTGACGATGGCACGTACGTTGGCGCCTCCGTGAACGGCCGGTGCGTCGCGACCGCCCGCGTCGACGACCGCGGCGGGTCTGGCACGGGAGGAGTGGGGGGGGTGGGGTTGGCGCTGAGCCCCGGTTGGCGGGCTCGTGACTTCGAGGCCCATCCTCGTGCCGTCCCGATCCCGGCCCCGCTCATCCTGGGCCAGCCGTGGGCGCCGGTCGGCTCGCGCGTCGTCGTGCGCGACACCTTCGCCGGTCCGGCGGGTCCGCTGGAGGGCCGGCGGACGGAGGTGGGGGATCGCACGTGGGCCCGTGTCTTCGGGCCGGGCCAGTTCGAACTCACCGGCGACGGGGCCGCACGCGTCGCGGCCGATCCCAAGCGCCCCTGCCCGGGTCGCACGATCTACGCCGTGGATTGGTCCGATCCCGATTTCGCCGACCTTCGCGTGCAACTGACCCCGCCCGGCACGCAGCGCGGCCAGAAGCACCGCTGCCGCGCAGGCTTCTGCTTCTGGCAGGACCCCCGCACGTACATCCTCATCAACATCTGGCTCGACGACATGATGAAGACGTCGTCGATCTCGTCGTTCTTCGTCGTCCGGGGCTTCGAGGACATCTTCGAGGCCGTGTGGACGTGCCTGGGCGAGCACCGCGTGCACTGGGGCTGTCCGGTGGATCTGCGCATGGTCTGTGACGGCGAGCGGTACCACGTCGCCGTCAACGGCGAGCCGGTGCTCTACCGGGCGCTGTCGGACGTCTACCCGACGTGGGACAGGATGAGGATCACGAAGGTCGGCCTGGCCGCGACGTGGGAGTGGGGGACCGATACGGGCTCGATCTTCCGCGACTTCACGGCCCGCTCGCGCTGAGCGGGCGTCACGCGCTCGTCGCGACGATGTGCGCGACGGTCCAGCCGACACCGTGGTAGGCCTCGCGCAGCCGCCGCACGGTGTATCCCCACGAGGTGATCAGCGCCGTCGCGGCCTCCACCTTCGGCTCCACGAGTTCCGGTTTTGCGTCGTCGAACTCGCAGATCAGCACGGGCTTCAGCCGCCGTGCCGTCCGCGCCAGGCCCGCGAGTACCGCCGCCTCGGCCCCTTCCACGTCCACCTTGATGACGGTGGGCTCCGGCGTTTCGCGCCGCTCGACGAGCCCGTCGATGGTGACCAGCGGCACGGTGATCAGCGGGCCGTCGCGGCGGGAGGTCGTGGACGCCAGCACGGCGCCCCCGGGGTGCGGGTCCAGGCGGAGTTCGGCCGTCCCCTCGTGGTCGGCGACCGCCGCCTCCACGACGACGATGTTCGCCAGCCGGTTAAGCGAGGCGTTGCGCCGGATCGCCGCGGCGTTGGCCGGCACCGGCTCGAAGGCGACGACCTTGCCCCGTGGCCCGGCGAGCCTCGCGGCGATCAGGCTGAAGAAGCCCGCGTTGGCCCCGATGTCGAAGAAGACGCCCCCCGGCCGCACGTGCTCGCCGATCGCCTCCTGGATCGGCATTTCGTTGGTCCCGCGGGCGTACCAGGCGCTGGCACGGCGCAGGTCCATCCTCAGACCTTCCCCCAGCCCACCCTTGATCGTGACCGGCCGCAGCGCCCGCACGCGCCGCGCGGTCTGCTTCAGTTTGCCCACCAGCCGTCGCGGCTTCATGTGCGGCCACCTTCGCGAAAGCCCCCCGCTCGCCAGCGTACGCCCCGGGGGTGTTCGTGGCAACGCCGCGGCGGGTCCGTCGATGGAGGACCCCCGCGGCGGCCGATATTGTGGGCCGCGGCCTGTCGCGGCGGCGATGGTTTATCGACAGCGGAACTCCTTGTGATCACCCCCGACCTCATCCAGAGCCTTCACTGCCCGTACTGCGGGTCGGGGCTTGTGCTTGATGAGAAGCCGGCGCCGGTGACCGCATCGGGGGGGGAGGGGGGGATCCAGTGGGCGGTCGTTGCCTGCGGCTGCTCGCGCTACCCGGTGGTTCACGGGATTCTCGTGCTGGAGCAGGGGGCGATGCTGCCGCGGGAGCACCTTGAACGCAGCGTCGCGGCGCTGCAGGCGGGCGATCGTGCCGGCGCCCTGGCGTGGGCTGCGCGGTCGTCCGACCTGGCGCGGCGTGGTCCGCTGGTGACGGCGGTTACGCGGCTGGTCAAGCCCGTTGCGCCGCGTCTGGCCGAGCGCTACGGCCAGCGCACAGATGCGGCAGTCCTGCTCGACGAGTCGCTCAGTTTCGAGGACCTCGCGCTGGCCACGCGGCCAACGCTCTTTGCTCATTACCTGGTCCAGCGCTTCGCGAACCCGAGCCTTATGGGGGCCGCGGCCCTCATCGCCGCGATGGGCGCGTGGGCCGCGGGGCTGCCGCGACGGCCGCGGGTGATCGACGTCGGCGCGGGGGCCGGACACGCCAGTTTCCTCATGCAGCGGCTCGCTCCGGCGGTGGACGTGATCACGTCCGACGCGGATGTGATCAGCCTGTGCCTGGCCCGGCGCATCCTCGGCCCGGCTGCCACGCTCATCGCGCTGGACGCCCAGGCGCCGATGCCGTTCGCCGATGGCGAACTGGATGGCGCGTTCTCGCTCGACGCGTTCCACTACATTCCCTCGAAGGCCGCGCTGGTGCGGGAACTCGCCCGGGTCGTCAAGTCGGCGGACGCTGGAGGCGTCTGGGTCTTCCCGCATCTCCACAACGCCGATGGCCACAATCCGACGCCCGGCATTCCGCTCACGTTCGAGGGCTACCGGAACATTCTGGCGCCCGCCGGGCCCGTGTTTTTCGACGAGGCGGAGGTGGTGCGTGCCGCGGTTCGGGAGGGCCGGCTGCCCGCGCCAGGGGGCGATTTGTCGCGTGCCGATGCTCTGTGCATGCTGGGCGGCGCGGCGGCGGCGTGGGCGCCGCGTGATCTTCCCGATCCGATGGAGCTGCCCGGTCCCGGCCCGCTGGGCGTGAATCCCGTGTTTGCTCCGGCCCCTGGATCAGGCTCCGGCACGCTCAGATTCGTGCGTACCTGGGCCAACGACAACCTCCGCCGCGAGTGCGCCGCCGCGGAGGCTTACCTTCCCGAAACGGTCGAAATTGACGCCGAGTTCCTCCGCCGCGCAGGGGCGGGGGCGCTCGAGGAGGCGGACCGCGCCGATGCGACCCGTTTGCTCCGTTCCTTCATCCTGATCCCGATGCCCGCGGGGTACCGCCGCGCGGCCCGCTCCGGCTTGTAAGACAGACGGTTCAGGTCCGGCCGAGCACCAACCGGTACACATCTTCGATTGCGCGGCTGGCCCGCTGCTGGTCGAACCGCTGGGCGATCTCGCGTCCGACGCGGGACATGGCGTGCATCCGCTCCGGGTCGGCCAGCAGATCGAGAACCGCGCGGGTGAGGGCCGGTCCGTCCCCCACGGGCGCCAGCGCCATGGAGGCTCGCCCTTCACCTAGTTCGGCGAACGATGGCAGGTCGAACGCCGCGATCGGCAGCCCCGCCGCCATGGCCTCCAGCACCGAGAGAGGGAACCCCTCGCTGAAGGACGGGAAGACGAACACGTCCGCGATACCGAGCAGCGCCGGGATGTCGTCGCGCCGGCCGGGCATCACAACGGCGCCGTCGAGCCCCTCATCGCGGACCTGTTTCTCCAGGTCGGTCCGCAGTTCGCCATCGCCGACCAGCAGCAGTTTCGCCTGAGGGTGGCGGGCGCGAACCTCTCGCATCATCGGGATCAGCAGGTGCTGTCCCTTGCCGTTGGTTATCCGCGCGACGTTCAGCAGCAGCGGCTGAGCATCGGCGACGCCCAGCGAGCGGCGCAGGTCCTCCTTCGCCGTCTCGGCGAGCGGGGTAAAGCGAGAGAGGTCCACGCCGGGGTGGATCACCGTGATGCGGTCGGGGCCCAGGCCGTAGCGCGTCGTGTACGGCAGCCATGCCTCTTTCACCGCCTGGCCGACGGCGATGCAGTGGCGGATCGTGTGGCGGGCGACGGCGCGGTCAACAGCCAGCCGCAGGCGCCGTACGAGGTCCTTCGGCCCACGCGACTTGCGGCCGAGGTAGAGGGCCGAATGGAGCGTGTTCACGATCGGCACGCCCGTGCGCCGGGCCGCGAGTTGGGCGACAAGGCGGTCGCTGCCGGTGTTGTTCGCGTGGATGAGATCGATCCGGCGCTCGCGGATCAGGCGGCAGAGCCGCCGGATCGCGCCGGGGAGCCCCGCCGCGGAGCGCAGGTTCAGCGAGATAACCTCGATGCCGGCCTCCTGGTACTTCGCCAGCATCCCTGCGGCCGCTCCCTCCAGCGGGTGCACGGTGCAGACGACGTGCGAGAACGCCTGCCTGTCCATCGCCGAGAGATTGCGCAGGAGCAGCAACTGGCCGCCGCCCACGGCGAGGTCCGGCATGGTGTGAAGGACGCGGATCATCATGCCGTCGTGCTCCCGCGCTCGCCGGCGGCGGACGCATCGGGCGGCCATCCCCAGACCAGGCCGCCGGATTGGATGGCGTAGGGATCGTCCTTGGGCCGCGGCCACGCGGGCGCTCCGGCGCCCAGAAGGGGGAAGAACAACTCGTAGCGCCGGAAGAACGAGGCGAGGAAGTCCTCGGCCAGAACCGGCCACTCCGGGTGCTCGGGGTTCTTCCGCATCTGCGACTCGAAGGCGTCCATTGCGTGTCGCTTTCGCTCGAGGTAGCCGTCGGTGCGGACCAGCAGCGGGCGACTGCGCACGGCGGTGCGCAGCGGCCGAAGAGCGAGTTGGATCAGGCGGCGCAGGGCGGAGTTCCGGAGCGTCATCCACGCGCCGGGGGACCAGAACCACACGGGGTACTCGTACACCGGGGCCTTGATACGCCCTCGCTCGACGAGTCGGCACACGATGGCGTGGATCGCGCGATGGTCGGGGTGGGCGTCGATGCCCGATGGGGCGAGGATGACCTTTGGGTTTGTTTCGGCGACGATGCGCTCGAGTCCCTCCGCGGCCTCGCGGGCGCTGGCGGCCACGTGGCGGTCCTCGTGACCCAGCAGCGTGACGCGCTCGGGAGGGACGCCCATGCGCCGGCAGGCCTCGAGCACCTCGCCCCGCCGGATCTCGGCCATGCGATCAGCGGGGACGCCGGCCTCCTTGTGCGAGTGCCGGCCGTCGCAGACGATGACGATGTGGACCGCATGGCCGGCGTCGGCGGTGCGCATGATCGCGGCGCCGCAGCCGAGTGTTTCATCGTCGGGATGGGGGGCGATGACCAGCAGCGGGCCGCCGGTCAGTTCGGCGGTGACGTCGCGGCCGCGTGCGAAGAGCACACGCTGCAGCGCGGTGAACGCGGCGGGCTGGAGCGGCCTGAGCAGTCGCTTCATCCTCACCACCCTCCGCGGGATTCAGAGCGCCAGCACCTGCGGCCGCAGGTCCATCGCGTGGAGTTGGGCCGTGATCTCGGGGGCGTAGACGGGGTTCATGACGATGACCCGGTCGGGACGCAGGTCCCGCAGCGACTCGGGCGACACGATCTCGTGGCCGGAGCCGGGCATGAACTTGCCGTGGCGGTAGGGGTTGATGTCCACCGCAGCGGCGACGGCGTCGCCGGCGTCAAGCGTCGTCAAGAAGGAGACCCCCTTGGAGCCCGAGCCCCAGATGACCGTCCGCTCGCCGCGGGCGCGGCCCTCGTCGAGGATCCGCTTCCACTTCGACACCACGGCCGAGGTGACCTTGCCGAAGTCCGCGACGCGTGAGCGCAGTTCGTCGAGGTCGTTCTCCAGCGGCAGGCGCGGATGCGTCGGGCCGTCGGCGGGAACGGCGTCGAGGATGATGTACTGGTCGCCGTATTCGAGCGTCAGGTGCGTGACGTCGAAGCCGGTGGAGCGGAAGAGGCGGGCCAGCGAGCCGCAGGAGAAGTAGGTGCAGTGCTCGTAGTACATGTCCCAGAAGGCCCCTTCCTTGAGTTCCCGCATGACGTCGGGCAGTTCGAAGAAGAGGACGGTGCCGGGGCGGTCGCCGATGGTCGTGCGCAGTTCGCGCATGAACTCCCGGGTGGGGGCGATGTGCTCGAGCGTGTGGCGGCAGACGATGAAGTCGGCCTTGAGGTGGGCGTAGCGCCGGTCGTAGAGGTCAACGATGAACTCGGCACGCTCGGCGGCGGGGCTGGTGGTGCGCGACGGGATGTAGCCGGGGTCGATGCCGATGCCGCGAGCGCCCGGCCCGGCCTCCTCGAGGAGTTGGATGAGGAACTCGCCCTTGCCGCAGCCGATCTCGAGCGTGGTCTTGCCCGAGCCCAGGTCGTAGCGGTCGGCGTAGCGCTTCGCGAGTTCGCGGGCGAACTTGTTGAACGTCGGGCTGAAGCCCTGGGTCTCCTCGTACCGCTGCGAGTACTCGTTGAGGGAGACGTCGAACGCGGTGTTGGTGATGAAGCCGCAGGCGTCGCAGAAGCCCAGGCGCAGGTCGCCGCGGGGATAGCCGACGGCCTCGGCCCGAGTGGGCATGAGGAGGCAGGAGTGCGCGGGGATGCCGCGGACGGTGTAGAAGATCGTGAGGCCGCGCGAGCCGCAGTTGGGGCACTCGGCGCCGGCGTCGTGATGGGTTTCGAAGGATGGCCCGGTGGTCATGCTTGGCCTGTCTCAAGGGAGCCGCAGATGAACGCGGATCAACGCAGATTCGGGAGAGGAAGTTCGAGTCCGTTGGTCTTCAGTCCTCCCGGCCTTGTCTGTGTTCATCCGTGTAGATCTGTGGCTAAACAATGGCGGGCTTGGGAATCGGGATGATGAACTTCCCGCCGCGGGCGCGGTACTCGGCCTGCTGGGCGAGGATCTCGTCCTTGAAGTTCCAGGGGAGGATGATGGTGTAGTCCGGCATGCGGGCGAGCAGTTCGGTGGGGGGGAGGATCTTGATCCGACCGCCGGGCATGTACTTGCCCTGCTTGTGGACGTTGCGGTCCACGGCGAAGTCGATCGTCTCCTCGGCCACGCCGATCGCGTTGAGCATGATGGCGCCCTTGGCCGCGGCGCCGTAGGCGGCGATGCGCTTCCCCTGGTCCTTGAGGTCCGACAGGATGCGGCGCATTTCGGAGCGGATCGAGTTCACCCGGTCCGCGAAGCCGCGGTAGTACTCGGGCTTGTCCATGCCCAGGGCCTTCTCCTCGGCCAGCAGCGAGGTGACCGACTGACGCACGTCCTCGCGCCGGCCGGCGAAGAGGCGGAGGCTCCCGCCGTGGATCGGGAGCCGCTCGACGTGGTTGAGGTACAGGCCGTTGCGGCGGAAGAGGTTGTTGACCGCTGTGACCGAGAAGTAGCACAGGTGCTCGTGGTAGATCGTGTCGAACTCGCAGTGGTCGATCAGGTCGCGCAGGTACGGGCACTCGATGGAGGTCGTGCCGTCGTCCTTGAGGATCGTGCGAATCCCCTGCACGAAGCCGTTGGTGTCGGCGACGTGGGCCAGAACGTTGTTGCCGATGACGACGTCGGCCCGCGTGCCGTTAGCGGCGAGTTCCTCGGCCAGCGCCTTGGTGAAGAACGTGCACATCGTGCGGACGCCGATCTTCTCCGCCGCCGCGGCGGGGCCGGGGGCGGGGTCGATGCCCAGCACGGGGATGCCCTTCTCGACGAAGTTCTTCAGCAGATAGCCGTCGTTGCTGGCCAGTTCGATGACGAGACTCTGCGGTCCGAGTTTGCGGGACTCGATCAGGCTCAGGGCGTTGTCGCGGGAATGCTTGAGCAGGGCGTCGGAGAAACTCGAGAAGTAGGGGTAGTCATGGCCGAAGAGCACCTCGGGCGGGAGCGTCTCGGTGATCTGAACCAGGGCGCAGTCGGGGCAGAAGCCGACCTCCAGCGGGTAGCGGCCCTCGGGCTTGGCCAGGTCGGCTTCGGTCTTGAGACCGTCGGCCAGGGGCATCGCCCCCAGGTCGAGGACCGGCTCGAGCCCCTTGCGGCCGCAGGCGCGGCAGGAGGCCGCGGCGCACGCCGCTCTGAAGTCGCGTTGATTGCTGTCCATGCACTCGCCCTTCGAGACAGGTTGACCGCAGGGTGCAGAGGGCACAAGCGGACCCAGGAACGTTGGCGCGTCTCGGTGTTCCCTGTGCCTCCGCGGCGAATCCCCTCCGTCTTACCGCTTGAACCTGAAATCGTCCCCGAGCAGCCCCTGCTCGAGGAGTTGCTTGATGTGCGCGATGCGCTTGAACCGTGGCCCCTCGAACTCCTCGAGGGTCACGCCCACGCGCTTGAAGGCGTCGTGCAGTTCCGCCGCGCCCCGGCGGGCCGTCCACCGGGGGGTGAAGTCGGGGAACGCGGAGCAGTACTTGTCGCACCGCACGCGGTAGTTCCGCTTATCCGGGCTCGCGCCGTCGGCGAACGTGATCGTCGAGCCGGGGACCGTCTCACCGACGATGTTGGCGATGTCCCGCACGCGGTAGTTCTCGGTTGTGGCGCCGACGTTGAAGGCCTGGTTGTGCACCTTCTCGGCCGGGGCCTCCATCACGGCGATGAACGCGCGGGAGATGTCCTCGATGTGGACGATCGGCCGCCAGGGGCTGCCGTCGCTCTTGATCATCACCTTTCCGGTGGTGTACGCCCACGCGGTGAGGTTGTTGAGCACCAGGTCGAAGCGCAGCCGCGGCGAGACGCCGTAAGCGGTCGCGTTGCGCAGGAAGACCGGCGTGAAGCGGTCGGTGGCCATCTGGCCGACGTCCCGCTCGACCATCACCTTCGACTCGCCGTAGGGCGTGACCGGGTTGAACGCAGCGCCCTCGTCGAGCATCCCGTCCCCGCCCGCGCCGTAGTTGGAGCAGGAGGAGGAAAAGACGAACCGCGGCACCCCGGCTTCCTTCGCCATCTCCGCCAGGCGCACGCTCGCCCGGTGGTTGATGTCGTACGTCAGTTCCGGGTTGAAGTCCCCCAGGGGGTCGTTCGACAGCCCGGCCAGGTGGAGCACCGCGTCGAACCCGCGCACGTCGTCGATCGTGGCGTCGCGGATGTCCTTGCGGATGTTGGGGACGTCGGCGATCGCGCCGCCGTCGCCGAACGTGCACCGCTCGTACAGGTCCGAGTCCATCCCGACAACCTCGTGCCCCCGCGCCAGGAGCATCGGGGTCAGGATGGTTCCGATGTATCCGAGATGTCCGGTGACCAGGACGCGCACGGAAGCCTCCGATCAGACGTTGAGGGACACGCGATGGCCGCGGAAGAGTCCGGGGGACGGATCACGCCGAGGGAGTCAGGCAGGGCGACGGGCCTCTTCCATTGCCCATTGCCCAATCTCCATTGCCTACTCCCACGTCTTCCACGGCGGGTTGCCGCTGTCCCAAAGGTCCTGGAGCAGCTTCTTGTCCCGCAGCGTGTCCATGCACTGCCAGAAGGAGGTATGGCGGTAGGCCATGAGCTGCCCCTCGCGGGCCAGCCGCTCCATCGGCTCTTTCTCGAACTGGGTTGCGTCCCCCTCGATGTAGTCGAAGACCTGCGGCTCCAGGACGAAGAACGCCCCGTTGATCCACCCCTCCGCGGTCTGCGGCTTCTCGCTGAACTCCTTGACCCGGTCCCCGTCGAACTCCAGGTGCCCGAACCGGGCCGTCGGCCGCACGGCCGTCACGGTGGCGATCTTTCCGTGGGAGCGGTGGAACTCCAGGAGCCGCTTGAGGTTGACGTCCGAGACCCCATCCCCCCAGGTCAGCATGAAGGTCTCGTTGCCGATCACCGGCTGGAGGCGCTTGATGCGGCCGCCGGTCATCGTCGGGATGCCAGTATCCACCATCCGCACGGTCCACTGCGGGAGCTTCCCGTTTTCGTGCGTCAGCCGCCCGGTGCGGAAGTCCACCGTCAGATCGCCCTGCAGGTGGGCGTAGTCCACGAAGTACTTCTTGATGTAGTCGCCCTTGTACCCCAGGGCGATGACGAAGTCATCGAACCCGTAGTGGTAGTAGTGCATCATGATGTGCCAGAGGATCGGGCGCCCGCCGATCTCGACCATCGGCTTGGGGCGGACCTCCGTCTCCTCCGCCAGCCGGGAACCGACGCCCCCCGCGAGAATTGCCACTTTCATCGTCCTGACTCCGCGCCGGCCCCAACCACCGCTCCCACGCGTCCCGACGGCGCCGCCTGAAGTTCCTGCGGCAGCGACACGGCCGTCACCTGGCGCGACCGCGGCCGCTTCGACCAGCGCCGGAACCGCGTGGCCGTTCGCTCCGCGATGTACGCCAGGCACGCCGCCCGCTCGCGCAGCGGCATCGGGTGCCGCAAGGCCGCTTGCGCGAACCGTGCGCTCGACACCACCGCCGACGCCAGCGCCGGGGCTTTCACCCGCGGGTTGAACCACGCCAGCCGCTCACGCTTGCTGGTGCGCTGGAGCCCGAAACTGAACGCTCGCGTGTGGTTCCGCACCTTGAACAGGCACTCGTCCGCCAGCGCCACACGCCCGAGGAGCACCATCTCGCCAACGAAGTTCCAGTCCGAGCCGAGGTAACTGCCGAACAGCCGGGTCTTCGCCACCGCCTCCCGCCGCATCACGCCCCAGACCATGGCCGGGTAGGCCAGCCGGAACGTTGCCCGCAGGCGCTGGCTCGGGCTCGGCGACAGGAGCCCCAGCTGGTCCTGGTCATACCGACGCAGTTCCCGCCCCTCGGGGTCGATCTCGACAGTCGCCGAGTGTGCCACCACCGCGGCGGGGTCCTCGTCCAGCAGCGCGATGCACCGTTCCAGATAGGTCGGAGCCATCAGGTCGTCGTGCGCCGCCCACTTGAACAGTTCGCACGGGCTGGCGTGGAACAGGAAGTTGAAGTTCCCGGACGCCCCGATGTTGTGAGGATGGCGGATATACACCACGCGCTTGTCGCGCGCGGCCGCCTCGCGGCAGATCTCTTCCGTTCTGTCGGTGGACGCGTTATCGGCGATGATCAGCCGGAAGTCGGTGAAGGTCTGGCCTAGGAGGCACGCCAGGGCCTCGCTCAAGTAGTTTTCACCGTTTCGAACCGGCAGACCGATGCCGAGACGCGCGCCACGGGGTCGCGTGGACATACGACTCCCCTCGTTCTTTGGACCCTGGCGTGCTTTTGCAACAGAAGGGAACTTAATCACCGCTGGGAGCTCGGGCAAGGCAACCCCCTCCCGTCCGAGGATCGCCGGCCCCGCAGACCCGTCCAGCCCCTCCGCCTCCCTCTCCTTGCCCAGACTCCCCGGCACGGTGCCCCTCCTCCAGGAAAGACCACCTCAGGGGACGCTTCCGCGTTTGTCCCCTCCGGACAGTACGCAAGGCTTATTAAAGTAGGCACTTACAACGGGTTGGGCCGGCTCAATGGGCTCGATCTGGCATTTTCCGTGCGAGCAAACCCCGGCGGACGGGCCGCGGCCGTCGTCCGTCTGTCACGAAAGGCGAACGCCTCCGCCGCTCGTCGGCCGGCAAACCCGGCCACCCGTCGGGCTAGGTACGCCGCGCAGGTCCCCCGCTCACGCAGGGGCATGGGGTCGCTCGCCAGCCGCCGTCCCAGCCGCACCCCCGCCGCGGCCATCGGGACCAGCCCCCGCAGGCTCCGCCGCGGGTTGAACCACGCCAGACGCTCGCGGTAGGCCAGCCGGTAGAAGTCATCCGTAAACGACCCTTCGTGCCTGCGGACGCTGAAGAGCACCTCGGGCACGATCACGGCCGGTCCGCGGAGCAGGAGTTCGGCAAGGAAATAGCGGTCGGCGTTGACGAACCCGCCGATCAGGCCCGTGGCCTCGACGGCCTCCCGGCGCATCACGCCCCAGATGATGGCCGGGTACCCCATCTCCAGCGCCGCGATGAACCGCTCGCTGGGGCGGTCGCTGCTGAGCCCCGCCGGGCACGGCACCGGCCCCGCCGCCGCCCCACGCGCATCGACCCACTGGGAGGCCGCATGGCACAGCACGGCCCGCGGCTCGCTCTCCAGGCGCGCGACGCACCGCTCCAGGAGCCGCCGGTCGCAGAGGTCGTCGTGGGCGGCCCACTTGAACAACTCGCCTCGCGTGCTGCGGAAGACGAAGTTGAAGTTCTTCGCGGCGCCGAGGTTGACCGGGTGCCGCACCCAGCGCACGCGGGGATCACTCCGCGCGAGTTGCTCGCAGATCTGCGGCGTCGCGTCCGTCGAGGCGTTGTCGGAGATGAGCAGTTCGAAGTCCCCGTGCGTCTGGGCCAGCAGGCTGCCGGCGGCCTCGCGCAGGTACCGCTCTCCGTTACGCACCGGCATTCCGATGCTCAGCCTCGCGCTGCTCCGCATGAGGCCGACTCCCCGCGGCGGCCCGGCCGCACCAACGTCTACTGCATACCTCGTCCTCGTGAACGGCTCCCTCACCGCGTGGGGCGCGTCCCGCATTGCGCCCGCGCCAAGGGCCGCTCCTACCATCGTCCCGTTTCTCCGCAAGAATCGCGCCGACCCCCGGCGACCCCACGCACGCATGCCGGCACCTGCCAGCAAATCCCCCCGGGCCTCCGCCGCGCTGACGGGCTCGATCATCCTTCTGCTCACCCTGCTGGGGTGGTCCAGCGTTCCCCTCTTCATCAAGCACTTCTCGCACGACATCGACGCGTGGACCTCCAACGGGTGGCGCTACGGGTTCTCCGCAGTGCTCTGGCTCCCCGTGGTTCTGTGGGGCTTGTTGCGCCGGTCCATTCCGCCGGGGTTGTTCCGCGCGGCGATCATCCCGAGTTTCTTCAACGCCGCCGGCCAGATCTGCTTTACCTGGGCCCACTACAAGATCGACCCCGGCTTGCTCACGTTCGGCCTGCGCACGCAGATCGTCTTTGTCGCCGCGGGCGCCTTTCTCCTCTTCCCGACCGAGCGCCCGATCATCCGGACCCGCACGTATCTCCTGGGCGTCGCCATGGTCCTCGCCGGGACTGTCGGCACCGTCATGCTCGGGCACGAGCCGCCCAGGGGCGCGAGCGCCTTGGGGATTGTCCTCGCGATCGGGTCCGGGCTGCTCTTTGCGGGCTACGCGCTCGCCGTCCGCCGCGGCATGCACGGCGTGAACTCCGTCGTCGCGTTCTCAGTCATCAGCCAGTACACCGCCGCGGTGATGGTGGCCCTCATGCTTCTGCTGGGCGACGGCGCCGGCATTCACGCCCTGGACCTTGGCCCGCGCCAGTTCGCGCTGCTGCTGCTCTCGGCCGTGATCGGGATCGCGCTCGGGCACGTCTTCTACTACATCGCGATCGCGCGGCTCGGAGTAGCGATTTCCTCGGGCGTCCTGCAACTCCAGCCGTTCCTCGTCGCGGTGGGCAGTTGGTCGCTCTTCGACGAGCGGCTGACGTCCGCCCAGTGGGCCAGCGGCGCGGCGGCGATCACCGGTGCTCTGCTCATGCTCACGATTCAGGGACGCCTGGCCCGCGCCGCGCAGCGTGCGGCCGCCGCTCCTGTTGCCGCGGCGCCGATCGTCCCGGCCGCGTCGCGCCCCACGCCCGCATCACCTGACTAAGGCGATCGCCCGCACCGCCTCCAGTGCACGGCGCACGTGCTCCCGCGGCCGCCATTGCCCACGGTGCACCATCCGCACGACGCCGCCGGTGTCGATGACGAAGGTGGTGCGCCCCGGGAGGAGCCCCAGCGTGCGGCGTACGCCATACGTGGCGCGGACGGCGCCGTCCTCATCGCTCAGTAGCGGGAACCCGAGCCCCATGGCCCGCGCGAACGCCCGGTGCGTGTCGGGTTTGTCCCCACTGATCCCTACGACCGATGCGCCCGCCTCCCGAAACTCCGCGAGCGCATCGCGAAACCCGCACGCCTCGCGCGTGCACAGCGGCGTGAAATCCCCCGGGTAGAAGAAGACGACCACCGGCCCCCGCTTCCGTAACGCCGACAGCCTGACTTCGTTCCCCGATGCGTCGCGGAGCGAGAACTCCGGCGCCGGATCGCCCACGCGCAGCGTCCGTCGCAGCGCAGCCGCATGGTCCGAGGCGGTCCGCGTCCGGCACTCGTCCACGCTCGTGCTCACCTGCCACGCACCTCCGGCCCCGCCCTACCTGCTCACCACCATCTCCATCCCGACGCGTCCCCTCCACGCCCGTTTCCCGGTCATCATCAGGTACCAACTGTGCCACTGCACCGCCGTCATCGCCAGCACGCCGATTGGGTGCAGCGCCGCGCCGGCCGCGCTGTGGAGGAATCGGTCCGCCAGCGCCCCACGCTGCACGAGTGCGAAGACGACCGCCGCGCCCGCCAGGCCGACCGCGACGCGGTCGCTCCCGCCGCCGAGAGCCGCCGCCCCGAGGTACGCCCACGGCAGCACGTGCCCGACCAGGTGCACGAGGGTCGTCACGCTCAGCAGCGTCACCGACCCCACCCCCTCAAACGCGTTCTTGGCGAACCCGCGCCATGCCGCCGCGCCGCCGCGGTACATCCGGCACCAGGCCAAGTCGGTGCCGTCGAACAGATCCGTGCGGAACCCCGCCCGGCGCAGCGCCCGCGGCAGCATGATCCCATCGTGCATCGACCCGCGGCAGGCCGCGTGCCCTCCCGCCGCGAGGTACGCCTCGCGCCGCACGAGCAGAAACTGCCCGCACCCCGCTGATGTCCCCGGCTCGGTCGTCGCCCGCATCCGGTCGATGGGGAGATAACTCAGGAGGATGAAGTGGATCATCGGCACCAGCAGCGCCTCACCCAGCGACCCGGTGACTTGCCGCGGGAACGTCGAGAGCAGATCGACGCCGGTGCGCTGCGCCTCGGCCACCGCCCGCCACACCGCGCCGGGCTCGAAGCGCACGTCCGCATCGGTGAAGAGCAGCCACGGGCTCCCGTCCTCGGCTGCCTGGCGGCCCATGATGTCGCACGCCCACTGCTTCCCGTTCCACCCCGCCGGCAGCGGATGCGTGCGCGCCGCTCGCACCCGCGAATCAGCCGCCGCGAGCCGCGCCAACACCGCGCTGGTCCCATCCTCGCTCTGATCGTCGTACACCAGAACGCGCAGGTTCGGGTACGCCCCCGCGTCGCCGTCGCCCAGAATCGACCTCACGCACGCGGCGAGGTGCTTTTCCTCGTTCCGCGCCGGGATGCACACCGTCACCCGCGGTGGATCGTCGCCCAGCGCCGCGCGTGCCTCCTCGAACGCGGGCGCCGGCCGGTACAGCCGCAGGTTCCGCAGCGTCATCACCAGCGCCAGCCCCGCGATCCCCGCTCCCACGAGCATGACCCACGCTATCGCACTCACGGCGTCCCTCCCTCTCCGCGGCCGATGCGGCCGCTGGCTCGCCGCGCCGCCGTCCGCTCGGCCTGCTCGTAACTGATCCCCGCGCTGCGGCCTCGCAGGCGCAGCCACAGGTCATATGCGGGGTTCACCTCGCGCCCGCCCCACTCGCGCCCGACCAGCACGTCGAACGCCCGGAGGTCGCGTGCGACCGCCAGTTCCGCCAGCGCCGCCGCGGCGCGGCGCATCGCCTCAAGCATCGCGCGGTGCCACGCCGCCGTGCGCCCCGCGCCGGCCCCGCTGCGGCCGCCGACCTCGCACGGCTCCAGCCGGATCAGCGCCTCCGGCCTGGGGTGGCCCCAGAACGGGTACTCCAGCGCCGCGGCGACCACGCGCACATCCGGGAACCGCGCCGCCAGCGCCGCCGCCCCCGGCCGGATCCTGATCTCGACGCGAGGGTCGGTCAGCCGCCCCTGCGGCGTGATCCACACGGCTGTGCGTGGTTGGCGCCGCAGACACTCGCCCACATACTCAACCATCGCGTGGAGGCTCGCCGGATCATCCGGATCGATCCCGAAGACCCCCAGACGCCGGAAGAATCCGAAGGTCCGCAGCACGGCCGCGTCGATCGGCGCCAGGTGCTCGCGCCGCGGCATGAACCGCCGCGCCAGCAGCACGGCGAGCATCGGGTCCCACCACGACGGGTGGTTGAGCACGACGATCACCGGCCCCGCGTGGTCCGCCGCTTCCGCGAGCAGCCCCGCGTTCTCCTTCGCAAGGCGCACCGCGTGGAACCGTCGCGGCAGCATCCATCGGTCCACGTACCACGCGAACACCTTGGCAAAGCGAGCATCGAACCGCGCGGCGTCCAGCCCGACCGGCGCTAAGTGGGAGGCGGAGGCAGTTGCCGGAACGGCGGTAGTGGGGAGGCAACGCTCGGTCTGGACGAGTGTTTCCACGGCGTGCGTCCTACACCGCGGCCCGCTCGCGTGGACGGACCGGTTCCGCGGCGGGCGCGGCCGCGTCCGCCGCCGGCGCGAGGCCGAAGTCCTCCCCCAGCGCCCGCGCCGCCGTCACGCCGCTCATCAGCACCATCGGCACCCCCGGCCCGGGGTTGGCCGAGCCGCCGGCCAGGTACAGGTTCCGCAGCACGCGCGAGCGGTTCCGCGGCTTGAACCCGCCCACCAGCCGCCCGTGCGACGCCAGCCCGTAGATCGCCCCCGCCTCGGCGTTGTACATCCGCTCGATTCCAACCGGCGTCAGGTGCCGCTCGACGACGATGTGCCGCTCGATGTCCTCCATGCCGAACCGCTTGAGTTTGTCGAGGATGATGCGCCGGTACTCGCGGAACATCGGGCCAGGCGAGCCATCGGCGTGCTGCCAGTCATGCCCCTCGCGCAGATGCGCTGTGTGCGCCAGCACGTACAGCGCCTCGCACCCCGGCGGCGCCTGCGATGGATCGGTCCGCGACGGCGCGGCGACGTACAGCGTCGGGTCCCGCGCCGGCACGCCGCGCTCGTAGATGTCCTCAAACTCCTCCTCGGAGTCGCGGCTGAACAGGAACCCGTGGTGGAGCAGGTGGTCGTACCGGCGGCTCAGCCCCAGGTACAGCACGACGCCGCTGCACGCCGGCTCGTACCGCCCCGCGATCCGCCGCTGCTCCGCCTGCCCCCGCTCACCCCCGACAAGGTCCCGCGATGTCCGCTGCACGTCGCAGTTGCTTACCACCGCATCCGCCGCGAGATGCCGCCCATCGTCCAGTTCGACCCCCTCGGCCCGGTCGCCGCGCCACACGATCCGGCGAACGCCGACGCCTGTGAGCACCTCCACGCCCTGCTCTCGCGCGATCCGCTCCAGCGTCCGCGCGACCTGGCGAGTCCCGCCCATCGGGTACCAGCACCCGTGGTCCACCTGCGCCGAGGCGATCAGCGACAGCACCGCTGGCGCCAGGAACGGGCTGGACCCAACATACTGCATGAAGTGCTCGACCATCTGCCGCACGTGCGGCTCGGGGATCATGTGCCGGACCGTCGCCCCGACGGTGCTGTGCAGCCGCATTCCCATCGCATCGCGGAGCAGCGCGGGATCCGCCTGACGCGTGGCTCGCATGACGTCCAGTACCGACCCGACGTCGCGGTAGAAGAACACCCGCTCACTGAGGCGGTACATGCGCCGGCTGTAGTCGAGGAACCGCAGGTACCCTCGCCCCGGCCGCTGGTGCGGGAACTGCCGATCCAGCGAGGCAGCGAACGCCGCGGGATCGCGCACGAGGTCGATCCGCGTCCCGTCCTCGTAGAAGCACCGCCACTGCGGGTCCAGGTCCACCAGGTCGATCTCGTCCTCCGGCCGTCGCCCGCTGCGCTCGATGATGCCGCGCAGAACCTCCGGCACCGTGATGATCGTCGGCCCCATGTCGAAGGAGAATCCCCCCTCGCGGAGCACGTTCATCTTGCCCCCGAGGTGCGCGTTGCGCTCCACGATGGTCACCGGCACGCCCCGCGACGAGAGTTCGACGGCGCACGCCAGCGCCGCCAGCCCCCCGCCGACGATCACAGTTCTGGGTCCATCATCATCCATGCGGCGACCTCCGCGTTCCGGCGACTTCCGCCGCCGGACCATCCGGCGCCTCGTGCGGCTCATGGCCACGAACAGCCACGCTCACTTCCGCTTGTTCCGCGGCCTCCCGCATGGCGTCGGCCGGCGCCAGCCCCAACCCCGCGGTAGCCGCCCTCCCCGCCCCATGCCACCACCGCGCAAAGGCCGCGATCCGCTCCGCCGTCCGCCGCGGCGGCGTCGTCCACGGCATCCGCAGCACCCGCCCCGTGCGCGCAATGCACACCGGCCGCGTCATCGCCAGCAGTCCTTCTTCGCCACGCGTCACGCCCCACCCGCTCAGCCCGCGCCCGCCAAGGCACACACCGGGATGAGCAACGGGACGCACAGAGTCGTTGAATACAACGTTCGACGCCCCCAGACGCGTCACCAGATCGCGGGCCACCGACCCCCGTGGCCGCCGCGTGAAGACGCTCGCCGCCAGATGCTGCCCGCACCGCCCTTGAATCTCCATCGCCTCGTCCACATCCCGCACCGGCACAACCGCCACCACCGGCCCGAAGTGATCCCCGTCCACCAGTTCGCACCCCGCCGGGCAATCCACGATCGCCAGCGGCCGCAGCCACGCCCCCCGCGGCGGCTCCGCAACCCCGCTCAGGCTCCGCGCCCCCGCGGCCATCGCCTCCCGCGCAAGCCCGAACGCCCGCGCCGCCGCGGCCTCCGAGATCAGCCGCAGCGGCCGCGCCGCCGCCGCCATCGGCGCCATCGCACGCAGCAGCCCCTCGTACGCCGCCCGCTCCACCAGCACCCGTCGCGGCGCCATGCACGTCTGCCCGGCGTTGACCGTTGCGGCGTACCAGATCGCCTGCGCCGCCGCGTCCGTGTCCGCGTCCGCCAGCACGATCGCCGAGTCACGCCCGGAGAGTTCCAGCGTCGTCGGCGTCAGCGTCTCCGCGGCCCACGCCGCCACCGCCCGCCCGACGTTCGTCGAGCCGGTGAACACGACGTGGTCGAACCGCCGGCCCGCGAGCAGGTCGCGCCCGGCCTCGCGCGTTGCCGGAACCCATCCCAGCACGCCCTCCGGCAACCCCGCCGCGACCGCCAGGCGCAGCAGCCGCTCCTGCGTCGCCGGCGCATGCTCCGATGGTTTCACAACGACCCGATTGCCGGCGACCAGCGCCTGAAGCATCTGGATCCCCAGCAGTTGCACCGGGTAGTTCCACGTCGCGATGATCGCGACGTCGCCCAGCGGCTCCCGCACGACCATGTGCCGCTCGGCTGCTTGCCAGAAGGCCCCGCCCCGGAGCCGGCGCGGGCGCAGCACGCGGACCGCATGCCGCTCCGCCCACCGGCAAGCCGCCAGCAGCGGAAGGATGTCGGCCGTCAGCGCCTCCCACGCGGTCTTGTGCGTCTCGCGGCAGATCAGATCCCGCAACTCCCCCTCGTGCGCCGCCACCAGCCTCCGGAACTCGCGGACCCATCCCAGCCGCCGCCGCAGGCTGCGCCACTCCGTGTCCGCCGTCCCTGCCCATGCGACCATCGCCGCCCTCCGCCCCCGCCGCGCGCCAGTGCGCGCCGGGCCGTCATATCAAAGTGCCCCGAACCGGCCGCGAGCGGCAGGATCGGATGAAAAGCGCCCAACGCATCCGAGCGCACGTGTGGCACACTTGCGCCGCCGGACCTCTCTCCGTCCGGGCAACGGAGCCAGCGCATGGTCGCTCGGGCAAGGGATCCCATCGCCGTCATCGGCGCCGGTCCCGGCGGCCTCGCCGCGGCGATGCTCCTCGCCGCCAGCGGCCTGCCGGTGCGGATCTACGAAGCGATGGACGACGTCGGCGGCCGGTCCGGGCGCGTCAAGATCGGCCCGGACTTCGTCGCCGACCGCGGGCCGACATTCTTCCTCATGCCCTACGTCCTCGAGGAAATCTTCCGCGCCGCCGGCGAGCGTCTGGCCGACCACGTGCGTCTGACGCGTCTGGACCCCATGTACCGCCTCGTCGTCGGCCCAAGCGAGCCCGGCCAGGCGCCGACGGTGCTCGAAACCACGCAGGACCTCGACGAGATGCGCCGCCGCATCGCCCGCCTCGACGAGCGCGATGCCAACGCCTTCGACGCCTTCATCCGCGACAACCGCCGCAAACTCCAACTCATGACTCCCATCCTGCGCACGACCGTGCGCTCGCCCCTTGACCTGATCACGACCGGTTCCGTGCGGATGGCGGCGTACCTCAGCCCGCATCTCTCCGTCAACGCCTACCTCGAGCGCCGGTTCCGCCACCCCGCCGTGCGCCTGGCGCTCTCGTTCCAGAGCAAGTACCTCGGCATGAGCCCGCTGGAGTGCCCGAGCCTCTTCACGATCCTCCCGCTGATCGAGTACGAGTACGGCATCTGGCACCCGCAGGGCGGATGCAGCGCGGTGATGCGAGCGATGGCCGACGCCTGCCGCAACCTGGGCGTGGAGATCCGCTGCGCCTGCCCCGTGGAGGCGGTCGAGTTCCAGGGCCAGCGCGTCGTCGGCGTGCGAGCGGGCGGTGAGGTGCACCCGCACCCGCACGTGGTCATCAACGCCGACGCCCCCTGGGCGCTCAAGCGGCTGATCCCCGCCGAGGTCCGCCGTCGCGCCGGTGGCCTCTTCGCGACCGATGAGCAGATCGACGCCAAGCGTTACTCCTGCTCGACGTTCATGCTCTACCTCGGCGTGCGCGGCCGGATCGACCTCCCGCACCACACCGTCTACATCTCGGGCTCCTACCGCGAGAACCTCGCGGACATCGCGTGCAACGGGCGGCTGAGCGACGACCCGAGCATCTACGTCTGCAACCCTTCGGTGACAGACCCGACCCTGGCGCCGCCGGGCGATAGTTCGCTCTACGTCCTGATGCCGACACCGAGCACGAAAGTGGGCCTCGGCATCGACTGGGATCGCGAGCGAGACCGGGCACGCCGCCTGTGCCTCCAGCAACTCGAGCGTCTGGGCGCCGGTGACCTCGAGCGCCGGATCGTCTATGAACACGTGACGACGCCGGCCGACTGGGAGCGCATGAACATCAACTTCGGCGCGGCCTTCAACCTGGCCCACTCGCTCGGCCAGATGCTCCACCGCCGCGTGCCTCACCGGGCCGGGGGCATGGACGGCGTCTGGTTCGTCGGCGGCGCAACGCACCCCGGCAGCGGCCTGCCCGTCATCTGGCTCAGTTCGAAGACCACCGCGCGGCTGCTGTGCCAGGAACTCGGCGTGCGCTGCGCCGCGGACGAGCCGGCGACCCGGCCCATCCCACGAGCGACCCCAACGCCGAGCGCCGCACAGGCGTGAGGCCGGCGCTCAGGCCCGCTACGGGCGCCGCGGCTAGTGTGGCGCATGAAGGGGCGGGCGGCGACAAGCCTTCGAGCCACTGTTCCGCCGGACGACGCGGCCCTCGCCGCGGCGGTGCTGGGAGTCTCGACCGCCCTTCTGGCAGCCATCGGCCTCGCCCTGCTCGCACCGCCACTCATCCCCGCTGTGCTGATAGGCACCCTCGCGTTGGCGCTGGCCATGGCGCAGCGCCTGGGCCGCAACACGGCGGCCGACCCCACGCTCCTCGGCGCCGTCAGCGCCGCGCCGGTGCTGACCTTGGCCCTCCTGCTGATGCCTGGCCTCGGGGCCGCAGGCATGCTCGGGCTTCCAGTTGCCGCGAGCGTGGCCGTCGCCGCCGGGGTCGCTGCGGCACGGGCGCGACCGCCAGCCGACGCGCCCCCGACGTGCCCGCGTTGCGGGTACAACCTCGAAGGTCTGCCGTGGATGCAAGGCGGGACGTGCTGCCCCGAGTGCGCGTTTCCCGACGCGCCCTTTGCAGCGGGACGCGCGGCGTTCCTGCGCAACATGCTCACCAGACCCCGTATCTTCAGGACCGGCGCGATGCACGCGCGGCTGGACCGTCCCGCGCGGGAGAATATGGAGCGGGAACTGAAGGCTCTGGAGCGTCGCGAGGCGTAGGGCGTGCGGAGCCCGAGCGATCAGCATCCGCTTCCTCCCCGGCCGACCCGGACACCAGGTGCTTGCGCAGCACCGCCAGCAGGCTCGACGGCTCGAGGTACGACTCCGGCGGCCGATAGTACAACTCCGCCGCCTCCTCACCCGGCTTCGGCGGAAGCAGGCGCAGCGTCCCCCGGGCCCCCGCGAGCCGGGCCTGCGCGGCGGCCGGATCGCGCGTACGGATCACAACGTCGCGCTCTCGCACGGTGATCGACCGGATCTCCATCCGGCTCGCCGCGGTGCGCAGTTCGGCGAGGTCGATCAGCCGGCGCGCCTGCGGCGGCGGCGGGCCGTACGCCTCCGTCAGTTCGGCCTCGAACGTGCGAACCTCCTCCGGCGTGGCCGCCAGCGCCAGCCGCCGGTATGCCTCCATGCGGCGCTGGTCGCTGGGGATGTACGCCTTGGGGAGCAGGCCGTAGACGCCCAGTTCGATCGCCGTCTCGCTCGGGACCGCAACCGCCTCGCCCTTGAGTTCCTTGACGGAGCGGTCCAGCAGTTGGCAGTACATCTCATACCCGACCGCCGCGATGTGCCCGGACTGCTCCGGCCCGAGGATGTTCCCCGCGCCGCGGATTTCCAGGTCGCGCATGGCGATCTTGAAGCCCGCGCCGAGCATCGAGAACTCCTCGATCGCCTTGAGCCGTTTGGTCGCGACCTCGCCGATGTTCCGGTCCGCCGGGAGCAGCAGGTAGCAGTACGCGCGGTGCTTGTACCGGCCAACGCGCCCGCGCAGTTGGTGCAGTTCCGCGAGGCCGAAGCGGTCGGCGTCGTTGATGAACATCGTGTTGGCCGTCGGGATGTCGATGCCGCTCTCGATGATCGTTGTGGAGACGAGGATGTCGGCCTCCCGCCGCATGAACGCGAGCATGACGGCCTCGAGTTCCTTGGGCGGCATCTGGCCGTGGCCCCAGACGACGCGGGCCCGCTCGCCCGCCAGCCGCTGCACCGTGTCGGCGACCGTTTCGATGTTGTGGATGCGGTTGTGAACGAAGTACACCTGCCCGCCGCGTGCCAGTTCCCTCGCGATGGCCTGCTGGATGCGGCGCTCGTTGTACGGGATCACCTCGGTGACCACCGCGCGCCGGTCCATCGGCGGCGTCGCGAGGCTGGAGATGTCGCGCAGCCCCAGCATCGACATGTGCAGCGTCCGCGGGATCGGCGTCGCCGAGAGCGTCAGCACGTCCACCGTCATGCGCAGCGACAGCAGCCGCTCCTTGTGCTCGACGCCGAAGCGCTGCTCTTCGTCGATGATGACCAGCCCCAGGTCGGCGAACCGCACGTCCTTCGAGAGCAGCCGGTGCGTGCCGATCACGACGTCCACGTGCCCCTTGCGGATCGCGGCCAGCGTGTCGTTGATCTCTTTCTGGGTCTTGAAGCGCGACAGCGACTCGACGCGGAAGGGATAGTCCGCGAAGCGGCTGCGGAAGGTCCGCTCGTGCTGCTCGGCCAGCACCGTCGTCGGCACCAGCACCGCGACCTGCTTGCCGAACTCGACCGCCTTGAACGCCGCCCGGATCGCCAGTTCGGTCTTGCCGTACCCCACGTCGCCGCACAGCAGCCGGTCCATCGGCCGCGAGTCCTGCATGTCCTTCTTGATCTCGGCCAGCGCGGCGAGTTGGTCGTCGGTCTCCTCGTACGGGAACTCCGCCTCGAACTCCTTCTGCCACGCGGTGTCGGCCGGGAACCGGATGCCGGGCAGGTGCTCGCGCGCCGCGCGGACGCGGAGCAACTCCGCCGCCAGCCCGCGGACCGACGCGCTGACGGCCTCCTTCTGCTTCTGCCATCGTTCCCCGCCGAGGATGCTCAGTTTCGGCGCTCCGTGGAAGCCGCCGACGTACTTCTGCACCTGGTCGATGTTCACCGCCGGGACGTGCAGTTTCGCCTTGCCGGCGAACTCCAGCGTGAGGTACTCCCCCAGCGGCTCGTCGTCGGCGACCTTTTTCGTCGCTTTCTTCTTGGGCTTCTCACTGGGGAGGACGATGGTGGGAGAGCGCAGCCGCGCGGACGCCGACAGTCTTGCTCCTCCCGGGGGCATGACCACAAGGCCGACGAACTTCGCGATCCCATGGTCGCGGTGCACGACGAAGTCGCCCGGCGCGAAGTCGAGGAACGTGTCCATTGCCCGCCCGGCGCGCAGCCGCGCATCGCGCCGCAGCCGCCGCCGCGTCTGGAAGCGGTGGAGCAGTTCGTGGTAGGGGACCAGCGCCGTCGCGGTCCCGTCCGCCTCGTGCCACACGAAGCCGCGGTGCAGGTACTGCACGGCCGACGTGACGGCGTCCTTGTGCTCGGCGGCGAACTCGGCGAGCAGTTCGTGCAGCCGCGTGTTTTCGCCGTCGTTCTGGCACAGCACGTGAACGCGGTGGTCGCGCGTCAGGCCGCCCAACTCGGCGATGGCGACCTGCGCATCCTCGGTGAACGGCGGCAGCGGGCTCACCGGAAGGTCGATGACCACGTCGGCCCCCGCTCGCGGCGCGGAGAACTGGTTGAGTTCGATGAACGCCGCGAACCGCTCCTGCAGCAGTTTGAGCACCGCCGGTGGGCCGAAGATGCCGCGGGCATCGGTGACGCGCTCGTAATACCCGCGTGCCTGCTCGGTGACCTCAAGCGTCTCGTGCAGGATCGCAAGGGCCTCGCGCGGCACCAGGTCGAGGAAACTCACCAGCGGCGTGTTCTCGCTCGGCTGCGCGGCTTCGGAGGAGGCGCACACGAGTTCGACCCGCTCCACCGCGCGGTCCGAGGCCATGGTCTCAAGGTCGAACTCGCTGATCCGATCGACCTCATCGCCGAAGAAGTCGATGCGGACCGGAGCCGCGCCGGTCGCCGCGCCGTCCGCGCCGGCGCTGCTGGCGACCTCGCCGGGCGGGAAGACGTCGAGGATCCCCCCGCGCACGGCGTAGTCCCCGGGCTCCTCGACCGCGTCGAGCCGCCGGTACCCGGCGTTGTCGAGCCAGCGGACGACGTCGGCCATGGGGCGCCGCTCGCCGCGCGTGATGGTCAGCGACAGCAGCCCGAGCGCGGCCGGGTCCGGGACGGCCTGCATGAGCGCCTGGATCGGGGCGATGATCACCGGGGCAGCGCCGGGCTCGGAGCCCAGCGCAAGCACGCGGCGGACCGCCGCGAGGCGCTGCGCGAACAGGTCGAGGCTGATCGAGGTCTCGCCGGGCAGGACCTCCAGCGCGGGCAGACGCACCGTCTGGGCCCCGGCCGCGCCGAGTTCATCCGCGGCCTCCTCCGCGTCGTCGAGGTGTGCCACGACGAGCACAACCGGCCGGGACGTGAGCCGGGCGACGGCGCCGGCGAGCAGGTGCGTGCTGGACCCGACGGACCCACGGGCCAGAACGGCGCCCCGCGAGGGCTCATCGCGGCGCGCAAGGGCTGCGAGGCGCCTGGTGGTCGGGTGAGCGGCGAGTGTGGCGAGAAGGTCCATACGGACGGTCGGGCCGAAGCGTGCGCGCACGGGCGCGCCGCCGGGTCGTGGTGAACCCGGTCGTGCGGCGGCTTGGTTGGGCGATGATAGGCGGCGGCAGGCCGTCGTCACTCGGCCGTCGCGGCCCCGCGGAGTTTGCGGATCGTCTCGGGGCCGATGCCCCGGACGCGGTCGAGGTCGTCCACGGATTTGAACGGTCCCTTCTTCTCCCGGTCCTCGACAATCCGGGCGGCCAGCGCCGGGCCGATCCCTGGGAGCAGTTCCAGTTCCGCCGCGGTCGCAGTGTTGATGTTGATGCGCACCAGGGCGCCGGGAGCCGCCGGCGCCGGGGCCGGCGTTGGAGCCGTCGTCACGTCCGCCGGCGTCGGCGTGATCGCCGCCGCATGCCGGCGCGGCTCGCGGCCCAGGATCGACCACATCATCCCGAAGATCGACGCTGCGCCGAGCACGGCGACGGCGACCCACTTGGCGGGGCCAGTCGTCCAGTCATCGGCGGCGCCGGAAGACGCGGCGGGCATGGTCGCACAAGTTTATGCCATGCTGGGCGCGGGGAGCGTCAACGGCGACCGCTTCTCGCGGAGGGCCTGGCGGATCTCGCCGAGCCGGCGCATGGCCGGCTTGGGCTCGCCCGCGGGCGTCGCGAGGCCCTCACCGTCCCCGCCGCCGGCGCCCGCCGAGCCCTTGGGGTCGCGCGGGTCGTCGTAGAGCACGTCCCAGCAGATGCTCTGGACGTAGGGCTTGGCCGCGGCGACACCCGCGATCGCGGTCAGCCACCGGGCCTGCGCGGCCGGGTCCCACGGGGCGCGCCAGTACCCGGGCTCCAGTTCGCCTTCCAACCCGAGGCTGTCGGGGTCGGCGGGGCGGCTGGGGGCGGAGATCGCCGAAAGCGTGATCGGCTTCTGGAGCGTGGCGTAGCGGTCCAGCAGCGTGGACAGTTGCATCAGGTCGCGCGTCGAGCGGCCGGGCTCGGGCTGGCCCATCGCGATCCGCAGGCCGAACGCATCGGGGTTGAGATTGGCCTGGTTGACCATCTCGGCGTAGTCGGTCGGAGGCACGGTTCTGTGCGTGCGGGCGGCGCCCTCGCCCCAGGGGGCGTCGATCTCGACGTGGACCTGCGCCCCCGGCTGAAGTTTGCGGACCAGCAGGATGCAGATACGCGTCAGATCCATCACCTGGTCGATCGAGAGCGAGAAGCCGCTGGAGGCGTGCAGGCCCGAGACGATCGTCCACGTGCTGACGGTGCGCCGGTAGCGCGTGACGATGTTCCTGACGTGCTCGTAGACCAGTTCGCGCAGCGTCTCGTAGTCGTGCTCCCAGATGTACAGCCACTGCGGCACGCACCGGGGCCGGAAGTCGATCACCGGGCCCGCGGCTACGGGAAGTTTCGCCGTCCGCACCGCCCACTCGATCCAGCGGTCGGTGGCCGCGAAGGCGTACTTGCCCTCGGTCGGCTCCATGTCCACCCACCGCATCGGCATGCGGATGAAGTCGCACGACGAGGCGACCAGCCGCTGGAGCGCCGGCGTGAACTGCTCGGGGTTGACGGCGCAGCCGATCGTGGGCTGCCCGGGGAGGATGACGCCGGGGGAGCCCAGCAGGAGATTGCGGCTCTCGACGGTCTCGTGGTCGGTCAGCGCGTTGGCCGGCGGGCGGTAGGCCGCGGCGAGGGAAGCCAGTTCGCCGCTGACCCGCTTGGCGTGCATCACCTGGGCGTGCTTGAGCGCCAGCAGTTCGCTCGCCTCGAACGCCAGCGACAGGGCGTGACGGGCGAGGCGGTCGGCCTCGGCCGTGTAGCGTCCCGCCCCCGGCTGACTCGGACGCTCGCCCGCGGCGGCGACGGCGGCTGTGAAGGCCTGGCGCGCCGCCTCGAACGTCGCCATGACCGGGTCCTCGGGGGCGAGGTCGAACAGGGCCCAGTCCTCGAGCTTGTTGATGACCAGCATCAGCCGGTGCCGCGCCAGTTCGAGGCTCAGCAGGTACGGCCAGTCGCGCTCGGGGAGGAGGCAGGTCTGGAGCGTCAGGAATGACGGCCCCTCGCGCTCCGGGAGGAGGGCGGCGGGGAGTTTCGCCGCCGGGGGCGGGGAGGGGGGATCGACCCGGAACTGCAGCCGCAGGGCGGCGGCGTCGGGCGTGCGCTTCTGGCACAGGACAAGGTTGTTTTCGTACCGAATCTCCGCGGTGAGCGGGGTGTCGTCCGGGCCGACGAGCGAAGCGTGCCGCAGGACGAAACCGCCCGCCGCGCCCCCGCTTCCGGGCTCGCCGCCCGCGGCCGCGTTGGCGGGGGCGCTGGTGTCGAAGACCGCGAAACTCAGCATCGGCGCAGGCGACTCCAATCGGCGGCCCCCCGGCGGGATGGTCGGGTCGTGGGGGTCGGCGGGGGTGCCGGCTGGGCAGGATAGCCGGTCCGCCCGGGGCGTGCGCCGGGCGCGCGGGGCGGGCGTCGGGTACGATGCGCGCGATGAACGGATCTTCGCCTGCCTCGAGGGCCGCGACGCCCGCCGACTCTGTTGCGATCAACCTCCCGGTGGTGCGGCGCGGGAAGGTGCGCGACGTCTACGAACTGCCTCGCCGCGGGGAGGGCAACGGCGGGGGGAGGCTGCTGTTCGTGGCCTCGGACCGTATCTCCGCGTTCGACGTCGTGCTGCCGACGCCGGTGCCGGGGAAGGGGCGGCTGCTGACGGAGATCTCCGCCTGGTGGTTCCGGTTCATCGAGCGCAAGGGGCTGGCCGAGACGCACCTGCTGTCGCTGGACGTGGTGGACGTGCCGGCCAACGCGGTGGTCGGGGGCGGGCCGGCGATCGAGTGGCTGCGCGGGCGGGTGACGATCGGGCGCAAGTGCCGGGTGGTGCCGATCGAGTGCGTGGTGCGCGGCTACCTCGAGGGGTCGGGGTGGAAGGAGTACCAGCAGACGGGGGCCGTGTGCGGGGTAAGCCTGCCCAAGGGGCTGCGGCAGTGCGACCGGCTGCCGGAGCCGATCTTCACGCCGGCGACGAAGGCGGCCGAGGGGCACGACGAGAACATCACGTTCGAGCGGGCCGCGGAGATCGTCGGGCTGGAGACGATGGGGGCGCTGCGGGAGATGTCGCTGGCGATCTACAAGGCGGCGGCCGAGCATGCGCTCAGCCGCGGGATCATCATCGCGGACACGAAGTTCGAGTTCGGCATCCCGGAGGAGGACGAGTCGCGGGCCGGACGCGCGTGGACGCAGCCGATCCTGATCGACGAGGCGCTGACGCCGGACAGTTCGCGCTTCTGGCCGGCGGACGAGTACGAGCCGGGTCGGCCGCAGCGGAGTTTCGACAAGCAGTTCGTGCGGGAGTACCTGGAGGGGCTGGTGGCGGCGGGGAAGTGGGACAAGACGCCGCCGGGGCCGGAGTTGCCGCCGGAGGTGGTGGAGGGGACGCTGGCGCGGTACCGGGAGGCGCGGGACCGGCTGTGCGGGTGAGGCCGCGGATCAACGCAGACTGATGCCGCGCTTTCGTGCGCGATTGGCGCGGCGGGTCGAGGCGCGGGCGTCCGCCGAGATTGGTCTCGAAGTAGGCCACGGCGAGGCGGATGCCGGGCATCCAGATGTCGTCCACGAGAACGAGTCCGCCGGGGCGGAGGAGGGGGGAGACACGGGCTTGAAAGCCTGTGCCGTGGGGAGGCGCGAAGGATGGGGGAAAGGGAGGAGTCCGCTCACTTCGTTCGCGGCTCGTCGTGGGCGCTCGCTGTGTTCCTGCGGCGTTCGCGGTGGGGTGGCCCGCCGCCTGTGCGGGCGGGCTCGGTTTCGTGGTTGGAACGCCCCCTCGTGCCTGATGCCTAATGCCTGATGCCTGATGCCTGATGCCTCGCCCTAGTCCCGGATGCCCCAGAGGGCGCGGATGGCGCCGAGGAGTTTCTCGACGGTGGCGGGGTCTACGCCGCGGCTGCGCATGACGTGGCGGGCCAGGGCGATGCCGGCTTCGCCTTCCTCGAAGATGGCCTTGGTGGCGCCGGCGTGCTCGAGGTCGTCCTTCTCGCGGAGGTAGCGGGCGCGGACGGTGACCTCGATCTGGGGGTTCAGTTCGCGGGCGGCCAGCACGATGGCGGCGCGCTCGGCGGAGTGGGGCAGGGTGAGGATGAGGTGCACCGCGCGGCCGACGCCCGCCTGCTCGAGGACCTCGATGCGGCTGGCGTCGCCGTAGATCGCCGAGCGTCCGGCGCGGGTCAGGCTCCGGACGGTGTCCATGTTCATCTCGACGATCACGGTGTGCAGGCCGGCGTCGCGCAGCAGGGCGTCGACAAGGCGGCCCACCGGACCGTAGCCGACGATGACGGCCAGGGGCTTCTCGGCGGGGACCTCGGCGATCGTGGCGGCGGCGCCGGCGTTGAGCGCCGCGGCGCGACGGTCGGCCCGGGCGTTGAGGGCCTTCCACAGCAGCGGCCGCCGCCGCACCCAGCGCTCGACGTGGTCGATGTTGCGGAACAGCATCGGGTTGAGCGTGATCGAGATCATCGCCGTGGCGACCAGCAGGTGGTGGCCGGCCTCGGGCATGAGGCCGTGGTCGCGGGCGACCTGGGAGAGGATGAAGGAGAACTCCCCGATCTGCGCCAAGCCGATCGCGACGGTGAGGGCCGTGCGGGCCGAGTAGCCCAGGACCGCGACGATGACCAGAGCCGCGGCCGGCTTGGCGAGCAGGACGATGCCCAGCGCGGCGGCGGCCATGAGGGGCTGCCGGAACAGGATGTTGGGGTCAAACAGCATCCCGACGGCGACGAAGAAGAGCACCGCGAAGGCGTCGCGCATCGGGAGGGCGTCGGCCGCGGCCTGATGGCTGACGGGGGACTGGGCGACGACCATGCCGGCGAGGAAGGCCCCCAGCGCAACCGAGGCGCCGAAGATGTGAGCGGCGCCGACCGCGATGGCGATCGACATGACCAGCACGGTCAGGGTGAACAGTTCGCGCGAGCGGAGGCGGGCGACCCGGATGAGGATCCACGGGACGACCCGCGAGCCGGCGAGGAAGACGATGGCGACCAGGGCGGCGAGTTTGGCCAGGGCCCAGCCCAGCGCGGCCAGCCCCTGGCTGTCGCCGTTGCCGTGAGCGTCCGCGTGTCCGTGGCCGCCGACCTGCGCGGCGCCCTCGCTGGCGGCGCGGGCGATCTCGGTCGCGGCGGCGTCGATGACGTCCGGGGTGGCGGCGTGGGCGAGGCCGCCGGCGGCGAAGTCGGTCCCTGGGAGGAGGTCGGCGAGGACAGGGACCGCGACGAGGGCCAGGACGGTGAAGATGTCCTCGACGATGAGCCACCCGACGGCGACATGGCCGTGGACGGAGTTGAGCATGTCGCGGTCCATGAGGACGCGGAGGAGGACCACGGTGCTGGCCACGGACATGGCCATGCCGAGGACCAGGCCGGCGCGCAAGGGCCAGCCGAAGGCGTAGAAGATCCCGACCGAGAAGAGGGTGGCGACGAGGCTCTGACCGACGGCGCCGGGGATGGCGATGCTCTTGACCGCCAGGAGGTCCTTGAGGTGGAAGTGGAGCCCCACGCCGAACATCAGGAGGATGACGCCGACCTCGGAGAGTTGCTGGGCGGCGTCGGGGTCGCCGACGAACCCGGGGGTGTGGGGGCCGATGACAACGCCTGCGAGGAGATAGCCGACGATGGGGGAGAGCCCGAGGCGCTGCGTGAGCAGGCCGAGGACCCATGCCGCGGCAAAGCCGGCGGCGATCGTGTTGAGGATCGGCAGGTCGTGCATGGCGGGTTAGATTAGCAGTTGGCGTCCGCGCGGCCAGCGCTGCGCGGACGCCGACTGAAGAAAAATGCGTGCACGACTGAGCCAGGAACGGGCGGCGCGAAGGACGCCGCGGCGCGGCTACTTCACCTCGAGTCCGCCGGCGGGCACCTGGTCCGACCGGCGCCGGCCTGGGGTGGCGGGTTGGTTGGGGTCGACGCCGGGGGGCGGCGGGAACCAGATGTTGAAGGTGTTGGCGTCGGGGTTGGCCTCGGCGGAGGCGTCGAGTTGGGTGCGGAGGGCGGTGGTGGCGAGCATCGGCCACGCCTTCTGCTGGAGCCACAACGGGGCCCGCGCGTACATGATGGAGCCGTCCACCGGGCCGGCGTCGAGGATGCAGCCGACGAGGATGCGGGCGGCGAACGTCTCGAAGTCGCGGTCCATGACCTCGAGGCGGGCGCGGTCGCCCTCGTTGACGCCGGTGGAGAAGATCTGGCGCCGGCGGTAGAGCTCGTGGAAGGTCCTGGCGTAATCGATCTCGCTGTTGAAGAGTTTCATCTCGCCGGTGAGCAGGCCGCGGATGTAGGCGCTGAAGAGGGAGCCCATGACCTCGGTGCGGGCGACCTCGGGGCTGGTGAAGCGGTCGTCGCGGGTGATCTCCTCCTTGACGAACTCGTCCAGCGGGAGGCTGAGTTGGCGGATGACGTCGGGGTTGTTGTCGTTGAGGTACCTGAACTCGCGGAGCGTCTTGTGGTACTTCTCCGCGCCGGCGGTGTCGCCGCGGCGGTAGAGGAAGCGGATGACGTCGCGGAGGAAGTTCTCGTAGCCCGCGGAGTACATGGTGTAGACCTTGGTGGTGGCGTCGAAGGGGGAGCGGGCGCGGAGTTCCTCGAGGATGCCGGCGTAGACGGCGATGAAGTGGGGGTTGGGGAGTTGGATGTAGAAGTCGGGGTTCACCAGGTCGAACGTGAGGTCGCCGCTGCGGTAGAGGTCCTGGATGGCCTGGATGGTGATGCGGTCGGTGTTGACGAAGTCGAAGTCCTTCTTGTTCTTCTCGTTGACGCGGAGGAGGGACTGCTCGACGCCGCGGGCGGACCAGTAGACGGCGTGGGCTGAGGCGTGGCGCCAGTCCAGCGGCCCGAACTTGCGGGTGTAGCGGATCATGCGCTCCGGCTCCATGCGGTAGATGTCCTCCAGGACGCGGCGGCGGAGGTGGCGGACGAGGTCCTGGAAGGCGGAGCCGTACTCGGGGTCGTGGAAGAGGTTGAGGAAGGCGACGTTGGCGTCGGGGCGCTGGCCGATCATCTGCACCGCGAGGTAGATGCGCTGGAGGCTGCGCTGCTCCTCGACCAGTTCGAGGATCGCCAGGGCGCCCTCGCGGCTGGCGGGGCGGAGGTCGGCGGGATTGAGGCCGGCCTCGGTGCGGAGACGCTCGATGAGTTCGGCGTGCTTGGGGCTGAGGGCGGCGACCTCGGCGAGGGTGGGCTTGGCCTCGGCGATGCGCTGGACCCACTGGACGTGGTCCTCGATCGCCTGCTCGTCGGTCCGCCCCTGGGTGGAGCGGCCGGGGGCGGGGCCCATGACGATCGTCCACTCACGCGCGAAGGCTCGCTTGTAGTAGTGGTTCGCGTCGTCCATGACGCCCTGGATCTTGTGAAGGTGGATCCAGGCGAGTTCCTTGTGGATCAGCAGGTCGTTGGGGTTGGCGGGGATGCCCTCGTCGCGGAGGAGGCGGATGCCGGCCTGCACCCACTGCCAGCGCTCCTGCGGCGTGTTGGTGGCGACGGAGATGTTGTACGCGAGGTTCCAGGCGTGGAAGGCCCAGACGCGCGGGAAGCGGGGCTGGAGTTTGGTGATCGTGGAGGCGAGGTCCACCGCCTCGTAGTACTTGCCCGCTTCCTTGAGGTCGTTGGCGCGGATCCAGAGCCAGTTGACGAACAGGCCGCGGAAGGCGCCCATGGCGATGCCGAGGGCGACCTGGCTGGAGGCCTTGTCGTCGATGGTGTCGGTGTAGACGAGGCGGTTGCGCCCCACCGAGGCGGCGACGGCGGTGGTCAGGCCGGCGCTGGCGGCGAGGAGGGAAATCATGATGCCGGCGGCGATGAGTTGGATGCGGGTGTCGCGGGTCATCGGTGCTCCCTTCGCGCGGGGGCGTTTGGTTTCACCACGGAGAGCACGGAGGGGGGATCACGAAACGGGCTTGTGAGTGCGCCGGCGTGCTGTCGTCTCACTCCTGCCCTGCTCCGTGTTCTGCGTGTCCTCCGTGGTGAACCTTCTTGTTGTCTTACTGGCCCGAGTAGGTCGCGAGTTCGCGGCGGCGGAAGATGGCGACGCCGATGGCGTAGAGGGCGAAGGTCAGGGCGCCCAGGAGGAAGGCGGCGCGGCCGACGGCCAGCCAGGTGACCAGGCGGCCCTCGACCAGGGTGGTCGTGGGGCGCAGGTCGGCGTAGAAGCGGAAGGCGTAGGCGAGGGGCTGGGCGATCAGGCGGACGATGAAGCGCCAGAGTTCGAACTTGGGGTCGTCCCACTCGCCGCCGAAGTATTCGAGGGAGCCGCCGAGGAAGCGGGCGCCCTCGGCGACGAGGAAGATGCCGGCGGCGACGAGGCTGGCGACCGGGAAACTCAGGAACGTGGCGGCGCAGACGCCGACCATCGCGATGAAGGCGAGTTTCATCCAGAGGATGAGGGCGACGCGGAAGAAGTTGGCGCGGTAGGAGCCGTCGGAGTAGAAGAGTTCGAGGCCGTCGGGGGGGAAGTGAACCGTGGCGGGCCCGGGGATGAGGGCGCCCTGGTTCTCGCCGCGGTCCATGATGATCTCGCCGTTGAGGATGGCGATCTCAAGCGAGCCGTCGTCGGCGATGGCGGCGGTGGAGATGTCGAGGATGAGCGTCTGTTCGAGGTGGGCGGAGATGGGGACGGGAGGGCCGCCGGCGATGCTCACGGAGATGCGGAACATGTCCCGCGGGTCGTTGCCGCCGGACTGGACGCGGTAGCGGAGGGTGAGGAGGCGCGCGGTCTGGCGGGCGCGGGAGAGGCCCTCGAAGCGGAAGATGCGGTAGTCGCCGGGCTCGATGGTGCGGGCGGCGGTGGCGACTTCCTTGTCGATCTCCTCGGCGAAGCGGGCGCGGAGTTGTTCGAGGATCCGCGGGGAGTCGAGGATCTCGGGGGACATCGTCGCCTCGGCGGCGATGCGGCGCTGGATCTCGTTCTCGCGGTCCTGGGGGGTGATGGTTTCGAGGATGGGCAGGGCGATGCGCCGGGCGGCGAGGACCTGTTCCTCCAGGACGCGGCGGTCTTCGGTGAGGCCCGTCCCGGACTTGGAGACATACGGGGCGGACTCGCCCAGGGCGGGGGTGTTGCGGAGGTACTCGGTGAAGAGGAAGACGCCGCTGGCGGCGACGGCCAGGAGGACGGCGGCGACACCGCTGACACCGAGCCACTTGCCCAGCAGGTACTGCCAGGGCGCGACGGGCTTGGTCATCGTCTGCCAGATGACGCGGTCGCGCTGCTCGAAGGCGACGGTGCCGACGCTCAGGAAGAGGACCAGCAGGGCGATGATCCAGAACGAGCCGCCGGCGCCGTACTGGAGGAAGGACTGCACGCGGTAGCGCAGCGGCGTGGTCTCGTTGAGCATGCCCGGCAGGGCGGCGAGCGCGAAGACCAGCAGGACGATGAAGACCAGCGAGACCTTCATCCGCACGGCCTCGGCGACGACGTTGCGGGCGATCGCCAGGATCGGAGCAACGCGGGAGACGCCCAGTACGCCGGCGGCGCCGCCAGCGTCGAACGCCAGGCGGAGGCCTTGCATCAGGGCGGAGAAGGAGGCGGTCAGGGCGACGATGCCGCCGAGGAAGCGCCCGACGTCGCCCCAGCGGAGGGCGTCAGCGCCGGAGCCGGGTTCGGGCGGGCCGAAGACGTAGGCGTCGCCGAACCAGACGGTCATCGGGACGACCGCCAGGGAGGCGATCAGGGCAAGGCCGAGGTACGTCAGGCCGACGCCGAGCCACACGATGATGAGGCAGATGCCCAGCGCGACGGCGGCGCCGACGGCGATGGCGGTGGGGTCGGCGCGGCGGTCGAGGATCGCCTTGATCGCGCGGGCGGTGATTTCGTCTGCGGCCTCGCGGCGGGCGATCTCGGGGTTGACCTGCTCGGCCCGGCCGGCCATGGCGCCACCGGAGGACTCGGCCTGGCGGGCGGCCGGCTCTTCGGTCTGCGGCGCGACGACGGCCTGGCCGGCGGCTTGGTCGGCCTTGACGGCGACGGTGTAGGCGCCGACGCCGCCGATCGCGGCCACGGTGAGGATGATCGAGGCGGCGACTTTGAAGAAGAGCGTGCCCTGGGCGCGGCCGAGGCGGCCGGCGAGGTCGCGGAGGGTCACGGCCTGTGCTCCTGTCGCGAGCCGCCGTCGTTCCCAGGCGCGCCGTCGCCCAGCAGCGAGCCGATGACGCTCTGGTCAACGTCGGCAGGGATCGGCGCGGCGGTCGCGGGGCGGGAGGGCTCGGGAGCCTTGGCGGGCTGGGGCTCGGGGTTGGCCTCGGCGAGCAGCGTCTTGAGGACGTCGTTCTCGGGCTCGGACGGCTGCTGCGGGGCGGCGGTGGGCTGCGGCGGTGCGCCCGCGGAGGTCGGGGCGGCGTCGGCGGCGGAGTCGCCTGCGACGAGTTTGCTGATGAGTTGTTCGCCCAGTTCCGCGCCGTCGCCCTGGAGGAAGGCGGCGGTGCGCCCGCCGTGCTGGGCGCCGGCGGTCTCGACGCGCTCGGCGCGGGCGCGCTCGACGATGTCCACGAACAGGTCCTCGAGTTTCTGGCGGGGCTTGGCGACGCGGAGCAGGGACTTCTCGCCGCCGGTGCGTTCGCGGACGATGCGGTCGATCTCGGAGATCGTGGCCTCGTCGAGGGGCTCGAACTCGAGGATGGTCTGGTCCTCGGTGGTGAGGAGTTGGTCGCACGTCCCCTCGGCGCGGATCTTGCCGCCGTAGAGGATGATCATGCGGTCCACGCAGTCCTCAACGTCCGAGAGGAGGTGGCTGGAGAGGATGACGGTCTTGCCGCGGCGGCCCAGGGCGAGGATGAGGTCCTTGATCTGGCGCGTGCCGATGGGGTCCAGGCCGGTGGTGGGCTCGTCGAGGATGAGCAGTTCGGGGTCGTTGATGAGCGCCTGGGCGATGCCGATGCGGCGCTGCATGCCCTTGGAGTACTCGCGCACGGGGCGGTGCTGGACGGCGGTGAGGCCGACCATGTCGAGCAGTTCGTCGATGCGCCGGTTGCGCACGCGGTAGTCGAGTTCGAAGAGTTTGGCGTAGTACTCGAGGGTTTCGCGGGCGTTGAGGAAGGGGTAGAGGTAGGACTCCTCGGGGAGGTAGCCGATCCGCTTCTTGACGGCGACGTCGGAGGGGCTCTTGCCGAAGACGGCGACCTGGCCCCTGGTCTTGTGGAGCAGGCCGAGGATGATCTTGATCGTCGTGCTCTTGCCGGAGCCGTTGGGGCCCAGCAGGCCGAAGATCTCGCCGGGGGCGATCTCGAAGGTGACGTTGTCCACCGCGCGGACGCGGGCGCGCATCCAGAAGTCGCGGAAGACCTTCGTGAGGCCGCGGCAGGCGACCACAGGGGTGGCGGACTTGGTGGGGGCGGTGTTCACGTGGCTCCTGCCGTGTGGTGTGTGGCGGCGCGCGGGCCGGGAGGGTCAGTCAGCGGTGTAGACCGCCTTGTCGGGGTCGGCGGTGCGGCGGAGGCGTTCGCGCTCACGCTCGCGCTGGCGGGCCTTCTCGAGTTCCTCGGCCTCCTTGCGGCGCCGCTCGTACTCCTGCTTGCGGGTGAACTCCGGGTCGCGGTTGATGTGCAGGACCCAGCGCTCGCCGGGGGCGAGCAGTTGGACCTGCACGGTGGGACGCTTGAGGAACTCGGTGAAGGCGCTGGTCCACTGGTCGTTGAGGACGACGGCGGGGTTGGCGTAGTAACTGGTGCGGATGTCCTGGAAGAGGCGGGCGTCGCCCTGGGCGCGGGCGATGGTGGTGTCCCTCGCCAGGCTGGCCTCGGAGAGCATGGTCTGCACCTCGCCCTCGATGCGCGGGTTGACGACCTCGCCGTCGATCTCGACCGGCTTGCCCTGGAGCAGGGCCATGATGCGGTCGTGGGTCGCCTCGGCCTCGGCCTCCTGGCCCAGGCGGAGTTGCTCTTCGTAGAGGTCGATCTGCTCGAGGATGATCGGCGCCGCGGGGCCGGCGACGGTGGCGAGTTTGGTCTGGCGGTCCTGGATGGCGCGGTTGATGGCGTCGCGCGCGGAGGCCTGGACCTGCTGGGGCATCCCGTACTCCTTGGCGATCCCCAGCGGGGGGAGGGCGTCCACCAGCGAGAGGTTCTCGATGGCGATGCCGTAGTCGCGCAGGAGTTTGTCGGCGGCCTCGCGGGCGAGTTGCTCGGCGGAGCGGAACTCGCCGGGGGCGCGGCTCGGGTCGGGGTTCCCGGTGAGGAACTCGTCGCTGGAGAGGGTGGCCGCGGCGTGGACGATGCCGCGCCGCACGGCGGCCTCGACGATCTTGGCTTCGGAGTCGGGGTGGATGCGCTCGTGGACGCGCTTGGGGTCTTCGCGGCGGTACTTCACCACCGCCTTGACGTGGGCGAGGTACCCCTCGGCCGTGATGACGGCGCGGTCACGCTCGGGGTTGAGCGAGTCGCCCCAGCCGCCCTCGACGAGTTGCTGGGTGGACTGCCTCTTCTGCTCGGCGGAGAGGTAGGGGTAGAAGGCTTCGTCGAGGCTGAGGGACGGGGGGGCGGAAGAGATCTTGACCAGTTCGCCGAAGGGGTAGGGGAGGGACCATTGGAAGCCGGGGCCCAGATCGGTCTCGATCGGGCGGCCGAAGAGCAGGCGGATGCCGCGCTCGCCCTCGGTGACGCGCTGGGAGCCGCTGAGGAAGAACAGCGCCAGCAGCACGATCATCGCGATCTGCAGCAGGCGGAAGGTGATGCGCAGGGCTTCGGCGAGGGCCTTCTGCGCCGGGTCCATCAGCGACGCGGGATCGTCGGCCTCGGCCGACGTGTCGCGGAACGTGACGGAGGCGGCGCGGGTGCGCTTGCCGTCGAGCGTGGCGACCGCGGGCTCGAAAAGGTCCTCGGGGCGGAGTTCGCGGCTGTCGCTCATCGGCCGGTCTCCTGCTGCGGCTGCTGGACGGCGCCGACGGCGCTGTCGATGGCGCGGCCGGAAGCCGTGGCCTTCTTGAGGTCGTTGAAGGCGTCGGGGCGGAGCATCTGCATGCCCGGCAGGTTGGTCGGCAACACGAGGGTGAACTGGCGGCCGATGGTGTCGCGCATGAACTTGATGTTCTGGAGGAAGATGGCCAGTTCGGGCTCGTCGTTCATCTGCGCCACGTAGCGGGCGGCCTCGGCCTCGCCCTGGCCGCGGATGGCCGCGGCGAGCGTGTCGGCAAACGCGAGGATGCGCTTGGCGTCGCTGTCGGCCTGGGAGCGGATGGTGGCCGCGCGGCTCTCGCCCTGGCTCTTGGCCTCGCTGGCGATGGTGGTGCGGTTGGACCGCATCGCCTTGAAGACCTCGCGGGTGGTGTCCTGCGGGAAGGTCATGGAACTGATGCCGACGGAGGCGACGCGGATGCCGTACTCGGCCAGGGGCGTCTCGCCGGAGGCGCCGCTCTGGAGGCGGGCCAGCACGCCGGCCTCGAGTTCGCTGAGTTTGGACTGGCCGGGGACGGGGCTGAGCAGTTCGGTGAGGCGGTAGCGGCCGAACTCGGCGAGCACGGCGCTGCGGAGTTGCGAGCGCAGGGTCTTCTCGGCCTCGCGGTAGTGCTCCTCGGGACGGTCGCCGGCGCCGCTGAAGCGGCGGTAGAAGTTGAGGGGGTCGGCGACCTCCCACGTCAGGAAGACGTTGCTGACGATCTGGCGCTGGTCGCGCGTCTGCTGCATCTCGCCGATCGTCTCGAGGAAGCGGGCGCGCTTGTCGTACTTGGTGACGCGCTGGGCCCAAGGCACGGTGAAGAGCAGGCCGGGTTCGCTGCGGACGTCTTCCGCGTCGGCCTTGCCGAAGGTCGTGACGACGGCGGTCTCGGTGAACCGGACGGTGTCCGTCGTCATGTAGAGAGCGACGACCAGAATGACCGCGGCGATGATCAGGTAGCGCTGCACGCGAAACTCCTTCCCCCCCTGGGGTTCAGAGGCCGTGCGGGCCCGGCCCGGGCACGGCGCCGTGCACTTCCTTACTTAGTCCTCTTCCTTCCGCTCCAGCAGGGCGTTGCTGCTGGACTCCGCGTCCTCGAGGTTGGAGCGGATCTCGACGGGGATCTCGTGGGCCACGATGTACACGCGCAGGTCCTTCATGACCTCGCGGAGCGTGTCGAAGTAGACGCTGGCCTTGAAGACGTCCGGGCCGGCGCGGTAGGCGGCGAGTTGCCCGGCGTACCGCGCGGCGCGGGCCCGCTGGCCCATGTGCTTCTCCCACCGGACGGCCCGGGCCGCGCTGAGGGTCGCGGCCGCCTGGCCCTGGCCTTCGGCCAGAAGGTTCAGCAGCGCCTGTTCGATGCGAGCGCCCTCCGGGCCGCTCTTGGCATCTCCCAGGGCGTTGTACTGATCCAGCAGCGCCAGCGCGGTGCGGGCGGCCTCGACGCTCCCCGCAGCCTTGGAGAGCGTGGCGATCCGCTCGGCCTCGGCCCGATCGACCTCGGCGAGGCTCGCCTGCTGCATCGCCACGACTTCCTCGAACTGCATCGCCGTGTCCTTGGGCGGATGGACGCCCTCGATCCCGGCGAAGAGGACGCGGACGCCGGCGTCGAGTTCGCTGAACCGGCGGTCGATGAGTTCGCGCAGCCTCGTCGCCGCCTGATCGCGGCCGGCGCCGAGGAGGTCGTCGATGCTCTGGGAGGCGAGGAACTCGAGCACGGCACGCTGCCCGATGGCCCGCAGGCGGTTCTCGCGGACCTCGGGGGCGCCGAAGTTCTCGAACTTGTGGAGGTCGGTCACCTCGTAGTACACGGGGACTTCCGCGACGACCAGCGCGAAGTCGCTGATCCCTTCCCCGGCGCGGGCGCCAAGGCTCGCGGCGGGCTGGACGATCAGCAACTGCTCCTTCACGCCGTGGTCGTTGGTCCACAGGATCGGCTTGTTGCCCTCCGGCGGCGGGGCCGCCAGGTCGATCCGGCGGGCGGTGGTCGTCTTGAAGCGGTGGACGGTCTCCAGCGGCCAGGGGAGTTTGAAGTACAGGCCCGGCTCAAGTTCGCCGGCCATGGCCCCGCGCCGGATCCGCAGCCCGCGCTCGTCGGGGCCAACCACGGCGAAGAACGTCATCGCCCACACGACCACGATCCCCAGCACGGCCAGGGCCGGGAGCCAGCGGGCCAGCAACTGGTAGAACCAGGAGCCGGTGACGTTGAAGCCGAACTGGTAGTTGATGGCGCCGCCGATGGACTCGGCGATGCGGTCCGGGGCGGCCACGAAGCCGAGGAAGCGCGAGTCGAAGGCCGGGCGCGGAATCTCGCCCGCGCGGCGAGGGCGGTAGATCGTGAGGATGAAGTTGAGGACGATCTCGATGCCCAGCGCGATCAGGGCGGCCGGGAGGATCGCCGGGAGATAACGGAGGACGGTGTCGGAGCCGGCGGCGTCAACGATGTGCCCGACGGCGATGGAGAGGCCGAAGAGCGCGGCGCCGGCGGCCGTGGCGGCGCCGGCGCGGAGGTTGGCCCAGACCTGCTGCTTGGCCATGCCCGAGACGAAGCGGGCGAAGATAAAGCCCGCGATCGCCGTCACCAGGCCGAGGGCGATCGCCCACCCCTGCTGGGGCGTGGCGATGTCCTCGATCCCGCCGGCGATCGTCTTGCCGCTCTTGAAGCGCCAGAAGCCGAGGATGATGAAGACCGCGGCGATGATGAGGCTCGCGGCGGGGACCAGGACGCGGTGCATCCACGCCAGCCGCTTGGCGGCGACGCGGAGGTCATCGGCGTTTTCCTCGAAGACGGTGGTCTGGCGGGCCGAGAGGGCGGCGAGGCTCTCAGCCTCCATCGCCTCGACACGCTCGCGGCGGTGCTGGTCGAAGACGACCGCGAGGATGAGCCAGATCACCGAGCCGGCGAGGATGTAGAACGCGGCGGTGAGGCCGGCGTGGTCGCCGTGCGGTGCGGCGGGCGTCCGCGCCAGCACGGCGTAGATGAGCATGGCGAGCCCGAGCACCAGTTGGATCGCCAGACCGAGGAGGCTGACGCTGGTGGCACGCTTGAAGCTCAGATAGTCGGCCTTCATGGTGTCCGGGTTGCTCCGGGTGAGTGTCGCTGTCGAGGTGGTGACGCGGCCGGTTGCGGGCCGAACGGCCCTGCGGCCCCCCCCGCCCCCGTCCCCGATCCGTGACGCGACGCCGACCGGGTTGTCCGGGCCGGTTGCCCTCGCGGTTGCGTCGTGGGAGCCGGCCCAAAAATGGCTCTATTCTCCGCGCTCGCCCCGCCGGTGTCCACCCGGCGGACTCTCCCCCTCCCGGGGGCGCTCTCCCTCGCGCACGAAATATCGCGGACTGCCGGTCCGCCTCCGCCGTCGCGGCCGATCGGCCACCGGCCCGGCGGGTCCGCTGTGCCGATGGCAAAGCGGGTCCGTCGGGCACAACCGGTGAACACCGCCGCCCGCCGGTACGTTGATGTACGCAGGCCCGGGCCCTATGTTCGTGACCCGCGGAGGACTCTGCGCCAAGCAGGGGGGACCGCGGGGGAGGCCGGTTCTGCGCCGGCCGAACGAGACGGCGGCCGGTGAAAGCCGCGCCCCGGCGGCGGGGAGGGGGGCGGTCCCAGACGGAAAGGACGCATGTTCGGCCAGCTCGTCACCATCGCCCGCAACACGTTCATCGAGAGCGTGCGGCAGCCCGTCTTCTTCGTGCTGGTCGCGCTGTGCGGCGTCCTGCAGATCTTCAACACCTGGGGCACCAACTTCGCGCTGGGGTACACCGAGAGCGGGGAGGTCTCCAGCGACAACAAACTCCTCCTGGACGTCGGGCTGGCGACCGTCTTCGTCTGCGGCATGCTGCTGGCGGCGTTCATCGCGACGGCGGTCATCTCGCGCGAGATCGAGAACCGGACAGTCCTGACCGTTGTGAGCAAGCCCGTGCCGCGGCCGATCGTGGTGCTGGGGAAGTACTTCGGGGCGGCGGGGGCGGTTGCGATCGCGGTGACGACGATGCTGCTGTTCCTCATGCTGGCCATCCGGCACGAGGTGATGAGCACGTCGGCGGACGACCTGGATCGGCCGGTCCTCCTCTTCACGTTCATCGCGGTCTTCCTGGCCTTCGCCGTCGGCACGTGGTGCAACTTCTTCTACGGGTGGGTCTTCTCGCAGACGACCACGCTGCTGCTGCTGCCGCTGACGGCCGCGGCGTACCTCGGCGTGCTGCTGGTGAGCAAGAAGTGGGAGTTTCAGGACATCACCACCGACTTCAAGCCGCAGATCGCGCTGGCGAGCCTGTGCGTCCTGATGGCGCTGATGGTCCTGACGGCCGTGGCGACGGCGGCGTCGGCCCGGCTGGGGCAGGTGATGACGATCGTCGTGTGCGCGGGGGTGTTCGTCTTCGGCCTGCTGTCGAATCACTTCATCGGGCGGCACGCGTTCCAGAACCAGATCGTCGCCAGGGTGCTGTCGTCGGAGCCGGAGCGGCCGGACGATCCGATGCTCAGCGAGCCGGGGGACCGGATGAAGGTCACCCTGCTGCTGGAGCCGAGGGTCCCGGTGCCGGTGGGGACGCCCTTCTACTACGGGCCCAACCCCAACGGCTTCCCCTTGTCGGTGGAGCCATTCCAGCCCTTCACGGGGGATATCGCCGAGCGTGAGCAGGCGTTGAACCCGGCGGCGCCGCCGTCGCTGGCCGTGGTGGAGTCCAATGGCCGCGAGTTGACCGTGCGGCGGCTGGGGGGGAAGGGGCCGCTGGTGCGCCAGCCGCCGCAGCCGAATGACTATGTCTTTATCCGGACGACGCGGGTGCGGCCGCTTGCGGTGGCGCTCTGGGGGATCATTCCCAACGTGCAGTTCTTCTGGCTGGTGGACGCCGTGACGCAGAACCAGCCGATCCCGGCACGGCACGTGGGGCTTGTGGCCCTCTATGCGCTGGTTCAGATCGGGGTTTTCCTCGCCCTGGCCGTTATTCTGTTCCAGCGCCGTGAGGTGGGGTAGACTTGCGGCAGGCAGAGGTCATGTTGTAGGGAAGGAACCGTCCCCGGTCTGGGGCACGTACGGGAGGGGGCCCGGAGAAGCGTCATGGCGAGCAAGAACTCTGGTGGGGGGCTGGACAAGGCGGCCAAGATCAAGGCGGGGGCCTCGATCGCGGCGATCATCGTGGCGATGGGGTTCCTGGCCTGGCACTTCGACCTCATTGGCGGCGATCAGGTCGCCGCCGAGGCCGCCGCCTTGCAGCAGGAAGAAATGCCGACTCCGGAGGAGCAGAAGCAGATGGAAGAGGAGATGCAGGAGCATCTGGAGTGGATGGAGGCCGAGGGCGTGCAGCCCGCCGGCGCCTGACGCTCGCTCTTCTGCTTGCGAATATCGATCAACCGAGCGGCCCCGCGCGTGCGGGGTCGCTCTGTTTTTGGATTGAGGGAGACGCCGGGGGGGCGGCCGGCCATTCCTCCTGGGCGGGGCACGGAGTGGCCGTATGCAGACTTCGGACAAGGTGAAGGCGGCGGTGTCGGTCGGGGCGGTGGTGGTGGCGGTCGTGTTCCTGGCGCGGTACTTCGGCGGCGACGGGATGCCGGCGCTTGAGCCGGGGATGGAGGAGCCGGCGCTGACGCCCGATGAGGAGCGGGACATCGAGCGCGCGAGGGAGGAGCAACTGGACTGGATAAAGCGGGAGGGGATCACGCCGACGGGGGCGTGATCTGGTGTGTGGGGCAACTCAGCGCCGTCGCCGCGCAAGCACCAGGGACACGGACGCGAGGGCGAATCCCACGCTCGCCGGCGCGGGGATGACCGCGGCCCAGGCGACGGGGAAGAGCTGGCTGTCCCAGGCGGTGCCGACGATCACGGTGCCGTCGGCGGAGATGCCGTCGACGCGGTAGATGGCGTAGGGGCCGATGGTGATGCCCAGGCCGGTGAGGTAGTCGCTCATGCGGACCATGCCGGTCTCCTCGGTCCAGATCCAGCCGCCGCGGCCGTTGCCGACGACGATCGAGCCGTCGGCGCTGACGCCGGTGGCCTGGCTGAAGGGGAGCGTGCCGGGGAGGGACCCGAGCAGGACCATGCCGGTCTGTTCGGTCCAGCGGAAGGCTTCGAGCGTTGCGCCGCCGCTGTGCCAGACGTCGCCGACGATCGTCGAACCATCTGCGGAGACGGCGTAGGCGTGCGAGGAGTTCGAAGGCAGGCCGGGAGGGTGGCCAAGGGGTACCGTGCCGGTCTGAGCGGTCCATCGCACGGCCGGGCCTGTCTGGTCGCCGGCGCTCCAGCCGGCGATGACCGACCCGTCGCCGGACATGCCGTTGGCCTGGAAGCGCAGCGATCCTCCCGGCAGGTCGGGCAGTTCGACCATGCCGGTTTGGGCGGTCCAGCGGAAGGCGCGTTCGACCGTCGTGCCCGGCGACGGGTTGGACTGGCAGTAGCCGGCAATGACGCTCCCGTCAGCGGAGACGGCCGTGCCGCGGCTTCTGCCCGAAGAGCCCGCAGGGATGATGCCGAGGTCCTCGACCGTTCCTGTGTCCAGTCGCCAGCGGAAGGCACGCCAAGTGCCCGGCTCAAGAGTGCCGGCGCTTCCGACCACTGTCGTGCCGTCAGCGGAGACGGCTTCCGCGATCCCCCCCCCCGGTGCCATTCGGCAAATCAGGGAGGATGCGGAACGACGGCTCCACGGCGTACGCGATCGGCACGGATCCGAGCGTCAGAAGGAAACTCGCCGGCGGTGTGACTCTGGGTATGACGGCCATGCGCTCATCCTCGGGCGGGGCGGCTGGGATAACCGAGCGAGCGTGCGTGTCCGCGCGCTCGCTCGCGGGTTCACTGGCAGGGCTCCAGGATGCAGTCGGTGTCGCACTCGACGTACCGGATCGTGCGGAAGTTGAAGTCCGAGGTCGGCCCGAACGTGTCGCCGGTCACCACCGGCTTCTTCACGTTGCACGGGATGCTGATCTCCTAGAAGGTCTCCTCAGAGCATACCCCGGGCGCGTGCCCCGGCCACCCGGTCCACGCGGGAGGCCGCAGGATACCGGCTTCGGCCCGGGGCGGGGATGATCACGTGGGAAAATCCCCGTGCGAGGAGCAGTCCGGCACTCAAGGATGTGTGATTGTGCCGTCCGGATGCCGAATGTTCGTGCCCGCCGGGCTTCGGACGCCCTGGCTCGGGTTGACGCTCAGACGCGGGCGACCGCGCGCTGGGCCTCGACGGCGGCGTGGTAGGTTTGCAGGCACCGCTCGGCCGCGCCCTCCCACGTGAGTTTGCGCAGTTCGAACGAGCCGTGCTCGCGGAGGGTCTGGCCCAGGGGCGGGTGGCGGAGGACGGCCACGATCTTGTTGGCCATCTCGTCCACGTCCCAGAAGTCCACCTTCAGCACGTGCTGGAGGACCTCGCTGACGCCCGACTGCTTGGAGATGATCACCGGCACGTCGTTGCGCATGGCCTCGAGCGGGGCGATGCCAAAGGGCTCGCTGACGCTGGGCATGACGTAGCAGTCGGCCATGCGGAAGATGCGGTCCACCTGCGGGCCGCGGAGGAAGCCGGTGAACAGGACCCGGTGGCCGATGCCGTACTGCGCGGCCAGTTCGATCATGCGGACGGCCATGTCGCCGGCGCCGGCGACCACGAACTTGGCCTCCGGGACTTTCTCGAGAACCCGCCGCGCCGCCGCGATGAAGTACTCCGGGCCCTTCTGCATGGTGATGCGTCCGAGAAAGAGGACGATCTTGTCGCGGCTGGAGACGCGGGCGCCTTCCGGGGGCTGGGCGGTCTCAGAGTCGATGCCGTTGTAGACGACGTCGATCTTGTCGGGGCTGACGCCGTAGCGGCGGACGCAGACGCTCTTGGTCAGCATGCTCACGGCGATGACCCGCGTGGCGGCGTGCATGCCGCGGCGCTCGATGTCGTAGATGCGCTGGTTGACGTGCTCGCCGGAGCGGTCGAACTCGGTGGAGTGGACGTGGACGACCAGCGGCTTGCCGCTGATATAGGCCAGCGCCATGCCGGCCGGGAAGGTCATCCAGTCGTGGGCGTGGATGATGTCGAAGGTCTCACGCCGGCAGAGCGCCACGACGAGCCGCGCGTAGCGCTCGCTGTCGCCGATGACGTCGCCGACGTAGCCCCCGCCGCTGCCGACCCAGACGCCCCCGTCGGCCGAGGCGGCGGGGCCGTGACCGCCCGGACGCGGCTCACCGGGGACCTCTTCCCACGGCGCCGGGCCCGCGTGCGGGGGCCACTCGACGCCCGCCCACGGCCCCGAGCCCGCGGGACGTCGCTGCTGTGAGAAGTCGGGATACGGGCTGGAAAAGGTCGCGGGCACGGCGCGGAAGACCGTGTGCTCAAACCCGGCGACACGGTACGGCGCGTTCCAGTCGGTCCCGCCCGTTCCGCCTGCATCGCCGCCGGAGGTGGGGCCGGCGCCGTTGGGGACGGGTCCGCGCGGCATCGACACCGCCGGGGCGACGGGGCTCAGCAGCCGCACGTGCGAGGCATGCGAACTGTCAACCGGCCGGGGAAGGACAAACACGACCGTGTGCCCGAGCCGGTCGAACGCCTTCGTGAGGCCGTAGCAGGCCGTGCCCAAGCCGCCGGCGATGAACGGCGGGAACTCCCAACCCAGCATCAGGACCCGCATGCGCCGGCTCTCCCCTTACTTCCGTGCGATCACTCGCCGTCCGCCTCCATGTCGCCGAGCCTGCGGAAACACGCTTCGTACGCGAGCAGGGCGCGCCGGGCCTGCTCAGCCGCCGCGGGGTCGCCGAGGTCGTCGGGGCCGAAGGGCAGCGGGGAGCGGAAGGTGAAGAGCCTGTCCCGGTCGCGGAAATGCTCGCAGGGGAGGGGGCCGCCTCCGCCGGCGGTGTACCCCTGCTCAACGAGTTCCTCGTCGATCAGGTCCTCGATCTTGTCGCCGGTGTGCAGCAGGTCGGCCTCGATCGAGTGGCTCAGCCACCGGTCGGGCGTGACGAGGCTGACCCACACGCGGCCCGCATCGAGTTCGACGCGGTACTCCGCGGGGGCGGCCGCGGCGGGGGCGGGGCAGATCAGGCGCCCGCCCTCGATGCGGGGCTCGCCGAACACACCCGCGCCGGCGACGCCGGCGCGGATGGCCTCGAGGAACGATGCGAGCGCCGGATCGGCGCCCGCGGTTGAAGCGTGATCGGACGTCGGGCGCATGGGCGCGACAAAGATAGGCGCGGGCCGGGCGCGCGGCTGCGCGTGCGCGGCGTCCGTGCGCGAAGTGTCGCTCACCCGAGTGGTTGCTTTACGCCGTCGCCAGGCGGGCCGGGTCGGTCGCGGTCTGCACGCGCCGCTGCGCAACGCCGCGGACCTGCACGCCGTGATCCTCGATGACGCGGACGATCTCGCCGAGGCTGACCTTCGAGCGGTCGAACGCCACGATGAGCGAGCCGGCCGCGCGCTCCGCGGGTCCGCCCTTTGCGGGCGGCGGCGACCAGTCGGGGTCAACCGAGCCGACGCCCGGGAGCCGGGTCAGCGAGGCGCACACACCCAGCAGTCGCAGACCCGCCGCGCGGTGGTGGTCGGCGAGCCGGAGGACGGCCACGTACTGGCTCATGGGCTTCCCCTCTGCGGCGGTCAGGCCGGTTCGCCCCCCTCCGTGCGGCGGGCCGTGCCCGCGGGCAGGGGCCGCCGGTCGAACATAGCCCGGGATGGGGGGGATGCCAGAGGACTGGGGCGTTTGCGCCGTGCGCCGGGTGGGTCTGTAGCACAAACCAGCAGAGTCCCCGGCCCGGTAAGTCCCTCGCCGGGGTGGCTGGTTCGCGTGGGGGGTGGGTGGGGAGCGGGCGGTCCGGCGGCTCGACAACGCGGCCAACGGTTCATAACCTTCCGTCCTCAGTCGGCCGGGCGCTTACACAGCGGGGCGTCCGGGCGATCGAGCCCAGGTGGCGGAACTGGCAGACGCACTACCTTGAGGTGGTAGCGCCGCAAGGCGTGGAGGTTCGAATCCTCTCCTGGGCATTTCCGGGCATCCCGGGTGAAACGTCTTGTTGAGGAGCACGCCGCGTCGCGGCGTGTTCTTCGTTTTTGGGGCGGTGCATGGTGAAGGGCTGAGCCTGCCGCCTTGCGACGACCGGCGGTTGTGACCGATCCACAGCCGGTTCCCCCTCGACGGTCGATTCGGGCGGGCGTCTGCAACGCCCGTGGCAGCGGGGCCGTAGGTGTAGACACCACATGGACAACCGCGGACAATCCCTGACTATGGCCAGACAGCCGCGGCGTGAACTCCTGGGACCGGCGCGGGTGGCGGCGCTGCTGCTCGCCGCCGCGGGGCTGCTCGCCGCGGCCGCGCCGGAGCCGCCGTCTTCGGAACCGGCGTCCCCGCCCACAACGCCGCCCGCGGAGCCCGCTTCCCCACCGGCGGATGAAGCGCCTTCGCCGCCGCAGGCGGACCCGGCGCGGGACGAGAGGGTGGTCGGGGTGGACGAACTGGACGACACGGGCCCGCGCGAGGCGACCATCTACCTGAAGGACGGCCAGCGGTTCACAGGCCTGCTCGTTGAAGAGACGGACGGCTACCTCGTGGTCCGGATCGAGGGGATCCCGACGCGGTTCCCGGTGAAGGACGTGGACCGCGTGCGGTACCTGCGGCCGGTCCTGGAGCGGTACGAGGAGATGCGGGCGGCGATGGGGGACGACCCGGACCAGATCGTCCGGCTGGCGGAGTGGCTTCGGGCGAGAGAGCGGTACGAACTGGCTCTGGAAGAACTCAGCCGGGCCTTGGCGATCGATCCCAACCACGCCGAGGCTCGCCAACTGCGGACGGTGATCGCGAAACTGCTGGAACTGCGCCAGCGTTCGCGGCCACGGCCGGAGGAGCGGCGGCCGCAGGTCCTGCCCGTCGATGAGCCCGCCGGGGAGGCGGAAACGTCCGTGCAGCGGACGTTCCCGCTGCTGACGCCCGAGCAGATCAACCTGATGAAGGTCTACGAGGTGGACCTGAAGCGCCCGCCCCGGCTGGTGATCAAGCGGGCGACCGTCGAGAAACTGGTGGAGGGGAACATCGGGCACCCGCTGATCCCGGTGACCAAGGAGGGGCGGGACGCGATCTACCGCAAGCCGCCCCGGGAGATCCTGGACCTCATGTTCCGGCTCCAGGCCCGGCACCTGTACGGCGAGGTGGAGGTCGTCGATCAGCCGGAGTCGATGCGGCTGTTCCGGGACAATGTGCACCGGGCGTGGCTGGTCAACTCGTGCGCGACGAACGCCTGCCACGGGGGGACCGAGGCGGGGCGGCTGATCCTCTACAACCGCAGGAGCGGCTCTGACCCCGCGGTGTACACGAACTTCCTGATCCTGGAGCGGTTCCGCCTCGCGGATGGGACGCCGCTGATCGACTACCAGCACCCGGAGCGGTCGGTGCTGCTCCAGTACGCCCTGCCCCGGGAGGACGTCGTGTACCGCCACCCGGTGGTCCCGCGGGGGGTCTCCGGGCAGGACGCGTGGCGGCCGGTCTTCCGTTCAACCGGCGAACGGCGGTACCAGCAGGCCGTGGAGTGGATCCGGTCGATGTACCAGCCCCGGCCGGACTACCCGATCCCCTACACGCCCCCGGCTCCGTCGCTCCCCCCGGAGGACGAGGAGCCCGTCCGGCGGTAGGCTCCGCGGCGGGGGGCCGGGGGGCGAGCGGTGTGCGAACGCCGGGCAACTTGGTAGAGTGTTGTCGCGTAAGGGTCTAGCAATCGCCCGCCGGCACGGACGAGCCCGTGGCCCGTCCCGAGGTGGCACAATCGAGATGGCATCCATGATCGAAATGAGGCGGGTTCCGGTGCGCCGGCTGGGCGCTGTAGCGGCGGGGGTCGTGCTGCTGGCGGGCGTGGGCGGGTGCGGGGAGTCCGATCCGGCGGCCGAGGCGGTGCGCGTGGCGGCGATGCAGATGGAGACGCTCTCGCTGACGGGGGCCAACCCGGCGCCCAGCCGCGAGCACCGCCTGGAGACCTTCCGGCAGATCGTCAGCCGCCTCCAGCCTCACACGGGCGGAGAGGCCGGCGGGACCAAGTCGGCGGCGAACCTGCTCATGGCTCGTGCGCAGGCCGGGCTGGCGGGCATGAAGTTCGAGGAACTGGCCGACGCGCAGCGGCGCACGCTCGACGCGATCACGTCGATCCGGGGCCTGCTGGACCGGTACCTGAACGCCCAGGTGATGGTCACGGCGCTGGAGCAGTACGACCCCGGGCCGGAACTGGCCGAGTTGGACGACCGCATCCGTTCCCGCGACGAGGAAATCGCGGAGGTTCTCCGGCAGAAGCAGGCGCTGGAGAAGGAACTGAGCGGGCTGGAGGCCCGGGCGGCGGCGGAGTTGGAGAAGGCCCGGGCGCAGCGGATGGAAGAGACCTCGCTGCGGCAGCAGGCGGTGAACGCCCGCGCCGTGGAGCAGGCGGCGCTCATCGAGCAGGCGGCCGAGCACAAGCGAGTCGCCGATGCGCACGACAAGGAGGCGTCGCTGCTGCGGGCGCAGATCACGCAGCGCGCGCCGGAGGTGGGCGAGTTCGAGACGCTCATCGGCCGGCTCACGGAGCAGCGGCGACTGCTGGACGAAGCCAAGGCGGAGGTGCAGGCACGCGCGAAGGCCAAGGCCGAGCGTGCGGCCGAAGCGCGGGCCGCGGCGATGCAGGCCGCCGAGGAGATCAAGAAGCGCCTCGCCTCGCTCGACGAACTGCGCCAGCCGGTTGAAGGGCTGACCAAGGAGGTCACGGAGGGGTACCAGAGCGCCGCCCGGGCGTGCACGGCGGCCGGGAGCATCGGCGAGGCGAGGCTGGGCGTGGCGTCGAACCAGCACGCGCTTGCGGACGTGCTGGCGCTGCGGGCGCAGACCGAGCGGGCGTACGCGAAACTGCTCCGCGACCTGGCGGACGCGACGCCCTCGCTTTCGGGGATCGCGGATCTGCGGGCACGTGCCGATGGCGCGGAGCAGAAGGCGATCGACCTGGCGGCGAAGGCGGCCGAAGCTCTGAATGAGGCGAAGGACGCCTATACCAACGCGGGTTCTCGCGCCGAGGAGACCCGGCAGCGTCTGGAGAGCCTGAATCAGAAGTTGCAGGAACTGTCGGACGTCCGGAAGGATCCGTCCAAGATCGTTGAGGAGTCCGCGCCGTCGGCGTCCGTCGCGGAGGCTCCGGCCGCGTCCGAGCCGGCCGACGAGACGGCTCGGGTGGAGGCGGACATCCGGGCGATGCTCCGGGAACTGGCCGCGGCGGAGGCGCGCGGCGACGACTTCGCGTCGATCAGGCGATACCTGCACGCCACGACGCCCGCCGGGAAGCAGTTCATCCAGTTCGGCGAGACGGTCGGTGCGGCCTCGCGGGAGTTCAAGGCCGCGTTGCAGGAGAAGTTCGGTTCGGACCTGGACGAGAAGATGGCCGGCATGAACCAGATGATGCCGGACTTCGGCTTCAGCGAGGAGGTCGAGATCACGGTGCTGGGCCCGACCGCGGCGGCGCTCAACATCAAGGGTCAGCCGGTCACGTTCGGCGTCGTGAAGGCGGACGGGGTGTGGAAGCTCGACGTGGACTCGCTCGCGGCGACGCTGGGTGTGATGATGGGGCCGATGATGAAGATGGGGGAGCCCCTCGCGGAAGCCTTCCGGCAACTCGCCGCGGACATCCGGGCCGGCACCTATTCGACCATCGAAGAGGTGCAGCAGGCGATGATGACCCGGATGCAGACCCTGATGATGCAGTCCGGCGGCGGCTGAGCCCCGTTTGATTCCCTCCTGCGGCACGGGTAGGTTTCCTGCCCAGCCGTCCGGTTCCTGCCTTCCCACAAGCGGCACACCTTCCCCTTCCACGAGTCGGCCCACCCATGATGCTCGCCCGCACACGACGGTTCCTGCTCGCGGCGGCCCCGGCCCTGATGCTGGCGGTCCCGGGGCTCTCCTCGGCGCAGCCCCGGTGCATCTCGACCGCGACGGCGCAGTCCGCCTCGATGACCGAGGCGCAGAAGCAGGAGATCCAGCGGTGCGTTGAGCAGCAGCAGGCCGGCCTGGCATCGGAGGATCCGGCGGCGATCCGTCGGGCGCGCGACCAACTGGAGCAGCCGCTGCTCGAGAGCGGTGTGTCGATCCCGTTCCGGATCGAGTACACGCGGCAACTGCTCCCGGTCCTCAAGAACCTGGCGAAGAACCCCCGCGACATCGTCGCCGCCAACGCGCTGCACCTGGCGGGCGAACTGGCGACGCCGACGGCCGCGGACCTGCTGACCGACACGGGCCTCCGCGACCCCCGGCCTGCCGTGCGGTACGCTGCGGCGTACGGGCTGAAGCGGGCGTTTGAGCAGATCGGCGCGTCCAGTTCCACCGTCTTCCAGCCCAGCGACGCCCAGAAGGCGATCCGCGACATCGGCAGCGTCATCGCGCAGGAGTCGGAGCCGCACGTGCTGGAAGGGTGCGTGCGGGCGCTCGACGCCGCGGCGGCGATCTCGGACTCGAAACTCCGCGGCGTCCGCGTGACCGCGGTGCAGGTGCTGGCGACCGAACTGGGCAAGCGGGCGCAGGCCGCCAAGTCGCTGGACATCGCGCCGGCGCTGATCCGCGCCGGGCAGGTGCTGCGCGACACGATGAACGACCCGCGGGAGCCCCGACTGCCGGACCAGGTGCTCAAGGAGATCGGGGCCTACGGCGGCGACCTGCTGACCGTCGTGCGCCGCATCATGGCCTCGCCCGACGCCGCCACCGATACCTCCGAACTGGCCGCGGTCGCGGCGACCGGCGAGAACGTTGCGTTCTTCGCCGCCTCGAACCTGGGGCAGACGCTGGAGCAGGACCCGACGCTCGTGCAGAGCGTGCGCAGGGGGGATGAGGCGGGGTACTCCAGGGCGCTGGAGCGGATCACCGGCCCGCGGGGCGTGTTGACGCAGCCGCCGTTCGCGCTCCCGGCCGCCCGGTTCCAGGCCAGGTGATCCGGAGCCGGCGCGGGCCGGCCGGCGCCGCGGTACGCTGAGGCCGTCATGCTGCGACTGGCCGTCCCGGTGCTCGTGCTGGCGCTGGCCCTCGCGGGCGCGGTGCTGAGCGACCATCCGCGTCCGCCGGCGGACTTCACGTTCATCAACCGGGCCGACCCGAACACGCTCGACCCGCAGAAGATGTCCTGGATGCAGGATTTCCGCGTGGCGCGGCTCCTGTACGAGGGGCTGGTGCGCAACGACCCGTTCAGCCGCGACTTCGCGGTCGAGCCGGCCGCGGCGGAGCGGTGGGAAGTGTCCGAGGATGGGCGGGTCTACACGTTCCACATCCGGGCCGACGCGAAGTGGTCCAACGGCGAGCCGGTGCGGGCGTCGGACTTCGTGTACTCGTGGCGGCGGGCGATGCTGCCGGAGACCGGGTCGGACTACATCAAACTGTTCATGCTGATCAAGGGGGCGGAGGAGTTCTACCGCTGGCGGGTCGATCGGCTCGCGGCATTCAAGAAGGGTGATGACGCGGCGGTGCTGTGGAGCCGGACGCTCGAGAAGTTCGACGAGATCGTTGGGCTCAGGGCGCTGGACGAGCGGACGCTGCGGGTCGAACTGGCGCGGCCGGTGCCGTACTTCCTCGACCTGTGCGCGATGGTGGTCTTCGCGCCGGTGTACCCGCCGCTGGTGAGCCGGTACGAGCAGCCCGATCCGGAGACGGGGCGGCTGGACGTTCGCTCGGGGTGGACCAAGGCGGGCGTGCTGGTGGGCAACGGGCCGTTCAAACTCGTGACGTGGCGGTTCCGGCGCGACATGCGCCTGGAGCGCAACGAGCACTACTGGGATCGCGCCTCGCTGAACGTGGACTCGATCGCGGTGCCGTCGGTGGAGGATCCGGGGGCGCAGGTGATCGCGTTCACCACCGGCGCGGCGGACTGGGTGTGCGACGTGACGCCGTCGTACCGCGGGGACCTCGTCGAGGCCAAGTTGGCGTACTACCGCGAGCACGCGGCCGAGTACGAGCGCCTGCGGGCGACGGGGCTGGACCCGATCGAGATCGACCGGCGCCTGCCGCCGGACCCGCGGAAGAACATCCACACGTTCCCGGCGTTCGGGACGTACTTCTTCAACTTCAACTGCAAGCCGCGGCTGGCGGACGGACGCGAGAACCCGTTCGCGGACCCGCGGGTGCGACGGGCATTCGCCCTGTCGCTGGACAAGGCTCGCATCGCCTCGGGCGTGCGCCGCATCGGTGAGCCGCCGACTTCGACGCTGATCCCGCCGGGTTCGATCCCGGGGTACCGCTCGCCGCGGGGGCTTGGGTACGACCCGGAGCGGGCGCGGCGGGAACTGGCGGAGGCCGGGTATCCGGAGGGGAGGGGCTTCCCGACGGTGGAGGTGCTCATCAGCCGCGATGGCGGGCACGATGTGATCGCGCAGGCCGCGGCGCATGACTGGCGCACGCACCTTGGGGTGCGTGTCGTGCTGGCGCAGAAGGACACCAAGATCTTCCGCAACGACCTGAAGAACCACAACTACATGATCAGCCGCGCGGGGTGGTTCGGCGACTACGGGGATCCGACCACGTTTCTGGGGATCAACCGGACGGGGGATGGGAACAACGACCGTGCGTACTCGAACCCGGTGTACGACAGCCTGCTGGACCGGGCGGAGGATGAGACCGATCCCGAGGCGCGGATGCGGCTGCTGGAGGAGGCGGAGCGGATCCTGGTCGAGGAGGACCTGCCGCTGATCCCGGTCTTTGTGTACTCGAACGTGTACCTGTTCGATCCGCACAAGGTGAGCGGGATCACGAGCCACCCGCGGGCGGAGCAGCACCTGTACCGCGTGGACATGCTCGGCGACGGGAAGGGCGCCGAGCGGCCGCTGGCTCTTCCCCCGCTTGCGCCTGATGCTGCGCAGCGGGACGAGAGCCCCGCCGCGGCGGATGAGCCGGGAGGGCGGGGATGATCGGGCTGATCGTCCGTCGCCTGCTGCAACTGCCGCTGATTCTTGCGGTGGTGTACACGATCACGCTTGCGCTGGCGTGGGCGATCCCGGGGAATCCGCTGGAGAACCCCGAGGGGCGCCAGCCGCCGCCCGAAGTGGTCGAGGCGATGAAGCGCCAGTACAACCTCGACGACTTCTGGACGTTCTACTTCTCGTATCTGCGCAGCGCCTCGGGGCTGCGGTACGCGCAGGAGACATGGCGAGGCGGGGCGGTGGAGGACGACGAAACGGCGCCGCCGCCGCGGTATGTGTTCGACCTGGGGCCGAGCCTGCACCAGGAGGACTGGCGCGTCAACGAGATCATTGCCGGGGCGCTGCCGGTGTCGGTGACGCTCGGCGGGGCGGCGATCCTGATCGCGCTGGTGGTCGGCGTGGGGGCGGGGATCATCGGGGCGGTGAAGCCCAACTCGGCGGCCGACCTGGCGACGCTGACGATCGCGCTGGTCGGGATCAGCCTGCCGAACTTCGTGATCGGCACGCTGCTGCTGCTGGCGTTCCCGGTGGCGCTGGGGATCGGGAGCGTGGCGTCGTGGGGACGGCCGCAGGACGCGATCCTGCCGGCGATCACGCTGAGCCTGCCGTTCGCGGCGTACATCGCCCGCCTGACGCGGATGGGGATGATCGAGCACCTGTCGGCGGACTTCGTGCGCACCGCGCGGGCCAAGGGTATTTCCGAAGCGCGCGTGCTCCTGCGGCACGCCCTCAAGAACGCGTTCCTCCCCGTGCTCAGTTACCTCGGCCCCGCGACGGCGATGGCGATGACGGGGTCGTTCGTCGTTGAGAAAGTCTTCACGGTGCCGGGCCTGGGTCAGCACTTCGTGACGGCGGTGCTGAGCAAGGACCTGTTCCTGATCATCGGCGTCGTGCTGATCTTCGCGACGATGCTGATCCTGTTCAATCTCGCGGTGGATGTGCTGTATCGGTGGGCGGATCCGCGGATTGAGTGAGGAGCAGGCACCAGGCACTAGGCACTAGGCACTAGGGGGACTGAGGACTGAGTGGTGGTGGGTTTGGGGGTTTTCTTTGCTGCTTTGGTGCTTTGCTGGTTTGCTGCTTTGTCCCGCCGTCCTGCCGGAGTTCCGCAGGCAGCACACGTGGCGAGCCCACGGCCGCCTCCCGGAGGCCCCGGTTGCTGTGTGGCCGGGGCCTCAGACAAGGTCGGCACGGCCGATGGCACGTGCGC